>ENA-OQDA01000178-OQDA01000178.1-human-gut-metagenome-genome-assembly--contig:-NODE-178-length-28007-cov-6.576327_pt1 | contig 28007 bp, 27 predicted proteins | sample MGYA00242771_ERZ504603 | MGnify/ENA primary metagenome ERZ504603 (study PRJEB26092, sample SAMD00036328) | human gut metagenome | host: Homo sapiens | study: EMG produced TPA metagenomics assembly of...
AATATCAAAGTTGTCTATAAGCACATCCGGAAGGATGGCACGAAGGAGTCGTTCGGGTTTCATAAAACAAAGGTAAGCAAAGATAGCTAATTTTAAAACTTAACAACCAGAAATTTCCGCTGAGCCATGAATATCGGACATTGAGTTAATGTAAAAAAATAAGGAGCTAAGTTTTAGACTTAACTCCTCAATGCTCAACAGTCGGGATGACAAGATTCGAACTTGCGACCACACGCCCCCCAGACGCGTACTCTACCGGGCTGAGCTACATCCCGAATTGCGGGTGCAAATGTACGGCTTTATTTTAAAATAGCAAATATTTATAGTGCTTTTTTTATTGAATGAACCTATATTTTGCAGTTTCAAGGCTTTCGGTCAACGTGTCCTGCTCTCTTTTTACTTGTATGCCTGCTTCGCAGGGCAATGGCTTTGAGCGGGCAGGCATACTTTGAATGAAGTTATTGCAGGTTTAGGCTGTTTCTTACGGAAGTGATAGCCTGGACTTCGGCGTTACGGATTTCCGGGTACAATAATCGAATTCCGCAGATTTTTCGCCGCTAAATGATTTCCACTTCAGTTTCAATTTAACGGTCTTGCCTTCTGTATCAGGCAGGGCATCCAACTTGAAAGCAACCAGTCCGTCCGCATACCTGCCGTAAATGTCGCCCTTGGCATTGTGGCGGAATTCTACTTCATACGGGTTTTCCGGATTCTCGCTCAGCAGCAGATTGACAAAGTGCTTTGTTTGATAGTCTCCTTGCTGAGTTCTAAAGCGAAGGGTCAGATAACCGTCTTCTGCGATGGTTACCCAATCGTTCACTATTTCCACCGGGTCGGTGCCGTATACGGTATCGTTCTCTTCACCCAAATCCGGGCGATGGGTTTGGTAAGGATACTGTCTATCCAGTTTATATGTACAGCTTGGGTGTAGATATCGCTGGGCTCGTCCACTTCCTTGTAGTTTACTAAAGCGCGGACTTCCTTCTCGCCGTAGGGAGATTTCGTCATGTTGGTAGGCAGCAGAGTGGTCTTGTCATCCAATTGCAGAAAGACTGTCTGGTCTGCATCGGTCTTTACCGTTACCAGGGCATTGGGGAATCTCATGGCATAATTATCATCGTCGTCCAGGCACGATTGGAGGCTTAAGGAGCTGATGGTTGCAATAGCGATTAAAATTTTCTTGTTAAAGATTGACTTCATTTTCATAGTGTACTCTTTTAAATTAAACATTTGGAATAGGTCTTGCTTTTATAAAAATAGCATATTTGCGAAAACCCTGCATGCAGCATTGTTAATTAATGATAAGAGCCGGAGTAAGCTGGTGCGGAATATTATTCCCCGATACATGAAAGATATTTGTATATCAGGTGGAATATGATTACCTTTGCTGTATGAGATGCACATCTCGCGTGTGTTGAGATGTATGTCTCGAACTGCATGAGATGTGCATCTCGTGCATGTTGGGGAATAGCTGTCCGGCCGTATGGAAACTGGCTTTCTGTTTAGGGGAAGTAACCTTCGGGTGGGGTGTCAGCAGTCTGGTTGCAGTAAGAAACATTATGTTCATTGTGAAAAGAGTATGAGTATAGTCTATTTGGTTCGAAAGAAGGTTTTCCGCACGGCAGAAGGGGTGAAGCAACTCTATTATGCTGTGCAGCGTGTGTTACAGCGGCGTGGAGGTGTGACGGCAGAGCTGCTGGCGCAGCGTATGGCATCCAGAAAAGGGATGAGTTCGGGAGACGTGCAGAGTGTATTGATAGATTTGCCGAAGTTTATAGAGGAAGCGCTGATGGAGGGAGAGTCGGTGACCATTAAGGGGCTGGGTTCCTTCCATGTGGCGGTGACGAGTGACGGGTTTGAGCATCCCGACGATGTGATGCCGGGCAAGGTACGCTTATCCCGTGTCTATTTTCGTCCGGATAAGTCGCTGGTGGCGAGGCTGAACAGCGGGATGGATTTCTACCGTTATCCGCTTAGCCGATATTTCCCTCACGATATGTTGCGACCGGAAACGCTGCGAAAGGAGCGGGCCGAGGGAAAGACGGGAATTCCGGATGAAGACCCAGTTGGGATGGAAAATGATACGGAGGACTTTTCGGGGGAGGAGTGAGCGATGAATGTGGAAGAATTCAGAGAATACTGTCTCTCCTTGCCGGGAGTGAGCGAGAAGATGCCTTTTCCTAATGTGGCCGACAGATACAGCCGCGATGTGCTTTGCTTTTATGTGGGCGACAAGTGGTTCTGCTTTGTCAATATCGAAGTGTTCGACTTCTGCTGCATCAAGTGCCGCCCGGAGGAATCAACGGAGCTGCGGGCAAGGTACGAGGGGGTGAAGCCGGGGTGGCACATGAACAAGAAGTATTGGAACAGTGTGTATTTTAATCAGGATGTACCGGACAGCATTATCCGAGAACTGGTGGCACGCTCCTATCGGCTGGTTGTGGAGAGCCTGCCGAAGAGGGAGCGGGAGCGTTATACCCCCATGCACTCCCTATAAAAGTCGAACATTTCGAAGATAGTCTCCTTGTCTGCCGTCTGGTTGAGACAGATGTCACCCACTTCTTTCAATAGGGTGAAGTTGATGACTCCGGCGGTATTCTTCTTGTCATGCTTCATCAGTTCGTACAGCTGGTCGTACTGTTTGCAGTTGAAGGTGAAGCTGCCATAATTCTCTTTGACGAATTGGATGGTCTGGCGCATCTTGTCCTCGGAATCCGGATCGTTTATTATAAGAAAGGATAGGAGTTCGCAGACCAGCCCCCATGCCACTGCATAGCCGTGCAGCACCGGACGCCTTTCGGCAAGGGCGAGGCTTTCGAAGGCGTGTCCTACGGTGTGCCCCAGGTTCAGGGCTTTGCGGATGCCATGTTCCTGCGGGTCTTCTTCTACGATGTGTTCCTTTACCTGCACGGAACGTCCTACCATGGACTTCAGTAAGGCATAATCTATCTTTTCCGTATCGAATGACAGCAGTTCTGCCAGATGTTCCGGGGTACTGATGAGGCCGTGCTTCAACATCTCCGCATAGCCGGAGAAGAAGTTATGGGCATCGAGGCTGCGCAGGAATTCGGTTTCCAGCAGCACGCAGGCGGCAGGAGCAAAAACACCGATTTCATTCTTCAGACCGTTGAAGTTGATGCCCGTCTTGCCTCCCACGGAAGCGTCGACCATGGCGAGTAGCGTAGTGGGAACGTTGATGTAGGCGATGCCCCGCTTGAAGGTGGAAGCGGCAAAACCGCCAAGGTCGGTCACCATGCCACCGCCCAGATTGATGAGCAGGGAGTGGCGGCTGGCCCCTTTCTCGCTCAGGGCTTGCCATACGGCAGCCAGCGTTTCCAGATTCTTGTGCACATCTTCTGCCCCGATAATAATCTCTTCCGCTTCTTCCAGGGTGGGGATACCGTTCAGATGCGGGCGGCAGAGGCGGTGGGTATGCTCGTCGGTAAGGATGAAAAGCTTGTCATGGGGACACTTCTCTATGGCATGCGTCAGGCTGTTTGCCAGTCCTTCGCAAAGGATTACTTCTTGTTTACTCATCTTGTTAATTACAAATTACGAATTACCAATTACTGATGTTACGGATTATGAAGGAAAGGGAGCCTTCTTCATTATATTGTGGCACAAAGATAGCTCTTTTGGCAATAAAACGTTATCTTTGTCCCGTGAAATTCTATGGGTGGCAAGGTGTTTCCGTCATCTGCCTCCCGCTATTTGTAATTAGTAATTTGTAATTGATTGATAGAAATGAGAGCATTACTTCCCGTTTATTGCCGTCCGTTGGGTTATTTCATCATAGCTCTGGCGTTGTTCCTCCCTTTCATATTCCTATTGTGGGGAAAAGTGACAGATGCCAACTTGCTGTTTTACAAGGAATGCTCCAAACTCCTGATGATGATGGGGGCACTGATGATAATCTTTGCCTTGACGAAGAACGAGAATAAGGAGATAGAGCAGGTGCGCAACAAGGCCACGCGCAATGCCATCTTTCTGACCGTTCTTTTTATCTTCGGCGGTATGCTCTACCGGGTGGCGCAGGGTGACCTCCTTTCGGTCGATTCTTCTTCTTTTCTCATATTTCTTATATTGAATGTGCTTTGCTTGGAATTTGGTATAAGAAAGCGACAGTTGATAGATTATTTAAGCGGAATGGTCGATAAATAAAGCAAATCGTCATGTGGGGCATTAAACCTTTTGCCCGGAAGTCTGTCAAATGAAACAGTGAATAAAAGGCATTGTTCATTTAGAATAGACAAAGAATAGACACATGAAGAAAATTATCACGGGGATGGCGTTGCTGTTGGTAACAACGCTGTCTGCATTTTCACAGACCAAAAACATTACGGTATCGGGCCGTGTCGTGGAGGACACCAAGGAGCCTGCGATACAAGCTACCGTGCAGTTGCTTTTGTTGCCAGACAGTGTTCAGGCATCGGGTACGGCCACTACGGCACAAGGTTATTTCACTCTTCCCAAAGTCAGTGCGGGTAAATACGTGCTGAAGGTTTCCTACATCGGATTCAAGAGCCAGTACATCCCTTTACACCTTTATGCTACGACAACTGCCAAGAACGTGGGTACACTGACACTGGAAACGGATGCGGTGATGCTGGCCGAGGCTGTGGTTACGGCAGAAGCGCCGCAAGTGCAGGTGGTGGAAGATACACTGGTATATACCTCATCTGCCTATCGTACCCCCGAGGGAGCCATGCTTGAGGAGTTGGTGAAGAAGCTGCCCGGTGCGGAGATTGACGACGAGGGTAATGTGAAAATCAACGGTAAGGACTTGTCGAAGATTATGGTCGACGGCAAGGAGTTCTTCGGTGGAGACGTAAAGACCGGTTTGAAGAACCTGCCGGTAGATATGATAGAGAAGCTGAAAACCTACGATAAGAAGTCCGATTTGGCACGTATCACCGGTATTGACGACGGTGAGGAGGAGACGGTGCTCGACCTGACCGTGAAGAAAGGCATGAACCAGGGTTGGTTCGGTAATGCCGACGTGGCCGGAGGGACGGAAGACCGCTATATGGGCCGCTTTATGCTGAACCGCTTCGTGGACAAAACCCAGGTGTCGGTAGTGGGTTCTGCCAATAACGTGAACGACCAGGGCTTTTCGGGCGGTGGCGGTCCTCCGCGCTGGCGCAGGAACAACGGACTTACTGCAACGAAAATGCTGGGTGTGAACTTCGCTACCCAAACCGATAAGCTGGAACTGGGCGGTAGTGCACGCTACAACTATCAGGATGGGGATATTGCAAGTATCGGTTCTACCGAGGACTTTCTGCCGGACGGCAACTCTTACTCCAACTCGAACAGCAGGCAACGTAACAAAGCCAAGAATTTCAATGCCGATTTCCGTATGGAGTGGAAGCCGGACTCGATGACGAATATCATTTTCCGTCCCAACTTCTCGTACGGCAAAACGGACAATCTCTCCAATTCTGAGAGCGGTACGTTCAGTTCCGACCCTTACAGTCTGGTGAGCGACCCCAATAACTGGCTGAATCTGGAGAAGATTCTTAATCCGGACGATGACCCGTTGAGGAGTATCCGTATAAATGCTATCAACAGCGGTTCGCTGAACGACAACAAGAGTGTGTCTACGGATGCAACCTTGCAGTTGAACAGAAAGCTGAATGACAAAGGACGCAATGTCACGTTCCGTGGAAGATTCGGTTATACCAATAATGACAACAACCAGTATACGGAGTCGGAAACACATTACTTCCAGTTACTGAATGCTTTGGGAGGAGACTCCATCTTGGTTCGTAACCAGTACATCACTACTCCTACCAAGAACTACAATTACAGTGCACAGCTGACTTACAGCGAACCGATAGCCCGCGCCACTTTCTTGCAATTCAGCTATCAGTTCCAGTACAAGTATAGCGAGAGCGACAAGACGACGTATGATTTGCAGGGCTTTCCGGATTGGGGATTGTCAACCCAGCTTCCCACGGGATATGAAGAGCATGCGGTGGATAGTCTGGGTAAGTATGCGGAATACCGCTACTACAACCACGATGCATCCGTGTCTTTGCGCTTTATCCGCGAGAAGTATCAGTTGAGCGCAGGTATGTCGTTCCAGCCGCAGCATTCTGTATTGTCCTATAAGCGCGGCGACTATATGATTGATACCACCCGCAATGTGTTCAACTTCGCTCCGAACCTGGACTTGCGCATCCGTTTCTCCAAGGTGAGCCAGCTGCGTATGACATACCGCGGGCGTAGCAGCCAACCGAGTATGGAGAATCTGTTGCCGATTGTGGACAACTCCAATCCGCAGAATGTACGTATCGGTAATCCGGGCTTGAAGCCTTCCTTCACGCACAACATGCGATTCTTCTATAATACGTATAATGCCGAAAAGCAGCGCGGTATTATGTCGCACGTCAACTTCTCGGCAACGCAGAATAGCATCAGCAATAGCCGTGTGTACAATTCGGAGACTGGTGGATGGACTACAACTCCGAAGAATATCAACGGTAATTGGAATGCGTTCGGCATGTTTGGCTTCAATACGGCACTGCCCAATAAGAAGTATACCATCAACTCCTTCTCCAATGCCAACTATCAGAACAATGTGGCTTATCTGACGTCCGGTAAGGGAGCAGATGCCGTGGAACGGAAGAATACAACCACCAACCTGACGCTGGGCGAACGTCTGAATGCCGCCTATCGTAATGACTGGTTTGAATTCGGCTTGAACGGAAGCATCTCCTATTCAATAGAGAAGGATAAACTGACGCCTGACAATAATCAGGAGCCCTATACCTTCTCCTACGGTGCCAATACGCAGATTTCCATGCCGTGGAACATGACGCTCTCTACCAACATTGCCAACCAGAGCCGTCGAGGATATACGGACAGCAGTATGAACCGTAACGAGCTTATCTGGAATGCACAGTTGTCGCAGACTTTCCTGAAAGGGAATGCCACCGTCAGCTTCGAGATGTACGACATTCTGAAGAAGCAGAGTAACATCAGCCGTTCGCTGACTGCAAGCGGCCGCTCGGTGTACGAATATAACGGCGTGAACAGCTATTGCATGCTTCACTTCATCTATCGTCTGAATATTTTCGGCAGCAAGGCCGCCCGCGATAAGATGCAGGGCAGACGCGGCTTCGGCGGTCCGGGCTTCGGTCCGGGTCATGGTCCTGGCGGTTTCGGAGGACGCAGGCCGTTCTAAAGCGGAGGGGATCACCCCCCTAATCAGCTTGTCATTCTGATACACTCTCAATTCTGTGGCAGGTTTCTTTTTGATTATTTTTTCAGACGCGGATGACGCAGATTTTTAATATTCTTATCTGCGTCATCCGCGTCAAAGCGATAGCAAGTATGAGTTTTCAGACAAGTTGGGGGAAGAGGGACTTTTATGTTAATCTCTGTAATCTTCGGTGAAAGTTTCTGTGTTTTTCCTACATTTGTTTCACACTTAATTGTCTGTGAACATGCTTGATTGGAACTTCATTGCCAGCCAGATTGCTACGATAGCCTTCGACATTGTTTATTTCGGTGCCATCATCGGAACGATTGTCGTCATTATCCTCGACAACCGCAATCCGGTGAAAACCATGGCATGGATACTGATACTGATGTTCCTTCCCATCGTGGGGCTGGTGTTTTACTTCTTCTTCGGGCGTAGTCAGCGCCGTGTGCGCATGATAGGGAAGAAGAGTTACAGCCGCTTGTTGAAGAAACCTATGGCGGAATATCTGGCGCAGGACTCATGTGCGCTTCCCATCAATTACAGTCGTCTCATATCCTTGTTCCGTAATACCAACCAGGCTTTCCCCTTCGATGGAAACCGGGTGGAAGCCTATACCCTGGGGCTCTCCATGCTGCAATCCCTGCTGTGCGAACTGGGGAAAGCAACGAAGCATATCCACATGGAATTCTATATCTTTGAGGACGATGCCATTGGGCGCTTGGTGCGTGATGTCCTGATGGAAAAGGCGCGTGCCGGGGTAGAGGTACGTGTGATTTATGATGATGTGGGTTGCTGGCATGTTCCCAACCGTTTTTTTGAAGAGATGCGCGAGGCCGGTATCGAGGTACGCAGCTTTCTAAAGGTACGTTTTCCGCTTTTCACCAGTAAGGTGAACTATCGTAATCATCGGAAAATAGTTGTCATTGACGGGCGCATCGGCTTTGTGGGGGGTATGAATCTTGCCGAACGCTATATGCGCGGATTCTCATGGGGCATCTGGCGGGACACACATCTGCTGTTGGAGGGCAAGGCTGTTCACGGATTGCAGACCGCCTTCCTACTCGATTGGTACTTTGTGGACCGTACACTGATTACGTCTACCCGCTATTTCCCGAAAATAGAAAACTGCGGTACTTCCTTGGCGCAGATTGTAACGAGTGAGCCCGTAGGCCCATGGAAAGACATTATGCAGGGACTTGTCATATCCATTTCCAGCGCAAAGAAATATTTCTATATCCAGACTCCCTACTTCCTGCCCACCGAAGCCGTACTTGTTGCTATGCAGACAGCCGCCTTGTCAGGTGTCGATGTGCGTCTGATGTTGCCCATGCGTGCTGATAACCGCTTGACGCATCTGGGTTCCTGTTCTTATCTGGCAGATGTGCTCTATTCGGGAGTCAAGGTCTATTTCTATAAGAAAGGCTTCTTGCACTCCAAACTGATGGTTTCGGATGATGAATTGTCCACGGTAGGCTCTACGAATGTGGATTTCCGCAGTTTTGAACATAACTTTGAGGTGAATGCCTTCATCTATGACACAGAAACAGCGCTTCAGATGCGCGAAATCTTCCTTCAAGACCAGCGCGACTGCGTACAAGTATTCCTGAAGAACTGGGTGAAGCGCCCCTGGTATCGTAAGGCTGCAGAGAGTGTGGTGCGGCTGATGGCGCCGCTGTTATAATGAAGAATGATGAATGAAGAATTTCTTGAAGTGTATTCATATCGTACCATTCTTCATTCATCATTTAAATATCGTGAAGTTCACGCTCCCGTATACCCTTCTCTCCACAAAGTGCGGATGTTCCTCGAAACTGTTTTTCTTCCCGTGTTCCAAGACGAAGAGTCCGTCTTCTTTCAGCAAGTTGTTCTCGAAGATGAGATCGGGCAAGGTTTCCAGCCCGGCAAGCTCGTAGGGAGGGTCGGCAAAGATAAAGTCGAACTGCTCGCGTCCGCTTTTGAGGTATTTGAATACGTCACCGCGTATGGGTAGGCACTTGTCCGTCTTTAATTCTTGCATAATCTTGCAGATGAAGGCATAGTGGTCGCGGTCTTTTTCCACGCTGATTACTTGGTCGCAGCCTCTGGACACAAGCTCAATGCTGATGCTGCCCGTACCGGCAAATAGGTCGAGGGCACGGATGCCGTCCTCAAAGTCCATGTAGTTGGAGAGCACATTGAACAGATTTTCTTTGGCAAAGTCTGTGGTGGGGCGTGCCTTGAAGGAGTGGGGCACGTCGAAACGTCTTCTTTTGTATATTCCGCTGATTACTCGCATAGGGTTATGGCTTGCAGGTCAAGATTAGTGGCGGGATTCATGATGAATACCTGCCGGATGAATTTTCGCAGTTCGGGCAGTAGCAGTTCTTTGTCGTTCAGGTCACCGGTCAGGTGCAGCTCATCGCGTTCCTGCTCGAAGCCGAGTTGTTTCCATATATATAATAGGTAGTAGACACGGTCGGGTGTGCTTCTGCATTCAAAGGAATTGGCAAGAAGGAGGCGTCCGCGCTCGTAGCCGTATACGTCTACGGCATCTTTTCGCAAGTGTGCATACATCTTCCGGTTGTTGCCCAAGCGGCTCTTTGAGGAGAAGAACTCAATGAAGGGGCTGGCTTGGGAATAGAACTTGACATCGGGATACTGTTCGCGAAGGAAGGAGCAGGCACTCTTATCCATGCCGAACAATACGACAGTGCTGTTCTTATGCAGTATGTTGTATTGTACGGTTTCGTTTTCCCGTTTAGGATGGTTGTGATAGAAAATGATTTCCGTTTGTTCGTCCTCGAAGAACTCCAGGGGAATGAACGTGAAGCGTTTGTCTGCCATGAGCACATTGACACGGCGGAAGGGGCGTTCCAGCCATGCCAGTTCGCGGAAGGTCTGTTTCAGATTGGCAGTGAGGGAGAAGGACTCGTCCACTTCACGGTCGTAGTAAGAGAACTCACCGTCGCCCAGAGGGTTGAACACAGAAAAAGAAAATCCATCCGTGCTGAGACGGATGGATAATGTATACTGTTCCGATTTATTAAAATCAGTCGTTTCTATCATACGTTTGTCGGGGTGAGATTATTCCCAGTTACCGGCGTTGTTGTTAGCTGTTTCCAAGCTACCAATCATCAGACCGCAGTACTTGCCAAGTTTGGTTTGTACGTCCTTGATGTTGGCAATTTCTTGTGCATCCAGACCGTTCAAATAAACTTCGTACGGAGTCTTCACTTCGAGCAGACAGAAAGGAGCGCCGGATTTAGCTGTATCATTCTTGATAGCCATTTCGAACTGTGCACCGTTTCCGAAGGGAACATATCTCATTGAATCGGGGTTGAAGCCCTTCGGGAAGATAGTGTCCAATACGGCTACCCACAAGGTGTCACGTTTGAAGTTTTCCAATCCCCATTTCTTGACGTCAGCATAGTTACCTGTCTTCTTTGCCTTATTGATGATGTTGATGGCTTTCTTTTCAGTCAGACCGTCTTCCAGCTGCTTATCGTTCAGTTCTCCTTGCTTGAAGATGAACGGAAGTTTCTGGTTTTTAACAAAGTCAATCAGAGAGTCGAAGCTTGCAGTATATTGCTGGTCATGTAAAGTACGATATTCCAATTGTGCTTTACGGATGTCGATCAGACGTGCAATGACGGCTGCGTCTCTGTGCTTCTTTGCTTTTTCAAAGTTGATAGGACCCATAATGCTGGTGTAACAAATATAAATTAGCACCAAAGCACATAAGCCTAAAATGACATTAAATACTGTTTTCATGATAAATATGTTTTTTAGTTGTTATATTCGCACCGCAAAAATAAAAGAAATTAATTTAAAAACGATAGTTCCCTTTACTTTTTTCTGTTACAAAAATGATAAATAACTATTTAGAAAGGCAAATTAAGGAAAATTTTCCTTACCAACCAACTCCTGAGCAAGAAATTGCTGTAAAATCTTTATCGGAGTTCCTTCTGTCACCCCGTAGCGAGGTGGCTTTTATGCTTCGTGGTTATGCGGGGACGGGTAAAACATCGTTGGTCGGTGCCTTGGTGCGGACGTTGGATAAGTTGCAACAAAAGTCGGTATTGCTGGCACCGACCGGACGGGCGGCAAAAGTTTTCTCGGCGTATGCGGGGCATCCGGCGTTTACAATTCATAAAAAAATCTATAGACAGCAATCTTTCTCCAATGAGCTGAGCAATTTTTCTGTGAACGATAATTTGACAACTCACACTTTATATATAGTGGATGAAGCCTCGATGATTTCCAATGAGGGACTGTCCGGTTCCATGTTCGGCACAGGCAGGTTGCTGGACGACCTGGTGCAGTTTGTCTATTCCGGCCAGGGATGCCGCCTGCTGCTGATGGGCGATACGGCACAGCTGCCGCCGGTGGGGGAGGAGCAGAGCCCTGCCCTCTTTGCCGATGCCTTGAAAGGCTATGGGCTGGAAGTGGTGGAGGTGGACTTGACGCAGGTGGTGCGCCAGGAGCAGCAGTCGGGCATTTTGTGGAATGCCACCCGTCTGAGGCAGTTGATAGCGGAAGACGATTGCTACAGCCTGCCGAAGATAAAGGTTTCGGGGTTTGCCGACATTAAAGTTCTGCCCGGAAATGAGCTGATAGAAACGCTGAGCTCTTGCTACGACCATGACGGGCTGGATGAAACTATCGTGGTGTGCCGCTCCAACAAGAGGGCGAACATCTACAACAAAGGCATCCGTGCGCAGATTCTCTGGCGTGAGGATGAATTAAACACCGGTGATTTGTTGATGGTGGCGAAAAATAACTACTTCTGGACGGAAAAGGAGAAAGAGATGGATTTCATTGCCAACGGTGAGACTGTCGTGGTGCGCCGCGTGCGCCGTACGCGAGAGCTGTATGGCTTCCGCTTTGCAGACGTGACGCTGGTCTTTCCCGACTATAACGACTTTGAACTGGAAGTGAACATGCTGCTCGATACGCTGCATACCGACTCGCCTGCGCTGCCCAAGGCAGAGAACGACCGGCTTTTCTACTCCGTCCTCGAAGATTATGCCGACATCACCGTGAAGCGCGAGCGGATGAAGAAGATGAAGGCAGACCCGTACTACAACGCCTTGCAAGTGAAGTATGCCTATGCCGTGACTTGCCACAAGGCGCAGGGCGGGCAATGGAAGAATGTCTTTCTGGACCAGGGGTATATGACGGATGAATACTTGACACCCGATTATTTTCGTTGGCTTTACACCGCCTTTACCCGTACCACGGGAACGCTCTACTTGGTGAACTATCCGGAAGAACAAATAGTTTGAAAAAGAGAGGGGTACCGATGCAGTATTCCGGCATTTTTTGTATTTTGTAGATAGAACAACTATAACTGAACAAGTATGAAGAAGCTATACTCTCTCTTTGCCTTGATAGCACTGCTGTTTACCGCTTCCGGTTGCGAGGACGATTACCGGAGCATGGTACTTTCGAATGGCGTTGGAAGCCTATTTATCAGATTGGGACATGTGATAATCTGGTGTCTAACCTTTCTTATTATCTTTCTGAAACAAACGAAGATACAGTGCTGGGCATTGACGGTGGTGACGGTTCCTATAATCTAATTAACGAACACGAGTCGGTGGCTTCCGTGACTTTTACCGATGATGTCAACGGGTATCAGCGTATCGAAGATTCATCCGCTGGCAGAGGGGAGACGATTGTGAAGGTGGATGGATGGTTCCGGTGAGGAAACACAACTGCGCATCACGGTGAAAGGTCGTAGGCAATATACGTTGACGAAAATGGGCTTGCGAGTATGGTATCAGTAGTGGTGCACCGACGGAACTGCTGGGTGATGTTTCTAAGGCACTTGCCGAGCGTCCTTGGGTGAAGGATGGCGGGTATTATGTGCTGGTGCCCGAAGATTTCTCCAATAGTATGTGGAAAGGTGTATTGGAAATCTATCCGACGGGAAAAGAGGAGGAACCGCTAATGGGGATATACGAGACAGTTCCAGTGGAAGATGAGAACGGAGATACATATGCATTGTGGCAGTTTACTTATAATGGAGAGAAGAGGCTCTTTACGCGGATGGTCTCGGGAAATGGTAAATGTGTACTTGCGGAAAATGTAACTCCTTTCTGTCCTTCCGGTTTGTTGCCCGAAGGTGCACTGGTGGTTTATCGCGAAATGTTTATACTTCGGATGGAATAAGGTTTTAGTGGAAATCTTGTCAAGAGCAGATTTACGAAAGATTAACAGACGGGAGGCTTAGGCTTCCCGTTTTTGTTTCTGTTGCGCATCATCTGTCTGTTCTGTATGCATCATTCGTTTGCTTCGAATGCATTGTCTGTTTGTTCTGGACTAATCATCCGTTCCCTCCACTTCACTGTCCCAAACCTTAGGGTTTTTCACGGAAACCCCAGGGCTTTGGAGGGTAAATGCCAGCCATTTCACTTGCTAAGGTGTGGCATTTAGGATGGTAAGGTGTGGAGTTTGGGGAGCCGGCATGTGGCATTTCAAATGGAATACCGTGGAGGATAAAAAGAAAAGGAGAAGCAATGCTCCTCCTTTCCCGGTAGTTTAATTTTGAAATATCTAAAAAATGACATTACAAATATACAACATCACAGAGGCGATGTCAAGTGTTTCGCCAATTATTTTCAATTATAATCCTGCCAATTCCAAAACTTTGTCAATGGCAGCGTTCAGTCCGTCAGCATTCTTACCGCCGGCAGTTGCAAAGTGGGGCTGGCCACCGCCACCGCCTTGGATAAGTTTGGCAGCTTCTTTCACCAGGTTACCGGCTTTCAGTCCGCCTGCCACGAGGTTGTCGCTCAGCATGACGGTCAGCATCGGCTTGCCTTCGGCTTCAGTTCCTGCCACGAAGAACAGGTTTTCCGTAATCTGGCCACGCAGCTGGAAGGCGATGTTTTTCACTGTTTCTGCCGGCAGGGGAGCACAGAACTTGATGACTTTAACGCCATTGACTTCCTGCACGTTCTTCAGCAGTCTTTCTTTCAGCTGTGCTTCTTTCTCTTTCATGAAGTCCTCTACCTGCTTCTTCAGTCCGGCGTTCTCGTCGATATACTTGCGGATGGTTCCGGCAAGGTCGGGTGCGTTGTTGAAGAGCGCCTTCAAGTCGTGCAGCGTGTCCTCGATGGTGTTCATCAGTTCCTCCACGCGTGCACCCGTGTAGGCTTCGATACGGCGCACACCGGCAGCCACGGAGCTTTCGGAGATAATCTTCACCATACCGATGTTTCCGGTTGCAGCCACGTGCGTACCACCACAGAATTCTACGGAAGAACCGAACTGGATAACGCGTACATGGTCGCCGTACTTCTCGCCGAACAGAGCGATGGCGCCCAGTTCTTTGGCTTCTTCGATAGGAATGTTGCGGTATTCCTTCAAAGGTATGTTGGCGCGAATCTTTGCATTAACGATGTGTTCCACCTTGCGGATTTCCTCGTCCGTCACCTTTTGGAAGTGTGAGAAGTCGAAACGCAGGGAGTCCGGTGTAACCAAAGAGCCCTTCTGCTCTACATGCTCGCCCAATACTTCGCGCAGCGCAGCATCCAGCAAGTGGGTAGCAGAGTGGTTGGCGGCACAAGCGGCACGCTTGTCGGTATCCACGCATGCCATCATCGGAGCTTCCATGTGTTCGGGCAGCTTCTTGGTGATGTGGATAGGCAGGTTGTTCTCCTTCTTGGTGTCTACCACTTCGATGGTCTCAAACTCGTTCACCAATACACCGGTGTCACCTACCTGACCGCCGCTTTCGGCATAGAACGGAGTCTTGTCCAGTACAATCTGATACAAGGTTTGGTTCTTCTGCTTCACTTGTCGGTAGCGCAGAATGGATGTTTCGTATTCCGTATAGTCATATCCTACGAATTCGGTAGTACCCTCCTTTAGCGTAATCCAGTCACCGGTCTCTATGGCGGCGGCATTGCGGGCACGCTGTTTCTGCTGCTGCATTTCGGCGTCAAACTCCTTGATGTCGGCAGTCATGCCGTTTTCGCGGAGAATCAGTTCCGTCAAGTCGAGCGGGAAACCGAAGGTATCATATAAGGTAAAGGCATCCTTTCCGCTGATTTCGTTCTTGCCGGCGGCTTTGGCGTCTGCCATGGTCTTTTCCAGCAGGCGGATACCTGTCTCCAAAGTGCGGAGGAAGGAATCTTCTTCTTCCTTGATAACTTTGGCAATCAGTTCCTTCTGTGCATCCAGTTCGGGATAAGCGGCGCCCATGTTCTCGATGAGTACGGGGAGGAGCTTGTACATGAATGCCTGCTTCTGTCCGAGGAACGTGTAACCGTAGCGTACGGCACGGCGGAGGATACGACGGATGACGTAACCAGCCTTGGCATTGCTCGGAAGCTGTCCGTCGGTGATGGAGAAGGCGATGGTGCGGATGTGGTCGGCAATTACACGCATGGCGATGTCCGACTTCTCATCTTCGCCATACTTCTTGCCTGCCATGTCTCCGATGGCTTTCAGTATCGGTTGGAATACGTCGGTGTCGTAGTTGGAGGTCTTTCCTTGCAGTGTGCGCACCAGTCGCTCGAAGCCCATGCCGGTGTCGATGACCTTGGCGGGAAGTCCTTCCAGGCTGCCGTCCGCCTTGCGGTTGAACTGCATGAACACGAGGTTCCAGATTTCAATCACCTGCGGGTGGTCTTTGTTCACCAGCTGGCTGCCGGGTACTTTGGCCTTCTCTTCTTCCGAACGGGAGTCCACATGGATTTCCGAACACGGACCGCACGGTCCCGTATCACCCATTTCCCAGAAGTTATCGTGTTTGTTGCCATTCAGAATGTGGTCTTTCGGCAAGAACTGCTCCCAGTAAGAAGCGGCTTCGTTGTCGCGTTCCAGTCCTTCTTCGGCGCTACCTTCGAATACGGTGGCGTAGAGGTCTTTGGGGTCGAGTTTCAATACATCCACCAGATACTCCCATGCCCAGGAGATGGCTTCCTTCTTGAAGTAGTCGCCAAACGACCAGTTGCCCAGCATCTCGAACATGGTGTGGTGGTAGGTATCGTGACCCACTTCCTCCAGGTCGTTGTGCTTTCCGCTTACGCGAAGGCATTTCTGCGAGTCAGCAACTCTTTTGTATTTCGCCGGGTGGTTGCCCAAAATGATATCTTTAAACTGGTTCATTCCCGCATTGGTGAACATCAACGTGGGGTCATCCTTAATCACCATCGGGGCCGAAGGCACTATCTGGTGACCTTTACTTTCGAAGAAACTCTTGAAAGAGTCTCTGATTTCGTTTGCAGTCAACATACTCTCTATTGATTTATCTGATTCTAATTTGATTTACCTTCTCTTGTCGTTTTTTGCCCGTTTCTTACTACTAACTACTTGCTACTTAGTCTTAATATTCTTGAAAAAACTGTGCAAAGATAGCTTGTTTTTATTACTTTTGTCGCATTGACAAGCGAAATATTTCCTAAGATGCGCAAAGTTTACTACATTTATAATCCCCAGACGCAGACGTACGACCGTATTTATCCTACCGTGAGGCAGCGGGCGCTGAGCATTCTCCGCCGTTTGTTCATCGGTATGGGGCTGGGTGCGGGCAGTTTCATCGTATTGCTGCTTATCTTCGGCTCTCCGTCGGAGAAGGAGTTGCGAAAGGAGAACAGCAAACTGCAGGCGCAGTACAACGTCCTCTCCCGCCGGCTGGACGAGGCTATGGGAGTGCTGCAAGACATACAGCAGCGTGATGACAATCTGTACCGGGTGATTTTCATGGCCGACCCTATTCCTTCTGCCATCCGTCAGGCTGGATACGGCGGTACCAACCGCTATGAGCATCTGATGGATATGGCTAACTCCGACTTGGTTATCAATACCACGCAGAAAATGGATATGATTAGCAAGCAACTCTATATCCAGTCCCGCTCCTTTGACGATGTGGTGGAGATGTGCAAGAATCATGATGAAATGCTGCGCTGCATTCCTGCCATACAGCCGGTTTCCAATAAAGACCTCCGTAAGACCGCTTCGGGTTACGGTACGCGTATCGACCCCATTTATGGTACCAGCAAGTTCCATGAGGGTATGGACTTTTCGGCTCCCCAGGGCACGGATGTCTATGCCACGGGAGATGGCACCGTGGTGCAGATGGGCTGGCAATCGGGCTATGGCAACAGAATTGTGATAGACCACGGCTTCGGTTATCAGACGGTGTATGCACACTTGCGCGATTTCCGGACGAAGTTGGGCAAGAAAGTGGTACGTGGTGAGGTCATTGGCGGGGTAGGCAGTACGGGCAAGAGTACTGGTCCGCACTTGCACTACGAAGTACACGTTAAGGGAAAAGTTGTGAATCCCGTCAACTACTACTTCATGGATCTCAGTGCCGAGGATTATGACCGCATGATACAGATTGCGGCGAACCATGGTAAGGTGCTTGATTGACGGATGATTTATAGAGAAAGGATTACATCATGCTGAATACAGATAAGAATTTAAAGTTATATTACTCCATCAGCGAGGTGGCTGCCATGTTCGATGTCAACGAATCACTGCTCCGTTTCTGGGAAAAGGAGTTTCCGCAACTCAATCCGAAGAAGGGGGGGCGGGGAATACGCCAGTACCGTAAGGAGGACATTGAGACAGTGAAACTTATCTATCATCTGGTGAAGGAGCGCGGAATGACCTTGCCCGGCGCCCGCCAACGGATGAAAGACAATAAAGAAGCTACGATACGCAACTTTGAAATCGTAGATCGCCTGAGAGCTATCCGCGAAGAACTGGTAGGCATGAAACTGGCATTGGATGAGTTTACTTACGAGGATGTGGAGAGCTTGAAGGAAAATATTCAAGGACTGAAGTAGAATAAATACCACTCCGTTTATTCCTCTACTCTCGTCACTTGTTTTATATTCTGTATCTGCTTCAGGTTATTGCAGATAGTGCGCACGTCGTCCACATCGTGTACATAGAGTTGTATCTTTCCTTCGAAGATACCGTCGTTGGTTTCGATGGTCAGTTTACGGATATTCACGTTGAGCTGGCGGGAGATGACTTGAGTTACTTCGTTCAGCAATCCCATGCTGTCTATACCTTTTATATATATAGTGACGAGGAACGACAAATCCTTGTGAGTGTCCCACTCGGTGGCGATGATACGGTTTCCGTAGCTACTCTTAAGGCGGGTGGCAACGGGGCATTGGCGCTTGTGGATGACAACACGGTTTTGCTCGTCGATGTATCCCAGTACGTCGTCACCCGGAATGGGATGGCAACAGTCGGCCATAATATAGTTCTTTGAGATGGTCTCTTCCGTCAGCTTCAGAATCTGCTTAGTGTTGATTTTCTCTTGCGGTGTTTTCTCTTCCGGTTGTTCTTTGGCATCCTTGTTGTCCTTGTTACCGAAGGAGAAGGTCAGGAACTTCTTCCAGTTGCTGTTCTGCTTTTCCTTGAACACGTTCTTGTCGGCATCGCCCAGCACAACCCGTTTGTTGCCGATGGCAACGAGCAGCTCGTCGCGGGTGTGGAAGCCGTGCAGCCTGGTCAGCTTGTCCAGAGTAGCATCATCCATACGTATATCCTCGTTTTTGAAGAATTCGTTCAGTATGGTTTCACCTTCTTTCTGATAGGCTTTCGCCTCTTTGCGCAGGATGGTGGCAATCTTGGCGCGGGCGCGGGCAGTGGTGGCATACACTTCCCACTCCGGCTGTACGCGTTGCGATTTGGAGGTCAATATCTCTACCTGGTCACCGCTTTGCAGTTTGTGGCTTAGGGGAACCAGTTTGTGGTTTACCTTGGCGCCGATGCAGTGGCTGCCGATGTCGGTATGCAAGGAGAAGGCAAAGTCCAGTGCCGTAGAGTTCTGCGGCATGGTCTTGAGGTCGCCTTTCGGGGTGAAGACGAAAATTTCCGATGCAAACAAGTTCAGTTTGATGGTATCGAGAAAATCGATGGCGTCCGGTTGTGGGTCGTCCAGAATTTCCTTGATGGTACGCAACCATTTCTCCAGTTCGCCTTCATCTTCGCTGCCTCCGCCTTCTTTGTATTTCCAGTGGGCGGCAAAGCCTTGTTCGGCAACGTCATTCATGCGTTCACTGCGGATTTGTACTTCAATCCATTGCCCGTTGTTACCCATAAGGGTGACGTGCAGGGCTTGGTAGCCGTTGGCTTTGGGATGGCTCACCCAGTCGCGCAGGCGGTCAGGGTGGGGCTTGTATATCTTGGATATGGAGACGTAAATGTCGAAGCAGTCGTTTAGCTCTTCCTCTATATTGCGGGGCTCGAAGATGATGCGGACAGCAAGCAAATCATAGATTTCCTCGAAGGGGACATGCTTGGTCTGCATTTTGTTCCAGATGGAGTAGATGGACTTTACACGGGCAAGGATACGGTATTTCAGTCCCATTTTGTCCAGTTGCGCCCGTATCGGAGCGGTGAACTCATTGAATACCTTGTCGCGCTCCACGGCGGTGGCTTCCAGTTTCTCTTCTATCTCGTGGTACTCTTCCGGATGTTCGTACTTGAAGCTCAGGTTTTCCAGTTCTGTCTTGATTTTGTACAAGCCGAGGCGGTTGGCGAGCGGGGCATAAATATAGAGTGTTTCGCCTGCAATCTTGAACTGCTTGTTGGGCAGCATGGAGCCGAGTGTACGCATGTTATGCAGACGGTCGGCTATCTTGATGAGGATAACCCGGATATCGTCGGACATGGTGAGCAGCAGCTTCTTGAAGTTCTCTGCCTGCGCCGAGGCACGGTCGCCGAAGATACCGCCGGAAATCTTTGTCAGCCCGTCTACAATCTGGGCGATTTTGGGACCGAAGATGTTTTCAATATCCTCTACGGTGTAGTCGGTGTCCTCCACCACATCATGCAGCAATGCCGAGCATATGGAAGTAGACCCCAGTCCTATCTCATTACAGACAATCTTTGCCACAGCAATGGGGTGCATGATGTAGGGCTCGCCGGAACGACGCTTGATGCCCTTATGCGCCTGGTTGGCAAAGTTGAATGCTTTGGTTATTATTTCGACGCGCTTGCGGTGCTTGGTGGCCAAATAGTCGTTCAACAGTTCTTGGAATGCCTGTTCGATCATTTCCTCTTCGGCTTTTTCCTTTTCCTTCTGACTTATATTTTCTTCCATATACTGCTTTCTCCTTTCTTCACTTCACTTTTTGCAAAAATAAGCAATTTTCAACACCGGGCAAGCGTTTATGTCTTTATTTATAAATCTTCAAGCGCTTTCCTGCGGAGATTCTGGTACTGCGCAATCCATTCCAACTTTTTAACTGATTGACAGTGACACCGTATTTCCGTGCAATGCTGCCGAGATTCTCGCCACTGCGTATCTTGTGGTAGGTGACATTCCCCGTAGCGGTACTGCCTTTGCTGCTACGTGCCGTCGAGCGTGTATTGGAAACGGCCACGACTCTGCGGTTCTTGAACAGCTCGTTACTGCGGTGGGCATAGATGGTGTCTTGCTTGTCAATGAAGGCACTGATGTAGTTGATGGGGAGGCGTAGCGTCTGCGGCTTGCTCTCTCCGGGGATGATGCTTTTCTTGAATTGGGGATTTAGGCTCTTTATCTGGTCCAGGCTGATGCCGCATAGGTCGGAAATCTGCTCGAAATGAAGGTTACGGCTTACTTGCACCGTATCGGTTGCTTCCGGAATGTCGGTTTCCATGGGGCAGATGTTGTGCTTGCAGTAGTAGGTCATTACGTAGTTGGCGGCAATGAAGGCGGGCACGTAGCCGCGTGTCTCTTTGGGCAGATAGTTGTAGATTTCCCAATAATCGGTTTTCCCTCCCGAGCGGCGGATGGCTTTGTTGATGGTGCCCGGACCGCAGTTGTAGGCGGCAATCACCAGGTTCCAGTCTTTGTAAATGTCATACATGTCCTTCAGGTAGCGTGCTGCCGCCCAGGTCGCCTTTATCGGGTCACGGCGTTCGTCTACGAGGCTGTTGCTTTCCAGTCCGTATATCTTTCCGGTGGCGAGCATAAACTGCCATAGTCCGCAGGCTCCCGCGCGGGATACGGCAGAAGGGTTGAGAGCGGATTCTATGATGGGCAGGTATTTCAGCTCGAGCGGCAGGCCGTAGGCATCCAGCGCTTCTTCGAAGATGGGCATATAGAAGTTGCAGGCGCTCAGCATGAAGGCAACCTGGTTGCGCAGACGTCCGGCATACATGTCGATGAACTTGCGCACAATCTCGTTGTATGGCATTTCCATGACGGTCGGCATGCGCGACAACCGGTCTATGTATACAGAGTCACTGAACATCGGGTTTACGGTAGAGGTGCTGCAGTCTTTTCCCAAGTCTATGTAATTCTTGGCTTTCCAGTCATTGAGCAGGCTGTCCAGCGGATAGGTCATGCTTTTGGGCAGCTCGATGGATTCCTGGCGTTCCGTGCCGTTTTCGCGGATAAGCACTTCCACGCTTTCTTGCGCATGCATGGCCGGAGCGGTGAAGAGGGCGCAAAACAGAAGCGAGGAACCGAGAATAATTCTTTTCATATATATGGCCTTGTGTGTCATTAGGTAATAATTTATGCTTTAATTTTCGTTTTTAGAATCGGAAACTGCATTGCACGCCGACGTTCTTATTAGAGGAACCAGTCATCTGGCTGTTGATTATGGCAGGTTCCACTTTCATGCTGAGGTCGGGGGTGATGTCAAAGTTGGACAGCTCTGCGTCTACGTATGCGTCGACAACGGACAGCAGGTATACACCGATAAAGGCGAAGATGCTCAAGTCGCGGTATCGTCGGAAGGTATCCTTACGCTTCCGTAGTGTCTCCGTCAGCTGGCTTTCGGTATAGTTATAGTTGGGAGGCAGCAGGTCGGTAATGGTACTGGAGTTGAAATTACCATTTACGGCATCCTTGTAGGCGGCCGAATAGTCCTTATACATCTTGCTGTTCCACGTAAGGGCATAGGCACAACCGGCAAATCCTCCATAGAAGATGGGCAGTTTCCAATACTTGCGGTTGTAAATTTGTCCACCGCCGGGAATGACGAGGGCAAGCCAGGTGGCTTTTGTGGGATTAGGTACCCACCTTTTGGGGTCGATGGCCTTTTGCAGACTGTCTGTAGGCACGGGCTGTTCCTTCAGGTCGGGGCTGGCAGTCATTTCCAGCATCTTCCGCTTGTTTTCGGCTGCAAGACTGTCGGCAACAGTGAGGCTGTCCCGGTTCACCACGGTGTTGAGTGTATCGGTCTGATGCCGCTGCGCACGCTTGGAAGCGGCACGTGGACGGTCCTGACCATACATAGCAATCCCTGCCATCTGTAAAAAACAGAGCAGCAGGGCAATGGCTAACTGATATATTCTTCCTTTTTTCCTCATTTATTTCTTCAGCGTATCAAGAATGCCGATGATACGTTCCAATTCTTCTTCGTTATTGAACGGGATACTGATTTTACCTTTTCCTTTCTCCGAGCAGGTTAGCTGCACCTTGGTACTGAAAAAGCCCGAGAGCTGTTGTTTCAGCATATTGAATTCTTCGGGCAGTTTGGCGCGCTTGGGGGCAATCTTACGACCACCGCTCTTCACGCTTTCGCCTTCACTCAGTGACTTTACGATTTCTTCCACTTTGCGTACGGAATACCCGTGCTCCAGGATTTCTTCGAAAATCTTCACTTGCAGTTTGGGATCGCCAAGCGTTACCAACGCGCGGGCATGTCCCATGTCTATCTGCTTGTTCTGCAGTCCCATCTGGACGGGGGCGGGCAGTTTGAGCAGGCGCAGGTAGTTGGCAATGGTGGTACGCTTCTTACCTACGCGTTCGCTGAGGCGTTCCTGCGTCAGTCCGTATTGTTCCAACAGATGCTGGTAAGCGAGGGCTATTTCTACGGAGTTCAAGTCTTCGCGCTGTATGTTTTCGATGAGCGCCATTTCCATGACGTTCTCGTCATCTGCAGTGCGGATATAGGCAGGGATGCTTGTCAGTCCGGCAAGCTGCGAAGCACGGAAACGACGCTCGCCGGCGATAATCTGGTATTCGTCGTCGCTAAGCTTGCGCAGGGTGATGGGCTGTATGATGCCGATTTCGGAGATGGAATCGGCTAACTCCTGCAACGCAACCGGGTCGAATTCATGACGGGGCTGGTTGGGATTGACCGTAATCTTCGACAGCTCTATCTCATTGATAGAGGAGGAGCCTTCGGTCTTTACTTCATCCATGGAGAAGAGGGCGTCCAGCCCGCGTCCTAATGCATTTCTTTGTGCCATCTGTTTATTTACTATTTGACGATTTACAATTTAACCATACGGGATGATTTGTTTGTGCATTGTAAATATGGTATTTATCACTAATCATTAATCACTAACCACTATAATCACTTCTTTTCGTTTCTGCTTATCAATTCCTTGGCAAGTGCCATGTGGTTTTTGGCTCCGGTTGAGTCTGCGTCATAGAGAATGGTGGGCAGGCCGTAGCTGGGAGCTTCGCTCAGTTTCACATTGCGCTGGATGACGGTGTTGAATACCAATTCCTGGAAGTGGCGTTTCACTTCATCGTAAATCTGGTTGGCCTGGCGCAGACGCGAGTCGTACATCGTCAGCAGGAAGCCTTCGATTTCGAGGGCAGGGTTCAGCTTGGACTTGATGATTTTAATGGTATTCAGCAATTTGCTGATGCCTTCCAGTGCAAAATATTCCGCTTGTACGGGGATGATTACCGAATCGGCGGCAGTCAGTGCGTTGACCGTAATCAGACCCAAAGACGGGGAACAGTCTATCAAGATATAATCAAACTCATTCTTCAGCGGAGCGAGTACTTCTTTCAGTATCTTTTCGCGGTTTTTCAGATTGAGCATCTCTATTTCGGCACCTACCAGATTGATGTGGGAGGAGATTACCTTCAGTGTGTCTATCTCCGTGTCATGAAGGGCCTCGCGTACGTCTGCACGGTCAATAATGCACTCGTAGATAGTACATTCCGACTGCTTGATGTCCACACCCAATCCTGAGGAGGCATTGGCCTGCGGGTCGGCATCTACAACGAGCACTTTCTTTTCAAGCGTGGCGAGTGAGGCTGCGAGGTTGATTGTCGTCGTAGTCTTGCCTACACCACCCTTTTGGTTAGCCATAGCAATTATTTTTCCCATAATCTCAATATTTATTGGCAGCGAAATAAGTGATAATTCCGGATAGCGCCTACAAATTTGGAGAAAGATTGCAAAAACGGTTGATAAGTCGGCTGTTTTGTTAATAACTCACAGACGTTTACCGCTGTTTTTCTTCTTGTAAATTGCGCGTAAAGCGTTCTTTCTCTGTTTAGTGGGCAAATATACGTATTTATCTTGAAATGAAGCTGATTTTTTGTCTCGCTTGCAGAAGATTAAGATTTGTAAACCAATGGAAGACATTGGCTTGGACTATTCTCTCTACTTGCATGAGATGTACATCTCGTGTTGTTTGAAACGTGCATCTCATGTTGCTCGAGATGTACATCTCATGCAGATGGACTACCGTGTGGAAGATGGTCGGGGGATAAGTTGTTCCCGGGCAGAAGGAGAGGAGCTGGTGTCAGACCAAGGCTTTGACGAACTCCCAGCAGAAGTACGCACACATCACACATTTCACTACTGTGCCCAGCAAGAATCCAAGCAGCGAGCCCAGCCCCGATTTCAAGGCCTGGTCTGTCTTGCTGCCTCCCATCAGTTCGCCGGCAAAGGCTCCGAGAAAGGGGCCGAGGATGATGCCCCAAGGCATGAAGAACAACCCTACGATGGTGCCTATGAGGCAGCCGCGCGTTCCCCACCGACTGCCTCCGCTATATTTGCTGCCCAGCATCGGGACGAAATAATCCAGTATCTGTACAAGGACGACTGCTGCCAGCCATAGAAGTAACTGCGTGGTGGAAAACTGCGCCTTGTCCGTGAAATGTAGAAGCAACAAGCCTGCATAGGCTACGGGCGGTCCCGGAATCATAGGCAGGATGCAGCCTGCCAATCCGACAATCAGGCAGAGGATGCCCAAGATGATGAGAAGAATGTCCATAGGTGTATCGTTTCTGTTGGTGAAGATGACAGCGGTTGTTCCCTGCTACTCGAATCGGTTGTATATGACAATGGGGCGGGAGCGGCGTGTGCTCATCGACGGGAACCATATATCGTCGGCTGTGAGGCCACATTGCTTGATGGCTTCGGCGCAGTATTCCAGTCGTCCGAAGTCGGCATCGACATTGTTTGTACCGAATGTGAATTTGATTCCACGTGCTTTGGCGCGACGGATAATCTCGAAACTGGGAATCCGGTAGCGTGCATTGATTTCCAGAGCGATTCCATGTTGTTGCAATACATCCAATACGCGTTCAATGCGTCCGTCCGTCCAGTACTTGTCGTAATCATGCGCCATAGTATCGGGCAAGAAGGTAGGGTTGGCATAAATGTCGGCAGGCTCGTTGGTCAGAATCAGGACTGTTTGGTCGACAAGGTGGTCCATATACTGTTCAAGCGTAATGTCATCAAAGAGTGCTTCTTCGGCCCGGTAGATGCGCGAATTACGTCCCTTGTGGTCTATGATGGTCATGGCGTCGGTAAACAGGTAATCGAAAATCCCCAAGGCTTCCTGCGAGAAAGTTGCCGTCCATTTGCGTCCCTCACCTTGTACACCGCACAGGAATGGCATCCCTTTTACTTCATTAAAATAGTCGTACACTTCTTTGTCATCGGCCAGCATACGTCCTACGCCTCCTTCTCCGGCATTGGGGGCGACACCATAGTTGATACCGTAATTCATGGACATGGCGTGTGCCATTTCCTTCGTCAGCCCTCCTTTCAAGTGAACGTGATAGTCTATAACTGGGAAATCGTGCTGCTGTAGCCTGATTATCTCATCCGTGCGCTCGTCTACCGGAGCAAGCGTGTCGGCTTCGTTGCGTGCTTCCTTGGCAAGCCGTTCGATGGCGAGATTCCGGAATGACACTTCGCCGTGTATGCCTTGCAGGGCAATGGAACCTTGACTCAGCAGTTGCCGGGCGTGCTCCTCTGTGCGATATGGGTGTCCGGGTTCGGTATAGCAGACAACTTCGGTTCCGTTAATGCAGACAATGATGTTTTGCGTTGAAAACACCCTTCGGGGGAAAATCGAAATTTATTCTGAACGACTGGCGAAAGATTGCAGATACCTGGGAATTGAAAAAAGATGAAATTATTCATCCCCTTCCTGCGTATAACCCCAGGTTTTGATGGCTGGGACGATCCCCCTGCGGAAAAACCTATCCACTGCAGTTGTTTGGCTTTCATTACAAATCCCGTACGCACTCCAGCTACGGCAATATTGATGTGTTACAGCAGGCCTGCCCACAAGAGGTGTGGATCAACCCCATTGATGCTCAGGCACGCGGTATCCGTCATGGCGATACCGTGCGGGTATTTAACAATAATGGAGAAATGCTGATTGCCGCAAAAGTGACTCCGCGTATTCTGCCTGGCGTTACCGCCATCGGGCAAGGTGCGTGGCTTAAAGCGGATATGTTTGGTGACCGGGTCGATCACGGCGGCAGTATCAATATTCTGACCTCTCACCGCCCTTCACCGCTGGCAAAGGGAAACCCGTCGCACAGCAATCTTGTCCAGATCGAAAAGGTTTAAGGAGTAGCCCATGACCACACAATATGGATTTTTTATCGATTCCAGCCGCTGTACTGGCTGTAAAACCTGCGAACTGGCGTGCAAAGATTTTAAAGATCTTGGCCCGGAAGTCAGTTTCCGCCGTATTTATGAATACGCTGGCGGCGACTGGCAGGAAGATAATGGCGTCTGGCACCAGAACGTGTTCGCTTATTATCTCTCCATCTCCTGTAACCATTGCGATGACCCCGCATGTACAAAAGTCTGCCCCAGCGGCGCAATGCATAAGCGTGAAGATGGCTTTGTGGTGGTTGATGAAGATGTTTGTATCGGCTGCCGCTACTGCCACATGGCTTGTCCGTACGGCGCGCCACAGTACAATGCTGAAAAAGGGCACATGACGAAGTGCGATGGTTGTTATTCGCGCGTCGCGAGGGAAACAACCCATATGTGTCGAATCCTGCCCGCTGCGTGCACTTGAGTTCGGTCCAATTGAAGAGCTGCGCCAGAAGCACGGCACTCTGGCTGCCGTCGCGCCACTGCCGCGCGCGCATTTCACAAAACCCAATATCGTTATCAAACCTAACGCCAATAGCCGCCCGACCGGCGATACCACTGGTTATCTGGCTAATCCGGAGGAAGTGTAAAATGGGAAATGGATGGCATGAGTGGCCACTGGTTATCTTTACCGTATTGGGTCAATGCGTAGTAGGCGCGCTGATTGTTAGCGGAATTGGCTGGTTCGCCGCCAAAAATGACGCAGACCGTCAGCGTATTGTCCGTGGCATGTTTTCCTCTGGCTGTTGATGGGCGTCGGGTTTATTGCCTCTGTCATGCACCTGGGATCGCCACTGCGGGCGTTTAACTCGCTGAATCGAATCGGAGCTTCTGGTCTGAGTAACGAGATTGCTGCCGGTTCCATATTTTTTGCCGTTGGCGGACTATGGTGGCTGGTGGCGGTCATCGGTAAAATGCCGCAAGCGTTGGGGGAAACTCTTGGTTACTTTCAGCATGGCGCTCGGCGTCATTTTCGTCTGGATGATGACCTGCGTGTATCAAATCGACACTGTGCCAACCTGGCATAACGGTTACACTACGCTGGCTTTCTTCCTGACGGTATTGTTGAGCGGTCCAATACTTGCTGCCGCAATTCTGCGGGCAGCCCGCGTTACATTTAATACCACACCATTTGCCATCATTAGCGTTCTGGCGCTGATCGCTTGTGCCGGGGTGATTGTGCTGCAAGGTTTGTCTCTGGCGTCTATTCACTCATCCGTGCAACAAGCCAGCGCACTGGTACC
>ENA-OQDA01000179-OQDA01000179.1-human-gut-metagenome-genome-assembly--contig:-NODE-179-length-27858-cov-5.048970_pt1 | contig 27858 bp, 29 predicted proteins | sample MGYA00242771_ERZ504603 | MGnify/ENA primary metagenome ERZ504603 (study PRJEB26092, sample SAMD00036328) | human gut metagenome | host: Homo sapiens | study: EMG produced TPA metagenomics assembly of...
AGGGGCAGCCCTGCGGTGATTCCCCGTTCGCGCTCTGCTTTTCGCAAGCTCATCCTCATCCGCCCGCTGCGGGGCCACCTTCCCCCACTTGGAGGAAGGCAAAGCTGCCGCCCATTCACGGGCAAAGCCCCTCCGGCCATCGCTGCCGCGCACCTCACTTTTTCGCCCCTTCCTTCCCCTGCGCCAAAATCCTTACCAGCCACCCGGGCACGGGTGCGCCCATGGCGGCGGCGTTCTCGGCAATGGAACCAAGCTCGGTAAAAATGTACCACACCAGCACCACCGGCAGCACCACGCCGTTCACCTCAAGGCCCAGCCCGGGCAGGTTGGCAACGGCCACCGCCAGCACGGCGTCGGTCAGGGCGCACACCAGCACAACGACCACCATCCCGGCCTTGTGCCAGATGCCGGCCCGGGCGGCGGCGCTCGACCACGCGCCCCTGCTGGCCGCGGCAGCGCTGCCGCTGACCCAGTCCAACGCCATGCAGGCGGCCCACGCCACAACAAGCCAGCCCAGCCAGCCGAACGCTGCCGTGAACGCCCCGCACACCGCCGCCACAACGGCCTTGCCGCTGACAAACAGATTTCGTTTCTCCATTAAGCATCCCTCCATTCGCTTGTGTACAGTCCGGCATCCACCAGCCCGCGGGCCCGGCAGACTTCCAAAACCGCGTCCGCATCGCCCTGGGTGACCGGCCCCACCGTGATGACCTGCATCCGTCCCGCCGCGCCGTACACGCCGACAGCGTTCTCACACCCCGCATACACCGTCGGGTCCAGCCCGACGCCGCCCGCTGCGGCGCGCACCTCCAGGTGGCAGTGCCTGTACGGCGGGTCGGCCAGCGCCGCATTGCCGGTATTGCCCATGACAGCCAGCGCGTCCCCGCTCGCCACGCGCTGCCCGGCCTTGACCAGAAGTGACGCACAGTGGGCAAAATACAAAAAGTTCACGGCGTCGGGCGTCTGCCCGCGGTCCAGCTGAACACAGACATAATAGCCCCATTCCCAGGTCTTGTCGCGCCTGTCCGTGACGATACGCGCCCGGGTCACGCGGCCCGTGATGCGCTTGCCTTTATAGTAGGGCATTCGGATCGTCGCGTCGTCCAGCCCGGCCAGGTCAAGCCCGCCGTGCCAGACCTTGCCCCCGCCGCGGGTCCAGCCCCAGCGGGCGTAGGGGCAGCGCACCTCGGTGCGGCCCGCAAAAATTCCTGTCTGCTGCATCCTCAGCCTCCTCTGCGCAGGGTGTAGATGACCTTCATCGTCTTGTCGGCGGTCTTTTCCACCGACTTCGGCAGGTCGTTGATCGTCGCCAGATAGTTTGCCCGCAGCACACGCTCGGTACGGATGCGGCTGTCGCCGTAGTAGCGGCGCAGCGGCGTCAGCGGCTCGCCCAGCACCGGCGCTGTTGTGGAAAAGCCCGACGTCGTGTTGTCGTAGCCCGCCGCCTCGCAGGAGAACAGCTCGTTCTTCCCGGTGTTCAGCACCACGGCGCGGGTGCGGTAGTAGCAGTACAGCCGCCCGTCGTGGGCGTCGGACAGGTACGCCATGTCGTCGCCGTGCATCGTCACGGCCTGCACATCGGTGGGGTCAGCCAGCGGAAAGCGATAGATCTGCTCAGCCTGGTCCTGGACCATGTAAAGGCTGCCGCCGTAGACCGTGCCGTTCAGCGGCGTGCCGCGGTTCTCACTGATGAAGGACTGCAGATCAACGCCGGTGTTGTTCGGCACGGTGTAGTCCTTTGCCGCCAGCGTTTTTCTGTCGTACTCACGTATTTTTACAACGCCCGTTGCGTCAATGTAGTCAACCTCCGGCGCAGACACCAGATAGATTTTATCCGCCTCCGCGTCAAAGCAGATGCGGCAGTAGTCCTCCCCGGCGGAGGAATCCGCCTGCAAAAAGTCCGCTACATCCAGCGTGTCGGTGCTCCGCAGGCTGTCCCACAGGCCGGTGGGGTCGCGGCGGAACAGGTCCAGCGTTTTCAGCCCCAGCGCATGATGCCGCAGCTCCAGCACGCCCTCGTCGGCGTTCAGATACCCGGCCACGGCCTCGTCCGCCTCGGGGTCGGCGTAGAGCAGCACGCCCTTCTCGTCGGTGGGGTAGGTCGTTTTGGCCAAAAGGCCCGTCAGCAGCTGGTCACCGCCCAGCGCCCCGCCAAAGCCGAGCCGGTCCGCGTTGCAGGCAGCCGCGTCCGGCGCGTCGATCATCTCGGAGTAGTACGCACCCATCGGGTGGGTCAGGCAGACCGAGCCGATGACGCCGTTGGCCTGGCTCGTCGCGAATTCATAGACGTAGGTCACAACGCCGCTCCACGGGTCGATCTTCGTCTCGGTCAGGTTGGCGCTGCCGCGCACCGTGTTTTTGGTCGCGTTGACCTGCCCGGCCATCGCCGTGCCCACAACGCCCGCGCCCGCCGGGGCAAACAACGTAGCCGGGTCGCTGCCCAGCGGCGTGTCGTACAGCAGCAGGCCGCCGTAAAACATCGTCACCAGATCCTTCGGGGCATTCGTGTACCCCTGGTCGCCGCGCCACAGCAGCATGGCCTTGTTCAGGCTGCCGCCGTAGCCGTTAAAAATATCCGACACTGCGTTGGTGATAAGATTATCGCTCTCCACCACCTCCACCGCGCCGGTGTGCACATCGGTCAGTTCAATGCGCGTATGACCGTGCAGGGTCATTGCATCCGCTCCCTTCGTTTTATACATTGATGCTGCGTGCTTTTATTGCAACCGGCAGCAGTGTCTCCTCACATTCCAGCGTGCCGTCCCACGGCGTCTCGCTTGCCATGCCCTGCCCGGTCACGGTGGCCTTGATGCCGTAGGGCGCGATCTTCACCGTGCCGCCCGCGCAGACCAGCCGCACTGACAGCCGCGTGACCGTCCCGGCCTCCACCGACGCAAACGGGTAGAACAGCGCCAGCGTGTGTGCGCCCGTCTCCAGCCGCTGCTGCGGCGCAAAATTTTCCACCGGAACGTCGTTTATATAGTACCGCACGGTCATCGTCAGTACCTTGCCGGTGTCGGGCGCTGCGTCCAGCAGCAGCTGCGCCAGGAACATAGCGCTCGTCTTCTCCACTGCCGTGAAGGCAATTGCCACGGCGGGCGTCTCCACGGTCTGCACCGCCAGCTCCGCCGGGTTCGTGAAGCTGTAATACACGATCCGCTTGCTCTCGGCGCTGTTCTGTAAGCGGCGCAGCGCTTTTTCCGTCGCGCCGTCCGTTGTGCCGCCTAAGTAAGGGTTGCGGCCCACGCCCTTTAAGGTCTGCCGCCCGCGGTAGCGCCAGACGAAATGCGTCACGAGCATCTCGGGCGCAGTGCCGTCCTCCATCGGCAGCGCCACGCGGTCCCCCGGCTCAAACGCCGGGTCGCCGGGCATCGTCACGGTGGCCGGGACGTAGTCCAGCCTTTGCAGCGCCGCAAACAGGTTGTCGGTGATCTGCTGCCGTGTGGCGGGCAGACCCTTTTCGGCCAGCGTCATGTTGGAAATGCGCATCGTCAGGCCGGTATCCTGGCTGCGGCCCGCGGCAAAGCTGCCGTCGTCGGTCTCGATGCTCAGCGCCGCGTAGTGGCAGGCAAAATCCGAGACCGCCGCCTCGCTGCGCGCCGCCGCGGTCAGCGCGGCACAGGGCTTTTCGGCAAAGGTGCGCAGCACCAGCCGCCCCGCGCGGTTCGCCGCCGCAAAGCCGCCCACCAGCTGTGCCACGGCGGCGGCGCACTCCCGCCAGGTAGACAGGCCGTCCGCGCCGCTCAGCTGGCAGACGAGGGCAGCGTTCGGGTTCAGTGCGCCGATCTCGGCCTCGGTCTGGCCCAGCGTCAGCCCGCAGGCCGCCGCGATCTGCCCCAGCAACGCATAGGCCGTGCCCTGCATCGTCGTACCATCGTATTTTTGCTGCAAGGCTAGAATGTTGTCATAGGCCTTGATGCTCACATACAGCGCGCGCCGCTCGGCCTCGGCCACCGTGTAAACGCCAAGCGGCACGGTCTCCCACCGCCCGCCGGGCAGCTGCAGGCCGTAGTGCAGCACGAGCTTTGCGCCGTAAAACGCATGGCGGCTCAGGTCGGTGCGCAGGTTGAGCGCCGCCTGGCCGAGGTAGGCGCAGCCAAAGGCCAGCTCCTCCCCCGTGACGCACTGGTTGTCCAGCGTCAGCGACCCGCTCATGAGGTCTGCCGCGTCCAGATCCAGCACCGTGCCGTTTGTCAGCGTCAGCGTGCCCGTCACCCGGTCGGTCCGCGTCCGTGCGCGGATCGCGGTTTTGTAGGCATCCGATACGGAATAAATTGTCACTCACCTCGTTTCCACATCCAAGTAGGGGCGGGGCATGCCCCGCCCGCAGCCATCCCATAGACGGCCTGTTGCGGTAAGGCCGCCCTCTGCCTCCTCCGCCGCAAGGGAGCACTTCCCTCTCAAAACTCGATCAGATTCACCGCCACCTCCCACACGGCCTGCCCGTCGCGGGCGGCCTTCAGGTCGGCGGTGCGGTCCCCGGCGTACATCTTCGCCGTGCGCACGCCGCCAAAAAAATACTGCACGGTCATGCTGTCCGGGGCTGTGGCGTTCAGCACCTTGGCGCAGTCCGCCGTCGAGAGCGCCGCCCAGCCGGCGCTGATCTTTGCCACGCCACCGCGCACCCGCTCCCGCACAAGAACGCCGTCCTCGGTGCGGCCCGTGCCGCTGCTGTCCAGATCGGAGAGCTGCACCTTGTACGCACTCGGCGCGGGCAGCGCCGTGCCGTCAATGTTCAGAATTTCCACGCTTCACCTCCCGCCGCTGCGCAGGGCGCGGCGATTCTGGCTGTTGGCGATGACGCTGTCCAGCAGCTCCTCGCCGATGTAAATGTTGATGGGCTGGCCGTCCGCGCTGCCCTGCCAGCCGGCCAGCGTCTCCGCCATGGCCTGCTTGATGGTCGCCAGCGGCGCTTCCACATTCGTGCCGGTTGTCTGGTCACCGAGCATCGCCAAAAACTGCCGGTTCGGCGGGATGACCGCCCCCTGCGCCAGCGCCGGGACCGGCACCGACGCCGCGTAGCCCAGCCCGGGCATCGCACTTTGGCTGCTGACCAGCTTGCCCGCGCCGCCCAGCACGCTGCCCGCCATGCTTTTGGCATGTCCAATGGCCGACAGCAGCCCGTTGATGGCCGCCGCAATGGCCGCGACCATACTGCGCACAACGCCAGCACCGTGGAGACCGCCGTCTGCACAATGGAGACGATGCGTCCCCACACGGTAGAGACCGTCGCGGCCATCGCAGCCCAGGCAGCGTCCCACTCGCCCCGCAGCACGGCGGTCAAAAAGTCGGCCATACCGCGCAGCACCGCCAGCACAATCGTGATGCCGTCCGCAATGATGCCCGCCGCACCGGTCACCGCCGTGCCCAGCGCCGCAAACACCTGCACGGCCACGGGGGCCAGCGCCGTGATGAGCCACTGCACAAACGGTGCCAGCACGGTGTTCCACAGCGTCAGCAGCAGCGTTGTCACCGCGCCGAGGCACGCCGTCAGCTCGTTCCAGAGCGGCTGCAGGTGCGCGGTCCAGAGCGCACCCAGCAGGTCAAACAGCTGCACCAGCACAGGCTGCAGCACCTCGCTCCACAGCGCCGAAACGATGCCGACGACGTTCTGCCACCCCTGCGCAAGGCCGTCCATAATCGGCTGCCCGTAGGCGGCCCACGCCTGCTCCATGCCCGCCCAAAGCCCCTGCCAGACCGTGTCCAGCAGCGCCAGCGCGGGCTGGACCACCGTAGAGAGCGCCGCGCAGAGCTGCTCCCATACGCCGGCTGCCGCCGCGGAAAGCCCCTGCCAAACCGTCTGCCACGCCGCGGCGAACGGCGCAAAAAATTCCTGCAGGTACGCCCAGAAATCCGCCCACGCACCGCGCAGGCTCTCCAGCACGCTCTGCCAGACTGCCGTCAGGCCGCTCAGGTCGCTGCCCGCTGTACCGCTGCGGCGTGCCGCGGTGCCGGTGGTGGCTCTTGCGGCCTTCTCGGCCTTCGCCGCGGCCTCGGCGGCCTTTTTCTGCTTTTCCGCCGCCGTTTTGTCCTCCGCCGGGGCGGACAGACGGTTGATCTCGTCAAATTTTGCCAGACTGCGGGCCGATTTCACGCTCTGTGCCGCCGCAGCCCGCAGCGACACGCGCAGCTCGTCCACAACGCTGCGCGCCTGCTGCCCGGCGTCGCCCACGCTCCCCAGCGCCGCAGAAATTTTATCCAGCGCCGTGCGCAGGGACGCCGAGGGCTGCTTCAGCGTTGACAGCTCGTCAAAGGTTATCTCCTGCATTTCTCATCCCCCCCAGCAATTCCAGCAGCCGCCTTTTCTCCGCCTGTTCCTCGGCGCTCTCCACGCCCCGCAGCTCCACCACGGCGCGGTGGGTGCGGTAATAGTCCAGCTCCCAGTTTTCCAGCCGCTTGCCGCGGCGCAGCTTATCACGGATGGCCACCACCGTCGCAAAGCTCCCCTCGCCGATGGCATCGAACCACGCCAGAAAGCTCCACCAGTGCAGGTAGGGCAGCGTGCGCACATCCTGCCCCGCGGCCTTGCTGATGCCCGCGGCGATCAGCGGTGCGTCCTGCTGCCAGTCCATCAGCGCGGGGCCGGGGCGGGGCTGCTCGCGGCGGCCGCCGCCAAAAACTCCGTCAAAAACTGCGTGGCATCGGGCCAAAGCGGCTGCGGCAGTGCGGCAAACTCCGGGTAGAACAGCCGCATGGCCACGTACCAGCGCTCGCTCTGGTCCAGCGCCGGGTCTGCCTGGCCGTTCAGCCAGCGCAGCAGCTCCAGCACGTCGCGGTAATCGCTGCGGATGGCATACCGCACGCCGCCCAGCTCCGCCTGCATCGGCAGTCCCCACGCCCCGATCATACCGCGCCCCGCTCCGGCGCGGGCGGCATCGGCCCGGGCTGCGGCGGCATCGGCGGCAGCGGTCAGGCGGCGCTCGGCGCCCTCGCGCAGGATCGGCGTCAGCGCCTCCAAAAGGTTCTGCACCACACGCTTGCCGTTGGCCCCGACGCCGCCAGGTTCACCCCGCCCAGGATCGCGTCAAAGTCGTTCTCCGCGCCAAAGATGCCGGTCAGCAGCTTCTTGATCTTGCCGTCGTACTCGTTCAGCAGGGCCAGCCCGCCGCAGCGCGCTGCTGCTCGTCGCCGTCCAGCGCCGCCAGCGCCTTTGTCAGCGCGGCGTCGTAGCCGTCAAGCTCTGCCCCGCCGCAAAAAGCGGTGGTAGAGGTTCGGGTCTGCCGGGTTAAAGCGCAGCACCCCGCGCCCGTTGACGCGGAATTCCTCCACGCCGGTGTCAATGTTCAGCTCCATCGTACTCTCCTTTCTTCAAGGCCTTCCCCGCGGGGCTGCGCTCGCAAGCGCGTGTCGGAGCGCAACCGCCGAAGGCGGCTCTTAGCGCGTAGACTGAAGGTGGCGCCGCAGCGCCGGATGAGGGGCAGCCTTCCGGCAGCCGCTCTTTTGCCTGTCACGCCTGCGTAAACTTCTTGGTTGCCGGGTCAAACGTGCCTTTCGTCTTGACGCCGGTGTAATGCACGTTGAACGGAATCTGGTAGCCGGTGGTGTCGCCGCCGTAGCTGACGACCTCGATGTAGCATTCCTCGCGCACTGCGGGGTACGCCCCCGCCGTATCCTTGTCCCAGAGCTTGACCTCGACGATGTCGGTTTTCAGGTCATCCAGCACCAGATCGCCGTCGATGATGGCCTGCAGACGCTCAAACAGCGGGTCGCCCGGCTCGGCATAGTAGGGGCTGACCTCGCCCTGTTTCTGGTAGCCGTTGATCGTAACCGTCGTCTCACCGACGATATTCGACTTTTTCTCCACGTTCGCGGTCAGCTCGGGGGAGTATTCCTCCAGATCGCTGCCCAGGCGGGTGTAGCTGGCGTCGCCGCTGCCAAAGGCGGCGTTCAGGTAGTGGGCCATGTACTTGCGTTCAATTTTCATGTGGTTTCCTCCGTATAAACTTGTGTGTATTCCGCTTGTAAACGCACGGTGTAGACCGCCGTGCCGCCCGCGTCGGCGCGCTCCATACGGCCCTGCTCGGCGCGCAGGACCTCGCGCCCCGCGTTGCCCAGCACCGGCCCGCGGCCTGCGGCGCTCTCAGCTGCCGCCCAGGTCTGCAGATCCAGCAGCCGCGCGGCGTTGTCGGCATCGGTGCGCGGCAGGCAGAGCCGCAGCGTGAACTCCGCCCGGCAGCGCTGTGTCACGCGGCCCAGCAGGTTTTCCCGCCGGTCCAGCACCGTGATGCCCCGGCACCACAGCCCCGCCGTGTACGGCGCGGGGCCAACGTCCCCCACCGTCAAAGAAAGCCCCTGCAGGGCAGGGGCCCGGGCCAGAAAGGCCGTCATTTTTGTAAGCATGGTTTGCCTCCTTCTCTAAAGCCTTCTCCGAGGGGCTGCGCTCGCAAGCTCGCCCCCCATCAGCCGCCTGCGGGCGGCAGCTTCTCCCCCGGGGGAGAAGCAAAAAAATCTCACCTCGTCAGGCTCCTCACGCCCGTTCCGCTTCCGTTCCACCAGGCACCGGCCTCGACATGGTGCGGTTTACCGCGCAGCCGCATCGGCAGCACGTACTGCACCAGCGCCGCACCCTCCACCGCCGCAGGCACAAAGCCCGGCCAGTCGGCCCAGGTCAGCGCCGGGCCCTCGCCGGGGAACAGCCTGTCCCCCGGTGCCAGCGTATAGTCTGCGCCGTACCGGGCCGTCGTCTCCGGGATGACCACCAGCAGCGCCGTGCCCCGGCGTGTGCCGCCTGCGTCGGGCAGCTCCCGGCGGCCCTGCTGCCAGCAGACGCCCCGCAGTACGGTGCGCACCACGGTCTGCGCCGCCGCGTCGGCGTGGTAGAGCGTCACGGTATCGCGGTACATCTTATTCATGGGGCAGCCACCGCCCGATCCGCAGATAGTAGCCCGCCTCGTGGCGGAAATGCGCTGCCCGGTCTGCCAGCGTGCGGGAGCACAGCTCGGGCGGCGCGGTGTAGGTCTCGCTCACGCTGCCGACGCTCACCTTCGCAATGCCCCGGGCTTCGTCCTCCTGCGCGAACTCGTACATTGCGTCGGCCACAGCGCAGAGCGCCATGCTCTCGGCCAGCTCCGGGTCCAGCCCCTGGCGCGGTGCCACGGCGTACATCTCCCGCATACGGCGCAGCTCGTCCCCGGCGCGTCTGATGAAGCGGGGGAACTCCTTCTCCGGGATGTCCTCGCCCAGGTAATCCTCTACGTAAAAGGTATAATCCGGCACGCGCACGCCCCCTTACGCCTTGAACTTTGCCAGCACGACCTTGGCCTCATTGGACAGCACAGCGACGTAAAATTCGTCCGCCGTGATTTCGGTGGTGCGGGTCTTGGGCTTGCGCTCGGTCTCAATGTTGACCTCGCGCTTGCGGTAGATGGTCAGCGCCGGGATCTCGTCGTCGACCTCGGGGTCGGCCTCCAGCTTGACGATGGGGCAGGCGTAGACGCCTTCGGCCAGCGGGACCTTCTTGCTGGGCACAAGGCGGCAGCCCGCGATCATGCCGATCTCGCCGGTCAGGCTGACGCCGGGCGTGTACTTGTCGGCGCTCAGGAAGTCGGGGTTCTTGCGCAGCTGGGTGACCTGCTTCGGGTGGATGAACAGCACCTTGTCGGAGCAGCCCATCTCCTCCTCAAACAGATCAACCGCATCAACGATGGCGTTGTAGCTGATCTGGGCCTGGCTGCCGTCGTAGATCAGGCTTGCGGTCTGCAAAGCGTCCATGCAGTCATTGTCGACCTTGGCGGCAATGGCCTGCGCCAGCTGGGTATTGGCCTCGCCCACCGGGTTGCCGTAGCCGGACAGCACGGCCTCGTCGGTCAGGCCGATGCCCTTCATGGCCTTTTTGATGGTGGCCTTGCGGGTGGAGGTCGTCATCTTCTCAATGGCGACCTCGCCGCCCTCGGCCACGTCGGAGGCGTCGCCGATGTAGGTGTAGGCGGGCACGGTGATGGTATCGCCGGGCACGCCCTGCAGCGTATCGTCAATTTTGGCAAACGGTGCCACGCGCAGCTTCTTCGGGATGCGCGCGGACACCATATCCCCCATAACCTCAGGGTCGATCAGTTCGGACAGCTTCGTGATGAAATCAGACATATAGTTTCTCCTTTTTTGTGTTTTTACTTTTGTACGGTAGGGGCCGCATGCCTGGCCCGCCGGTTTCCGTTGGTTGCCCCTTTCACGGTTTGCTTTGCAGGGTTGGGCTGCTTTCTTGCCTCCCTCTGCGAGGGAGGGGGGGCCAAGATGCCGCCCCTCACTTCCTCAACTCTTTATAAACCTCCGGGTTCTCCTTCTTCAGCGCCAGTCTCTCCCGGTATCCCATCCGCGCAAAGGCGTCGCGGTCCAGCGCTACCGACACACTGCCGGTCCCCGCGGCATAGGGCGCGGGGGTCTGCATCGGCTTGTTCTGGTCGTTCTCCATTGTATTTCACCTCACTTTCTGCAGCATCGTAGGGCGGGGTGACCTCACCCCGCCGCACTGCACGGCAGGCTCATTGCGCCCGCCCTGCATCGCCCATAAACCGGCGGCGAATCTCTGCCAGCTCCGCCTCGGTCTCATGCGGCAAATCAAAATACCACGCCAGCGCCAGCTCGGGGCGCAGAAGCCCCGCGTCCACCAGCTCACGCTGCTCGGCCCAGATACGCGCACGGTCATACAAAACACCGTCGCCCCAGTCGATAGCCGGGGCCGCGGTCTGCGGCAGACCGTCCAGCCCGTACACCGCGCCCAGCGCACTGCACAGCGCCATGGCCTGCTGCACCGCATCCGTCCACGCGCTCTGCAGGTCGCGGATCGTCAGGTCGTAGTCCACCGACGTTGCGGCGATCTCCGTCGCCGTGCGCGGCTCGGCGGGGGTCTCGACCTCGCTCAGAATGCCGCGGCGCAGGCCCAGCAGGCTCTCACACCCGCGCAGAAGATCCTGCTTGCGGGCCAGATAGCTGCCCTCCCGCAATGCCGGGCTGTAGACCGTCACGCCGACATTGGCCGGGTCGTCCGGCAGGCCGACAAACAGATCGTCCTGCAGCGCACGGCGGCCCTGGGCATCGGGGCGCAGCAGATCCTCCGACGCAAAAACGCGGGACGCACCGTTCGCAAATTCGGCGTTCAGCTGCTCCTCGCAGCGGGCCAGTGCGTGCAGCAGCCCCGCCGCCGGGGCGTAGATGCTGACCGCGTCGGTGCTGCCGTCCACACAGTTCATCAGCGGCGTTTTCAGCACGGCCAGCCCGACGCCCTGCACCCCCGGCAGCACAAGCTGCGGGACCAGCTCCGCACAGGCGGGCAGCGTGGCCAGCGGCACACAGCGGCCCAATGTCTGGCCGTTCAGCTCAAACAGCCGCGTTTCGATGGTCAGGCCGTCCGCGCCCGCGGTGCGGCGCTCCAAAAGGGCGTACTGCCGCCCATCGACGCTGTGCCGCTCCATCGTACCGACGGCCAGAAGGCTGCCGTGGGCGTCGCGGGCCAGCGGCACATAGCAGTCGCGCCGGATGGCCGCAAAGTCGAACGCCCCGTCCCGCGGCACCGGTTTCAGCAGACACTCTCCGCCCACCAGCGCGTACTGCATCGCGGTCTTGGCCGCCGCGTTCAGCGCCGACAGGCTGCGGCGCAGCGGGTCCGGTGCCTCGGGCGGCAGGCGGGTCTCGTACTCGGCAAAGACCGTGCGGCAGAGCTTGCCGACGATCAGCGCCGCCACACGGGGCGCGGTATCCTCGCCCGCGCGCGGCACGCCGTAGTACAGATCAAACCATTCCCGCACCGCCGCCCGCATTTTGACAGATGTAACGTCACTTTTTCCAAATGCCTGTTCCAAATAGGATTGCAAATCATCCTCTCCTTTCTTCATTGCCACGCGGTAGGGGCCGGGCATGCCCGGCCCGCGGCCTTCCCGCAGACTTCCGCTTTCACCAGGCTGCGGGCCGCACATGTGCGGCCCCCTACATGCGCAACACATTTTAGCTTCCTCTCCTTCTCCACACCCCCTCCACCGCGTACCGCACCGCGTCAATGTGGTGGTTGTTCACGTCGGGGTAGCCCGGCAGCACCTCGCCCGTCCGCGGGTCGCGCTCGTACTCGTACTCACTGAACTCCGCCGCCGTGGCCGGGCAGCGCACCGGGTCAATGATGATCGCCGCTAGCCCCTGCAGCCACTTCATGCTCTCGCGCACGCTGCCGGGGCCCTTCTGGGCTGCGCGGCAGGGCAGCCCGGCGGCGCGGTAGTCGGCGCAGGATTTCGGCTCGGCGGCATCCGCCGTCAGCGGGCCGTCCGTGCCCGCGCCGCGCGCCAGCAAAAGCTCTGCCGTCTCGCGGTTCGGCGTGCGGCTGCGCGTCAGCTCGTCAAAAATCACCAGCACCCGCCGCGCCGCATCGTAGGCCGCGGCGTTGTAGGCCCAGGGGTCGGGGTACCAGCCCCAGTCCACGCCGTAGTAGACGCGGTCATACCGTTCCAGCTCGTCGTCCGGCACGGCCCGCAGCTGCAAATTGGCAAACACCGCCGCGCCGCTGCCCACGACCTCGCCGCCGTACTCATGGCGGAACGCCGCCGGGTTCGTCCGCTGCAGGTGCTCGGCGTCGGCCCAGAACCGCTCGCCCAGCATGGCCCGCGGCAGATCGCGGTAGGTCGAATGGTGCACCAGCTTGCCGGGGCGGGTCTCCAGCGCGTAGCGGTTGGCCCAGCTGCGGGCCATGGCCGGCGGGTTGAAGCTCTTTAACGTCAGCGTCCAGCTGCCGCCGCGCAGCACGGTCTGCTCGACGTTGCGCACCTCCTCGGGGCCGTCGAACTGGTCAAGCTCCTCAAACCAACAAATGCCCACAGCGCCGAACGGCAGCTTTAAGCTCTTGAGCTTGCCCGGGTCGTCCGTCCCGAAGAATAAGATCTTCTGCCCGGTGGGCAGATAGGTGCACTCCATCGGGCTGACCGTGCAGCGGAAATACCCCGCGCACCCCAGCTCCCCGATGGCCCATACGATCTGGTTGTACACGCTGTTGCGCAGCGTGCCGCCGACCTTGCGCAGCACCACAGCGTGGCAGTCCGGGTGGCGCAGCAGCTGCCAGACCAGCTCCATCGAAAGATAGCTCGACTTACCGGACCCGCGCCCGCCCTTGGCCACGACCTCTGTCACCTCGCCGCGCCGTATCGCCTGATGCACGGGCCAGAACACACCGGGTATCTTCTCCTTCAGCCGCACTTCCACCTTGGCGCCTCTCTCCTCTCTCCTATCTCCTCTCTCCTAACTTTCACTGTCCACAATGACCACCCCCTCTGTTTTCGCCCCGTCGCCCAGGCCCAGATGCTTGTACAGCATTTCCAGCGCGCGCAGCTTGTCGGCCACCTTGACCGGCAGACCGCCCTCCTCGCCGGGGACGGCAAAGGCGATCTCTGCCAGCTCGTCCAGCACATGGTCCGCGTCGATCTCACACAACGGCATCCCTCCTTTTCCCGAATGGGTATAAAAAAACCCGCGGGAGGAATCACTTCCTCTCACGAGTTTCGATGGTATCATATTACCACTTTTGGTTGTGAAATACAATGAAATTTTGCGAAATCTTCGGGAAATTTACTGAAATCTTTTTCACGCCCGCTTCGGCACGGCCATCCCCCTCCACTGCCGTCCGGTGCAGCTGGTACGCCCGGCGCTGAACTACCCCCATAGCCTCCGCGATTTCCGAAAAATTCTGCCCCATCACATAGCGGCGGCGCAGCACCTCCTGCCCCGGCCTATCCCGCACCGTCATGATGCCGCACATAATCTCCGCGCGCGTTTCCATGCAGCTTTCCAGCTGCTGCTCCAGCCTTTTCTGCGCTTCTTCGATACGTTCTACGGCCCGCGGCAGCCTGTCCGCGTTAGGGCCGCTGCGCCCGGGCATGCCGCTCATGCAGGCCGTCACCCGCTCGGCGTCGCTGCGCAGCACCTCGATTTCTTCTTCCAGCATGTGCTGGCAGCTGACAGACGCCTGATAGCGACCCAGCCACTCCACTTTTTCCTTATAGTCCATCGCTGTCCTCCTTATATGTTGCCGCTCCTGTCAGGTATTGTTGGTTACTCTCATCTTAATGCAACAACATATAGTTGTCAATATATTTTTGCAAATTCCCGCCTGGTAATCCCAAAAACCGGACTTCCGCTTCTTTTTCCGCTTTCCCGCTTGACACCCGCCGCCCCCAACGCGACGGCCTCCACATCATCGACCCGGTTCATTTTATAGAAACGCTGGAGCGCGAATACGCCTCCTGAAACCACAAAGCCCGCCCCGGTCTGACCCGGGACGGGCTTTGCGTATTGCTCAAACTGTCGAAAAACTCTTGTAGGGGCGAGCATTGCTCGCCCGCCAGCTTACACCGCCGCCTGTTTCCGTGGCGTTTGCGTCAGCGGTCCACTTTCCCGGAGGGGTCAAGACCCCTCCCTACGGTCTGCCATACACGGGTGCCTTGTAGGGAGCGGTCTTGACCGCTCCGTGCCCGTTTGCGTCAGCGGATGCCCCCGTGTCGTCGGGGCCTCCCGCCTTCAGCACAACGGTGCCACCAGCCGCAGCACCGCGCTGTACAGCGTGCCAAGAAATCCGGTCCGGCAGTCCGCCAGCGTCACCGCGGCACTTTCCTTTTCGATCTCCGCCAGATCGCGCCGCACATCGTCCAGCACCGCGCCGCCGTAGAGCAGCACGCTGTTCTCAAAATGCAGGTACAGGCTGCGGTAATCCAGATTCACCGTGCCCACCGCGGCAATGCGGTCATCCACCAGCCAGGTCTTGGCGTGCAGAAAGCCCGGCGTGTAGCTGTAAATTTTAACGCCTGCCCGCAGCAAATGCGGGAAATAGCTCCGCGTCAGCTGGTAGATCGTCGGCTTGTCCGGCACACCGGGCGTGTAGATGCGCACATCGACGCCGCGCTTGGCCGCCAGCCGCAGGCAGGACAGCAGGTCGTTGTCCAGAATCAGGTACGGCGTGCAGATGTACAGCCGCTTCTGCGCCTGGTTGATAAGCTCCAGATACACATTCTTCGCTACAGCCTCGCGGTCCACCGGGCTGTCGGCAAAGGGCTGCACCAGACAGTCCGTTTCCACCGGCACGGCGGCGGGCAGGTCGCAGCCCGCGTCCAGGTCCTCGTCGGGGTATTTTGCCTTCCAGAACGTCAAAAAGATGTTTGCCAGGCTCGCTGCGCCGGGGCCCTCCAGCCGGACGCCGCTGTCCTTCCAGTAGCCGAACCGCACGATTTTATTGATATACTCGTCCGCCAGATTCACACCGCCCGTAAAGGCGATCTGTCCGTCGATGACCATGATCTTGCGGTGGTCGCGGTTGTTCATGACCAGGTTCAGCACCGGCACGCAGCGGTTGAAGCTGAACGCCCGGATGCCGTCGGCCCGCATCATCTCGGCGTAGTTGTGGGGCAGCAGGCTCAGGCAGCCCGCGTCGTCGTAGATGACCCGCACGTCCAGCCCTGCCGCGGCCTTCCGGCGCAAAATCTCGTGGATCTGCCCCCACATCTCGCCCATGCCGATGATAAAGCTCTCCACATAAATGCTGTGCTGTGCCCCCTGCAATGCGGGCAGCATATCGGCAAACATGCTCTGGCCGTCCGGGTAGTATTTCGCCGCCGTGCCGCCGCAGACCGGCATCGGGCCGTAGTCGTGCAGGTAGCAGGCCGTCAGCGCGGCGCGGGGGTCCTGCCGCTGCAAGGCCGCCGTGGCGTCGGGGTCGTCCTTCCGCGCCGGGGCCATTGCGTCCTCGGCGCGCTCCAGCCGGTGGCGCAAGCCCAGCGCCGGGCGCTTATCGCCCCACAGCAGGTACAAAATGCCGCCCTGCACCGGCATAACGGAAAACAGGATCATCCAGCTGATCTTAAACTCCGGCACCGTGGAATCCTGCCGGATCAGCGCCAGGCACATGATAACGCTCATGGCAACGCCCACGCCGCCGAACCATTTGGCGTAGTCCGCCAGCCAGTAGAACAGCGCAAACAGCCAGAACGCCTGCAGCAGCAGAAGCACGCCGGTCACAACAATGCGGCTGAACACCAGGTTCAGCACCCGGCGCAGCATCAGACGCCAGTTCCGTTTTTTCATACAAACCTCGTATACAAATGCAAAAAGCCGCACGTCATCCCCCAAAGGACGGCGTGCGGCAGACTTCCTTTTTACAATTACAGGCGGTCAATGGCGGCCATGCAGTCGTCCATGGACAGGAAGGTCACGGCGCAGTTGGAGCCGATAAACCACCGTTCATCCCCATTGCAGACGATTTTGCGGATAAGCTTGCCGTGGTACTCAGTCTGGATGTAGATCCCGTTGGGCACTCTCTTTCCCTCCCATATCTTGTAGTGTGGGCCGGGCGGCTGCCTCATATCATGGGCTTTCCGCACCGCGGCTGTACTTAAATTATGCCACAAATGCCCGCTTTGTGCAAGATGCTTTTTGCTGTAGTTTATGTACGAATCGCCCCATTTTTTGGCATTACGCACAAAGGGTGCATAACAGCGGGCTTTTGGGCGTGTCAACTTTACCGCGAATGCACCAAAACAGCCTTTTTTCACGAAATTTGTAAAAAAATTGTTGCGGGATTCCGCGAAACGTGTATAATATAAGATAGTATATTGTGTAGCAGTATCCATATATACTGCCCGATTTTACCATAAGTGACCGGAGGAGCTTAGCTATGACAAAACTGGAAACGCTGCAGTTAAAACTGACTGCGACCCGCGTGCGCATGGGTGTGATCGAAGCCACCCACGGTGCCGGGTGCGGTCATCCGGGCGGCAGCCTGTCCGCAGCGGACGTTCTGACCTATCTGTATTTCCGCGAGATGCGCATTGACCCCGAACAGCCGCAGGACCCCAACCGCGACCGTTTTGTACTTAGCAAGGGCCACTGCGCCCCCGGCCTGTATGCCACGCTGGCGGAGCGCGGCTTCTTCCCGGTGGCCGACCTGCCCACCCTGCGCCACTCCAACAGCTACCTGCAGGGGCACCCCAACATGAACACCGTGCCCGGTGTCGATATGAGCACCGGCAGCCTGGGCCAGGGCGTTTCTGCCGCCTGCGGCATGGCGCTGGCGGCCAAGAAGTCCGGCAGCGACATCAACGTCTACACCCTGCTGGGCGATGGCGAGATCGAGGAGGGCGAATGCTGGGAGGCCTTCATGTTCGCCAACCACTACAAGCTCGATAACCTGTGCATCATGATCGATGTCAACGGCCTGCAGATCGACGGCGCGACCCGCGACGTCATGAACTCCGAGCCGCTGGACCACAAGATGGATGCCTTCGGCTTCAACACCATCGTCTGCAACGGCAACTCCTTCTCCGATCTGGAGCAGGCCTTCAAGATGTTTGACCTGTCCCACGGCAGCGGCAAGCCCACCTGCTTCCTGCTGCGCACCACCAAGGGTCTGGGTGTCAGCTTCATGGAAAACGCCGTCGATTGGCACGGCAAGGCCCCCAACGACGAAGAATACGCCCAGGCTATGACCGAGCTGCGCGCCGCCCACGCCACGCTGGAAAAGGAGATCGAGTTCAACAATGGCTGATATTAAAAAAATTGCTACCCGTGTCAGCTACGGCAACACGCTGGTAGAGCTGGCCCAGCAGGGCGCTGACAATCTGGTGGTTTTTGACGCCGACTTGGCCGCTGCCACCAAAACCGAAATCTTCCGCAAGGAGTACCCGGATCGTCACTTTGACTGCGGCATTGCCGAGCAGAACATGGTCGGCGTCGCCGCCGGTATGTCCACGATGGGCTATGTCCCCTTCGTGTCCAGCTTTGCCATGTTCGTTGCGGGCCGCGGCTTTGAGCAGATCCGCAACTCCATCGGCTACCCGCACCTGAACGTCAAGATCGGCGCCACCCACGCGGGGCTCTCCGTCGGTGAGGACGGCGCGTCCCACCAGTGCTGCGAGGACATCGCCCTCATGCGCTCGATCCCCGGCATGGTGGTCTTGAGCCCGGCTGACGATGTGGAGGCCCGCGCCGCCGTCATCGCCGCCTACAACTATCAGGGTCCCGTCTATCTGCGCTTCTCCCGTCTGGCCACCCCTGTTTTCCACGATCCGGAAACCTATGAGTTCCAGATCGGCAAGGGCGAAAAGCTGACCGATGGCTATGATATTGCCGTCATCTCCACCGGCCTGATGACCAACGAGGCGCTGCGCGCCGCCGTGCTGGCCAAGCGTCAGGGTCTGAATGTCCGCGTCATCAACATGCCGACCATCAAGCCCATCGACGAGGAGATCATCCTGACGGCTGCCCGCGAGTGTGGCCGCATCATCACCGTCGAGGAGCACAGCATCATCGGCGGCCTGGGCGAGGCCGTCTGCTCCGTCGTCAGCGAGAAGCTGCCCGTCCCCGTGCGCCGCATCGGCGTCATGGATCAGTTCGGTCACTCCGGCCCCGCCAATGAGGTCCTGCGTGACTACGGCCTGACCGCTGACAACATCGTCAACGTCATCCGTGACATCGTCCGCCCGGACGCGAAGGCCTGATTTTCCATTACAAGTACAACAGCCCCGAAAGGCAACTGCCTTCCAGGGCTGTTTTTGTAGGGGCGAACATTGTTCGCCCGTCAACCTTGCCGCGCCGTGCACTTTCCGGGTCGATGCGAGCATCGACCCCTACACCGTAGGGGCGGATTCCATATCCGCCCGGGAGCCTTGCGGCCGGCTGCATATTCTGCGTGCGAACAAGGTTTTCCCTGCATCACAGTTCTTAAAACTGCTCCACCCTGAACACCCTTGCCCCGCTGGCCTTGGCCGCGGTCAGGCCGATGCCCGAGTCCTCAAAGATCATTGTATCGGCGGGCGTAACGCGGAAATGCTCCATCGCCCGGCAATACCCCTCCGGGTCGGGCTTCTGCTTTTCCACGTCCTCCCCGGTCACGATCAAGCCGAACCATTCCCGCACCCCGAAATGCTCCAGCACCTCGGTAGCGTTCTGTCTGCTGCCGGTGGTCACGCAGGCCAGGTCATGCCCGGCGGCGCGCATCGTTTTCAAAATTTCCATCAGTGCCGTGTTCGGGCGCACCGCATCGAGAAAGTCACTGTACAGCGCCTTTTTCCTGTCATGCACGCGCTCCACATCGGCGGCGCTCGGCGCGCCGCCCATCAGCGGCGGCAGGAACCGTGTGTAATGTCCGCCGTTGCAGCGCTCGGCGTAATATTCATCGGTCACGGTAAAGCCCAGCTCCTCCAGTGCCGCGCGGTAGGATGCCGCGTTGGCCGGCACTGTGTCCAGCAGGGTCCCGTCCAGATCCACACAAATCAGCATAGTGTCTCCTTTTTATGCTCCGAAAAATCCGCCACATCGTTGGCGACCATGACCAGCCCGGCGTAGAACATTGCCGCGCGCTTGCGGTCCTTGTTCAGCTTGTAGGGCATCAGCCGCAGCCAATGGATGACCTCGTGCATCAGAATGCTCTCGACCTGCTCTCGCGGGTAGCGGGCGCTCAGATCCTCCATCACGGCGGCCAACAGCGCGTCATAGGCCGCGCTGCGCGTCAGCTGGAAGTCGATACGGTTGTCCTGCACGGCCACGCGCGGCGTTTTCATCATAAATTCGTAGCTGCCGTGCAGGCTTTGCAGCAGCTTGCCGTAATCCAGGAACGGACTTTCGTGCAGATTGCCGGTATTCGGGTCGATCAGATACCAGCTGTCGTTGTCGGTGCGGCAGATGATGTTCTCAATCGTCAGGTCGCCGTGGATCGTGCCCACAGGGTCCTTCGCAAACAGGTTGCACAGCCGGTCATGGTCAAACATCCAGTCCAGCGCGGGCAGGTTCTTGTACTCCACGCCGTTGATGCGCAGCGTGTCATAGCTCATCAGCTCGCGCAGCATCCGGTCCTCATGCAGCTTTTTCAGGTTGCCGTCAACCTTCGTCTCGATGTACTTTTCGAGTTTTTTCCGCGTCCGCCGGGACCGCCGTCGGCTTGTAGAGCTTATCCTCCAGCGTCGCCAGCACCGCACGCAGGATGGCGCGGCTCTTTTCCACGGGGTTCGAGTGCAGGTAGCGGAACATCCCCACGGCCTGCGGGTTGTAGACCATGTCGTACCAGCAGCAGCCGTCGGCCTCCTCGCTGCGCAGAATATCGCACAACGGCAGGCGGTCTTGCCGGGCACGCAGCCAGTCGAGCTGCTCAGCCAGCTTTGCGCCGTCCTTGCCAAAGGCATATTTGCGGTAGAACGTCGATTGCGTGTCCATGCAGAGCATCGTCGTGGCGTTCGACCCGGCGGAGTAGTCCTCCAAAATCGTAATGCCGCGGTTCATCTGCAAAAACCGCTTGACGTAGTCCTTGTTTTCCAGGCCAAAATACCGGCTCAAGAACACCGCGCGGTCATGCTCGTCGGCCTGCGGCAGCAGGTTCAGGTAGCTTTCCCCGGCGGGGGCGGCCTGCGTGGCCTGGTTCATCGCGCCGCGCACGCCCTCGGGCAGCAGCGTGGCCGCCCACATGGCCAGCAGCGGCAGCACAAACCATGCCAGCAGCAGCCAGCGGGCAGCGGGGGCTGCCGTGCCCAGCGCACCGCCGGGCAGCAGCGCGGCAAAGTCCGCGGCGTTGCGCCCGAACAGCAGCCCGAACACGTCCACCAGCTGCATCGGCTCCCCGGCCACGGTCAGCGCCGCCGCCAGCGCGGTGTAGGAGCCCAGATACGCCGCCCACATCAGCAGTGTATTGACGACCAGCCGCCCGATTTTCACGCGGCCCAGATCCTTGAAGGTATTGATGAGGCTCCAGAAGAACATCATGCCGTCCAGCTTCAGCGTGTCATTGAACAGCCCGCAGAACGCAAGGCAGATTTTCTTCAAAAAATCCCGCAGCGCCACGACCAGCACCAATCCCAGCACCAGCAGCAGCGAGAACACAAGGTAATACCGCGCCGCGCCGTCCACCGGCGCACCGCCCAGCCCCAGCAGCCGGAACGCAATAAACCCGAACGCCACAAACCAGACGTCGAGGAACCGATCCATGATGACCGTCGCCAGCGCAAAGCCGATGCCGCTCTTCATCCTGCGGCCCGTGTAGACCGCGCGGAAGGCATCGCCCAGATGGAACGGCAGCACAAAGTTCAGCGCATAGCCGCCGGCCATGCCGCGCAGCATCTGCCCGCGGGGCGGGCGCTCATAAATGCGGATGAACTGCTCCCACCGCAGCAGGCGGAACGCATGGCCCACCAGCACCAGCAGCAGGGCCAGCAGCAAAAAAAGGTGCAAGCATCAGCCCGTGATCCTTTCCGATTTCAATTTCCGTTTCAGCACTGCGTACAGCACCGCAGCCGCCGCCACCGCATACCCGGCGATAAACGGCGTCAGATAGTACATAAAGTAGGTGTCCGGCGCGGTCAAAAACACAAGCGGGATGCGTGCAAAAAACGTGCCTGCTGCAAAAAAACAGCATCCAGCGCCGCTGCACCAGCAGCACCGCCAGTGCCAGGCCCAGCAGCACGAACGGCGGCAGCATCCACCACGTCAGGTCGATCAGCCCGCCCGCAAAGTCGGTGCTGGATGCCATATCCACAATAAACGCCCGGCGCAGCTCCTTGTTCAGCGGCTGCACGGCGGCGCTGTCCTGCAAAAAGCTCTTTTGGTCGTCCTGCGTCGGCTCGCCCTCATACAGCAAAAATGCCGATGCAAACGCGATCTTCTGGTTAGACTGGCCGTTCTGGCGCTGGCGCAGCGTGTTGTAGAACACACCCGCACGCTCCCGCAGCATGCTCTTGGGATACTTGAGAGCCAGCTTTATAATGGCCTTCTGGCAGGCCGACCAGTCCTCCGCCGAGCCGCCGCGCCCGGCGATCATCCCCCCGCGCAGTTCATTGCCGTGGGTCTCGGGGTTGGCGCGGCAGAATTCCACATCAAACACGCGGTCAATGTCGGCCAGCGCCTCGGCGTCCTCCACGGGGTCGGCGTCCTGTACCAGCGCCGCCGTCTGATAGCACAGTGCGATCATCTTGTACTGCCACGCCTCGCCCATCAGCGCGCTGCTGTAGCGGGAGCAGACGAAATACCCCACCAGCACCAGCGCCGTCACCGCGCCCACCGCCAGCGGGCGCAGCAGCCTGCGGGCGCAGAGCAGCGCCAGCAGCACCGGGATGGCGGCCAGATAGTAGACGCATTCGCTGCGCCACGACGCAGCCAGCGTGCCCAGAATCACAATAGCGGCCAGCTCCTTTTTGTTCAGCTTCGTGCCGCGCAGGTAGATGGCCACCAGCATGAACACCAAAAACAGCTCGGTCCACGTTGACCAGGTCGTGCGGAAGGGCTGCTGGGTGTGCATCAGCACGGGCGGCAGCAAAAACGGCAGGTAGACCAGCGCAAACCACGCCGGGCGCACCGGGCGGGTCAGCCGCTTTTCGGCCAGGTCCTGCGCCGTGGCCGCAAAGCAGCCCACAATGCCGCTGATAAGCAGGTTCTGCACCAGCACGACGCCGCCGGGCATCGGCACAAACATCAGTGACAGAATGAACGCGCCGCTGGTCAGAAAGTGCTGCCATGAGTTGGGCTGCAGCGTCCGTGCCAGATACAGCACGGCCAGGTCATCATTGCCCCAGATGCCGGGCCAGACGATGAGCAGGATGACCAGATTCACCGCCAGATACGGCAGCGTCCAGGCCACCCACCGCCGGGCAAATTTGTCCCCGGCGCGCAGCTTCTGCACCAGCGTCACCGCGCCGTGCACCAGCCCGAACGCCAGCACCAGAAACAGCGCCTTGTAGACAAAAAACGCCGGTGTGCGCCAGTCATAGCGGAAGAACAGCCTGTCCGTTCCCAGCGTCAGGGCGCACCACAGCACAGCAGCCGCCAGCTCCGCCGCCGTTCGCTTTTTTGCAGGTGTTTTCATTCTTACTCCTTCAGGTCAGCGCGTCAAAACCGGCCTTATTGGCGGGTGCCTCCGCCGCGCGGTACTCGTCCGGCGTGCCGAACGGCAGATGTAAATCACACGCAAAGCCCGCAATTCTTGCGCCCTGCGCGGCCAGCACATTGTAAATGCCGGAGACAAAAAATTCCTTGTACTCGCAGTTTTTCAGGTATTCGGCGCAGGCGTCGGCGTAGGTTTTCTTATCCTTGAAATAGTACGCGCCGCAGATGGCATCATGGCTGACGACCTGCTTTTCCACCGTGTGGCAGACATTGCCGTCCGCGCCGTACTGCAGATAGCTGTACGCGGGGGAATCGCTCTCAAACGTCAGCAGTGCGCCCGCCGGGCCGTTTGCAAAGCCGCCCTTAGCGCAGAACTCGTTGAACGCCCTGCAAACAAACAGATGGTCGCAGTCGTTGAACAAAATCGGCTCACCGTCTGGCAGGCCCTCACAGCCCTTCAGCGCCGTGACGGCCGCGCCCTCGGTCACCTCGGGCAGCGCCACAATGCGGGCCGCGGGCCAGTACGCCTTGATCTTTTCGTCGATGGCAAAGTCGCGGATATGCTCCTCGAGCACCACAAACGTGAGGTCCGCGCAGTCCACAAACTTTTCCACGCTGCGCGCCGCCCAGTAAAAGAACGGTTTTCCGTTAATTTCGATCAGCGGTTTCGGGCAGACAAAGCCGTTTTTAAAAAACCGGCTGCCCCTGCCGGCCATGGGGAGAATCAGGTGAAGTTTAGACATGATGTACCTCTTTTCAAAAAGCCTTTTCCTGCGGGGGAAGGTGGCGCGCAGCGCCGGATGAGGGGCAACCTGCCGCCATTGCCTGTGCAATTTTCCGCAGAAGAGTTGCTCCATTCACTCTGCCCTCATCAGTCGCCTGCGGCGACAGCTTCCCCCGATGGGGAAGCCTTTTTACTTTTCCAGCCCCGCCAGCATCCGCGTCTCGGCCTCAATGACTCTGCCCAGCCCCGTCTCAATATCGACCTGCGGCTGCCAGCCGTAGACCTCGCGGGCGTGGGTGTTGTCGCACTGACTGAACTTGTTGACCTCGTGGTCCAGGATCTCCGGTTTGATGCCGTAGGCCCCGCCGTACAGCTCGGGGTACTTGGCCCAGTAATGGCTGCTCGGGCAGTATTTAGCCTCAATATTTTTGCCCATCAGGCGGTTGGCAATGGCGTACAGCTCGCGCACGGAATAGCTCTGGTTGCTGGACACGTTCACCGCGTCAAAGCCCTTCTGCGGGTGTTCGACGACGCGCAGCGCCAGCGCGATCAAATCATCCACGTAGATGTAATCGCGGCGCTGGTTGCCGTCGGAGTGGAACTCCGGCGTGCGGTCATAGTACAGCTCGCGGATCATGTAACCGACGAACGGCGGCTGTTTGCGCAGGCAGTCGATGTGCGGGCCGTAGACGTTGGCAAAGCGCAGGCAGGTCACAGTCATGCCGTAGGTGTCGGCAAAGCTCTGGGCAAAGCGCTCACCGCAGTATTTCGTGTTCGGGTAAATGAGCGTCGGCGGGTTGAACTTACCCTCCACCGTCGGGAACTCGGTCTCGTTCTCGTACATGGCGTTGGTGGATGCCTGCACGAGCTGTTTGATGCCGGTGCGGCGGCCCGCCTCCAGCAGGTTGACCAGACCCAGGGTGTTGACCTCAATAGCCTGCACGGGGTCGCTCTGGCAGTCCGGCAGCGGCGCAATGCCCGCAATGTTATACACAACATCGAACTTTTCCGCCTCGAACAGAGCCAGCATCCCGGCCTTGTCGCGGATGTCCATTCTGCGCACCTCTGCGCCAAAATCATGGTCGTCAAACTTCAGGTTGTCCGGATTGCCGTAGGAGAAGTTGTCAATGCCGACGACCTCGTCCCCGCGCTTCCACAGCGTATGCCACAGCTGGCCGCCGATAAACCCGGCAGCGCCCGTCACCAGAATCTTCATACCAAAGCCCTCCTTACAGGTTGGAAGCTACGACCTCGTAGCTGTAATCCTCAATGATTTTCTCGCGCCATTCGCGCTCCACAAAGGCCCGCGGCCCGGCCAGATACTTGCCGCAGAGCTTGAGCAGGCTGATGCCGAAGCTCGTCAGCTTGTTGTTGCTGACCTGGTCCTCCTCCCGCCAGCTGATGGGGAAGAACAGCACCCGCTGCTTCATCTGGCAGAGCGCCAGGATCATGCAGTCGTTAAAATACAGCGTATCCGGGAACTTTTTGTAGTACTCGTTTTTCAGCGGTTCCACGGCATACAGGTTCAGCCCGCTGCCCAGATCGGTGATTCTTTTGCGGGCCACTAAGCTAAAGAGCCAGTTGAAGCCGTAGTTGCCCCAGGTGCGCAGCGCACTGTAGCCGCCGGTCTTACTGCCCTTCATAAAGCGGGAGCCAAGGCAGCAGTCGTATTTTTTGTAGGTGCCGTCGTTCAGAATCGGCAGCAGGTCCGCAATAGCGCCCTGGTCGTCGCCGTGCAGCACGACCAGATGCTCGTACCCGTGGGCCGCCGCGTAGCCGAACGCGACCTTGTGGCTGCCGCCCAGACCGTAGTTCTGGTCATTGCGCAGCAGGCGGACCGGCGCGTCGGGGTGGCGGGCCATCCAGTCCTGCACGGCGGCCTCGGTGCCGTCGGCAGAGCGGTTGTTTACGACGATGCACTCCCCCACCCACGGGGCAATGCGCTGATCCAACAGCTGCGAAAGCACCCGCGTGACCTGCTTTTCGCAGTTATAAGCAGGGATAAAAACCAGCAGTTTTTCCATGGAAAGCTCCTTTTCTGCACACAGTTCTACATAATAAAGATTATACAACACCGCGCCGCCAATCGCAAGAAAAAAAGCCCCCTCTTGGGAAAAGAGGAAGCAATTCTTGCGGGTCAGGACAGCGCAGACCTCCGCGGGCGGATACGGGGTCCGCCCCTACGTCTGTAGGGGTCGGCGTCCCCGACGACCCGTACCCGTCTGCGGCGCGGAAAAGCACGTGGGCCTGTATCGGCATACACCTTTTCGTACGGGCAGATTCCACACAATGCCGTCTGCCGCAAAAGGATTATTGTATCGGCATACACCTTTTCGTAGGGGCGGATTCCATATCCGCCCGTGCCCGCTCACGATACCGCAAACCTGACCCTCTGTGCATCCAAATTCCGATACAGCACATATCCCGCCGGGCACGCCGCGTCCGCCTTTTCCAGCGTGGTCGTATCCACCGGCACGCCGTCCGCTGCCAGCACCCAGTCCGCCGCGTCCAAATCGGTATATGCCCTGCCCGGGTACTCCGGCCCGACGGCCTCGGCGGTCAGGTCCAGCACGCCGTCTGCCAGCGCACCGCTCTGCAAAAGCGTCTCATATTCAACGATATAGACATCCCGCGCGACATACGTTTCTATGAGCTGGCTGTCCCGCTGGCGCACGCCGTAGGGGATAAACAAAACTCTGCCGTCCAGCTCCGCCAGCGCGTCGTTCAGCGCCGACGCCTGCTGTGCGGTCCCGGCGGGGACCTCATACGTCCAGCGGTTGATGCGCCACTCGCCCGCGTAGCACAGCACGCAGAGCACCAGCGCCGCACCGGCCAGCACGCGGCGGCCCCTGCGGCGCACCAGCAGCACGCCCAGCACGGCCACGCCAACCGCAATCACTGCACGCCACACCGCCAGCCACGCCCCCTGCCCCAGCACGGGCAGGCGGTCCGTGCGGTCCGCCACGAAGTCAAACCACTGCAAAAGGGTGTTGTCGCCCGCGCCCGCGCCGATGGCCCGGCAGACGGCCACGAACAGCACGCCCCAGGCTATCGTCAAAACCGCCAAGATCCGGCGGCGCATTTTGGTCAGCTTTTCATCCAGCGTGTCCAGCGTCACCGCCAGCAGCGGGATCAGCAGCGGCTCCAGATACCGCGTATGCTGCCGCGGCGACGGCGAGCCTAAATCCTCGCGCACCGTGATGGACCACGCAATGACCGCCACGCCGATGCCAAGGGACAGCAGCAAAAAGAGCGGCAGCTGGGTTCGGCGGGCATCGCTGCCCCTGCGCGGGCGGTGCAGCCCGCAGAGCGGCAGCAGCACCGGGAACACCCAGAACGCCAGCACAGCAAACAACGCGTCGCACACCAGCGCAAACGGCAGAAAGCGCCACTGCTCCGCCGTCAGCCAGCCGGTCTGGTTGTAGGAGTTGCCCAGCCCGCGGAACAGCGTCGCCTTGGCCAGCAGAAAGCAGACCAGAAAGCTGCCCAGCAGCGCGGCATTGCAGGCCAGCTCCGCCCGCCACGACGCCTTGTCATGCCACCAGACCCACGCGCGCACAAGCACCCAGGCGATCAGATAATAGAGCGCGACCTCCTTGTTCAGATACAGCAGGTAGCAGAACGCCCCCGCCGCCGCGCACCAGCCCACGCGGGCCTTCGGCTCTGCCAGCATCGCCCGCAGGAAAAAATACACCTGCCACAGCGACAGCGGCAGAAACACCGTCTCGCTCATAAACGTACTCGCAGCGGACATCGTGGGCAGCACTGCCGTAACGCCGACGAGAAACGCCGTGCGGCGGCGGTTCATGCCCATGGCCCGTGCCAGCGCATAGGCCGGGAACACCGCGCTTGCCATATATACGGCGTTCAGCCAGCCGATGGCCGTGATCTGCGCGACGGTGGTTTTCAGCAGCAGCGTCGGCAGGATGCAGAGCGGGTATAGAATCTTCTGGTAGTCGCTGGGCATATTGCGCACCCGCAGTCCGCGCCCCTGCAAAAGGCTGCGCGCCACATCCAGATACCGCAGCTCGTCGCTGTAGACGGCCAGCTCCCGCGGGTAGCTGCTCAGCATCCCGTACACAACGGCGCACACCGCAAACAGCATCACGACCCACAGCCAGCCGTTTCTTTTTTTAGAAAGCATACACGCCCCCTTTTCTCTAAAAAGCCTTCCCCCGCGGGGGAAGCCCAGACCGTCAAAAAAATTGCATTCCTGCCATTATTGCGTATGTAGGGGCGACCATTGGTCGCCCGCCAACTTACCGCAGCAACGCATTTTCCGGGACAGTTTCTTGCAAGGCACACAGGGGATA
>ENA-OQDA01000181-OQDA01000181.1-human-gut-metagenome-genome-assembly--contig:-NODE-181-length-27838-cov-4.468983_pt1 | contig 27838 bp, 29 predicted proteins | sample MGYA00242771_ERZ504603 | MGnify/ENA primary metagenome ERZ504603 (study PRJEB26092, sample SAMD00036328) | human gut metagenome | host: Homo sapiens | study: EMG produced TPA metagenomics assembly of...
AGGTTTTCTGGCCTTCTGAACTTTACTATCGCGCCCCAGAGGATGTGCGGGACGGCTTGATCCATGCGCTGTTGTCCACGGAAAATTCCAGCGAAGCGTCTAACCTGATGTGCTGCCTTGCCTTCCAGGGGATGAAAAGGCAATGGAGACATTGTTGGAGTTGGAGCGGAATCCCCGGCCCTGGCGCAAGGGCCTCTATGTGGACCCGTCCAGCTATGCGCAGATTGGCGGCTGGACCTTCGACAAGGAGGGCCAGAGAATCCAACTTAACTTTGACACCTGCTATCCCATGGTCAAGGGAACCAGCGGTGAGAAGTCTCCCGTCCGCATTGGCCGGGCACGGGAGGACACATGCCCCCACTGTGGCGGACGCATGGTGGACATGCTGGTGCTGGATGGCCGGGATGAGCGGCTCCGGTTCCTGGGGCTGGATGGTATCCTGACTGCCACCTGCTGCCCCAGCTGCGTGGGATTCCTAAAAGGCCCTGCCTTCAACCGCTTTTCTCTGGACGGCGGCGTGGAGATTTTTCCCTCCGAGCTCTTTGACGGGGCGGAGAAGATGGACTGCTATGTCCATCCGGAGGACTACAAGGCCCTTACCGAAAATCCCTTCGTGCTGGGTAAGGCGCCTGTGCCCCTGCTTTACGGCGCGGCCTGCGAGGATGTGAACACGGTGGGCGGCTTTGCCAACTGGGTGCAGGACGCGGAATATACCACCTGTCCCCACTGTGGGAAGCCCATGAAGTATCTGGCCCAGATCCAGTGGGATACAGTGTTTGACTGTGCAGAGGGCACGCTCTATGTGGAGTTCTGCCCGGACTGCCAGATCGTATCCATGCAGCACCAGCAGACCTGAGAGGAGTGCATCAAATGAATTTTACCAAAACGAAATAGTGCGGACGGGCGCTGTTACTGGATGAAGCCCGAGGTACAGGAGGAACTGCAACCGCTCTTTGACCAGTGCATCCAGGATGCCATTGACGGGAGAATCACGCGGCTTGATTCTCTCTGGCCGCCGGTAGTAGTCAGCAGTCAAGGTGCGCCCTTTGAGGTGTGCGATCTGGTGAGAAAATGGATTGAAACCCAGCGAGCGGAAACCATGGATGCGGAAAAGGCCATCGCCTTCAGCGAAAACCTGCGCCGCCAGAGCCGCTGGGGTGAAATTGACTATTATTTGATTAACCTGCTGAAACGGGAATTACAAGAGAAGTATTTTGTCGGAACAGGCAGTGAAGATGACTACTGGAAAGAACAGGAATATTTCCTAAAACCGGGTATCCGTGCGGAGGATCTTTCAGAAGAGCTATTGCGCTTTGCCTGCTATGTGGCGGTGAGCTATAAGATATATGGAGCGAACTATGAATATTTTTCAACCAATTATCTCTTGGGCTTGGTAGAGAAAGTCCGTCCTGATATGGTGAAAAAGCTCCGGGGAAAATGGAACCGGCAGGCTGCCGATCTCTCTGCAAAAGAGGAAAACAGAGCACTTCACTGCATCGGCCAACGATGCCTTTGCCGTGATCCGTATTACTGCCAGGGACAACACAGAGGAATGCTGCCATGAAGTGCTGAACTACCTGTGTGAGCTTCTGGAACAGGAGGACTTTCCCCGCAGCTATGCGGTGGAGTTCAAAGGGCCGGAAAAGAGCTATCTTCCCATCACAGGACTGCCCAAAAAGGGAGTAAACCAGCTCTTTGCCTGTGCCGTGCAGTACCCTGGCCTCCACCCCCTGATGGAACGGTACGCCCGGCTTGCCATGCGGCAATATGAGCAGTACACCAATCTCAGCGATGAGCAGTGCGCGCTCCCCGGAAGTTTTGCCGTGTTCGCCCTGGGAATGCTGGGGCAAGAATGGTGGCAACTGGTATGGGATTATCTCGATCTCTGCGATGATGAGCACTCCCACTTACAGGAAAAATTCCTCCGGGAGTATGTGAAACAGTTCAGATTTACCGCTGATACCGTCCCTGTATTTGTCCGTGGGGTGCTGTCCATGCAGAACATGAAGTATTCCAAGGACTATGCCGCGTGGATGGCAAACGCAGAAAGCCTGGACGCTCTGCTGGAGGCAAAAATCCATCTGTCCGAGATCGTTCCAAGCGGTTTTTCCTCCGACGAGGATGACGATGATGACGAGGACGAGGAACCCGACGAGGAAACAGAAGCCAGCCCGGAGGAAGTACTGCAATACGCATGGGAAACGGTCTGCTATGTGATCTGGGGCAAAGCCAGCGCCAAGGGTGGTCAGAAAGTGGTGGAAGCAGCTCCGGAGGAGCTGAGAGAACAATATCAGAAAATTTTTCAATAGACTATAAGGAGGACCCGGATGAGTGAAGTAAGCTATTCAAATGTACCTCCCATGATGGCTGCCATCAAAAGTGGTGACATAGAGGTGATTCGTTCCCTGCTTCACGCAGGGCATTCTCCCAATGAGCCACAATGCTATCAGGTAATGATTGGAGATTGGCCGCGGGATGACGAAGCCTCTCCGCTGGAATTGGCTGTACTGGAAAATCGGATGGACATGGTACAGCTCCTGATCGAATGCGGAGCAGATTTGACCCATAACCCGGAAGAATTGCTTTGTGGTTCCCTGCGCAGTCAAGACCTGACCCTGTTTTCCTTTTTGGTAGATGTGGGAGTCAGAATCCCCGCAACACAAAGGGATATATGCAGGCTGTTTCTCCACTTGATGGATCGGGATGAGCCTAATGTACTCCCCATTTTGAAAAGGATGGGCATGGATTTGAAACAATACGGCGGTGAAGCCCTGCGCAGTATGGCGAGCCATGGAAATCAGCTGCTGGTGGAGTATCTGATTCAAAACGGGGCGGACATCAACTATCACAAGCCAGATATGGTGTTTCCCTACGCTTCGACTCCTGTCACTGAAGCTGCACGGCACAACGATTTTTCTATGGTGCGCTGGCTTGTGGAACAGGGTGCAGACATCACCATCCCGGATAAATACGGTGACCGGCCCTACACCGTGGCAGTACAGAACAAAAATCAGGAAATGGCCGCCTACTTAAAAGCTCTGGAGCCGGAGGAATGGCATAACAAACAGGAAAAGGCGCGTCAACTCATGCCTTACAAGCTGCCTGCCAAGCTGGTGGAATACTTAAAGACCGGCCCCTTGCGTCTGGAATTTCCAGAGCGGGAACTGGTGAAATGGGCGGAACTGTACCCCTACATGGATGTACAGGAGATGACCTGGAAACGGAAAAAGTTGCTCTCCCTTATGGCGAAAATGGACAATTACAGCGACTATTTGCTGCTGTGGAGTCCCAGAGATAAGAAACTCTGGTATCTGGACATTGAGCATAAGGAGTTTCATCCGTTAGCCAAATGGGAGGAATTTATTGCTGATCCCGGAAAATATCTTAATGGAATGATTGAGGGCGAGTTTGAGGAATAAGGAGAGAAGCAAAATGGAACAGGCATACTGCACCGCAGTTTTCTGGCGTGGCGGAGAAAAGATTGATCTGAATGGACTAAAACCAGATGCGGTACGGTGTCTGTCTGTGACGGGAGAGCGGAAGGTGAATCTGTCCCTCCTGCGGGATTATCCCAATCTGGAGGAACTGACCCTAATGGAAAAGTGTGAGGGTGTAGAAGTTCTCTCCGGGCTAAAGCAGCTTCATACACTGTCCCTATGGCTGTCGGCCCCTGTTTCCTGGGACAATGTTTCTCTCCCCGGCCTGCGTGTTCTCCACCTGCGTGGGGAAAAGAATGGCGACATCACCCCACTTCTCACCAGCATTACCTATCTCCATTTGGAGGAAATGCGGAAAACGGAAGATATTGCCCCTTTCCTGACTCCAGCGACCCGGCTTCAGAAACTCTATCTCCAGGCACTTCCAGCTGTACAGGAACTACCGGCTCTGGATGGGCTTCCTTCCCTTTATGCCCTGAAACTCTATGAACTGCATAAACTCAGCGATTTGTCCGCCCTATCTCTCAGCCATTTGCGCTACTTTGCCGCCTCTCTGATTGCGGATAAACTCTCCGCTCAGGCGCTGGCAGATGCTGTGATGGCGATTCCCGATTTGGAGGCAGCCGCACTCCAGCTGGTAGACCGCTCCGAGCGGCGCTATGGCGGTGTCCAAAAAGCCTTTGCCGCCGCTGGCAAGTCCCCGCTGCTACGGGAGGAAATAAGTGCTTTGAGTACATGGCTGTCGCTGTAACACAACGGAAAGGAGCCGATCAGATTGTGTGAGAATGCGAAAATTCTTTGTCCTTACTGTTTGACGAGAGAAATTGACCCGGCACAGGCGATATGCTCTGCTTGTTATTCAAAAGAGGATAAATGGGAGCGAGGCAGTTGGGATGACCTACGCAAGCGCAAGAATGCCGATGAAATCCAGATGTTTACCATAGCCAAAAAAGTAGATGAAGCGTTCCAGATACCAGAAAATGAAGCTTATGCCTGTATAGAGAAACACGAAATGATTCAGGCTGAGGCCTTGGAACGGGAAATGGAGGCTTTTCACCGGCGGCGCATCCTCTGTATGGTGGAGATATTTTCCAAGATTGATTGCGGCATCCTCTTTTCTGGCTATGTAGAACTGGATACCTATTTCAAGAATGTGTGGGATTATGCCCATCAGCGCATTGCCGCAGAACAGCTCAGAGAGGTTCAGGAGTATCTGCGGTCACAGATTCCATGGAAATCCCTATCCAGTCAGCGGATGGATCTGGGGGCAGAACTTCTCAACTTTTGGTGCGGAGAAGATGAGTTGGATTGGGGCTATTCTCAATATTTTGAGATTGCAGCAGGTAATCTCAAGCCGTTTCTTGCAATGACCTTATTCACAGAGATTCTGTGTAAGCATTTTCCAGATGTAATGTCTGCGCCAGTCAAGCGGCTGAGCAGCAAACTTTGAGGCACTAAAAAGGGGGTACTTTCATGCCAGACTGGGCACAAATCATATCCGATGCGCTGGACATTCTAAAATTTGACGGAGCCGTACAGGACACTCTGGCGGAACTTCGAGGGAAATGGGGCGCACAGGTCCCGGCGCTGCTGGATGAACGCTTTGACGCTATCGGCATCCAATATATGAAATTGCCCCATGAAAAAGGAGCGGCGGCCTTGGGGCAGGAACTCTCTGCCTTCGGCTGGGCGTTGTATAACCTGGACGATGAGGACGAGTATCTGTTTGCCTTGATCCCAGAGGAAGAACGCAGCGAATGGGAACGCTACTGCAAAAAGCAGGGGCAATATTGCCACCTGATGAAACAGCAAGGGCGAAAATGGGGCGACCATGCCAAGGAGCAGGACCCTGGGAAGCTGATGCCCTGCGAGGAATACATACTTCAGGATGAGTACGATTATTTCTTCAACTCCCTGGCGGGTGATTTTGCGGCGGGCGAATGGAAAAACCAGGATGCAGAAGAATGGAAAAACGGCTGTGTGGCCGATCTGCGCCAGCGTCCACCCCAGGTGACCCGCGCCCACAGTTTGCCGCACCTTGGGTGCCTTACCTATTCCCCGGAACATGAACTATATGCTGCATCAAGGGCCGCTGGCAGCGGGACTATTGGCCGAGCATTACTGAGCAAGAATCCAGCCACGCTTAACTGGGCCGAACCGTCCCCCATTGGATATGACGGTCCACCCCAGACCCTGTGCTGGGCTGACCATTCCCTCTGGGTGGGTGATCCCACCAACGCTACACGGATTGAACTGACAGACCGGGGCGCCTGCCAGGATGTGAAAAACTGGACTCTGCTGGAAGATGGATGGAGCACCAAATACCATTGCGGCATTACGACAGACGGTCTGGGCCGGGTCTACTTTTCCAACGAGTGGTACAAGGGGCAGATTTACCGCTGGGAAAACGGCAAGGTAACAAAACACACCTTCTCTCTGGATGGATACGACCATCTCTCCGAGGCCGTTCCCGTTCCCAGCACAGGCCGCATTACCATGATCCACGCAGTCAGTGGCAAGGGGCGGATGGAAGAATGCCTGCTGGAACTGGACATGGACACCGGGCGGTGCCGAATTGCCCCCCTGCCTGGAATGGGCGAGGGGCTGAAACTTCGCTGGTTTACCGGGGACTGGCTGCTGGTGCAGGGAAACGGCGAGATCCTCTCCGATGACTTTGCCCAGCTCATCAATAGGAACACCCGTGAAGTGCTGCGTATCCGTCCGGGAATGTTCGGCGGGGAGAAAATGCAGCACATTGGAATACTCACCGATGGCACGGTGGTCATCGTCACCCGGCGGGATAGGGTTGGGCCGGTATTTCGTTATCCCATCGACTTCTGGGGCTTCCTGCGGACGGCAAACAAGCCCAAAAAGCTGGAATGGCGAGAGTACAAAGAAGTGTACCCGAATTTGCCCATCTTCCTACCGCCCAAGGCCACAGAGCAAAAAATCATTCTCAAAAAAGACAGCCTGACCATCCTGGGGGCGGTATTTACGCCGCCGTTTACCCTGTCGCAGCTGGCGGAAAAATTGGGGCCTGCCCGCATTGTCCTGCAAAATGGAACACGGAAAAGCCCCATTACAGGCCGAGAGAGTCCCTATACCCAGGCACTTGCTTTGTGGGACGAGCTTGGACTCCAGGGCTGGTTAGATGAAGATGAGCAGACCATCAAAACCCTTGGTGTCCGGGTAGCGGCACAGGGAGAGTATGCGGTTCGGCAGACATTTGACGGAACGGTTTGGATCGGGTCCAAGGACTACCGGGAGGCCAGTTGGAAGGATTTCGCCGGATTTGCCCATACCCTCAAATTAGGCGGCTTTACCGTTTATACCCGCTTGCCGGGTCCTGTTTCAGAGGAGCAGTCAGCGCAGAAAGCAAAGCTGGAGGCCCTCTCCGCCATGGTGCAGATCAGCTGGAAAGAGCCAGAGCAAAAGGCAGCGAAAGCGCAGAAATACAAGTTATCCAAGCCGACTGAACCAGTGCTCACCTTTACCAGCTTCAACTTCAAGCTGGCGGTCATGGAAGTCCTGATGTACGAGAAAGGCTTACTGGCTCCTAAACTGGATGCCCATGAGTTTGCCAGAGAGTATAGCCGACGCAAGATCGACATTGACGCGGAAGGGTATGAACCCATCCCAGAGATTCGGAAGTGGCTGGAGAAATACCCTGTCCCGGAGCGGCTGGCCCCGGAGGTCACAGAAATCGAGATGGATGGCGGCAGCGAGATTTATACCCAGCTCTGTCCGTTCTGGGATGGCGAGGATGGAGCCTTTGATCTTAATACCATTACGGAGGCGGAACTGCGCCAGTTCCCCAATCTCAAACATATTACCCTCATGTCCTCCAAGCCGGAACAGGTGCTGCCCGTTCTGGAACGGTGCGGTATCAAGGTAGACTTGCTGTGAGGTGAAACGATATGGCATTACAGAAACAGAAAATCATGCCTCCCCTTGGCTGGCCCACCGGGAAATCGAGCGATACTCTATTGGCTGGCGCATGGGCTATGGGGAGGATTACATATACCGATTTGGCGATTGGCTGGACACCCTCTCCCCGGATGAGCAGACAGAATACCGCACCCTCTTTCCCGAGCCGGTAACCTGGAAGGGCTGGTGGGATGACGAAGATAGCAGCGAAGTGCTGGAACATGGGGACTTCTGGGTGAATGCGTGGCAGCCGGGAAGGAAGCCCTAAGTACACTCGCCAGTGGCTCCAGCAGGAATTTTCCATGGGGAGAAAGCGGGAACTGTGTCTGTTCTGGGGGCCATCAGCCTGCCGAGGACGGCCAGCTGACAAAAAGCTGTCTCAGCCAGTGGTGGATGGAGGATTTCTGGTCCGTTGCCAATACCTATCTTTGTATGGAGCAGTATATGATGGCAGGCAAGGCGGAACTGTTCAGCGATCAGGAGATTCGGGAGCAAATTTTGAAATGCAGCGACCCGAAACAGATCAAGGCCCTGGGCCGCAAGGTGCGGAGGTTTGACCAGAAGGTATGGGACAAGTTCAAATACGCCATTGTATTGAATGGCAACTGGTGCAAATTCAGCCAGAACCGCAACCTGCGGGAATTTCTCCTCTCCACCGGAGATAGTGTGCTGGTGGAGGCCAGTCCCTATGATAACATCTGGGGTATTCGTCTCGCAGCCAGCTCCCCCGACGGCGCAGGAGCCCGATGAAGTGGCGGGGGCAAAACCTGCTGGGTTTTGCTCTAATGGAGGTACGGGACGAACTGCGCCGGGTCACGCAGAATGAAATGTTGTGCGACTGGAACGCAGTCTGAGGTAAAATGATGGAATTATTTGCAAAAAGAATGACTTGGGAGCTGGACAATGAGGAAGGGCTGTCCTGCCTGTTCTTTGAACTGGAGGATGGTTACTTTACACTCTCCCGCAAGACCGGCGCGGAAGCACTCCGCTTGGAAATGAATGATCCAGCCAATGGTCAGTTGATTGACCCGGACTGTTTTGAATATGCCCTTGATAATACCAGGTTTCGTCTAAATATCGTGCGGAACAACCGAAAGGTTCTGCGGTATCTGGAAGAACACCACATCAACACGGAGTTGTATGGAGAAATTGTCCTTCACTACACTCCTCTCAGCAAGCCACAGCTTGAAACATTATCTGCCGTGACTCTCAGGCTGTTTTTCGGTGAACTGCTTTTTTAGGCGAAAACAGAAGTGTCGTTGGCAGAAATCATGCGAGGGGATAACTATGGTTAAAATTCATCGTATTTGGTTCAATACGGAGAGAATGGACAGAGAGGATCACTACAAAATCACATTATTCAGTCGCCCTCGTGTATCTATTCATGTGGATGAGTACATTTGGAGTTTCATCGAAGAAAACATTGTGAAGCCACACAAGCTTATGCGTAGTGAGAAGCATGAGTATCTGTTAGACATTGCGTTTGGCCAGTTTGACCCAGCAAAACACCGATATTATCCGCTTTCCCCGTACAACGGGCCGCTTCGGGAAGGTGTCGAGATGGACAGCGCCAACAGAAGCTATTTCCGCGAGGACTTTGCAGGCGGCAAAGATCGGACTACCTGGTTCTCTCCCAATAAAATATGGACAAACTGCGGTGACAAGGTTCTGAATGTGGACATCAAAGCTGCCAATGTGAGCGAGAATATTACCCCCAGAGAATACGCAGATTTGCTTTTCGATGGAATTGGAGCGGCCTTGGTGTTCAATTTCAAAAGGCTCAAGCGCGAGGAGTTTGATGGGCTGAAGCCCAAGATTGATTGGAGCATTGTAGAAAGCTTCCCCTTTCCCGCACCCTTTGAGGAACAGCGGTACATTGGGGATGAAGGCGAAATTCATGTGTATTCTTGGGATGGCCGAAAGGAAACGACCCTTGTTGGTCCCTATTCCGTGCGGAAGTTGTACCTGGAGCATTTCGGAGAATCGTGAGGAGGAATTTTGCCGTGCAAGTCTGGTCAAAGATGGATTTTGGCACTGGAGAGATTATCTTTTTGGATATCACGCAAAAAGAAGATATGCTGCAAGTGGAATACCCGAACTGCTTTCTGCTGGATATGGGCTGGTATCAGGACAGATACATCATTTCTATCATTCAAAATTTTGATTGGACGCATCCAGTCCAGCAGTATGAAACAGCAGAAAGGAATCAGCTTCCCAAGCTGTTGACGGAGGCGGTTCGCCTTGTGGAAAAGGAATCACAGTCTGCCGGAGCAAATTGAAAGAGGTCTTGTTATGAACGAGAATTTATTTCGCCCACAATTTGATACATTGAAACTGTCCGATAAGCTCTGGCTGATGCAGACGCTGGCGACTCGTTATCATTTGACATTCAAGGAACTATACGCCTTTTCCCGCTGGGGACAAAGCTGCACCACCGGCCTATTTGAAAAAGGTGGCCGGGAGTTTGTCTTTGTCCCGGGCGATACCGTGATTCTTGGCTGGGAGAGCTTTGTCCAAGGGATGGACAAGGCCAACCAAGAGGAACTGGCGGATATTTTTGCGGAAATCGAATATGAGGGCTCTGCGGAGGAATTTCTCCGGCAGGGCATGACCCCAGTACGCCAGGTGACCATCGGCCCCATGTTCGTAGGCAGAAAACTGGAGGAGATCGGCTGGGAAAGCGTACCTATGAACGACCCTCGCATCACCGCCCACCCTGAGTGGCTGGAGAACTTGCAGAGGTGGGCGGGTCAGAACAGCCAGAGTTTTGAGATACATGAAACTGTTCGCTTTGAACGCAATGGCGATGACTGGCGAGCGTGGCTGTGCCATCCAATGACCTACCCAGAGTTTCAGCGGTCCCTGTTGTGGGAGCTGGCAGCCAGCCTTCCCACGCCGGATGAGTGGGCCTATCTGTGCGGAGGCGGATGCCGCACCCTGTTCCCCTGGGGAGATGGACTGGATTACTCCATGCATCTGCACCACTTTGAAAGCGAGGAAGATCAGGGCAAGCCATACGACATGGAGCAGGCTAACTTATTTGGCCTGTCTATTGCCTACGACCCCTATAAGCGAGAGTTGGTAGACGGGAAAAACATTGACCACCTGCGGCGGTGACGGTGGCTGCAATGTCTGCGGTGGCATGGGTCCTTTGCTTGGATATTTACCCTGTTCCCCTCACTGTAAACCGGAGGTTCGGGAAGATAACAAGATTCACAATAACTATGACTTTTTCCGTCCTGTTATCCGGGTGCAGACATCCGGGTGGAGAATGGTAATAGATAGAGCGCAAGAGTAAGGAGGTAAACTATGGAATGGCCAAAACGGACACGAACAGCGGATTGGGAAAACGGTGTCCTAACTTTAGATGGAGAAAAGAAATTTGATATTCCGAAGCTGACCGCAGAGATCATGGAGCGGTTGGCCGGTTACACCCTGGTGGGCTTCCATGTGAAAGGGTATCCGGTGACGGATGAACTGCTGGCCCCCTTTGCCGGGCATAAAAGCATGGTCAACTTCGGCGTGGAAAACGGCACCCTCACCGACGCCTGTTTCCCCGTTTTTTCCGCCATGCCCAAGCTGCGCATCCTGCTGCTGACCGGGAACGCCGGGATCGACGGCAGCGGCCTGTCCGCCCTGCAAGGCTGTAAGCTGGACCTGCTGACCCTTGACCACACTGGGCTGGATGATGCCGGTCTGCTCCAGGCAGCCTCCATCCCCAAGCTCTCTCATATCTGGATCGACCACACTGCTGTTACTTATGATGGACTGCTGGCTGTCGCCGGCAACAACTACATCAAGCCAGTGGCCCATGTGCAATTTACCAAGGAGCAGATGGAACACTTCTCCCAGCTCCAGCGGGAAAAGGCCAAAAAGCCCGTCCAGCTGGATGAGCAGGCAGCGTCGGAATGCCGCAGTGTGTTGTCCGCTTTCTTTGCCGAAATGACAGAATGGGAGCAGTACATGGAGCAGGTTGGGTTTGAAGATGCCGAGGCTGTGCCCCGCCTGCTGGCGATCTGGGAGAAGTATGTGAGCGAAAAGCCCCGTCTGGGCTACCGGCCTCTGGCCCTCTCATACAGCGCCCAGGGCACCTACAACGGGGAAGAATTCCTTGACGCGGAACAGATCACTAAGAACAAGCTCTACATCTACACCAGAGAGAAAAATACCAGCTTTGACCGCCGCTTTCTCATGAAGCGCGTGGGCGAGGGTTGGATGATTGACGCGGTGCAGGAGCGGCTGGACGGCTGGCAACGGACAGGATTGTAAGGGAGGCATAATGGATGATATATAGGTTTACGGAAGTATTAAACGATCTTGTTAATTATTTTCTCCTTGGTGACATTTTGTTGCTGGAGGACTGGAAGCAGGCAAATCATCTTTCAGATGATTTAGCGATGGAGTTTACCACAAACGAAAGCGGCGACAGGATATTTGCCGAAGGAATTGTAATCCCAATGACCGGTATTGAAAACTATCCCTATACCATATTGTTCAATCTCTCTGGTGATAGACCGGAGCTGTGCAAAGAAAGAAACCGATTGCAGCTTAGAAAAAGTGGCTATTCCCTCAAAGTAGATCATAATATGCTGATGCTTTTTACATGGCCAATATTGGAACAGTTTACGCCTGAAAAGGTGAAAGATCTGATTTCTTACTATAGAGTGCATAAGAAGCCGATGATTGAGCTTGCAAATGGCTGGTATCATATCGAGATTTTGGGTGGAGAAACCTTGCAGGACGGGGACTATGAACCTACATTTGAGTTTGTGATACAACCAGCCACAAATGAAGAAGTCACCATAAATGCAGATATGAATTTTAGCTTTGAAATTACAAGCTCTGCTTATTAGTGAAACCTATCCCTACCGAAGATGGAAAAGGAGATTATGATATGGATTTATTGAAACAATGCCAGCAATGGTTTGAACAGGATGAAGCGCAGAAGGTAATCGACACCCTGGAAGCGATTCCTGCCGAGGAGCGCACCCCGGAACTGGACAGTGAGCTGGCCAAGGCATATATTGCCGTTGCACATATAGGAGAACGGGAGCCTTTTGAAAAGGCGCTGGAACTTTTGGCTCCCCATGAGGAGCATTTTGCCGAAGATCACTGCTGGAATTATCGGATCGCTTCCGCTTATTATTTTCTGGATGAGGAAGGTCCCGCCCTGCGTTACTTTGAAAAGGCCCTGAAAGCCCGCCCCGGAGACAAAGATACCCAGGAGTACATAGACGATTGCCGCCGTCGTTTGTCCCTGCCCCGCTTTGAAAAGAACTTCCGTGAAAGGACGCAGGAAGCATGGGCAGCCTTTTCTCAGATTGAGGTAGAACTGCGTCAAATCATAGAAACTGACGAAACGCACCAGCGCGGCGAAGAACTGGTTGAAAAATGCGGGAACGCGCTCAAAACGGCCCTGCGTGATACTTCTTTTGAGCTGGGCTTCAATGGCGAAAAGTATGAATTGATCCTCAGTCCAGAGGGCCTTCGCTCCCGCCTGTTCCCGTTGGTGTACTTCCAGAAGCAGGCCCCAGAATCGGTGCTTGAGCATTGGAATATCTGGGTAGGCCGCCAGCCCTGTGAGGGGTTCGAGCTGCGGGCTGGAGAGATCGAAGTTCGGGCTGATGATGTGCAGATGTGGGCAGAGGAAACAGAGGATCATCAGGTAAGTCTGGTCCTTTACTGTGAAAAGCTGACGCCGATCTTGAAAGAGGACACAGACAAGGTCTGGTGGGCACTCTCTATGCTGGTAGATCAAACCATCGGAGAAGTTTCCGCTATCGCCTTTGTTGCTGGGTTTGATGTTTATGCTCAGCCGAAAGACGAACCGGCCAAGCTGCTTTCTGAACTGCCGGAGTTGCTGCAAAGCATGGGACTTTCTCTCTGGCGGGATGGCAGCGACTACCTGGAAAACAGCTACCTTGCCTATGAACTGAAACCGGTGGAGGACCCAGAGGCTGACTGGCGGCTGGATGTCTATACTGGAAGCTGCCGCCTGCCGGTGCTCATCAACGACTACCTGACTGCCCGCAGTGATATGGTGGATGAGTACCACAAGGATGGCATTGCCGCTGGATTCCTCCTGTACCCGCTGTCCGGTTTTACCGGTGAGGAACGAGTGAAAGTCATTCTGGATTTCCGGGATAACCTGCGGGATGCCATCCTGCGGGATGCAGGAGAGGAAGCCGTGACCTTCCTGGGTGGGGCCACTGGTCTGTATTGTGGGTATCTGGATTTTATCGCCTGGGATCTGCCCGCTGTACTAACAGCAGCACAGGCATTCTTTGAGGGAAGCGACTTGCCCTATGCTCACTTCCACGCATTCCGGCGGGATGTGGGTGGTGTGCCACTGCTGGACGAGAAAGAACCGGAGCCTGATATTCATGAGGAAACTGGCTCCCTGCTCTCGGCGGAGGATATTGAAACACTGGAATCCTTTGATGAAGGAACCACCGGTTACTTTGAGAAAATGCTCGGCTGGCTGGAGGATTTTATCAAAAGTGGCGTAGAAGAAGGACGATTCAGCGAAAAACAGGCTCACCAGGATTTGCAGATTGCCCTCTGGTATGCCTTTGCCTGCCTTAATCTGGACGATTACATCCACTACTACCGCGCTGCGGAATGGATGAAGGATTCGGAGAAAAACGCCACGGGCTGCGCTACCTGGTACTACCGGTATTCTGTGGCGTTGATGTATTGCGGCAGGCTGGAAGAAGCACTGGAATATGCGGAGCGGGGCGCTCTGGAGGAGCCGGACTACCCCTGGATCTGGCTCCATCTGGGCAAGCTGCGGGCGCATTTTGGCGATAAATCCGGTGCGCTGGATGCCGTCAAGCAAGGATTAAAACTGGAACCGGGAGATTATGAGTTCCTGACCTTAAAAAAAGAGATCAAAGCCGGAGCCACCCTGGAACAGATGGAATATCATTGGATCAATCCCGATGCTGACCAAACGCTCCAGCGGGGACTGGACGGGAATGCGGATGATAAACAATGCGCCATAGCCTGCATTCGGGTGGACGAAGCAGGACTTGCCGAATTTTATGAGCTGTTCCACCCAGAGCGGTATAGCTATGAGAAAAACTCCCCCTGCTGTGAATTCCAATATCCAGTGCAGGAACATCTTGTGGAGCTGTCCTTCCGTATGAATGAAGCTGGACTCTCCAAGATGGGAACCGACTGGCTGCGGCAGCTCAAGGAACGGCTGGACAGCGGTGAATGGCTGACCCACACCCCTGAAGGAGAACCAGAGGGCATTCTAACAGGTGTGTTTGTGGACCAGACCCGCCGCATTGGTCTTGTCTATCAACAGCCGGGAGACGATCAGTATTTTCAGATTTTCCTGAACCCGGACGGTACGAAGGCGGATGCCTTCTGGTCCTCAAGAAAAACAGTGAGCCAGAGGTTTATTCGGAGGATGAGATGTCTGCGATAGAGCAGCACATCAAAACACCTTTGGTGAGTTTGAGAATGTGTTCCATGAGCTGGTTTCTCCTGACATCCATGTGGACATCTGCGTTGTTCCACCCTCTGATGAGCGGGACTATTACACACTGGTAACGATGGGCATGGGTGCTCATCGGATGAATGTGCCGGAGGAACTGGCGGAATACAAGCTGGAGCGAGCAGAGCTGGCCATCGCTCTGCCACCGGATTGGAAACTGGATAGGAATCCCTGAAGGAGAGCGGTGGTACTGGCCTATTGGTCTCTTGAAAGTGTTGGCTCGCCTGCCCATTTCCAACGATACCTGGCTGGGCTTTGGCCACACAATGGACAAGCAATCGCCGTTTGCAGAGGACACGAAGCTCACCGCCGCTATTCTGACCGGTCCCCAGGGCGTGGAGGAAGGCGGCGAAGTCTGCACTTTGCCGAGCGGCGAGGAGGTCAACTTCTATCAGGTGATCCCGCTCTATCATAATGAGATGGAGTATAAGATGGAGCATGATGCGGACGCCCTGCTTGAAAAGATGGCAGGCATCAGTTTTGTGGTCAATCCCACCCGCCAGAATGCCATCACCAGAGGAACGCTTGCAGAGGAGGAGTTCACCGGCGATATGGACGATGCCGCATGGCACCTGGAATCCATTCAGGAAAAGGGCTTGCCGGTGAATGAGATCAATGCCTACAACCACATGGCAATCTATCTGCGCTGGTGCATAGAGCATGATCTGATGAGCGCGGAATTTATGGAGCGGTACTGGGAGCAGGTGCAGCCGTTTATGGCAGATCTGAGCCGCGCCGATCTGCGTGGCTTTATCCGGGACCAGCTGAAAGGACAGCTCTTTGGGGCGCTGTTCAACAAGGAGGGCGCAGCCTTTGCTGGATATTACTATGGCGAGGCGGATAGCCCGTACTTCCCCAGCGACATTGATAACTATGCTTTGGAGTATTTCGGTTCAGAGCAATATTATTCCGATAAGTTCCAGGATGAAGCCTATCTGTTCATCCCATTTGATGAAAACTATTATCAGGCTATGGCAAAAGTCATGGAAAAGCGGTTCGCCAACTGGCAGGGACAGAGTTTCGATGAGGCCACTCTGGAGCCTTCAGACCTTGCGGAAGCCATGATGGAATATCTGGACTGTGAATGTACCTATTTCCCCTCAATGACGGATGATGACCCCATCATGTCGGCATATAACTATGCCAAACGGGAAAGTGTCAAAGAGGGCTTTGTGCCGGTTCTGATTAAGGCGGATGACGAAATCCTGTGGGAATGCCTGATTATGAATTCTAACCCGGACAGCGATGGCGAGGACGACTTTGCTTTCGACCCGGACAAAGTTGCCGAATACCGGAAGAAAATGCTCTCCGCCCCTGTCGAGAACAGTAAGGCAGTCCTGGAGGAAATGATTGGGCAGCGCAAGGAAGAAGCCGAGGATGACGATATGGACTGGGATGAGGAGATCCTGGGCGAGATGGAGGGCGGATATGATAACCGTCGTTTTTCAAGCTACTGGAATTCCGATAATAATATGACCTATCCTCTCATTCTGGCTAAAATCCCCGTGAAGAATCCTTGGGAGATATTCGCCTACCTGCCCTTTGGTGGCTGGAATGAGTGTCCTGACACGCCGGAGTTAATGGCAGTTGCGAAATACTGGTTTGAACAGCATGGGGCGGTGCCTGCTGCCATGAGCCACGACGAGTTGGAGTTCCTGCTCCCGGCTCCTGTTTCCGAGAAAGAGGCCATAGATGTGGCGGTGGAGCTGTACGGCTTCTGCCCCGATGTGATTGACCAGGGGCCGGAGGACGCCACCGTGGGCGCTCTGGCCGATGTGCTGCGACAGTCCACTGTTTGGTACTTCTGGTGGGATTGAAAGGAGGATTTTTGTGGGATACGATGTGAGTTTTCACCCGATTTCACCAGAGGAAATGCGGGAATGGTATTTTACTCCCTTAACCTGGATACAGCAGGGACAGGAGGAAAAAGTGCTGGCCCTTGCCGCGCAGCATGGAATGGAGGATTTCTATACCGAAAAATATCTGAATACCTTGCGCGTTGGGGCTGAAACGGAATCTAACGAGCTGTTTGACAAAAGCCACGGCTTTTACATTGCGGTGGTCCAGGGATTTTTCCGCGATTACTATTACACCCGGGGAAGCGGCTTTTCCTTCCTGTTGGAGGAGAAGCCGGAATATGCCCGGTATTTCACGCCGTGGGCACAGGTGGCACCAACCGCCTTTCCCAATCCGGCAGAAAATCAGATCATCGAAAATTACTGCTCCGGTGTGTACCTGTCTCCAAAGCAGGTCGTGCAGCTTCTCCGGGATCTGGAGCAGATGCCAAAGGTGCTGGAGGATCTGGAGGGGCTTTGGCGCGATGGACAGTTTGCAGTGCTGAAAAAGGCCCTCACTGCCGCGGCGGAACTGGGTGTCGGCCTGCTGGAAGCTACCGAGGTGGTGGAACCAAACCCCATCTCCCCCAATGAGAGTACCAGCTATTCCAACCTGTACCACTGTGATCGAGATGGGGTGTATCTTTATATGGACACCGTCAGCAGACAGATCGAAGATGCTATCAGGAAAAGTGAGGAATAAGTATGAGCAATAAAGTGTTCCAGCAAAACCTGGATGACAAAAAAGGCTCCCAGCCCGGAGGCCCCTATCTCATTCAGATGCTGTTCAAAGAGCCGGTAGAAATGCCGGATAAAGAAAAAATGACTGCCATAATGGAGAAGCACATCGGATCAACAGAGTGCTTCTGTTATGATAAGAAAATGGCCGGCTTTGCCGCCCTGGATCATGTCGCGGAATTTCAGGACGGCAAGTGCCCGGTACAGCTGATGGTGATGAAATGCGACAAGTTCAAGGGCAAAGGCTTTGATGCCTTTCTGATGAGCCAGATGTGGGACTGCCAGGAGGACCGTGACCGGATCTTCCGGGAGTGCAAATATCAGGTGGTGGCCACCGATATGCTGACTGCGGCGCTTCCAGCGCTGGAGCGTGCCAACCTGGATGCCGACTTTCTGGAGGCTCTGGCAGAGCTGTACCCCACCTGTGAGGCGTTCTATTTCCAGAACTGCGGCAAGCTGTTTCTGGCAGAGGATGTGCGCTCCCATCAGATTGAGGGGCCGGATCGGTTCATCCGCTTTGGCGTCAATGTCCGTTTCTTCAACATCGAGGGCACGGAGGATATGCTCATCGACACGGTGGGCATGAGCACCCTGTTTTTGCCGGATCTCCAGTACCACTTCCACGGCATGGACCCCAACTGGGTGGTAAACCACGCCTATAATGCAGCGTCCTATATTCTGGAGCATGATAACCCCATTGAGGATGGGGAAACCATAGACGGCGTGGCGGATGGCCAGATGTGCCGGGAGATCCAGTGGAAGTGCCAATATGAAGATGCCTTGATCCAGCCGCCCAGAGGGGTGCTGGACATCAACATGGGAAACTATGCTTCGGGAGGACGCTGAATGAATGGCGTTGTGCTCCTGGTAGGCGGACTTCTGCTTGTGGCGGTGATCAAGCTGATTATAGATCGAAATTGGATCGGCCTGCTTCTCTGTGCTGTCGCCCTGCTTCTGGTCTTTGGGGCTGGACACCATACAAAATAGGCCATTTTAAGAATCGAGGAGGTGAAGTATGCAGAATTCAACAAATATGCGGATACTGGAATTACTCCGGTTTCTCTATGAGCGGACCGATGAAAACCATCCCGCCACAGTATCTGACATCATTGCCCATCTGAATGGAAAAGGAATTCAGGCAGTGCGGCAGACTGTTTACGCAGATACCAATGCGCTGATCGATGCAGGGATTGATATTGTGGTGGTCAAGAGTACCCAAAACCAATATTTTATGGGAAGCCGCCTGTTTGAGTATCCAGAACTGAAAATGCTGACAGACGCAGTAGCATCCTCGAAGATCATTTCTGCCAAGAAGTCTGAGGAGCTGGTGCAGAAATTATGCCGTCTGACCAGTCTACATCAGGCAAAGCAGCTTCAAAAATTTGCTGCTTTATCCAGCCGTGTCAAACCGCATAATGAAAAGGTTTACTACATCATTGACAATATCCAAACAGCGATTGGAAACCATCAGCAAATTCGGTTCCAATACTATGAATATACTCAGGAAAAAAGAAAATCTTGAAGCATGATGGATATTATTATGTCGTAAATCCCTATGCGCTTGAATGGAAAAATGACCATTACTATTTGATTGGATTTTCTCTGAAGCATCAGAAAATTGCTCACTTCCGTGTAGATCGGCTAACAAGTGTAGAAAATCTGGAAACTTACTTTATGCCGATAGAGGGATTTGATGTAGCCTCCTATACAAATAAAATGGTTGATATGTTTACATCGGAGTCATCGAAGGAAGTAACCCTTCTATGTGAAAACGAATTGATGAGAGTAATCATAGATCATTAAGGTCTACAGCAATCTAATCCCACGTTAAAACGAGAAAATGCTTAATTGTTCTCCTCAAAGTTCTCTACCTGTTCCATGACCTTTTTGAGAACTTCGGGGCTGTACTGCGGGGGATATCACGCTTTTCAAAGAACGAGCCGGAGTTGCGCGCAGCGCGCAGATAATCCCGGCAGTTAAACAAAATCTAATCAAGATTGAGAGCTTTTTCTTCAGCCTTCGTCTTTGCCATGGCGTTTTTCTCCAATCTGAAAATTACAAATTGCGGACAAAAAGGACGCATTGTTGTGGCAAGCAGTGCAAGCTGGTACCAACTTGCAATTTTTGAATCCGATTTCTAAAAATCAAATTCAAAATGCTTGTTGGGCTGTGCCCAAACCCCTTGTGTTCTGCATCCAGTGGATGCAGGCTGCACATTTTGAAAAATGCTTTTTAATCTGAGTGCCGATGCCTGTGGTATCGGCACTTTTTGCACAGATGGATTCCCGGAAGCAGAAAATAGTGCTATGCAGCACATCCGGGATTGTGCTATACTTGATTTACATAAACTTGTTTGTCCTAAAAAGTTGGAGGTGTTCATGGCAACACGAACCATTTGTTTTCCCATATCCGGCTATCCCTATTGCAGAGAACAGCCGGTGACATTCACATGGATAAAAGGCAGCAAGCGGCAGAATATCCGTGCCGTCCATGATGCCGTCCATACAACAGACCCTGATGTTTCGATTCTGGAAGTCAGCTCTGCATCCGTTCAGCCGGAGGGTGAAGCTGTTTCTTCTCTGCGGCTTTTGCTGCATCTGGATTCTGTTGCGCAGGATGTACCCATCAGCACGGTTTTTGAAGCCACCAAAGTGTTTGAACATGGTGGGCCATTCGCTGACCTTCTGACCTGTGAGCCACCCAAAGTCCATAAGGACACTCGGCTGCGAACCAGTGGAGAGCTGCTACGTTACTCTCTGGAAGGAAACGAGTATCCGACAGAGCCGTACATGGATTCGTTCTTTGAGTGGCTCTACTGCCGTGCGTTGAAGCAGTTCCCGGAAAAGGCGGAGCCGCTGAGCAGATATAATGCTTTTTCTGATATTGCTGCCGCAGCGGATTCTAAAAAGTATTATGGCGATTCCTCACGGGCGGCTGCGATTTATGTGGGACTTGCAGCGGCAGGAAAACTTTCGTGCATCGATTCCTATGAATTATTTATTGCTGAGGTCTATACGGAGCCGAAACCTTTGCCCAAGTCTGGAAAATCTGAGGCTGCTTCAAAAATGACACCCGAAGTTTCTGCACCAGCAAAGGAGACTCCGGCAGACGAATTGCCGCAGCCCGATAACGCAAATGCGGAAGTGATTCCGGACACTGCGCAGATGGAGCATATCCTTGAGCTGCCCAAAGCGACCTGTCTGCTTCTCTCTTTGGCAAAAAATGCTGGCCTTTCTGCAAATAGTTCCAGTGAGCTGACATATAAGGGAAAGGAATTCCTTCTTGACGCTTATCAGATAGCGCTGAAAAATAAAACGCTCCAAATCAATATCCAAAAGAACAAAATCACATTTCCGATGGAGGAACCGGACAGCGGATTTCATGCAGTTGGTGTGTTGACCCGTTCGCCTGCTTGGGAATACGGATGGAAGTTTAACTATCTGACTGAGAATACATCCGGTGCAGAAAAGTCCGAAGTTAAAGAAAAAATCCCTCCGAAGCCTTTGACCGCATTGGAGCATCTGGAACGCTGTGGGTATAGAATCGTTCAGCAGGTCGTACCGAAAAAACTTCCGCCGATTGCCGTTCAGCGGATGGCATGGAAAACAGGCGAAGCTCTTTGCGACCCGGTAGTGGTGGATTTCTTGCAGTTTATTCGGACACATATGCAGAGTGACGGCTCTTTTTCGTTTCGTATCCCAAAGGGTACTTCCAAGAATTCGTTTGCCACACTTTCGGAAATCGCTCAGACGTGGGATAAAATGGGACTTTTTGCATCCATTGTGATCTATCCGCAGAATATCGTCTATGAGCTTGCGCAAAATGAGACTGTCCGGCATTTCCTGAGCGGGAAGTGGCTGGAACTTTTTGTGGAGCATCAGGTTCAGCAGATTTTGAATCGCTATCAGGAGGAGCAGGGCGCAGAAGTTTCGCTTTGCTCCAATGTGATTCTTTCAGAAGCGGCATCCGCAGGGAGCACGCATGAACTGGATGTTGCGTTTTCCATCAACGGAAAATTCTTCTGGGTGGAAGCCAAATCGTCCAGCCGAAGCATTGATTATGGAAAATATGCTGCTCTGTGCGAAAAGCTGAAAGTAACCTCCGACCGACTGCTTTTGGTCAACAGCGATTTGTCCGTTGAGGAGTGTGAAGGCGTTTCTTACTTCTGGAATTATCGTGTTGCAAATTGTGCAACGATTACGGGGGAATTGGAAAATATGGTTGCCAAACAAATTGAAACTGCCGGAAAAGCCGTTCCAAGTACAGACTGAGCAATAAGCAAAAAAGACCCTGAGAACCCTGCCGGATAAGCGGCAAAGTTCTCAGGGACTGTTTTATCGGATCTGCTCGACTTGCTTGGAGTCCTTTTCCTCCGCAAAGAACAGTTCCACATTCTTCTGTGCTTTTACGATTTCCTGCATCTCATCCCGTGTCTTTCGGTACTCTGGGTAGAGTGCTTTTTTCTTGGTGAGCAAAGCCGAATACTCTGCATTCAGGTCTTTCACTTTGGGCAGCTTTTTCAGGCCGGATTCATTGAAAGCGGCTTTCGCCGTCTTATGCAGCGTGACTTCTTCCCGGTGCGCTTCCAAAAATTTGGAGCTGTACCCGGATTTGCGGTAAGCATCGTATACAGGCCGGGTCTTGGCATAGTTGACGATGTGCGCCCGGAGGACGGCGATTTCTGCCATACGCTTCTCGGCGGCCTTGATGGAATCGCCCAGTTTGTGATAGCGAGAAAGTGCAGCATCAGCACGCTCTTTCAGGTCATCCGCACTGCCGATTTTCTGCTCCTGCAAAAAAATCAGCGTTTTGGACATCTCTTTCAAGTTGTACTTCTTCGCCCAGCGTTCGTAGCCGCCACCTTTGCCCTCGGCAAGTTTTGCTTGAATGTCAACCAGCAACTGGAACGGCTGCTCTTTGGGAGGTTGCTTCTGATGTGGGCGGTGTTCGGCTTTTCCGGCAATGACTGCTTTGATTTCATCCTCGCTGTACCCGGCACCCAGTGGCTTTAACCGGATAAAGCGTTTCTGCCGTGCGCCTTTAACGGAAGTGTATTTGCCGCGTTTGATTTCATAGCCCTGCTGTTCCAGCTTTTGCAGAAAATCTTCGTAGTCGGTGGGCTTCTGCTGCAAAATCTCGTCGATTACACTGCACAGCCGGTCGCGGTTGCTCTCCTTTGGTGGGTAAGTGATGCGCTTCTGCCGTTCCCGGTAAGGCTTCTTTTCAATGACTGACAGCTGATGCTCCAGACAAATCAGGTCGCTCAACCGCTGCACTGCCAGACCGGAAAAGAAAAAATCCCGGAATTTTCTTGTGCCGTCCAGAGTGGTCGAGTTATAGATAATGTGATTGTGAATGTGTTCCCGATCGGTATGCGTTGCAACGATAAAAGCGTGTTTGCCTTTCAGAAACCGGGAGGCCAACTCATAACCGATGCGGTTTGCTTCTTCAGCCGTAATTTCACCAGGTCGGAAAGATTGCCGTATCTGATAGGCGATAATGTTACTTTTTTGGCTGCGCCCGGTGGCCTGCTCGTACAGCTTTTTTGTGAGCATGAACTCCTCGTCCACAGTAAGCGGGCTGCATTGATAGCTGCTGACAAGTTCGCCTTTTTCAGTCTTGTCGGGATTCTGCGCATAATCAGTGCGGTCTTTCAGGCAGGCGGCGATAGATTTTCCTTTGTGCTGATGCAGTGCGATCAGACGAGTAGCAGCCAGAGCAGATCACCCCCTAAATGAAAAAGCCGCCCGAAGGCGGCAAAAGATTCAAAATCAAATCACGTCCCGGAGCCAACCGCTGAATCGTTCAACGCCCGCCACCATCGCAGTTGCGCTGACAAAAAGAACAAAGCAGAGAAATTCAGCAACCAGCAGAATCAAAAACTGATCCCAAGTCTGGCGGTAGACGGTGTAGATGCCGCAGCCAAAGATATACAGCATCAACGGCGCGACAACATAGCTGGACAGAGTGAGCAGCCACTTTGCCATCAGAGCCAGAAAAGCCACAAACAGAGAGACCGGGGCAAGCACCATTTTGAACAGAAACCTCATATCGAACACCATCCTTCCTTTTTCCGCCCCAATTATAAAGGTATCGGCTACTGCCTTGCAAGGATGTCAACCGTTATGTAAGCCCGCAGTCCTCCTGCTGCGGGATTTTTTTAGAGTTCCGAAAGTTTGGCGAGAAGTTGCTTGCCGATAGCTATCAGCTCATCCAACCGACTACGCAAGTCCTCTAAATCGGCGGCATAGAGCTGCCCGCTTTCATTGGCCCGTTTCGCCACCTGATTCAGGTTGTTGCTGCAATTCTGAAGAAGGTACGCCATCCGACGCAGCTGTGGTAAATCAAGATTCAGGCAGTAACCATCCAGAGCCATTTTTCGCAGATAAGAGCCAATGCTCAAAATACCGCAACTTTCCATCTTCTGACGAATGCGTTCCAGTTCGACTTTGCTGACACGAAAATGGATCTGCTGGTCACGGCGCTCCGTCACCGGGCATCACCATCCTTATCCAAGTAAGATTTGAATGGTCGGACAGGCTCCACTTTATCAGCCTTTTCTTCCAGAGCTGCCAGCACAGAGGGGCGGGCATCCGGCTTTTCTTCCGCTTCGGGTTCTGTCCGGCTGGACTGATGCTCCATGTTCAACAGCGCATCCAATTCTGCAAGGCGGGCAGACTTGGTTTGCAGTTCTTCCTCCTGCGCAAACGGCTTGGCGATTTCAACCTCTGCGGCCTGCTTCTGCTGTTCCAGAGAATCCAGTGCGGCATCAGCATCGGCAATGCGGTCGGCAAAATTGCCGATGGCATTGTCCAGACGAGTGATATTGCCGCGCGCATCATCGCCCAGCGGTACCGGATAACTCAGCTCGCCGCGGAGAACGATTTGATGCTCATTCTTGAAACTGTCAAAGCGAATGTTCAGCTCAAAGCCGCGATAGGTGCCCAGCAGCATCATATCCGCATTCGGCATCTCCTTGCAGGCGAGCATCAGCCGCTCACCAGCTGCTTTTTTCTCATCGAACACCATGCCCTTGATCGTCATGCCGCAGAAGTTCTCCTTATCCTGCGGGTGTGCGTCTGCGATTTGGGCATCGTTTTTCAGAGCCGCAATACGGTTCTTCGCTTTCTGAATTTCCTCCGGGTAATGCTTGAGCAGCTTATCTTCCAGACGATATTTCTGGTTCTGGTAATCCGAGCGCAGCACCTTGAGCTTTGCTACCTGCACATCCAGATCCATCTTTTCCCGGATGCGCGGGTCGCCTGCGCATAGGGCCTTGACCTCGGCATACGAAAGAGCCTGCTCATCCACATCATCACAGGAGCGCATCGGAGATTTGCTCGTCATGATCTGCGAAATAAACTTCTGCTTGTTTTCCAGCGTTTGCCAGAGGTAGGCATCGAATGTCCCCTCCGTGACGTAATTATAGACGTAAACTTGTTTGTTTTTGTTGCCCTGACGGATGATTCGGCCGTTGCGTTGGGTCATATCGGACGGTCGCCAGCCTACATCCAGATGATGCACGGCCACCAGCAGGGTCTGGACATTGGTGCCTGCGCCCATCTTTGCAGTGCTGCCCAGCAGGACACGCACCTTGCCGCTGCGGACTTTGGAGAACAAATCCGCTTTCTTACCTTCAGTATCAGCGTTGTGGATGAACTCGACCTCCGATTCCGGCACCCCGGCGGCAAGCAGCTTTGTGCGAATATCATCGTAGACATTGAACGAGCCGTCTCCCTTGGGCGTGGACATATCGCAGAAAATCAGCTGCGTCAGATTATCCTCTTTGGTTTCGTTCCAGATACGCAGAACATTGTCGACGCAGGCATTCAGCTTGCTGTCCGGGTCATCCGGGGTGAGCGGATTCATCAGCCGCTGGTCAAGGCCGATTTTACGTCCGTCCGAGGTGATCTTCAGCATATTGTCCACCGAGGGGTCAACCGCACCGCTATGCACCTCAGCAGCACGTTCGCTCAGGGATTTCACCATGTCCTGCTGGATCTCCGAGGGTTTGACCACGACAGTTTCAAACTTGGCTTCCGGAACAGGCAGATGCAACTGGTCGGAAGTCTTGATGTCCGCTGCCTCCTTGAACATATTCATCAGCTCCGGCAGGTTAAAGAACTTGGCAAAACGTGTGCGCGCACGGTAGCCGGTTCCTTCCGGCGCAAGCTCAATGGCCGTGGTGGTCTCGCCAAACGTAGAAGCCCATGCATCAAAGTGGGTCAGTTGTTTCTGCTGGAGAGTGCTGTACTGCAAATAGCGCATCAGGGTGTACATTTCCGTCATGGAGTTGCTGATGGGCGTTCCCGTTGCGAAAATCACGCCGCGCCCGCCAGTCACTTCATCCAGATAACGACACTTGCCGAACATATCGCTGGACTTCTGTGCTTCGGAGGTAGAAAGGCCAGCAACATTGCGCATCTTGGTGTAAAGATATAGGTTCTTGTAGTTCTGGCTCTCGTCCACAAATAACCTATCTACGCCTAATTGTTCAAATGTGACCACATCATCCTTGCGGTCGGTGGACTGTAGCTTTTTCAGTTTCACCTCCAGTGTTTTCCGTGTCTTTTCCATCTGTTTCACGGTAAAATGCTCACCGGACTGTTCTTTGGCCTCTGCAATGGCATTTTCGATTTCCTCGATCTGATCTTCGATGATCCGTGCCTGCCGTTCCGCAGAAAGAGGGATTTTCTCAAACTGCGAGTGGCCGATAATGACGGCATCGTAGTCGCCGGTTGTGATGCGGGCGCAAAAACGCTTTCGATTGGCGGGTTCAAAGTCTTTCTTGCTGGTAACGAGCAGCTTTGCATTGGGGTATAGCCGCAGGAACTCGCTGGCCCACTGCTCGGTCAGATGGTTGGGTACCACGAACAGGCTTTTCTGACACAGGCCCAAACGCTTAGATTCCATTGCCGAAGCTGCCATCTCAAAACTTTTGCCGGCACCCACCTCGTGGGCGAGCAGGGTGTTCCCACCATAAAGCACATGAGCAACTGCATTGCGCTGATGTTCCCGCAGATTGATCTCCGGGTTCATACCGACAAAATGGATATGGCTTCCGTCATACTCGCGGGCCGGGTACTATTGAACAATTCGTTATACTGCTTCACCAGCAGATTCCGCCGCTGCGGGTCTTGCCAAACCCAGCCTGCAAAGGTATCCTTGATGGCCTGCTGCTTCTGCTGGGCAAGCATCGTCTCCTTTTGGTTCAGGACACGCCGTTCTTTACCGTCCTCCTCAATGGTATCATAAATGCGGCAGTCCCGCAAATTCAAGGTGTCCTCCAAAATCTTGTAGGCGTTGGCCCGGTGGGTGCCGTAGGTTTCGGTGGACATGATATCATACATTCCGGCGGCAGATTTGTTGCCGATGCGCCATTCGGACGTAAATGGAGAGTAGCGGACTTGGATCAGGTTGTTATAGCGGATGCGGTAGGGCGGCTGAAAAGTCTCCATCATAAACTGCTGCACAATGGCGGGATTCAGCCATGTGGCACCCAGTCGGATGTCGATTTCTGATGCTTCAAGGTCCTTCGGCTGCGCTTTGGTCAAAGCCTCCACATTGATCTTGAACTCCGGGTGGCTTTCAGCGGCAAGCTGAGCCATGCGCAGTTTATTCCGCACATTGCCGGAAAGATACTCGTCCGCAGGTTGCCAGCCGGCTTCCGGGTCGTCTGCATCGGCGGCGGGATCTTTGAAAATCACACCGGACAGTTCGGTGGTAATGCGCCTGTACTCGCCGGGTGTGCCCAGCAGTTCTGCCATATAAGGCAGGTCTACTTTGCCGTGTTCCCCGATGGACACTGCCAGTGCTTCACTGGGGGTATCCACGCTGGTGACAACACGCTCTGGCCGAATCGTCCGCTTGGTGAACATATCTGCCTTGGACTTAAGATTTTTATTCTCGTCCAGATTCTCCAGCGAGCAGAGCAGATAGTAGGAACTGTCATCATCGAACAGGCGGGCATTTTTCTTGTCGTTAATCAGGCCGTATTTTGCAGTAAAGGCATCGTAGGCGGCGTTCAATTTTGCTTGCGATGCCTTAATGTCCTCGTCCGGGAAGTCATTCAGCTGCTGCTGAATCAGTTCGTTGACGATCTGCCGCAACTCCACCATACCAGCTACACGGCCTTTGGCGTTGTCGGACAGTTCAATCTGCGTCATGATAGAGTTCTCTCGGTAGTAGATCTCGCCATCAACAACCGTATAGCTAAAATTCTTCACAGTCGGGTCTGCAGGCAGCGTTTTGCGCTGTGCTTCCGCATCTGCGACGTCCGGGGCAGCAATCTCCACCGCAGTGTAATTGCCCTCAATATGCTGTACCGCTTCTGCAAGCTGGTCTGCCAGCACTGCACCCTCAATGGGTGCAACGGTCAGGTCGTGACCGTACTGGGT
>ENA-OQDA01000182-OQDA01000182.1-human-gut-metagenome-genome-assembly--contig:-NODE-182-length-27767-cov-7.413205_pt1 | contig 27767 bp, 19 predicted proteins | sample MGYA00242771_ERZ504603 | MGnify/ENA primary metagenome ERZ504603 (study PRJEB26092, sample SAMD00036328) | human gut metagenome | host: Homo sapiens | study: EMG produced TPA metagenomics assembly of...
AGAGATTCAACTATGCCGAGAATGAGTATTTCTCAATGGCAGAGTTGCCTTACGGCAATGAGGCTTTCAGTATGGTGGTGCTCTTGCCGGCAGAGGGAAAATCGTTGGATGAGTGCCTGCCGCAGCTGAATGACGAGCGCTGGGGGGAATGGAACAGTAGTTTATCAAGCTCTGCCTTGAACCTTAAGTTACCCCGGTTTGAAATGGAATATGATAAAGAACTCATTGACGATATGATGGCAATGGGAATGCAGGAGGCTTTTACTCCATCGGCCGATTTTTCCGGAATGGCGGATGAGGATTTGTTTATCAGTTTGCTGCAACAGTTCACTTATGTGAAAGTGAATGAAGAGGGGACGGAAGCTGCGGCTGTAACTGTCGGAGGAATGGACGTGGCCGCTCCCGGACCAAGTACGGTAATTCCGTTCTATGTGGACCGTCCTTTCATCTTTCTGATAAAGGAGAAGAGTACGGGAGTTATTCTGTTTATGGGTAAAGTCACAAAACTATAACTACAATATATTGAAATAGAAAGAGCTGTCTGTCAACCGCAGACAGCTCTTTCTATTTATAACCGGCTCTTGTATATCTGTGCCATTGCCTTCTGATACTGGTTTTCCAGTTGCAGGAGGTTTGTCTTGCTTTGATAGACAACCGATATTTCAACGAAGTATTCAATCATACTGATTTGTCCTCCCATAAGTGCTTGTTTCAGTAAAGAAAGGTCTTGCTGTTGATGGAAGGTGCGCTCGTATTCCTCCATGGAAGCGTGCAGGTTCTTGGCCTCTTCATAGAGTTGCCACAAGGCAGAGCTGGCTTGCAGTGCGGCGTTCTCCTTTTGGTAGTCAATGTTGAGCGCTTGTGTCTTGGCTATCTTGACCTTATTGCGGTTTTCGAAAAGCGGGAAAGAGAAGCCTACTACTACACCGTTTAGCGGATGCCCCGATTCGGTATTTCTACGGTAACCCAGTTCCAGTTTGGGCAGCCAGCCTTGCTTGCTTGCCGAAATCTGTTTCCGGGCGGCAGAACTTTCACCCTGCAAGGATTGCAGGGTGGGGTCTGAAGCCAGCAGTTCGTCGGCCAGCGGGTGGAAGTCGGCCGGCAACGGCACTGCCGGGTATTCTGTCAATCCGAGTGTTTGGGCGTCGGGTGTGGTATCGGGTCTGGGACGTCCCGGTGTGAGCGGCTGGTTTCCGTTGAGGACAAGCAGCTCTTTCAGTTTATTGTTAAGTGCCGTCTGGTTCATGCGGGCTTCCGTGCGTACATTCAGCAACTCCAGATTAATCTTGTTGGTTTCCAGTGCATTGGCATCTCCCGTTTCCAAACGCCGGGTGTACATGGCCGACAGTTCCTCCGCATTCTTCAACCGTTCGTCGAGCAGGGCTTGCTGGCGTTGCAGCATGATGATGTCCAAGCATACTTCCTTCGCTTGCAACAATATCTGCTGGCGGAAGGCGGTGGCTTGTGCATCCAGTGCATTTGTCTTGAGTCGGTTCATCTTCCCTCGGGTGGCGTAAAGCGTGGGGAAGTCGAAGCTTTGCGAGATGACCATTTCGCCGACTGTCTCGTCACTGTTCTTGGAGTCCCAAAGGTGGGCGTATGACAGTGTAGGGTCGGGGAGGTTGTTGTTTGTCTTGTTCTCCAGTTTTTGTGAGGAAATGAGGTGGGAGTTAGCCTGCAATTCCTTGTTGTTGGCCTCTATCTGCTGGAGCACGGCATCAATGCCGGACGTTTGTGCGCTCATCCCCGCAAAAGCGAGGATGGCGGCGCTGAATATGAAAAATCTTTTATTCATTGTCTGACGTTTTAGGTTGTTGGTTATGGTGCATCATCAGGTAAACAATCGGAATGATGAAACCGTTCAGGAACGTGGATGTTAAAAGGCCGCCCAAGATAACCTTTGCCATCGGGCTTTGTATCTCGTTGCCCGGCAGGTCGCCACTGAGAGCCAGCGGGATAAGTGCCAGTGCACTGGATAGGGCGGTCATCAGGATTGGATTCAGACGGTCGAGCGAACCGCGGATAACGCTGTCGTAGACGCCATAGCCTTCTTCCTGCTGCAAGTGGTTGTAATGGCTGATGAGCAGCATTCCGTTTCGGGTGGCGATACCGAACAGTGAGATGAAACCGATGATGGCGGGGATACTCACTTCTCCCGTTGTGATGAGCAGGGCGAATACACCGCCTATCAATGCCAGCGGCAGATTGATAAGGATGATGGCACTCTCCTTCATACTGCGGAATTCATGGTAGAGGAGCAGGAATATCACCACGATGGACATGAACGAAGTAAGTGCCAGCGTGCGGCTTGCTGCCTGCTCGCTTTCGAATTGTCCGCCGTATTCGATGTGGTATCCTTCCGGCAGTTTGATTTGTGCGTCTACCTGGGCTTGTATATCATTGACTACACTTCGCAGGTCGCGGTCGGCCACGTTGGCGGAGATGACGATTTTACGCTTTACATTCTCGCGGCTGATGGTGTTCGGACCCATGGCCGAGCGGATTTCCGCTACATAGTTCAGTGGAATTTTCTGTCCGTCGCCCGTATCAATCATCAAGTTGCGTATTTTTTCCATTTCGTCGCGTAGGTTGTCTTTCACGCGTACGGTCAGGTCGAAGCTCTTTCCCTTTTCGTAAACTTGGGAAACGGCTTCACCGGCCAGGCAGACATTGACAAACTCCGAAAATTCGGGCAGTGAAATGCCGTATTTGGCAAGCATTTCCCGTTTGGGTGAAATGACAAGTTGCGGACGCTCAATCTGCTGTTCCACGTTCAGGTCGGCAATACCGGGAATCCCCTGGATGGCACTCTTGATTTCATTGCCCAGAGTGAACATGCGGTTCAGGTCGTCGCCGAACAGTTTGATGGCGATGTTCGCCTTTGTACCGGATAGCATGGCGTCTATACGGTGGCTGATAGGCTGGCCTATTTCCACGTTTGCCCCTACAATGGTACCCAGTTTTTCGCGGACTTCTGCCACGAGCTCGCTGCGCGAGCGGTCTTTCAACTCAAACGGTGCCTCGATCTCAGAGACGTTTACTCCCAGAGCGTGTTCGTCCAGCTCTGCACGTCCCGTTTTACGGGCCACGGTCTGTATTTCGGGGATGGAAAGCAGCAGCTCCTCGGCACGGTGCCCCATCTTGTCGCTTTCTTCCAGGGAAATGCCTGGAAGCGAGGAGATATTGATGGTGAACGAACCTTCATTGAAAGGCGGCAGGAACGAGCGGCCCAGGGTGAAGAAACAGCCGAGCGCTACTACAAATAGTCCGATAGTACCTCCCAGTACCCCTTTCTTATGCCCCAATACGAAAGTCAGTGCAGAACCATACCATTGCTTCATCTTGCGTGCTACGGCAGAATCGCTGTTTTCGTTGTTTTGTTTTTTCGTTTTCTCTTTTCCCAATAGATAGGAGCAAAGTACCGGCGTTACGGTCAGTGCCACAACAGTTGAAGCCGCCAATGCCACAATGAACGCAATACCCAGTGGTACCAACATCCTACCTTCCATACCACTAAGGAAGAACAGTGGTACGAAGCTGACAATGATAATCAGCGTTGAATTGAGGATAGGCATACGCACTTCTTTCGAAGCATTGAACACCACTTCCAGAATAGGAAGTTGCTCGCCGGCAGGTTTCAGTCGGTTTTCGTGCAAACGCTTGTAGACATTCTCCACGTCCACGATGGCATCATCCACCAGCGAACCGATGGCGATAGCCATACCTCCCAGGCTCATGGTATTTATCGTAAAGCCCATATAGTGCAGGGCAAGGATGGAGGCAATCAGTGACAACGGCAGTGTCACCAGCGAGATGACTGTGGTACGTATGTTGGCAAGGAACAGGAAAAGCACGATGACAACGAAAATACCTCCCTCCAACAACGACTTCTGAACGTTTCCGATGGAACTTTCGATGAAACGGCTTTGACGGAAGATGTCTGTGGAAACCTTTACGTCCGCCGGTAGATTCTTCTGCAGGTCTTGCAGGGAAGCTTCCAGTTTGTCTGTAAGCTCCAGCGTGCTTGTGGCGGGTTGCTTGGTGACTGTCAGCAGTACGGCATGCTTACCGCGTTCCGAGGCGGTACCCAGTTTAGGAAGTTTGGCTCCGACTTGAACGTCGGCAATATCTTCCAGCAGGATAGGGGCGCCGGAGACTCCGTTGCTCCGCACCACGGCCTTGGCTATCTGGTCTACCTTGTCGGTAGAAAGTACGCCGCGTACGATATATTCATTGCCATATTCATAGAGCACTCCACCATTGGCATTCAGGTTCATTTCGCGGGTGATGTTCATCACTTCGCTCAATGTTACGCCGTAATGGCGCATCCGTTCCGGGTCCAGCTGCACTTGATATTCCTTGATGTCGCCACCCAGTACGGCAACTTGTGCCACACCGCCCGTAGAGAGCAGGCGGGGACGTATGGTCCAGTCGGCAATGGTACGCAAATCCAGCATAGAGGTCGAATCTGCTGTCAGACCTACAATCAACATCTCGCCCAAAATGGACGATTGTGGGCCTAGTGTCGGCTTGCCTACGTTGGCCGGTAAGGATTCGCTGACGACTGCCAGCTTCTCACTGACAATCTGCCGGGCAAGATAGATATCTGTATCCCAGTCGAATTCTACCCAGACTACAGAAAAACCGTTCGTTGAGGAAGAGCGTACACGGCGCACACCCGTTGCACCGTTTACAGCCGTTTCTACGGGAAAAGTGACCAGCTGTTCCACTTCCTCTGCTGCCATACCATTTGCTTCGGTCATGATGACCACGGTCGGCGCATTGAGGTCAGGGAACACATCCACTTCCGTATGCATGGCGGTATAAGTACCGCCAATCAGCAACAGCACCGATGCTACCAGCACCAGGATGCGGTTCTGAAGAGAAAAACCAATTATTTTGTTTAACATCTTTTTATTTACTATTTACAATGTACAATTGGGCTGCGCAATGTCAGCCGCACTTGCTGTTTTATCTAATATTTCTTGTTTATCTGACTTTACACTCCCCATTCGTCACGTAACCCTTATACTGCATAGCGAAATGGTACTTTGTAAATTGTCAAATTGTACATGAGATTAGTGTTCATGGCTATGTGCCGGAATAGCATTCGTTGCCGATGCCAGCTTCACTTGATAGGCTCCTTGGGTTACGACGCGATCGCCTGCTTTTATGCCGGAAAGGATTTGTACACTTTCGCCATTGTCGGCACCCAGGGTGACAAGCTGTTTTTTGTAGCCCTCTTCATCCAGTTGCAGGTAGACAAAGAAGCTGCCTTGTTCCTCGGTCAGCGCACTGTGAGGAAGAGACAACACGTTCTCCATTGGTGAGGATAATAGGAATACTTCTACAAACGAGCCGGGAATAACGTCTCCCTTATTGTCGAATTCAAAAGTTACGGGTACATAATATCCGTTCTCACCCGAAGCCTTTCCATAAGAAAGCATGCGCCCGCCCAGTTCTTTCAATGTATATACCTTATTATTATAAGGAGTACAGAAGTTGGCAGAACCGATGCTGTTTAGGTAAGGATAGTACTTTTCGGATACATCCGCACGCAGGAAAAGCTTGCGGTTCTGGGTGACGCTTACCAACGGCTGGCCGACGCTGACGTAGTCCCCTTCTTTCACCAACAGATTCTTCACATAACCGCTGATGGGAGAAACAACAGCCTGGCCGCTTGCCGAATGGTTCTTTGCGACTGCCTCGTAACTGATACGGGCATTTTCGTAAATCTGTTCGGCTTGCGCGAATTCCTTTTCAGATACGATTTTGTTGCCTACAAGCGCTTTCATACGCTCGTATTCTTTTTTGGAAACCTCGTAGGCTATCCGGGCTTTCTGCACCGGGTCTCCGTCGGCCATGTTTTTGGATGTACAATACCACCAAAGGAGTACCTTTGCTGACACTCATTCCTTCGATAACTTTTCCCTTGAAGGAAACCACGCCTGCTACTGTAGCTACGGCTACGCTCTCGTCTCCCTGGGCTGCCATCACCTGGCCGCTGGTCTTGATGACTTGATGGAAACTACCCGGTTCAACAGTGCTGACTGCTACGCCGGCAGCTTGCGCCTTTGCTGGTGGCAGGATGATTTCATCGCTTCCTCCGGCATGGTTTTCCTGCTCTTCGTGCTCATGGTTGTGTCCCTCATGTTCGTGGTCATGTCCCTCGTGGTCATGTCCGTCATGATTGTGCTCTTCTGTTTCGTGATTATGTCCTTCGTGGCTGTCTCCGGACTTACTGTTACAGGAGCCTAAAAGGAATAATCCCAAGACTCCCATGAAAATAACTTTTTTCATGATGATATTTGTTCTTACTTTTTGATTTTGAATACAAAGTTAGGGCATAGGGCGTGCAACCAAATTGCATTGTTCCTTATGCCGGATAGAAATCTGTCCCGGTGATGTTCCGGTAACAGTTAAGCAAGAAGAGACGGAGGGGCACGAAGTCCCGTAGCACATATGATAAATGTGCTATGAAGAGATTCCAGATAGATACACTCCTGCCTGCTTATGTCAAACTCGGGTAGGATGAGTAACTTGGAAAAAGGTTCAATGAGTAGGGTAACTGCCCACAAGGCATCCGGATGTGAACACACATCATTGGAAGAGCTGGGCGTCTGTTGTACAAAGTGGGTTGTCATGCATCCCGTGTCGCAACAGCAGTGCTCGTTGCCCGGGCTATGACGGTGTCCGCAGCAATCGGCGGTGATATCATTCTTCATGCATATCATTCCGTCGGCATGATGATGGTGGGGAATGACGGGTATCACCAGCATTATCAAGCTGATGAAAAAAAGAATATAGGTTATGTACTGTTTCTTTTTCATTCCTCTATCTTTGGACGGATGCAAAGATAGAGGTTAAGGACTTAATTACCAAATAGAAAATGCTAAAAAGGTTTGAATAACATATTCAATCCCTCATTCATGCTGGGGTGGGTGAAAATGAAGTCCCGCAGGAAATGGTAACGCTGTCCCGTTTTCATGATTGATGCTACGGTATTGATTACTTCTGGTGCATCGGCACAAAGTAGGGTACAACCCAGAATCCGTCCGGTATGGATGTCTACAATAGCTTTGAGCATACCGTCTATGCTGTGTAGCGTACGGGCACGTGGAATCATGGCAGCAGGGATACGTGCCACATGTATGGAATAACCGTTCTTCATCGCTTCCTCTTCCGTCAGTCCTATATGTGCCAGCGGTGGGTCGGTGAAAATGGCAAAGGGGATTGGATACCGGTCTTTTGTACTCCTTTTTTTGTTTTCAAAGAGTTGATTACGGATGATACGGAAATCATCGATGGACAAGTAGTCGAACTGTTCGTCTCCTTTTACGTCCCCCAGGGCCCATACGTGTGGGGCTGTAGTCCGTAATTGGTTGTCGACAACGATGGCTCCCCGCTTGTCTGTTTGTATACCCGCTTTTTCCAGATTCAGCTCTGCAGTCATAGGCTTGCGACCGATGGCTACCAGCAAGGCATCTCCTTTCAGGTAGTAGGGAGTGCCGTTTGCACTGTCCGTATAGGTCAGAGTTATTCCTTCGGCTGTGTCGTACACGGATTGGACACGGGCGTTCAACCGGACATTGATACGTTTTCGGTTCAATGCTTCCAGCATGGAGGCGGCAATGTCGCGGTCCACTTTAGGCAGAAAGCGGTTTCCCGCTTCCAGCAGTGTGACATGGCTTCCAAAGCCTGCATACATAGTGGCAAACTCCAATCCGACAGCACCGCCGCCGATGACGAGCAGGTGTGCGGGCAGTTTGTTCGATTGCAGCAAGGTCTCACTGGTATATACGTACTTGCTCTCCTTGAGTCCGTCGATGGCAGGCAGGATAGGGGTGGACCCGGTGTTGATGAATATCTCTTTTCCCTCAAGAATCGTTTCGTCCTTGCCGGAGACTATACGGATTGTATTTTCGGACAAGAAAGAAGCAGTTCCGTCATAGAGGGTTATATTAGGCTTGTTTTTTACATTTTCATAATTTTTCTCACGCAGGAAGGATACAAGCTTGTCTTTCCGCGCCACGGCAAGTGCATACAGTTTGGACTGGTTCTTATAATCGTCATAGTATCTTTTTTCCGCATATTCCGATTCGTGAATCAGAGCTTTGGTAGGGATACATCCTACGTTTACACATGTTCCTCCGTACATCTGAGGGGAACGTTCCACGATGGCTACTTTCCAATTCCGTTCGGCCAGTTCGGCGGCCAATAACTTGCCGCCCTTGCCGAATCCTATTATGATGGCATCATATTGTTTCATTTTAATATCTCTTAGTTAAGTGTTTAGTAAAATGAAAACAATATGTATCGGCCATTTGTTCGGACGCCGGGTTTAGCAGATGCTTATCGTTCCAGTTCGCGGAGGGAGTCCATTTTCTTCTTTTCAAGGAATTCGTAGATGCCGCTCAAGTGCTCTTTCACTTGTTTGTTGCCGAATTCATATACCTTGCTTACCAGTCCGTCCAGGAAGTCACGGTCGTGGCTGACGAGGATAAGGGTACCGTCAAAATCCAGTAACGCTTGCTTCAGGATATCTTTGGTTTTCATGTCCAGATGGTTGGTCGGTTCGTCCAGTATCAGCAGATTCACCGGTTCGAGCAAAAGCTTTATCATGGCGAGGCGCGTGCGCTCTCCACCGGAAAGCACCTTGACCTTCTTCATGGACTCTTCGGGGCCACCGAACATGAAGGCACCCAGCAGGTCGCGTATCTTGTTGCGGATTTCCCCTTTTGCCACATCGTCGATGGTCTGGAATACGGTCAGGTTCTCATCCAACAATGAGGCCTGGTTTTGTGCGAAATATCCAATCTGCACGTTGTGTCCTATCGTGAGGGTGCCTTCATGTTCTATTTCCTTCATGATGCACTTCACTAACGTTGACTTTCCTTCACCGTTCTTACCAACGAAAGCAACCTTGTCTCCCCGTTCTATGGTGAGGTTGGCATTCTTGAAGACCACATGGTCACCGTAACTTTTCCCTACTCCCTCCATGATGACGGGATAATTGCCTGAGCGGGGAGAAGGAGGGAATTTGAGGCGTAACGCTGAAGTGTCTTCTTCATCCACTTCCAGCAGTTCCAGCTTCTCCAGCATTTTTACGCGGCTTTGCACTTGCAGGGTTTTGGAGTAGGTGCCTTTGAACCGTTCGATGAATTCCTTGGTTTCGGCAATGAACTTCTGCTGGTCGTCGTAGGCTTTCTGTTGCTGTTCGCGGCGTTCCTTGCGGAGTTCCAGGTATTTGGAGTAGTTTACTTTGTAATCGTATATCCGTCCCATGGTCACTTCAATGGTACGGGTGGTGATGTTGTCTACGAATTTACGGTCGTGGCTGATGACGATGACAGCCTTTCCATTGCTGATAAGGAAATCTTCCAGCCATTGTATGGATTCTATGTCCAGATGGTTGGTAGGCTCGTCTAGCAACAGCACGTCAGGCTTTTGCAGCAACAGCTTGGCAAGCTCGATGCGCATGCGCCATCCGCCGCTGAAGTCACTGGTCTGGCGGTTGAAGTCTTCGCGTACAAAGCCCAGTCCGAGCAGTGCTTTTTCCACATCCTCCTCGTAATTGGTGGAGTCGATGGCATAGAACTTTTCGCTTAAGGCGGAGACATTCTCGATAAGTTCCATGTAGCTGTCGCTTTCGTAGTCGGTACGCGTTTCCAGTTCCTTGTTGAGGCGCTCTATTTCAGCTTCCATTTCATGCAGGTGGGCAAAGGCTTGCGCCGCTTCCTGGAATACGGTACGTCCGTCTTCCGTCATAAGGTGCTGTGGAAGGTAAGCTATGACACTGTCCTTGGGGGCTGAGATTTTTCCACGGGTAGGTTGTCTTACACCTGCCAGGATTTTCAACAATGTACTTTTCCCCGCTCCATTTTTACCCATCAGGGCGATACGGTCTTTTTCGTTGATAACGAAAGATATGTCACTGAATAAAGTAGTTCCGCCGAATTCTACGGCCAGTCCGTCTATAGAAATCATTATATATTTTTTTAATGAGCTGCAAAGATAGTGCAAATCTATTATTTTTTATATCTTTGCCCCTATATAAACAAAACGCATAGGTCATGGAAATAGAAAAAGTGTCAGGAGATTACCGTCCGCTTATTCTGGTTGCGGAAGATGATGATAGTAACTTTAAACTGATAAAGGCTATTATCGGCAAGAAATGCGAGATACTATGGGCAAAGAATGGTGAGGATATTGTAAATTTGTTCGAAGAGAATCGCGACAAGGCGGAAGCTATTCTGATGGATATAAAAATGCCTATTATGAACGGGCTGGATGCTACGGTGATTATTCGCAAGAAGGATAAGGAACTTCCCATCATCATGCAGACCGCTTACGCCTTTACTGCCGACCGCGAAAAAGCCTTGGAGTGCGGAGCCTCGGAAGTGTTGGTAAAACCCATCACTCTGTCTGCTTTGCGTACATGTCTGAGCCGTTATTTACCTAAATTAGTTTGGTAAGGCTTTACTGATAATAAAAAGGGAACCGGATGACTAAGTAATGAATATATCATCCGGTTTCCTTCTTTTTATTCTTGTGCATTGTCTTTTCTCTCTTCCATCTTCTTTTTTACAAATTCGATTTTGAGATTGGCTTCTTCCATATTCTTCTTTATTTCCGTCATGGATGACAGCAGTTGTGCCAGTTCGTAGACGCTGGCAAGGGCCTGGCGGTCGGCGGCAGTCATGGTGATGGAATAGGGACGTTCCCCTTGATAGTTGACTTTGATATTCTTGTCCTTGTTCAGATAAAGGAACCCCATGACGTTTCCGTCTTCTCCCAGTTTGAAGTCTGCCTTTTCAATCTTTTCACCGAGGTCAGTGGTTTCGTAGCTGTCTTTGGCGGCGGGTGTTTCGGCAAAGCTACCATCGGGAGCAGTGACTTTGACGGCCACATGGTGGATATTATGGGCTCCGCAATAAATGGAAGTCATGCTCATGACTCCGTTTTCGTCTACCTGGAAGCGAAGGAAAGAGCGATGCAGATTTTTTTCTATCACTTGGGAAGGATGAAGGTAATTGCCGATATTCTGGTATTCGGCATCTTTTTCAAAGGTGTATTTCCCTTTGATTGCATCGAAATCCTTTTGCTTGGCTTGAAGCATACTGTCCAGATAGACCAGGCTCTTTTCCTGCTCTTTCAGTTCCACTTCCTGCATCAGGCCGATGCCTGCACGGCGAGTTTCAAACGCTTTGGGATAGAGCATCTTGATGCTGTCAATCAGAATCTTCGCTTCATTGTAGTTGCCGAGTTCAAACGCTTCGCGGGCAGCTTGTAGTTTTTCACCGGCCTTCTTCTCCACATCTTCGCAAGAGAAGAGTGTACAGCATAGGCATGCAAGGAGTATTACTTTTTTCATATTTGTTGTTCTTGGAGTTAGAGTCCACAAAAATAGAAATAATATCTTTATCTTTGCAGCATTTTAATGTGCAAATGTGCTAATAGACCATTAACACATTTGCGTATTCATTACATTAGCGCATTATTTATGATAGATTTGACGGCAGAAGAACTGAAGCAATATTTTAGTGATGATATATTCAAGCGGATATCCGAAACGGCTGATGAATTGGGATTGGAATGTTACGTAGTCGGTGGATATGTACGTGATATTTTCCTGCAACGTCCTTCCAAGGATATTGATGTGGTGGTGGTAGGCAGTGGCATTGCCATGGCCGAGGCGCTGGGTAAGCGTCTGGGGCGTGGGGCGCATGTTTCCGTCTTCAAGAATTTCGGTACGGCACAATTGAAGTACTATGGTACGGAAGTTGAGTTTGTGGGTGCAAGAAAAGAATCGTATACACACGATTCCCGCAAGCCTATTGTAGAGGACGGTACATTGGAGGATGACCAGAACCGCCGTGATTTTACCATCAATGCACTGGCTGTTTGCCTGAACCGGGTGCGTTATGGCGAGTTGGTCGACCCCTTTGGCGGTATTGGAGACTTGAAGGAAAAGACCATCCGGACTCCCCTCGACCCTGATATAACTTTCAGTGATGACCCTTTGCGCATGATGCGCTGTGTCCGTTTTGCCACCCAGCTGGGATTCTATATTGACGATGAGACATTCGATTCTCTGGAGCGTAATCGCGAACGCATCTCCATCATCTCCAAAGAACGCATTGCAGACGAACTGAACAAAATCATCTTGTCACCTATTCCGTCTAAGGGATTCATTGAGCTGGACCGCTGTGGTCTGCTGGAACTGATATTCCCGGAACTTGTTAGGCTGCAAGGCGTGGAGACGCGCAATGGACGCGCCCATAAGGACAATTTCTACCATACGCTCGAAGTACTCGACAACATCAGCAAGAAGACCGACAACCTTTGGCTACGCTGGGCAGCTCTTCTGCATGATATAGCCAAGCCTGCCACCAAGCGTTGGGAACCCCTGGCGGGCTGGACGTTCCATAACCATAATTTCATTGGCGAGAAGATGATACCCGATATTTTCCGCAAGATGAAGCTCCCTATGAATGAGAAGATGAAATATGTGCAGAAAATGGTGAGCCTGCACATGCGTCCCATTGTGATAGCGGATGATGTAGTGACCGACTCGGCAGTGCGTCGTCTCTTGTTTGAGGCAGGTGATGATATAGACGACCTGATGACACTGTGCGAAGCCGACATTACTTCCAAGAATATGGAGCGTAAGAAACGCTTCCTTAATAATTTTCAGTTGGTACGCCAGAAGCTGAAGGATTTGGAGGAACGCGACCGTATCCGTAATTTCCAGCCTCCGGTCAGTGGTGAAGAAATCATGAAGACTTTCGGCCTTTCTCCTTGCCAGCCAGGTAGGTGCCTTGAAGAGTGCCATTAAGGATGCCATTTTGGACGGCATCATTCCCAATGAATACGAAGCCGCCCGTGCATTTATGTTGCAACGGGCGGAGAAGATGGGGCTTAAGGAGTTATGAGTTATAAGTTGCATGTTATGTACCATGCGTTATAACTCATAACTTATAACTCTTCTTTTTCTACTTGGAACTTGCGGCTTACTTTCATCAGGTTGATGGTGTAGGTCACTACGTTCTGGGCTTCTTGTATCATAGTCAGGTATACCATGCTGACTTTGATGCTGCCGCTCTGGCTTTGGATGCGTTGCAGCTCTTCGCGTTTCAGGTGAGACAACTGTCCGTTGAGGTCGTTGGCTTTGCGAATCTCTGTTTCCAGTTCATCATAATTGTTCGTTTCCAGCTTGTGGCGGCATACTTGTAACAGATAGCAGATGTCTTCGGCTACGTCTGTAAATTCTCCTTTCTGAATGGCATCCAGCGGATTGAAGTTATTGTCTATGTGCTCTAAGCAAGGTTCGCAAAGACGGCCTACGCTGTACACCAGTTCGCTGGCAAAGTCGTTGCCTTGATAGTAATAGAGTCCTTTTTCCAGTACGGTATTGTTGTCGAGACGGCACATGGCAAGTGTTCCGGTACGCTTCATCTGCTTGATGAGTTGTTTTTCGAATTTTACTGAGCCCATGGCACGACGCAGTCCGCGTAGATTCTCGTGTAGGAAGGAAGTGACGGTACGTTCAAAATTCTCTTCTGTGAATTCCATAATCTTCACCAGTTCTTCACGGGTATGCTTGCGGAGCAATTCGATGACTTCATTGTTGTCCGTACTCTTCATCAACTGTTTCAGGGTCTCGTTGCCTTTTTCTTTCTCCTTGCGCTTTTTGTACATCACTTGGCTACGAATCAGCATGAAGACTGCCAGACCAATCAGTGCCAGGATGGCAACCGTACCGCCGAAATGGATAATCAGTGCTACGAAGAAACAGATGGTGAACGCTGCTCCGGCAGTGATGAACCAACCGCCGATAACGCTGAGCACACCCGTAATGCGGAATACCGCCGAATCACGTCCCCAGGCACGGTCGGCAAGCGATGTACCCATGGCTACCATAAAGGTGACGTAAGTGGTGGAAAGGGGAAGTTTCAAGGAAGTTCCCAAGGCGATGAGCAGACCAGCCAATACGAGATTGACGGAGGCGCGAACCAAGTCAAAAGCGGCGCCGTCGGCTATGATGGCTTCATCCTTCTGGAAGCGTGTGTTCATCCACCGCTTGCTGCTTTCGGGCATCGTTTTGGATATTCCGTTAGCCAGAGTCATGCTGAAGCGTACCAGCGTACGGGCTATCGGGGTACTTCCGAAGTTCTCTTCACCGTCATCCTGGCGGGCAAGGTCCACGGAAGTCTTGATAACGTTGTGGGCTTTCTTGGATGTGCAGAGTGCATAAACCATAATGGCGCCTGCACCGATAAGGAAATACCACGGGGTTTTGGCTGCACCGAGGAGTGAGGACATCAGGAATCCGTCGGGGCCGGCGGCCGTACCATTGGCTGTATAGTCAATAAATGAGGAATATCCTGCGAGGGGGACACCGATAAAGTTCACCAAGTCATTGCCGGCAAAGGCAAGAGCGAGGGCGAAAGTACCCATCAGAACCACTACTTTGAAGACATTTATCTTGCACCAATGCAGTATCTGCATCAGTATGGTGAAGAATACAAAGAAACCGGTTATCAGCAATGCGGTATTGTCGTGTATCCATTGCTTGTTTTCAGGGGTCATGAATGAGCTGTCTTTCAGCCCCTTTATCAGCATGAAGTAGATGATGCTGGTGGCAGCTATACCACCGAACAGCGCGATGCTGTATTTCATGTTCTTCTTGTAGTTGAAGGTGAACACGATACGTGCCAGCCACTGTACCAGCATACCGAAGAAGAAGGCAATGGCTACGGATACAAAAATGGCCATGATGACAGACAGTGCCTTGTCTGTATTGATGAGGTCGCCCAGTCCCAATGTATCGCTGTTATAGACCTTGATGAGCGCCAGTGCGAACGTACCTCCCAACAGTTCGAACACCATGGATACAGTGGTGGAGGTAGGCATTCCCATAGTGTTGAAGACATCTAATAGCACGACGTCCGTCAACATGACGGCAAGCAGAATGCACATGATTTCGGCAAAGTAGAAGTGCTCCGGTTGATAGATGCCGTGTCGTGCAATGTCCATCATGCCATTGCTGAGTGCCGCACCGATGAAGACGCCAATGCCTGCAATGAACAGTATGGTTTTGAAAGATGCTGCCTTTGCTCCGACAGCCGACTGAAGAAAATTGACCGCATCATTACTGACACCTACCACGAGGTCGAAAATCGCGAGTACGAACAGAAAGATGACGATACCCAGATAAATTGTTTCCATAGACATGTATTTTATTTCCGGCTGCAAAGGAAAGAGTTTGGTGTTGCAGAGAAATGTCATACATGTTACAGAAATGTTACAAAGCGATTGACGATTGATAATTGACGATTGATAATTATCGTTAATCGCTAATCCTTAATCCCTTGTTTCAAGTATTCGTAAAAGCTATATTGCGACCGTACCTTCTCCTTTTGCGGTCGTGACGACTTCCAGCGGTTTCGCAACCGGTCGTCCACGAAGCAGGCTTTCCGTTTGTCCGACAGTTGTATGGATAGCATATCGATGAGCTCTTGCTTCAAGTCCGGGTCCAGAATGGGGGTGACGGCTTCGATACGGCGGTACAAGTTACGCCGCATCCAGTCCGGCGAGCCGAGGAAGAGCTTGGGTGCGCCGCCGTTGCCGAAGTACCACACACGGGCATGTTCCAGAAAGGTATCCACGATGCGTGTCACGCGGATGTTGTGGCTGTACTCCTGCCCGGGGATGAGGCAGCAGATGCCGCGGACAATGAGGTCTATCTCTACACCGGCTTGCGAGGCTTCGTAGAGGCGGTCTATCATGGCGGGGTCTTGCAGGGCATTCATTTTTAGGATAATCCGTCCTTGCTTGCCTTGCCGGGTCAGTTCTATTTCGTGATTGATGAGGCGGTTCAGTTCAGGAATCAGGTTGAAGCGGGCCACAAGCAGGCGGTGGAACACCGGATTTTCCTTTCCCTGCAGAGTACGGAACAAGTTGTGCAGGTCGTTTACAATCACCGGGTTGCAGGTGAATAGTCCGCTGTCTGCATAGAGGGTGGCGGTCTTTTCGTTGAAGTTGCCGGTGCTGATGTAGGCGTAGCTTGTCAGTTTGCGCCCTTCCTTGTCGCGGCGTAGCACGAGGGCTACTTTGGCATGTACCTTTAGTCCTGGTATGCTGAAAATGATGTTGATGCCGGCGGCTTTCATCATCTCGGCGGTGGCGAGGTTGTTTTCTTCGTCGAAGCGGGCTTTCAGTTCCACAAAGACGGTGACTTTCTTTCCGTTCTGTGCGGCGGCTATTAGGGTGTTGATGACGGTGGAGTTCTCTGCCACGCGATACTGGGTCACCATGATTTCACGCACGGTGGGCTCGTGGACGGCTTCATATAGAAAATGGATGAAGTGGTCGAAGGAGTGGTAGGGATAATGCAGCAGCAGGTCCTTCTTCTCCACATAGCGGAAGATGGATTCGCGTTCGTCCAGGCAGGTCAGCTTCATGGGCTGGGGTTTCTTGATGGGACGTACGCTTTGGTTGGGATTGGGCAGATGCCGCAAATCCTCCATGTTGAGGTGCTTGTCTCCCGGCACCAGCTCCCGGCGGTCTATGCGGTAGGCATCTACCAGAAAGTCGAGGAAGTCCTGGGGCATGGCGCGGTCGTATACAAAACGGCACACGGCGCCTATCTTGCGTTTCTTTACCTTCTTCTTCACCTGCTCGATGATTTCGGAGGTATTGGCGGCATCGTCTATCAGAATATCCGCATCGCGTGAAATCTTGATGCAATAACTGCTGTCCACTTCATAACCGGGGAAGATGGTATCCAGATTGGCCTTGATGATGTCTTCAATGAACATCAGATAATAGTCTTTCCCCACCTTGGGCAGCTGGATGAAGCGCGGCACTTTGCTGTACGGCAGTTTCATCACGAAATACTGGATGCGGTTTGGAGAACTGGCGGGAGCTCCTTTCAGATGAAGCCGTACGGCTAGATAGAGACGGTTGTCGCGCAGGAATGAAATCACCTTGTCCTTGCTTACGGGCACCGGGGCCAGATAGGGGAATATCTCTTCGCGGAAGAAGCTGCGCACAAAGTCGCGGTGAAACGGTTCTACGTTGCGGCTTTGATAGAATATGATGTGATGTTTCCGCAGGGCGGGCAGTATCTTCTGTTCGTAGATGCGGATACGGTCTTCCAGTTGGCGGTTGACTTCCCGGTTGATTTCATCTACCAGCTCGGCGGCGGACTGCACAGTCTCTTCATCGCTTTGCGAGGCTCCGGTGGCTATGGCTTTATGGTCGGCCACGCGTATCTTGTAGAATTCTTCCAGATTGGAGGAGTATATGGAAATGAAGTTGATGCGTTCGTATAGCGGCAGTGTATCGTCTTCGGCTTCCAGCAGCACGCGGTAGTTGAAAGACAGCCAGCTGATATCACGTTTGAAATATCTGTTTTCCATAGTTTAATGTGCTAAAGTGATTAATGTGCCAATGTGCTAATGAAGAGAAGTTCGCGGATGGTGCGCAGCCAATTAGCATATTGGCACATTATCACATTAGCATATTGATTTCTTTCCCAAATATAATTATCTTTGTCTTAATAAACAAAGGAAAGATGACAAAAGTTGGTTTATTATCGGATACGCATGGCTACTGGGATGAAAAGTACCTGCAATATTTTGAGGGCTGTGACGAAATATGGCATGCCGGTGACATCGGTTCGCTGGAAGTGGCACAGAAGCTGGCGGCTTTCCGTCCCTTCCGTGCCGTGTATGGCAATATTGACGGGCAGGAGATACGGCAGCTCTATCCGCAGATTCTCCGTTTCACGGTGGATGGGGCGGAGGTGCTGATGAAGCATATCGGCGGTTATCCCGGCAACTACGACCCTTCCATCAAGGGCAGCATTCTGGTGCGTCCCCCAAAGCTGTTCATCAGCGGGCACTCGCATATACTGAAGGTGAAGTATGACAAGACGTTGGATGTACTCCACATCAATCCGGGCGCTGCGGGCATTCAAGGTTTCCATAAGGTGCGTACGATGGTACGCTTTGCGGTTGATGGGGGAACGTTTAAAGATTTGGAGGTGATAGAACTTGCTGACCGATGATGTAGTTTGTTTATTTTCAATGGATTGTATTTACCGATTGCTTGCGCTATAGTGTAAAAGCCGTTACATGCTAATGTAAAGGTTGTTACGCTATTGGGTAAAGGCCGTTACACTATTTGGTAAAGGTCGTTACACGCTGAGGTAAAGACCGTTTCATCAAGGGGTGACGGCCGTTACGCACTGAAGTAAGCAAAACAATGTACCGGAGTAAGCAAAGCAATGAAGTAAAAAGATGAAACCAAGCCTTCACTTAATCGAATTTTTCCATTATCTTTGTACCCGAATAGCAAGTAGAGCCGTGGGGCATCGTCCTCCTTCTTATTTTATTCTCCATTTTGAAGTATCACCGAAAAAGAACTGAAATATGAAAGGAATTATTCTTGCAGGTGGCAGTGCCACTCGTCTCTATCCGTTGTCCAAGGCTATCTCCAAGCAGATAATGCCCGTCTACGACAAGCCGATGATATACTACCCGCTCTCTACACTGATGTTGGCGGGAATTCGCGAAGTGCTTATTATCTCTACTCCACGTGACTTACCCATGTTCCGCGAGCTGCTGGGAACCGGTGAAGAACTCGGTATGTCCTTTTCCTATAAGATACAAGAGAATCCCAACGGACTGGCACAAGCCTTTGTGCTGGGTGCAGAGTTCTTGGACGGCGGACCGGGCTGCCTTATTCTGGGCGACAACATGTTCTACGGTCAAGGCTTCTCCGCCATGCTGAAGCGTGCCGCTTCCATAGACAAGGGTGCCTGCATCTTTGGTTATTACGTCAAGGACCCCCGTGCCTACGGTGTAGTGGAGTTTGATGCCAACGGCAAAGCCGTCTCGCTGGAAGAAAAGCCTGCCAATCCTAAAAGCAACTATGCCGTCCCCGGACTGTACTTCTACGACTCCACCGTGACAGAGAAAGCCGCCTCCTTGAAGCCCTCTGCTCGCGGCGAATACGAAATTACCGACCTCAACCGTCTCTATCTGGACGAGGGCACGCTGAAAGTGGAGCTCTTCGGCCGTGGCTTTGCCTGGCTCGACACCGGCAATTGCGACAGCCTGCTGGAAGCCAGCAATTTTGTCGCCACCATCCAGAACCGTCAAGGCTTCCGCGTGAGCTGTATCGAAGAGATTGCCTGGCGCAAGGGCTGGATAGATGTAGACCAGCTGTATCGCTTGGGTGAACAGCTTGGCAAGACCGAATATGGCAAATACCTGATGGAACTGGCTGAATCGAAGCGATGAACTCTTTGTTCCCCAAAAAGAGAAGAAGAATAGTTCTCCTATAAAGGCCCGCTGACTTTAATTTTTAATTTATAATTTTTAATTCTCATGAAGACTTATCTCGTAACCGGTGCCGCCGGTTTTATCGGCGCCAACTATATTAAATATATCCTGGCAAAACATAATGATATTAAAGTGGTGATACTGGATGCCTTGACCTACGCAGGCAATCTGGGCACCATTGCCAATGACATTGACGATGAACGTTGCTTTTTTGTAAAAGGTGACATCTGCGACCGCGTGCTTGCCGACGAACTGTTTGCCAAGTATAAGTTCGATTACGTAGTGAATTTTGCTGCCGAGAGCCACGTAGACCGTAGCATAGAGAATCCCCAGCTTTTCCTGATGACCAACATCCTGGGTACACAAAACTTGCTCGATGCCGCCCGCCGTGCCTGGGTCACGGGTAAGGACGAGTCCGGTTATCCCACTTGGCGCAAAGGCGTTCGTTACCATCAAGTGTCTACCGACGAAGTTTACGGCTCACTTGGTGCCGAAGGCTACTTCACAGAGCAAACCCCGCTCTGCCCGCACAGCCCTTACAGCGCCAGCAAGACGAGTGCCGATATGGTAGTGATGGCCTATCACGATACCTATAAGATGCCCGTCACTATCACCCGCTGTTCCAACAACTACGGTCCTTATCACTTCCCCGAAAAGCTGATTCCGCTTATCATCAAGAATATTCTCGAAGGCAAGAACCTCCCCGTCTATGGCGACGGCAGTAACGTGCGTGACTGGCTCTACGTGGAAGACCACTGCAAAGCTATCGACCTGGTTGTCCGCGAGGGTGTGGAAGGCGAAGTCTACAACGTAGGCGGTCACAACGAAAAGACCAATCTTGAAATCGTGAAGCTGACTATTGCCACCGTCCGCCGCTTGATGGAGGAAGAACCCCGTTACCGTGCAGTGCTGAAGAAACAAGTAAAAGCCGCCGACGGCACGATTGACATCAGCTGGATAAACGAAGACCTTATCACCTTCGTCAAAGACCGCCTAGGTCACGACCAGCGTTATGCCATCGACCCCACAAAGATTACCAATGCCCTGGGCTGGTATCCGGAGACGAAGTTCGAGGTCGGCATCGTCAAGACCATTGAATGGTACCTGAACAACCAGCCGTGGGTGGAAGAAGTGACCAGCGGTGATTATCAGAAGTATTACGAACAGATGTATGGAGGTAGAGGTTAAGGTTTAGGGATTAGGGTCTAACCGCTAATCCTTAACCTCTAACCTCTCAATTCAGCGCCACCGCTAACAGTAATCCTAAGAACAGCATATTGCGCGACGTCTCGCCCAGTATGCTGTTCAGCTTTTTACCGCTACCTATCTGTATCATTTTGCGCCACGTCAGTGCGTGCATATAGAGATAGACGCAGGGAGCCCAGATAAATTCCAGCGGAGTCAGCTTGCCCGTGTAGACAAACCAGAAGCAGAGCAGCACGGCGGCGATGCCCAGTGCCAGATACATATTCTCACCGAACTTCTTGCCGTAGCGTACCACCAGCGTACACTTGCCGCTCACGGCATCCTGCTCGCGGTCGCGATAGTTGTTCACCATCAGCAAGGTGTCTATGGCGAGGCCACTGACGAGCGACAGCACCACCACATCCATATTCAGCGTATAGGCCTGCACGTAGTAGGTGCCGCATACGGGCACGAAGCCGAAGAACACCAGCACCAGTACGTCGCCCCAGCCCCGATAGGAGAGCAGCGTGGTATAGAGGAAAGCAAACAGTATGCACACCACGCCCAGCACCACCAGTTCCCAGCCTCCGTGGGGCAGCTGCCCCCAGACGGTGAACAGCACTGCCAGCCCTGCCAGGCACGACAGTGTCAGTGCGATGCCGATGCCGGTTTTCATGGCTGCCGGCGTAATCCAACCTTCGGCGCAGGCGCGCTGTGGCCCCAGCCGGTCTTCCCGACGGTCGGTCCCTTTCTGGAAGTCGAAGAGGTCGTTGATAAAGTTGGCGGCAATCTGCATGCCGCAGGCAAAGAGGGCGCACAGCAGGGCGGGTGCGGTCTTGAACTGTCCGTCGCTGAAGGCAAGGGCACTGCCCAGCAATACCGGGATGATGGCTCCCGTCAACGTCTTGGGGCGGGCGGCGAGAAACCATGCGTAGGGTGAATTCTGTTTAATCTCGTTCATCGTAGTTCCAATTTAGTTCGGCATCTGCCAGCAAAAATACTGAAAATCCCTATATTTGTACCCACTTATGATGAAGAAGTTAGTCTACATATCCATTCTTTCTCTGCTGCTCTTGTCTTCCTGCCGTTCCAAGCGGATGATTACCGTGTCGTTGCCGCAGCCAGTCATGCAGGCAGACAGCACGCAGCTTGGCGATACTATCGGGTTGCCTGCCCGCCTTTCGCCGATGTTCACCTTTGACCAGTCTGATTTGCGTAATGTCCGCCGCCAGCCGGCGAAGGGCGAGGTAAAGAAACAGCAGATAAAGAAAACGGCACCGGTACAAAAGGTAATTGTGCAGCGAGGTACAAGAATCACATCGAAAACCACCCACGTAGGCTCGGCCTATAAGGGCGTCAGCCGCATTAAGACGTACGACTTCACGCATCGCGACGTGCCTGCCGCCTTCGAGGGCTTCCGCATCGCCTTTGTCTCCGACCTGCACTACAAAAGCCTGCTGAAGGAGGAGGGATTGAAGGACCTGGTCCGCCTGCTCATAGACCAGAAGGCCGACGTGCTGCTGATTGGCGGTGACTTTCACGAAGGCTGCCAGTACGTGCCGCCCGTCATGGCTGCCCTGGCGCAAGTGAAGACGCCGTTGGGCACCTATGCCGTGCTTGGCAACAATGACTACGAGGCTTGCTATGACGACATCGTGCGCGAAATGAGGCATTATGGCATGCATCTGCTGGAGCATAAGGTGGACACCCTGCGGCGTGGCGGTGAGCGGATTCTTGTGGCGGGCGTGCGCAATCCTTTCGACTTGGGCAAGAACGGCACATCGCCCACACTCGGCCTTTCGCCCGACGATTTCGTAATCCTGCTGACGCATACGCCAGACTATGCCGAGGACGTCCCGGTGACAAACTCCGATCTCATCCTGGCCGGACACACGCATGGCGGGCAGGTGACGCTGTTCGGGCTTTATGCACCGATAGTCCCCTCGCACTACGGGCAGCGGTTCCTCTCCGGGCTGAAGTACAACTCAAAGAACATCCCGATGATTGTCACCAACGGCATCGGCACTTCGCAGAAAGCCATCCGCATGTTTGCTCCCGCAGAGGTGGTGATGATTGTGCTGCACCGGCTGACGGACTGATTTATTCTTCGGGCATCAGCACCACTCCCAGTTTCTTCTTGCCATCCATCTTTACCACCATCGGCTGGTGGAAATGTACATGCCGCAGGTACTTCGTCTCGTGTACGGCAGGCTGTGCATTCAGGAATTCCTGGTTGTATACGCCGTCATTCATAAAGGCGTTGATGGTAAAGTATCCCACTCCAAAGGAGGTCAGGTTCTGGAAGAAGTGGGTTCCCTGGCTGGGGTCTACCCGGTAGTTGGTCAGTCCGGCTTCCACTATCACGCGGGCAGCGCTGATGTGCGGCCACTTCACGGGGATGCCGAGCCAGGTGTCACTGCTACCCCAGCGTCCGGGACCTACAAGGACATAGTTGCGGCCTTCGTCCAGGAACTGCTGGTTCAGCTTCTCTATCTCCCAGGCAATCTCCTGGTTGTGGGAGGCACTATAGTCGTCTGTCTTCACATAGATAATGTCATGTATCTCGTTCATGATGCCATGTCCCAATGAGTTGTTGGAACGGAGCAGTACCTGGTCGTCCGGAATGGCGGTAAGGTCTTCATCCAGCATCTCCTTGGTGTCGACTATCGGGCGGATTTGCAGCAGGTAGAAGGTGCCGGTTTTGTCCTTCTCGCGGCTCATGGTGGCGGCAAACTCTATCTCTACGGGACGGCGCATCTCCTGCTCTCCGTATTTCAAAGCCAGTTGCAGGATGCGTGGCAGGGGGAATACGTCGTGTTGCAGGATGTTGGCAAAGGTGATGACTTTGCGTCCGCCGGGATAAAGCCCGTCGCGGATAATCTGGTCGTAAGGGTCGTAGGTGGAGGCTATGTAGTTCAGTGCTCCGTCCTTTTCCGCTTCTTTGACGTGCAGTTTCAGCAGGTTGAAGCCGTCGTCGATGGAGAAGTCGTGACCGGCATTGCGCAGGTCGAGGGCATAGAAGCGGGTCTGAGTCTCTTTGAGGGCAATCTCCATTTCGCTGGTTTGCAGCACCTGGTTGGGGTGATAGGGCGAGAAGCGGAGCGTCATGCCACCGTCCACGATGTATTTACCTAAACCGAGCGCCAGATTGACGATACCTTCTTCTGCCTTCTCGTCGCCGATGGGGTAGTAGTTGAGCGAACGTGCCACACCGGACATGCTGGGGTAGTAGCGGTCACCATACTGGTTGCCCACTACCTCTTGCAGGATGACAGCCATCTTTTCCTGGTCGATAACGTTGCTCGTTGCCTGCATGTATGCCTTCGAGTCGCGGAAGTAGACCGAAGCATATACTCCCTTGATGGCATCGCTCAGCATGCGCAGCATCTCGTACTTGTCGTCCAGATAGGGAATCATATAGGTGTTGTAGATACCGGCGAAGGGTTGGTAGTGCGAGTCTTCCAACAACGAGGACGAACGGATGGCAAGGGGCGACTTCACCACGTCGAAGAAGGTGAAGAAGTCCTCCACCAGGCGGTCGGGCAGCTTTGCTTTGAGGAAGTAGCGCAGGATGACGTCATCGTCGGCATCGGACAAGGCTATCTGATACAGATTGTTGGTATCCATAAACTCGTCGAACACATCGGTACAGAGCACGATGGTCTTGGGGATGGCGACACGGGCATTCTCAAACTCTTCGAACTCGGGGTGATGCTTCACCAGGTTGTCGATGAAAGCCAGTCCGCGCCCCTTGCCTCCCAGCGAACCGTCGCCAATACGGGCAAAGTTGGAGTATCGGTCAAAGCGGTCGCGCCTGAAGACTGCCACTACTCCCTGGTTTTTCATCTTGCGGTATTTCACGATAGCCTCGAAGATAATTTTACGGTGGGCATCCACGTCTTGCAAGCTATTCCAGGTGATGGGCCGCAGGAACTCTGCCACGGGAAACATGGCACGTGAGTAGAGCCAGCGGCTGACGTGGTTGCGGCTGATGTGGTAAAGGAATGATTCTGCCGGAACAGCAAAAAGAATGTTCTGCAGCTCTTTGAGATTCTTTACGCGGGCAATCTCTTCCAGCGTGTCCGGGTTGCGGAAGATAAAGTCGCCGAAGCCGAAATTGTCTGATACAATACGGCGCAGGTCCACATCCATCTTTTTGGAATTCTTGTCGATGAAGGCGGCATCGTATTTGGCTGCATACGCTGCGTTGTCCGATTCGCTGGACTGTATGATAAGGGGTACAAACGGGTCTTCCTTGCGGATGGCGGCACAGAGCTTGATACCGGCCAGTCCGTCCTTCTCGCCCCGTTCTACGCGGGGGAAGCGTACGTCGGTGATGACACCTAATATATTATTCTTATATTTTTGGTAGATGCCAAAGGCTTCTTCATAGGTACGTGCCAGTACAATTTTGGGACGTCCCCTCATGCGCAGTGTGCGCTGGTGGGCATTCAGTGCTTCAGTAGAGAATTCCTGGCTCTGCTTCAATACGAATTTATACAGATTGGGCAGGATGGAGGAGTAAAAGCGGATGCCGTCTTCCACCAGCAGGATGAGCTGCACACCCACTTCGTTGACGTCGTGCTCCAGGTTCATCTTGTCCTCTATCAGCTTGATGATGGAAACCAGCAAGTCGGTGTTTCCCAGCCAGCAGAACACATACTCAAAGGGACTGAGGTCTTCATTGGCAATACGCTTGGTGATGCCGTGGCTGAAAGGGGTAAGTATCACCATCGGAATCTGTTCATACAGGTTTTTGATGTATCGTGCCACGTCGAAGCTGTCGTTGTCTCCCGTGCCCGGCATGCAGATGATGAGGTCGAAAGAGATGGAGGACAGCTGTGTCAGCGCCTCCTCGCAAGTGGAAACCTGCGTGAAACGGGGAGGGTAGCGCAAGGAGAGCGAAGTGTATTCATTGAATATCTTTTCGTCGATGCGGCCGTCATCTTCCAGCATGAAAGCATCGTAAGGATTGGCTATCAGAAGGACGTTGAAAATGCGCCGTGTCATGAGGTTGGCAAACTGTGTGTCCTTGAAATAGAGCTGGTTTAATTTGAACTTACTGAGCATGGCTTCTCATGATTTGTTGGTTTCGGAAGGCAAAAGTAATAGAAATCGAACCTATTCGGATAGTTTTTCGACCGTTTTTTTTATATTTATGCGTAATATTGCATCCGAAAAACAATATATGACCTATGTCTGCTCCATATCCGTTTCCATATAAATCCGTTGCATGTACATTTTTGCTGTTATGGGTGTTCGTTTTTTTGTTCGCTGACTTGTTTGCCGGTTCATTCCGCACCTTGGGTATCAAGGAGGGATTGGGCAGTCGGCAAGTATTCCAGATAAACAAGGATTCGGCCGGATTTGTCTGGGTGTATACTCATGTCGGGATAGATCGTTATGACGGGAATGAAATCAAGCATTACAAGTTGGACGGAATGGTTGATTCCAGGGGCAATATCCAGTCTTCCACTACCATGATGTGTGATAAGGAGGGTATTGTCTGGGTTGCATTGAAGAATGGAAAAATCTATGCATACAACAAACTGACGGACTCTTTCCAATTGCGTGTGGACTTGGCCGATTACCTGCCTTCTCCGGTATTGTATAATATGCTGTTTGATGACGAAAACCGTTTGTGGTTGTGTATGTCGAAGGGGCTTTATTCTTGGGAAGAAAGTGCAGGACTGTCTTTTGCCGGATTGAAGGGGCAATCTGTCCGTTGCATGGTCCAAATGGAAGATGAAGTGTTTTTTGCAGGCACCGACAAGGGTGTCTTCCGGCTGACGAAGGCAGGAGCGGCAGGTTCTTCGTCTTTTGAGACGAGGCCGGTTGACCTGCATACAGAGATGCATGTGGAATCGCTCTATGTCTTCGGAGCGAAGCTGTTCATCGGTACCTTTTCAAACGGCGTATTTGTGCTTGACGGTCCCGAAGGGCAAATACATTCCTTGAATGACCGGATTCCTCATGTGCCTATCCGTTCGTTTGCAAGGACAAAGGATAATTTGCTGCTGGTGGGAGCCGACGGTGCAGGTGTTTTTTGCATGGATGTCGCTACCGGAGAACTTTTGACCATTATATGAATAACGGGGATGATGACAAAGCTTGAGTGGTAATACGGTATCCGATATTTGTGTGGATGAATCCGGAGTTGTATGGATTGGCACTTCTACGAATGGCATCAGCTATCTGGATTCGGAGATGCCGGATGTCTATAGAATCAGGCACGAACGCAATAATGATAATTCCCTGAAGTCGGACCATGTAAATGTGATGTTTCAGGACTCGGAGGGAGATTATTGGTATGGTACAAACAACGGCGTCAGCCTCTATCAACCTCGGTCACGCAAATGGACCCACTATCTGGACGGTACGGAATATAGTGGCAAAGTGGTATTGGCGCTTGCCGAAGACTCCGGGGGAAACATCTGGGTAGGTGGCTATGGTATCGGTGTCTATTGTATTCATAAACAGACCGGACGGGTACAGAAGAAAGAGAAAAGAAATGCACATCCGGAGAAGGGAATGGCCACCGACTATGTTTATGCCATTTATGCGGAAGGGGATTATGTCTGGTTCGGTGGTATTGAAGGAGAGTTTACCCGTTACGATATACGGACGGATACTTATTACATATTGACCCGATTGATTGCATAGGTGACATAAGCCGGGTAAGGGGGGCTCATTACTGATTGCCGGTTGCAGCGGGTTGGCCGTCTTTGATAAGAAGTCGGGAGACACGCAGTGGCATCAGACGTTTTGGAGACATCTCTCTGCATTATCCTGTCCGTTGCCTGATGCAGTCCTCATCCGGTGATATTTGGCTGGCGACAGACGGGGAAGGCCTTATACGTGTTGGTCCGGATGGGAAAGAGGCGCATGCATATACCGTAGATGACAATCTGGTTTCCAATTCCATCAACAGCCTGCTGGAGGATAACGAAGGGCGTATCTGGTTCAGTACGGAGAAGGAATTGTATTGCTTTGGACTGCTCCCGGGATATTATCATCAGTGCCAATGATTTTTTGGATGTCAGCTTGGGGATATTACAACCCGAATGCTGCCCTTAAGTTGAAGAATGGATGTCTTGCTTTCGGTACTGCAGAAGGGGTTCTTTCCTTTCTCCCGTCTTTGGACTTGGGGACTCATGCACCCGTTGAGCTGATTCTGACAGACTTTAAACTGCTTTATGAATCGGTCAAAGCGGGAATGAAAGGCTC
>ENA-OQDA01000183-OQDA01000183.1-human-gut-metagenome-genome-assembly--contig:-NODE-183-length-27625-cov-4.767583_pt1 | contig 27625 bp, 28 predicted proteins | sample MGYA00242771_ERZ504603 | MGnify/ENA primary metagenome ERZ504603 (study PRJEB26092, sample SAMD00036328) | human gut metagenome | host: Homo sapiens | study: EMG produced TPA metagenomics assembly of...
GCCGCTCTCCGTGGATGCTTACGAGCTGTTCCTTGCAGAGATGAACAAACAGGGCCTGAAGGATGTTCAGCACGGCGAGTTTGGCGCGGACATGCAGGTGGCTCTTGTGAACGAAGGACCCTGCACCATTATCATCGATACCGACGAGTGGAAGAAAAAGGAGTGACCGCCATGCAGGCTTTTCATATTCCGGGCGCTGCGCCGCTGTATACCAATACCTTCCTGCTCATTTCCGACGCAGGCCATGCCGTGGTCATTGATCCGGCGGCAGATGCGCAGACCTACGATAAAATTTTAAAGGAAAACAATGCGCAGCTCACCACCATCCTGTGCACCCACGGCCACTACGACCATGTGGGCAGCGCCGAAGCCTTGCGCACCGAGTGGAACGCAAAGCTCTACTGTGAGGCTGCCGACCTTGCAGGCGACCGCATGTATCCGCTGAGCGCAGCGGACTGCGGCTACGCAGAAGGGGAGACTGTCTCGGTAGACGAGCTGCAGTTCACGGTCTGGCACACGCCCGGCCATACGCCCGGCGGCGTGGTGCTGCTGTGCGGCGAGTATCTCTTCTGCGGCGATACCCTGTTTGCAGGCAGCATCGGCCGTACCGATCTGGAGGGCGGCAGCAGTGCACAGATGGCCGAGAGTCTGCGTAAACTGGCAAAGCTGCCCATCCCGCGCGGCACGCAGGTGCTGCCCGGCCATGGCGAGTTCTCCACCTTTGGCGATGAACTGGACAACAATTACTTCATCCGCAGCGCTGTGCGCGGCAACAATGATTTATTTTAAAGAGTGAACAACATGAAGATTTATATTACCGGCCTGCCTTCCGGCTACGAAGTGGAGCATCTGGTGCGTTTGTTTTACCCCATGGCACCACTCACCCTCACCCCGCCGGAGAACGCCGAGGACTGCGTCTGGGCAGAAAAAACGCCGGACGGCCTGCATGCACTGGTGCGTCAGGACGGCAGAAGTGCTGAACGACACGCACCGCTGCCCGCGCCTGTGGAACAGGGCGGCGAGACCCCGGAATTCAGCCTTGCCAGCCTGACCTATGATCTGCTGCGGGATTGGACCGGCATCCGCCCGCCATGGGGCAAAATGACCGGTGTGCGCCCGGTGCGGCTCATCCACGACAAGCGCGCCGCAGGCTGGACGGAAGCGGAGATCGACCACTTTTTCCTTGACCGGTTCGACTGCTCCCAGCAGAAATACCAGATGGCCAAGGCCATTGCCGACCTGCAGGAGCCGATTTTGAAAGTGGGCAATGAACCCGGGACCTACAGCCTGTACATCGGCATCCCGTTCTGCCCGTCCCGGTGCAGCTACTGCAGCTTTGTCAGCTGCAATCTGGATCGCGACCGCAAGATGGTGCAGCCTTATGTGGACTGTCTGTGCCGAGAGGTGGAAGAGATCCGCATTCAGGCTGACAAGGCGGGGCTTACCCTTTGCAGCATCTACATCGGCGGCGGCACGCCCACCAGCCTGTCTGCCGACCAGCTGCGGCAGCTGATGGGCACGGTCCGGGCGAATTTTGACCTCTCGAAGGTCGTGGAATATACGGTGGAGGCAGGCCGTCCGGACTGCACGGATGCCGAAAAGCTGGCGGTCATCAAGGAATACGGCGCTACCCGCATCTCCATCAACCCGCAGACCTTCTCGGACGAGGTGCTGGCGGGCATTGGGCGCAAGCACTCGGCGCAGGACATTCTGGACTGCTATGCCGAAGCGCGCAAGGCCGGTCATGATGATATCAACATGGACCTGATCGCCGGTCTGCCCGGCGACACGGTGGAAAGTTTTGAGCGCAGCCTGCGGCAGGCCATCGCGCTGGACCCGGAGAACATCACCGTGCACACCCTCACCCTCAAGCGCGCTTCCCGCATCGTCATTGAGGACCAGAAGGAGAACGACTACGCCGACGTCGCCGCCATGCTGGAAAAGTGCAATCTGCTGGCCGAGGCGGGTTACCGGCCCTACTACCTCTACCGCCAGAAGAATACTCTGCAGAACCTGGAAAACGTGGGCTGGTGCAAGCCGGGCCACGAGGGATATTACAACATCTATATCATGGAGGAAGTCCAGACCATCCTCTCCGCCGGTGCAGGCGGCAGCACCAAGCTGGTGACCGACGGCGGAAAACGGATGCAGCGCATTTTCAATTTTAAGTATCCGAACGAATATATCCAGCGTTTTGCGGAGGTGCTGGAACGCAAAAAAGGAGTGGCTGATTTTTATGATCACGATTTGGGTACCCAAACGTCTGGTTGAGATCGATCTGTACAATGTGGCAGCCCGCAGCCCGCAGGCACTTGCCGACCTGAGTGAGCAGAGCTATGCCCAAAGGATAGATTACGCCGCCCAGAAAGTGCAGCTTTCCGGCGCAAAGATCGTCATGCTCACCGGCCCGTCGGCCAGCGGCAAGACCACCAGCGCCCACTGCGTTGCAAAGGCTCTGCAAAAGCGCGGGACCCCTGCGCAGGTGGTCAGTCTGGATAATTTCTTCAAAGGCGCAGAGTTCTATCCGCGCCTGCCGGACGGCACGCTGGACTACGAGAACCCCGATACGCTGGATCTGCCTCTCATCAAGCAGTGCCTGCGGGAGCTGAGCGAGACGGGCAAGACCGTGCTGCCCATCTACGATTTCTCTGCCGAAAAGCGCTCGGCAGAGGTGGAGCCCATCGACCTGCAGGGCGGTGTATGCATCGTGGAGGGCATCCATGCGCTGAACCCGGAGCTGACCGGCCTTGTAAAGGGCGACGACATCTACCGCATCTATGCAGGCCTGCGGGAGGAATACTGCATCGATGGCCGCCGCGTCATCAACACGCAGGATATCCGCCTGTGCCGCCGCACCTTGCGGGACGCTGCAGCGCGCGGCCGCAGCCCGGAAAAGACCCTTGCCATGTGGGACCGCGTGCTGGACGGTGAGACGCGGTATATCAAGGGCTTCAAAACTACGGCAGACTTTTTTGCTGGGATATCCTCCCTTTACCTACGGAGCTGGGCCTGATCTCCAAGCTGCTGGGCGTGGTGCGCCGTCAGTTCACGCTGGAAGGCCACAATGCGGAGCTGTGGGACGAGACAGCCCGCCGCTTTGAGCATGTGGCACCGCTGGAGCTGGAGCTGCTGCCGGAGGACAGCATGCTGCGGGAATTCTATGGCGGCGCAGCCGACCGCAGGGCACAGAATGCCGATGTGTGAAATTATCGTGTAAATTTAGGCCGAATGCGAAAAAATTGTTTCCAAACCGGCACCAAACTGTAAAAAATGCGGTCCGTTCATTGCAAACGAGCGGCCTGTGCGCTATAATGGAGATAACATCCGCACATGGCCCATGATAAACAGGCCGATAGTAAGAGAGGTGTCTTTTATGGATTTCAACAAGATCAAGGAAATGGGTCTGGAATATGCCGAAAAAGGCAAGAACGCTGCGCTGGACCTGGCCGAAAAGGGCAAGACTCAGGCTTTGATCGTAAATGAGCAGGGCAAGCTGCTCAAGGCACAGCGCCAGTTGGGCGCACTGGTGTACAGTCTGGCCAAGGGCAAGGAAGAAAACCAGCCGCTGGTGGATAAGTATATCGAGATGATCGATAACATCGAGCAGGAGATCGCCCGCCTGAAAGCATCCCTGACCCCGGCGGAAGCTGCCGAGGCGGAATATGTGGTGCACGAGGAAGTTCCTGCTGACCAGCCGGAAGAGCACAAAGCCTGCCCGCAGTGCGGTGCTCCCGTCTCGGACGATGCACTGTTCTGCAACAAGTGCGGTGCACAGCTGTAATAAAACGGTTCAGCAACAGGGCGGCGCTCCCCACAGGGCACCGTCCTGTTTTTGCGAGCGGAAAATGCAGGCGAAATGCGGGAAATTTGCGCACTTTGTCTTGCAAAACTGCATGAGATGCGATACAATATACAGTATCTTTTACAAGGCAGGTGAGCGCTGTGCTGGACTGGCAGCCAAAGGCACCCTATACGGCAGAGCAGCTGCTGGAAATTCTGCGTATCCTGCGGGACCCGGAGAACGGCTGTCCGTGGGATAAGGTACAGACCCATGCTTCCATCCGGAAGAACTTTCTGGAAGAGACCTGCGAAGCGCTGGAGGCCATTGATGCTGACGATCCGCAGTTGATGCAGGAAGAGCTGGGCGATGTGCTGATGCAGGTGGCGTTCCACGCGGTGATCGAAGAAGAGCGCGGGCGCTTTACTTTTGAGGATGTCTGCCGTGAGGTGTGCGAGAAGCTGGTGTTCCGGCATCCGAACATCTTTGCGTCCTCGGCGGCACAAAATGCGGGTATAAACGGCTGGGATGCGCTCAAAAATAAGGAAAAGGGCCGCACCACTCTGGCTGATGAGCTGGGCACAGTGCCTGCTACCCTGCCTGCTTTGATGCGTGCTCAGAAGCTGCAGAAGCGTGCCGACCGCTGCGGGGCAGAGCAGTCTGCGCCGGAAACGGCACGGCAGGCTTTGCAGGCAGCACTGGACGGCTGGAACCGGGAACAGGACGCACAGGCGGCGGGAGAACTGCTGTTTGCTGCGGCCAATGCCATGCGGCTGGCTGGTGTGGACGCGGAGGAAGCGCTGACCTTTGCATCCAAGCGCTATTGTGCAGAACTGCTGGCGCAGAAAGAACAAAGCGGTACTCAGGTCGAGTGACCTGCTCCGATAGAGAAAAAAGAACACCAAGTAACAAATCTGGAGGGTATTTTTATGACGAAGACCGATCTGATCGCACAGGTTGCTGCGAACACTGAGATGAGCAAGAAGAGCGCTGAGCAGGCTGTCAATGCTGTGTTTGAAGCACTGAGCAAGGCCATGTCTGAGGGCGAAAAGATCACCATTTCCGGCTTTGGCACCTTTGAGATGCGTGAGCGCGCCGAGCGTCAGGGCATCAACCCCCGCACCCGTGAGCCGATCACCATTGCCGCTTCCCGCAGCATCGTGTTCAAGCCCGGCAAGTCCCTGAAGGACACCCTGTAAGCTGTATCTGCTTTGCCGCCGCTGCCTGCAAGAGGGTGCGGCGGCTTTTTTTGTGACAGGAGGAAGAACCATGCGTCTGGATAAATATTTGAAAGTTTCGCGTCTGATCAAGCGCCGCACCGTGGCAAACGAGGTGGCCGATGCAGGCCGCATCCTCATCAACGGCAAGATCGCCAAGGCCAGTCAGGCCGTCAAGGCGGGCGACATCATCGAGGTGACCTTCGGCAACCGACCCATCAAGGTAAAGGTGCTCTCGGATGTGGAGCCGCGCACCAAGGATGTGGCCCGCGAGATGTACGAGATCATTGCGGAGGGCGAGCAGGCATAAAAGCCCCGGTCCGGTGCATAGGATGCACCAGAAAAGGGGAGACGAACCATGCCGGAAAAAACACCCAGAGACCCGCAGCCCGCGCCGCACGATCTGATCTTGGAAAGCCGCGCCCGCCTGACGGTGACCGGTGTGCAGAAGGTACTGCACTGCAATGCCGACAGCGCTGCCATGGAAACGGGCAAGGGCACGCTGCACCTGACCGGGGCGCAGCTGAACATGGCGGCGCTGGATCTGGAGACCGGGGAGGCGAAGTTCACCGGCCGCATCGACACGCTGGAATATACGGTCAGCGCACCGGCGGGCGGTTTTCTGCGCCGCCTGCTGCGATGATCCCGGTACTGCCGCCTGCAGCCCTTGGGCAGGAGATCGCTGCCTGCACGGTGCTGGGAGCCAGTATCGGCGCACTGCGGGCTGTATTCCCGGCCAGAGGGCGTGCAGCTTTTGTGCCGGATCTGGTGTGGATGGGTGCTGTGCTGGCTGCTGTGCAGAGCTACGCAGCAGGGCAGAGCAGTGCCGGTGTTCTGCGCTGGTACATGGCTGCGGCAGCCTTTGCCGGTGCCGGTGCAGCAGCCTTTGTGCTGGGTGCACCGCTGCGTGCAGCGGGAGGCGTTTTACAGCGCCGGGTACTCCGGCCGGCAGAGCGGCGGCGCGCCCGGCGGAGAAAGGCGCGCAAACTACGCCGCAGCGCAAAAAGAACTGCAAAAAAGCGCAAAAAGAACTTGCCAAACTAGCGCCGCATGATGTATAATTCATATGTGTTAAAGTAAGAGTCAAATGCAACGGGGGCAGAAGAGATCATGGCAGCACCGGACCGCAGAAAACGCAAGAAGAAAGTGGTCGTTAAAACGCTTGTACGGGTGTTTTTTGTCCTGCTGCTGAGTATGCTGGCAGCATACATTTCCAATCAGGTCACCATCAGCTCCAAACGTGCGGAGTTGGACACGCTGAACGAGCAGATCGCCCAGCAAAAGACTGAAAACGAGGAGATGCAGCGCATTCTCAGCGGCGATGCAGACCAGATCACCGAGTGGGTCGCGCGGGATTCTTACAATTACGCTGCACCCAACGAGCGCATCTTTGTGGATGTGACCGGCAGCTGAATTGCTGCCCATTCTATGGAAAACAAGGAGTATTGAGTTTTGGCAATTGAGGTAGGGAACGTATTCGAGGGCCGCGTCACCGGTGTAAAGCCGTTTGGCGCTTTTGTCGCACTGCCGGAGGGCCGTGTAGGCATGGTCCATATTTCCGAGGTGTCCAACGAGTTCGTGCAGGACATTGCAGCTGTTCTGCACGATGGTGATATCGTCAAGGTGCAGGTGATCAACATTGCACCGGATGGCAAGATCGCGCTGTCCATCAAGCGCCTGCTGCCGCCGCCTCCGCGCCCGGCGCGTGAGGGCAGAGGCCCTGCAGGCGGTCCGCGCTCTGGTGGTCCCCGTCCGGGCGGCCCCGCGAGGGTGGTCATTTTGGTGCAGGCCGCGGCGGCGCTGGCCGCCCCCCGCGTGAGGGCGGCAGAGGCCCTGCCCGCGACAGCGCACCCCGTGTATGGCAGCCCAAGGCTCCCGTCCGTTCCGATAACATGAGTTTTGAGGACATGATGAGCCGCTTCAAGAGCCAGAGCGAAGAGAAGATGGCCGATCTTGATCACGAGACCAATAACCGCCGCGGCGGTGGTTATGCGCCTCGCGGCCGCGGTGGCCGCCGCTGAGCGGAAAGGCCTGCGCTTTTCAAGCCTGATCAAAATAACGGAAACAGACCTGTCTCATTTGATCGGGCAGGTCTGTTTTTTCCGTAATAAAAGAAAGGAACCACAATGCCTGCAAAATTTGAACTGATCGCGCCCTGCTTTTTTGGGTGTGAATCCACTGCAAAATTTGAGCTGACCCGCATCGGCGCAGAGAATATCCGCGTGGACGATGGCCGTCTGAGCTTTGCCGGCGGCGCAGAGATGATCGCTGCTGCAAACCTTAATCTGCGCACGGTGGAGCGCGTGATGCTGCTGCTGGCCCGCTACAGGGCCGCCACCTTTGATGACCTGTTCGACGGCGTGTACGATATCCCGTGGGAGGAGCTGCTGCCCGCAGACGCAGCCTTTCCAGTCACCGGCTCTTCGCTGAACAGCCAGCTGTCCAGTGTGCCTGCCTGCCAGAGCATCATCAAAAAAGCTGTGGTCAAGCGCCTGATGGCAAAGCACCACACCTCTGTGCTGCCGGAGACCGGCGCGGAGTACAAGATCCGCTTCATGCTGCGCAAGGATCAGTGTGAGATCATGCTGGACACCACCGGCGACGGCCTGCACAAGCGCGGCTACCGCCGCAACGCCATGGAGGCACCCATCCGCGAGACTTTGGCGGCTACCATTGCAGACCTTGGCCGTGTGCGCCGCGACAGTCTGGTGGAGGACCCCTTCTGCGGCAGCGGCACGCTGCTGATCGAAGCTGCTCAGAAAGCCATGAACATTGCCCCCGGCCTGAAGCGCCGCTTTGCCGCCGAGCGCTATGGCTTTGTGCCGGCAGCCATCTGGGCCGAGCAGCGTCAGAAGGCACTGGCCGAGGCCAAGCTGGATGTGGGTTTTGAAGCCTTTGGCTATGATATCGACCCTGCCGCTGTGGCTCTGGCCAACGCCAATGCAAAGCTGGCCGGTGTGGAAAAGCGCTGCCACTTTGAAGTGGCTGATGTGGCCGACTTTGCCGCGAAGCAGGAGGCCATCGTGCTGACGAATCCCCCGTATGGCGAGCGCATGAGCACCATTGAAGGTGCTGCAAAGCTGGCCCGCACGCTGGGCCGGCAGATGGAAGCACACCCCTGTGCAGGCGTGTATGCGATCACTGCCGATATGGATTTTGAGACCCACTACGGCAAGCGTGCCAACAAGCGCCGCAAGATGTACAACGGCATGATCCCCTGCCAGCTGTATATGTACTACAGCGCGCCCAAGCTTGAGCACACTGCAAAGCCGATGCCGAAGTCCGGCTTTGATGGCAAGCGCACTGCACCGAACCGCTTTAACAAGAAGTAATTGAAAAATGTTACCTGCCGCACCGGAGCTGTCCAGTGCGGCTTTTTACATTGCAGCCGGTAATTACCGGAAAAAAACAAAGCGGGGTCTGAATTGGCAGGAGATGGAAATGGACGCAAACACAGGAAGTTTTACGCTGTGTTCCGTGCCATGTGCGGCAAAGATGAGACAAATTCATGCTCTTTTTACAAAGGATGGTTGAACCCGGGCTGAAAATGGATTATACTTACCTTATTATTCTGCGGTTCTTCCGAGGAGGAAAAGGTGCGTATGAAGGGTAGGATGCGGCCATATCTGCCGGAGCTCACCATCCGGGATTACAATATCTACCTGCGCTATCTGCGCGGGGTGCGACGTCAGCTGTACGAGGCGTACGGATTATATTCCTGCCATCTGCTGCGGAGCAACGGCGTGCTGTTTGCCATCCTTTCGGACAGTCTGGCCGGGCGGCAGGCCACTTGCCAGCGCAAGCGGGTCCCGGGCACACTGGCCTGGCGCAGGCTTATGTGCCAGACCCAGGGCATCCGGATGGCCGCACAGGTGGAGGTGCTGCTGGGCTGGCACAACCTGCAGGACCGCAAATACAGCGAGCTGCGGCCGCTCAAGCGCCTGCGCCGTGCGGTGGACCGTCTGCTGCTGCGCCGCGCCTATGAGCGTGCCGTGCAGGAGAACCCGGCGCTGGAACGGCTGTTCGTGCAGGAGCGGGATCAGGCCGTGGTGCAGATGAACCTGAGCGCCAAGAACTACTCTCTTGCCGCTGAACCCATGAGCAACATTTACGGTGCACTGTATTCCACCCTTGCCACCGACGACCCCAGCCAGCGCAAGAGCATGCGCTACATCGGCAGCAGCATCGGCCGCATTTTTTACCTGCTGGATAAGGCTGAGCGCTTTGAGATGGACAAGAGCAGCGGCCGCTACAACGTGTTCGTAGTCAACGACCTGCGGGGACAGGCTGCGGCGGTGGAGAATGCCCGCCGTCAGGCACTGGCTGCCGCCAACGATCTGATCCGCGTGTACAGTATGCTGGACATCAAATTGAACCGCGGCCTGCTGGATAACATCATGCTGCTTGGTCTGCACCATGCGGTGGAACCGCTGGAAGCCGGTGCTGAGCGCGAAAACTGGGAGATCCCATGAAGCAAAACCATCAAAAAAGCTGGGCCATGGCTTACTGCGGCATTGTGGCGGCGCTGTGCGTCGCACTGATGCTGCTGGGAGCTGTGATCCCCATTGCCATGTTCATTGCGCCTGCAGTGGCGGGCTTTCTTGTTGCAACGGTGTGCGTGGAGTGCGGGATGCAGCTGGCTTTGACGGCCTATGCGGCAGTCAGCCTGCTGGCACTGCTGTTCGTGCCGGATAAGGAAGTAGCGCTGATCTTTGTGTTTTTGCTGGGGTATTACCCGCTGGCAAAGCCGAAGTTTGAGCGCATCCGCCCTGCGGTTCTGCGCATTGTCTGCAAGCTGCTGCTGTGCAACGGCACAGTGCTGGCCATGTACGGGCTGGTATTTCTGCTGGTGCCGGCGGGCAGCATTTCGCAGGAGCTGCGCACCACCGCGCTGGCTGTCTCGCTGGCAACGCTGGTCATGGGCAATGTTGCCTTTGTGCTGTACGACCGGGCATTGCATAACATGCTCATGATGTACCGGCTGGTCTGGCGGCCGAAACTTCATAAAACTTTGGGCTGGCGCTGAGCCAGCCTTTGTGCTATAATGGGGCATCAGAAAGGGGAGAGCGCAGCACACAGGTAACGCAAAGCGCCGGGCCACGCGGGTGACAGCCGCGAGGGTGACGAGGAGAGGAATCATCGAAAGATTCGGCGGATGTTTCTCCGGCTGAGGGCTAGACCAGCCGCAGAGAAGGGCAAAAAACGGCAGCAATACCGCAACAGATCCCTTCAAAGAAAGCCATACAAGAACATAAACTGTACTAGGAAGCTGACTGGATATCACTGCGCCTTTTTGCGCGGGAACGGTCGGTATGGAGGTATTTTGTATGTGTGGCATTGTTGGTTATGTCGGTAAGCGCAGTGCGCAGGACGTGCTGCTGGATGGTCTGGAAAAGCTGGAGTATCGCGGGTACGACTCCGCCGGTGTGGCGCTTGCGCTGGACGGCGGCATCCGCGTGGTAAAAAGCAAAGGACGGCTCACCGCCCTGCGGGAAAAGCTGGCGGCGCAGCAGCTGGCACAAAGCTTCTGCGGCATCGGCCACACCCGCTGGGCTACCCATGGCGAGCCCAGCGATGTGAACAGCCACCCGCATTCGACCCCGCGTGTGAGCATTGTGCACAATGGCATCATTGAAAATTACGGCCTGCTCAAGGAGCGCTTGGCCGCAAAAGGCTATACCTTCCAGAGTGAGACGGACACCGAAGTGCTGGTAAAGTTGATCGACAGCTGCTATACCGGTGACCCGCTGCGTGCATTGCAGCAGGCGCTTGCCAAGGTGCGCGGCAGCTATGCGCTGGCCGTGCTGTTCCGGGATTACCCGGACACCATTTTTGCAGTCAAGCGGGAAAGCCCGCTGATCGTCGGCTGGGGCGAGGGCGAAAACTTTGTGGCTTCGGATATTCCGGCACTGCTCAAGTATACCCGGAAATACAGCGTGCTGGAAGAAGGGGATATGGCCGTCTGCACCACAGAGGGCATCCGCTTTTACAACGAATTTGGTGAGCCAGTGGAGCGCCAGCAGCTGACGGTGGACTGGGATATGGAAGCTGCCGAAAAGGGCGGCTATCCCCACTTTATGCTCAAGGAGATCAACGAGCAGCCTGCGGCCATTATGGCCACGGTCAGCCCCCGTGTAGAGGACGGACTGCCGGTGCTGCGCATCCCGGAGCTGACCGATGAATTGCTGCGCGGTATTGGCCGGGTGCATCTGGTGGGCTGCGGTACGGCTATGCATGCCGGTATGGTGGGCAAATCTGCCATTGAAGCGCTGGCCCGTGTGCCCGCCGAGGTGGACATTGCCAGCGAGTTCCGTTACCGGGACCCCATTCTGGAAAAGAACGATCTGGTCATCATCATCAGCCAGTCCGGCGAGACCAGCGACACGTTGGCAGCGCTCAAGCTGGCCAAGAGCCGCGGCGTGCCGGTGCTGGCCATCGTGAATGTGGTTGGCAGCTCCATTGCACGTGCCGCAGATTATGTAATGTACACCTACGCCGGGCCGGAGATCGCGGTAGCATCCACCAAAGCGTATATGGTGCAGATGTGCGTGCTGTATCTGTTTGCACTGCGGCTGGCCTATGCGCGCGGACGGCTGAGCGAGGCAGAGACCCGCCGCTTTACGGCCCAGCTGCTGCGCGCACCGGAGGTCATCAAGCCGCGCCTTGCAGATTGTGAGCAGATCAAGTACCTTGCCAGCCGCTATGTGAACACCCAGAGCTGCTTCTTCATTGGGCGCGGGTTCGACTATGCGCTCTCGCTGGAGGGCAGCCTGAACTCAAGGAGATCAGCTATGTGCACTCGGATGCCTATGCAGCCGGTGAACATGAACATGGTACCATCAGCCTGATCACCGATGGCGTGCCGGTGATCGCACTGGCCACCCAGAAACAGGTGTACGAAAGACCATTTCCAATGCCAAGGAGACCCGCAGCCGCGGCGCAAGGGTGCTGCTGTTTACCACAAGGATGCTGTGGTGCCGGAAGGCGTGGCAGATGCCGTGATCCGGCTGGATGAGTATGAGGATATCCTGATGCCGCTGCAGCTCATTGTGCCGCTGCAGCTGTTTGCCTATTATATGGCTGTTCTGCGCGGCTGTGACGTGGATAAGCCGCGCAATCTGGCCAAGAGCGTGACCGTGGAGTGACGGCATAAAACGCAGCCAGAAAGCCCTGCACGAAACAGAAATAACAAAACAGGACCCGCTCTGAATCACTGAAGTGCATTCTGTCAAGTAGAAAAAATAATATAAGGTTTTTGTTCGCCGTTTCCACAAGGAGACGGCGAATTTTTTTGTGCAAAATCGGTATCAGGCAGCTCGGTTCATGGCACCGACATGAGCCTGCATCGGCATCTGGATGAACAGACGGTGATGGTAACGGCGGTTGTTGCAGCAGTCAATAGTGATTGTTCTTTCTTGACATGAAAATACCCCCAGAGTACTCAGAGTTTTTGTCTCTGTCTACTCTAGGGGTAGCGTATCACATGGAATGCCGGGGCATTGTGATTTATAGATTATTTGTTTCGACAGGAGGCGCTTCCGATGCAGACGTTTCTACCGGAACATCGTCCTCCGGGTCGCCGAAGTTGTCGTGGTAAGTCTGCAGCAGGTCGATCTCCTTGTTGCGCTTCAGGCCGTGGATGACCAGCTTTTTGATCACATCATAGATGACTGCAAACAGCGGCACACCTACGATCATGCCCACAAAACCCCACAGACCGCCGAACAGCAGAATGGCGAACAGTACCCAGAAACTGGAAAGACCGGTGGTGTTGCCCAGGATCTTGGGGCCGATCACGTTTCCGTCCAGCTGCTGCAGCACCAGAACGAACAGGACGAACCATAGCGCCTTGATGGGGTTCTGAATGAGGATCAGCAGGGTGGCGGGCACGGCACCGATGAACGGGCCGAAGAAGGGGATCACATTGGTCACGCCGATGATCACGGAAACCAGAAGGGCACTGGGGAACTTGAAGATCAGGCAGCCGATATAGCACAGCACGCCGATGATGGCGGAATCCATGATCTTGCCGTTGATGAAACCGCCGAACATCTTATCGGCGTACTTCACTTCTTCCTTGATCAGCTCTGCCCAGCGGGGCTTGAAGATGCTGTAGAGCACCAGCTTGGCCTGCTGCACAAAGCGCTTGCGGCTGGCCAGCATATACACGGCCACGATGATGCCGATGATCAGGTTCTTGGCCATGGTCACTACGTTCAGCACACCCGCTGCGGCACCGCTGACGATGTTCTGCATGGAGGGCAGGAGCCGGGTCTTGATCAGATCATCGATATTGGTGCTGATGGTGGCATAAGCAGAGTTGAGCATGTCCATGATCTGCTGGTTGTTCTCAATGAACTCCACATGATTCGCCCACTGCACGAACTTTGCAAGGTTGCGCTGCGCAGTGTAGTACAGGGTGGTCACGCTGGTAATGAGCTGCGGAATGATCATCATGCACAAAGCGTAGATGAGGAGCAGGCCGAACAGGATGGTCAGCGTAATGGACAGCATATTGACCAGACCATGCATCTTTTCCGGGATGAACCGGCGCAGAAAGCTCTCGATGGTGTTGCATACAGGTTTGAGCAGGTAGGCGATGACGGCACCGTAGATGAATGGCATCAGAATGCCGGTCAGCGTGGAGATGGCATCGCCAAAACCATCGAAGCGGTAGATCAGGAAAAAGAAGATGATGCTCAGGGAGATCGCTCCAAATCCTGCCAGCATCCCGTAGAGGTAGGGCTTGACGTGCGGCTTTTTGTCCATCATGATAGACTCCATTTCAGCCGCGGACATGCAGGAATCCCCGCGGCACTTATCAGATTTTGTTGCTCCTGCGCCAGATGTGCATTTTTTCGGCTTCCTTGATCAGGTCTTCACGGAAGTCGGGATGTGCTACGCTGATCAGAGCTTCGGCCTTTTCCCAGGTGGTCAGGCCCTTCAGGTTCACGCAGCCGTACTCGGTGCACAGGTAGTGGATGTTGGCACGGGTATCGGTGACGATGCTGCCGTTTTCCAGAGTGGGACGGATGCGGCTTTCCAGCTGGCCGGTCTTCTTATTAAAGAAGGTAGAGGACAGGCAGATAAAGCTCTTGCCCCCTGAACTGGATGATGCGCCCAGAACGAAGTCCAGCTGACCGCCGGCACCGGAGATTTGCTTAAGGCCTGCAGTCTCGGCGTTCACCTGACCGAACAGGTCGATGTCCACAGCGTTGTTGATGGAAATAAAGTTATCCAGTGCGGAGATGCTGCGGATATCGTTGGTGTAGTCCACGGGTGCAGACATGCACTCTGGGTTATCGTTCAGGTAATCGTACATTTTCTGGGTGCCGGCACCGAAGGCGTAGACCTGACGGCCCTTGTCCAGCTGCTTGCATGCACCGGTGATCTTGCCGGCCTTGGCGATATCCACAAAGGCGTCCACATACATTTCGGTGTGCACGCCCAGATCCTTCAAATCGCTCTGTGCGATCAGGCTGCCGATGGCATTGGGCATACCGCCGATGCCCAGCTGCAGGCAGGCACCGTTGGGGATCTGCGGAACGATCAGGTTGGCAACCTTCAGATCCACTTCGGTAGCAGCACCGGGAGCGGCCATCTGGCCGATGGGCGGGTTCTCGCCTTCCACGATGCCGGTGACCTGAGAAATGTGGATGCAGTTCTCCATGCCGCCAAGGCAGCGGGGCATGTTCTTGTTGACCTCAACGATGATCTTCTTGGCTTTTTCGCACACAGCACCCAGATGAGATGCACTGGGGCCGAAGTTGAAGTAGCCATGCTCGTCCATGGGGGTCACCTGGAACACCGCCACATCCAGCGGATCCGGGCTTTCGCGGTAGTAGCGGGGCAGCTCGGAATAACGGATGGGGGAGTAGAAGGAGAAGCCCTGTGCAATGGCCTTGCGCTCGATGCCGCCCATATGCCAGCTGTTCCATGTCATGTGTGCAGCGGGATCGTCGATCTGGAAGATCGCGGGCACCCACATCAGGATGCCGCCGCGGAAGTTGACACCTTCCAGCTCAGGCAGACGCTTTGCGATCTCGGCATCCACCGCCACAGGGGTGTTCACAGCCCAGCCGTAATCCACCCAGTCACCGCTTTTGACCAGTGCGGCAGCCTGAGCGGCGGTCATTTTCTTCTGAGCATACAGTTCCGTAAAATCCATTATAAACCATCCTCTCCTATAATAACATAAAGGAATTGTAAATTTATCATTTACTCTTCCTGCACGGACAAATCTTTGCAGGATGTTTACCGCCTGTTGGCAATTTGAACACAGCTCTGACACAGGCGGATGATATCCTGATAACCAGCAGAAGGCAGCTGTCGGACAGGGCAGCAGATCTGCACAACTTAGTTATAACATTAACAATGTGTAGAATCAATAGTTTATCGAGAAAATTTTGACCGACTGGCAATATGGACAAAATTCGCGGAGTTTTTGGACGATTGTTTGGTGCTGAAAAACCAAAATCTTTGCAAAAGGACTTGATAAAATTTTGACGATATGGTTTACTTATAGCGTAGCAAGCAGCTGCGATGCAACACGACATTGATTGTTTAAATTTTAACGATAAAACGTACAGCTTGCACAAAAATCTTGCACCCAAGACTGGAAAGTGCTATCATGGCAGAACCAAAACGCGCTTTTCACAGCGCTCAAGGAGGACACCAGACGATGGCAACAGCAGTTTATCCCGGTTCGTTCGATCCGGTCACAAAAGGGCATCTCGATATCATCAAGCGCGCAGCAAAGATCAACGATCATCTGATCGTGGCGGTGCTCAACAACAGCGCAAAGAATCCGCTCTTCACCGTGGAGGAGCGCGTAGAGCTGCTCAAGGAGTGCTGCAAAGGCATCCAGAATGTTTCGGTGGAGAGCTTCGACGGCCTGACCGTGGAGTTCGCCAAGAAACGGCACGCTTCGGTGATGGTGCGGGGCCTGCGGGCGGTGACGGATTTTGAAAACGAGATCCAGCTTGCGCAGACCAATCACGCACTGATGCCCGGCATCGAGACCATGTTTCTGGCAACGAGCATCAAGTGGAGCTACCTTTCTTCCACCATTGTAAAAGAGGCAGCTTACTACGGCAGCGACATCGGTAAGTTCGTCACACCCAATGTGGAAAAGGCGGTCAACGAAAAGTATGCGCTGATCCGGCAGAAAAAAGACCCCGAGACCTAATTTGTAAAAGCGCTTACGGGCGTTTTGATAAAAATGGCTTACGAAAAGTAACACATACACAATTCAGGAGGCTATTCACATGAAAAAGATCGTTATCGCATCTGCATGCCGTACCGCTATTGGCAAGTTCGGCGGCACTCTGGCAAACGTTCCCGCAGTTGAGCTGGGCTCCATCGTCATCAAGGAAGCTCTGAACCGTGCAAACGTCGCTCCCGAGCAGGTCGATCATGTCTACATGGGCTGCGTCATTCAGGCCGGTCTGGGCCAGAACGTCGCTCGTCAGGCTGCTCTGAAGGCTGGCCTGCCCATCGAGACCCCGGCTGTCACTGTCAACGTGGTGTGCGGCTCCGGTCTGAACTGCGTCAATATGGCTGCTCAGATGATCGAGGCTGGCGATGCTGATATCGTGGTCGCAGGCGGCATGGAGAACATGGACATGGCTCCCTTCGCACTGCAGAAGGCTCGTTACGGCTACCGCATGGGCGCTCCTATGGGCAAGAGCGAGATCGTGGATACCATGGTCAACGATGCTCTGTGGGATGCCTGCGGCTTCAACAAGCACATGGGCATGACCGCTGAGAACGTCTGCACCAACGAGACCTATCAGAAGAAGTACGGCTACAGCCCCATCACCCGTGAGATGCTGGACGAGTTCTCATACAACAGCCAGCTGAAGGCTGACAAGGCCATCAAGGACGGCGCTTTCAAGGACGAGATCGTTCCCGTTGTGATCAAGGGCAAGAAGGGCGACACCGTGTTCGATACTGATGAAGGCCCCCGTCTGAGCGCTCCTGAAGTGCTGGCAAAGCTGAAGCCCGCTTTCACCAAGGACGGCATCGTGACCGCCGGCAACTCTTCCGCCATCAATGACGGCGCTGCTGCTCTGGTCATCATGAGCGAGGAGAAGGCTAAGGAGCTGGGCGTGAAGCCTCTGGCTACCTGGGTCGCAGGTGCTTTGGCTGGCGTTGAGCCGGAAGTCATGGGTCTGGGCCCCATCGCTGCTACCAAGAAGGTCATGGCTAAGACCGGCATGAGCGTTGCTGACATGGATCTGATCGAGGCCAACGAGGCATTTGCTGCTCAGTCTGTGGCTGTCAGCCAGGCTCTGAACTTTGATATGAGCAAGGTGAACGTCAACGGCGGCGCAATTGCTCTGGGCCACCCGGTCGGCGCTTCCGGCGCTCGTATCCTGGTCACCCTGCTGTATGCTATGAAGCATCGCGGTGCTCACAAGGGTCTGGCTACCCTGTGCATCGGCGGCGGCATGGGCTGCGCTACCATCGTTGAGATGGACTAAGTTCCACCTCTTGGAATCCTGACTGAATGACAGACCCGGACGGGGAAGGGAACCGGAGAGCCTTTCCTCCGTCCGGGGGCTGTTTGTGATAATTGATAAGATTTGAATAGGAGGTTTTCACAATGGCATTTGTAAAAACCGAGGTGCAGGGTGCAGTTGAGATCATTACCATCGACCGCCCCAAGGCACTGAATGCCCTGAATCCCGAAGTTCTGGCAGACCTGAAGGCAGCTTTTGAGGCTGTGGATCAGGAGACTGTCCGCTGCATCGTTCTGACCGGCGAAGGCGACAAGAGCTTCGTGGCAGGTGCAGATATCGGTTCCATGAGCACCATGACCAAGGCAGAGGGCGAGGCCTTCGGCAAGCTGGGCAATGATGTGTTCCTGATGATTGAGAGCTTCCCCATCCCCGTTATTGCAGCCGTGAACGGCTTTGCACTGGGCGGCGGCAACGAGCTGGCTATGAGCTGCGACATCCGCATCTGCTCTGACAACGCTGTGTTCGGCCAGCCGGAAGTGGGTCTGGGCATCACCCCGGGCTTCGGCGGCACCCAGCGTCTGGCACGTCTGGTCGGCATGGGTATGGCAAAGCAGCTGGTCTACTCTGCACTGAACATCAAGGCGGACGAGGCTCTGCGCATTGGTCTGGTGAACGCTGTGTATCCTCAGGCTGAACTGATGGAGAACGTGCTGAAGCTGGCCGGCAAGATCGCAAAGAATGCACCCATCGCTGTACGCAACTGCAAGAAGGCAATCAACGGCGGCATCAGCCTGCCCATCGAGAAGGCTGTTGAGGTCGAGGAAAAGCTGTTCGGCAGCTGCTTCGAGACCCACGACCAGAAGGAAGGCATGGCCTGCTTCCTGAGCCGTGAGAAGCCGAAGCCCAAGGCAGTGTTCACCAACAACTAATCCATTACTACATAATTTTTGATATTAAAGGAGAGGTTTCCTATGAAGATCGGTGTTATCGGCGCTGGCACCATGGGCCAGGGCATCGCAAAGGCATTTGCACAGGTTGAGGGCAACACCGTTGCTCTGTGCGACATCAAGCAGGAGTGGGCCGAGAATGGTCTGGCAAAGATCAAGAAGGGCTACGAGAAGCTGGTTGCCAAGGGAAAGATGACGCAGGAAAAGGCAGACGCTATCGTTGCTGCCATCACCCGGGCCTGAAGGAAGACCTGTGCGCTGACTGCGATCTGGTCGTTGAGGCTGCTTTTGAGGATATGAAGGTCAAGCAGACCACCTTCGGCGAACTGGATAAGATCTGCAAGCCCGAGTGCATCTTCGCTTCCAACACTTCTTCTCTGTCCATCACCGAGATCGGCAAGGGCGTTAGCCGTCCGCTGGTCGGCATGCACTTCTTTAACCCCGCAGACCGCATGAAGCTGATCGAGGTCATCGCAGGCTGCAACACTCCCGCTGAGACCGTTGAGAAGATCAAGGAGATCTCTGTTGCCATCGGCAAGCAGCCGGTTCAGGTCAATGAGGCTGCAGGCTTCGTCGTCAACCGCATCCTGATCCCCATGATCAACGAAGCTGCTTTCATCAAGATGGAAGGCGTTTCCGATATCGCCGGCATCGACACCGCTATGAAGCTGGGTGCCAACCACCCCATGGGTCCCCTGGAGCTGGGCGACTTCATCGGCCTGGATATCTGCCTGGCCATCATGGATGTGCTGTACAAGGAGACCGGCGACAGCAAGTACCGTGCCTGCCCGCTGATCCGTAAGATGGTCCGCGGCGGCAACCTGGGCTGCAAGAGCGGCAAGGGCTTCTACGTTTACAACGCAGACCGCACCAAGACCCCTGTTGACCAGCTGTAAATTCTGATAAACGTTTCTCCCGACTATGGAAACACGGCCGGGAGGAATTTGTTTGCACCGGGCAATTCCGGTAAATGAAAAAGACCCGTTAGGAGGATATAGCGATGGATTTTACTCTGTCCAAGCAGCAGCAGATGGTACAGAAAATGTACCGCGAGTTTGCTGAGAACGAAGTCAAGCCCCTGGCAAAGAAGGTTGATGCGGAAGAGTACTTCCCCAAAGAGACCGTCGAAAAGATGGGCAAGCTCGGCATGATGGGCATTTATTTCCCGACTGAGGTCGGCGGTGCAGGCGGCGATGTGCTGTCCTACGTCATGGCAGTGGAAGAGCTGAGCAAGGTCTGCGGCACCACCGGTGTCATCGTCTCTGCTCACACCAGCCTGTGTGCTGCTCCTATTTATGAAAATGGTACTCCCGAGCAGAAGGCAAAGTATCTGCCCAAGCTGTGCAGCGGCGAGTGGCTGGGTGCTTTCGGCCTGACTGAGCCGGGTGCCGGCACCGATGCACAGGGTCAGCAGACCTTTGCAAAGCAGGACCCCGAGACCGGTGATTGGATCCTGAACGGTTCCAAGATCTTCATCACCAACGCCGGCTACGCAAACGTCTTTATCGTTATTGCTGTCACCGATATCGTGCCCGACAAGAAGGGCCGTCCCACCAAGCAGTGCTCCGCCTTTATCGTGGAGCGCACCGACCCGGGCTTCTCCGTCGGTAAGGCTGAGGACAAGATGGGCATCCGCGGTTCTTCCACCTGCGAGCTGATCTTTGAGGACTGCCGCATCCCTGCTGACCGTATGCTGGGTGTGCGTGGCCGCGGCTTCCAGCTGGCTATGGCTACTCTGGACGGCGGCCGTATCGGTATCGCATCTCAGGCTCTGGGCATTGCCGAGGGCGCTCTGGAAGAGACCGTTGCTTACGTCAAGGAGCGCAAGCAGTTCGGCCGCAGCATTTCCGCATTCCAGAACACCCAGTTCGAGCTGGCTGAGATGAAGGCACGCGTTGAGGCTGCAAAGTATCTGGTCTACGCTGCTGCTCTGAAGAAGCAGGAGGCTATGGATGGCAAGAAGGTCCGTTACAGCGTTGAGGCTGCTCAGGCAAAGCTGATCGCAGCCCGCACCGCAAGCGATGTGACCCGCCGCTGCCTGCAGCTGTTCGGCGGTTACGGCTACACCCGTGACTATCCCATCGAGCGCATGATGCGTGATGCCAAGATCACCGAGATCTACGAGGGCACCAGCGAAGTGCAGATGATGGTCATTTCCGGCGCGCTGCTGAAGTAAGGGAGGCAAGAGTTACAATGAAAGCAATTGTTTGTGTAAAGCAGGTTCCTGATACCTCCGGCAAGGTGTCCGTCAAGCCCGATGGCACTCTGGACCGTGCTTCGATGGCTACCATCACCAACCCTGATGACCTGAACGCTCTGGAGGCTGCTCTGAAGCTCAAGGACGCTACCGGCTGCGAAGTCGTTGTTGTTACCATGGGTCCCCCGCCGGCAGAAGGCATGCTGCGTGAGCTGCTGGCCCGCGGCGCTGATAAGGCTGTTCTGGTCTCCGGCCGTGAGTTCGGCGGCTCCGATACCTTTGCAACCAGCCAGATCCTGGCTGCTGCTGTCAACAAGATCGGCGTTGGCCCCGAGGACGTTGTGTTCTGCGGCCGTCAGGCAATCGATGGCGATACCGCACAGGTCGGCCCGCAGATCGCTGAAAAGCTGCATCTGCCTCAGGTCACCTACGTGGCAGACATCCAGAAGGATGGCAACACCCTGACCGTGAAGCGTATGCTGGAAGACGGCTACATGATGGTCAAGGTGCAGACTCCCTGCCTGCTGACCTGCATCAAGGAGCTGAACCAGCCCCGTTACATGAGCGTGAATGGCATCTTCACCTGCTACGACAAGCCGATGGAAGTGTTTGATTACAACGCACTGAAGGACGATCCGCTGATCGAGGTTGATACCATCGGTCTGAAGGGTTCTCCGACGAACGTCTTTAAGTCCTTCACTCCTCCGCAGAAGGGCGCAGGCACCATGCTGAAGGGCGACGATACTGCCGCACAGCTGGCTGGTATCCTGGCCAAGAAGCACCTGATCTGATGAAAGGAGCATAGGATTACAATGGCTGATTTTAACGAATACAAGGGCGTATGGGTCTTCTGCGAGCAGCGCCAGGGCACATTGATGCCCACTGATTTCGAGCTGGTGAGCGAGGCCCGCAAGCTGGCTGATGAGCTGGGCTGCGAGGTCACCGGTCTGCTGCTGGGCGACAACGTGGAAGGCATTGCCAAGGAGCTGGGCGGCTATGGTGCCGATAAGGTCATGGTCTGCGACAGCCCCCTGCTGAAGGACTACACCACCGATGCATACGCTAAGGTCGTGTGCGACATGGTCAACGAGTACAAGCCCGAAGTCCTGCTGATCGGTGCAACCAACATCGGCCGCGATCTGGGCCCCCGCTGCGCAGCTCGTCTGCACACCGGCCTGACCGCTGATGCTACCCATCTGGACATCGACACTGCAAAGTACATCGATTTCCTGAAGGAGAGCTCCACCATCGACCTGTCCAAGCAGAAGTTCGATATGGAAGACCGCAACCTGAAGATGACCCGTCCCGCATTCGGCGGCCATCTGATGGCTACCATCATCTGCCCCCGCTTCCGTCCGCAGATGTCCACCGTGCGTCCCGGCGTTATGAAGAAGGCTCCCTTCGATCAGGCCAAGGCTGATGCCTGCCAGATCGTGAAGCCCGCATTCGCTCTGGCTGCTGAGGACATCAAGACCGAGGTCCTGAGCGTTGAGAAGGCCGCTGAGAAGCTGGTCGATCTGATCGGCGCAGACGTGATCGTCTCTGTCGGCCGCGGCATCAGCAAGGATGTCAACAAGGGCATTGAGCTGGCTGAGCAGCTGGCAGCTGCTCTGGGCGGCGGCGTTGTGGGTGCTTCCCGTGCCGTCACCGATGCAGGCTGGATGACCGCTGACCATCAGGTTGGTCAGACCGGCAAGACCGTGCACCCCAAGATCTATGTTGCTCTGGGCATTTCCGGCGCTATCCAGCACACCGCTGGTATGCAGGACTCCGAGTGCATCATCGCTGTCAACAAGAATGAGGGCGCACCCATCTTCGGTGTTGCCGACTACGGCATCGTGGGCGACCTGTTCAAGGTAGTTCCCGAACTGATCAAGCAGATCGAGGCAGCAAAGGCTGCTCAGTGATCGACTGACGCGAGATCTTTTTATAGCATAGCCTGAATTGTGGGAGGGCGGCTCTTCGGAGCCGCTCTTCTTTTTATGTAAGGAATACGGCACAGCACAGATGGCCCTGAAAAGGCTGCCTGTGCTGTTTTTTGTTGCAGAAAGTACAGCCAAAGGCCGGCTGCAGCCCAGAAAAGGGCTGCGGGATGGGAGGGGAGTGGAACGGAAAAGCGCACACAAAAGTCTGTTACACTTTGAAATATGCATACAAGTGAATGAGTATACAGAAAAATGCATGAAAAATACTGCAGAAAAGGTGTAGAAAAATAAAATGCAACACGTTAAGTGTGACGAAACAATCCTAAAAACGGTGAAGCGCAACACGGACGTAACAAATTTACGGTATCTTGGATGAACTTGTTGCGCTTGTGAAACGATTTCAGAACGGGAAATTTTGATTTCTTTGCATTTTCTCTCAAAAAATCAACAGAAACCCCTTGACGATGAGATGCTATTGTGATACTCTTGTTGCACAATAGTAACATATTTGAAACGGAAGAGTTGCAAATGTGTTACAGTACGCATTCACATGAATGCAAAAAAGCTTTTATATACAAAAGCTTGCGGAGGATGTCTTATGAAAATCGAGATGCGCACCCTGAAAAATATCGCAGCAGCAGCTATGACTCTGGCTGTGGTTTTTGGTGCTGCATCTCTCAAGCCCGTTACTGCAAACGCAGCTGAGGCTTCGGTTTCTGCCTCCATCGAAGAAGAAAATTCCTACATCAGCTTTCAGGACGAAGCTTATCAGAATGAGTTCCTGCGCCGCGTAAACAACGAGCGCGCAAAGGCTGGTCTGAAGCCCGTTCAGCTGGGCGACAGCAGCCACAATAGTGCCGCTCAGGAGCGCGCTAAGGAACTGGCCTCTTCTTATTCCTACGTTCGTCCCAATGGCCAGCGCGATTTTACCATCTTCGCCGAGAATGGTATCGACGATGCGTCCGTTGGCGAAAACTACATAGCTGGCGTTTCTACCCCCGATGCAGCGGTGGATCAGTGGATGAACATTGATTTCGCACGTGAGCGCATGCTGAATGCGGATGTGACCACCATGAGTGTGGGCCACTACGAAGGCGGTGTTTACAACAACTACTGGGTGCTGATCTTCTCTTGCCCCGAAAACTCTTACACCAGCAACTACCGTCAGGAAGTTCTGGATCTGGTCAATGCCGAGCGTGCAAAGTACGGCCTGCAGCCCCTGGTCATGGGCGATGCAAAGCTCACCGCAGCTGCTCAGCAGCGCGCCGAAGAGATCGCAACCGTCAATTCTCACGTTCGTCCCAATGGTACCAAGTGGTACACTGTTCTCAGCGAGTACGGCGTGACGGATGCCGCTGCTGGCGAGAATGCCGCATGGGGCAGCGTTTCTCCTGAAGAAGTCGTGAATGCATGGATGAACTCCGAAGGCCATCGCGCAAACATTCTGGATCCCGAAGCTCGTGCAATGGGTGTTGGCTATTACTACAACAGCTCCAGCACTTGGGGCCATCAGTGGATCCAGCTCTTTACGAAGTGATCATCTTCTTTCTTCTAACAAAAGATCGGCTGAGCTGCAAGGCTTGGCCGATTTTTTGTTGCGCTTTTTTCTGGCAGAGGACATGCGGGCAGCAGTACCGGGAGCTGGCCTTGACACAAAAACGTATGCGGCAGTGGTTGCACAACGGACGATTTATGTTATACTTGATTTGAATAACATGCAGGAGGAACCACAGTGGAGGATTACCGCACCATCCATGGCACGGCCACAGGAGAATACGAAGAAAAGAAGAGCCGCTTCATTGCGGCGCTGTCATTTGCGGACAGCGAGGAAGCTGCCGTTGCATTTCTGGAACAGGTGCGTGCGGCCAACCGCACTGCCCGCCACAATGTGTATGCCTACCGCCTGCGGGAAGGCAACCGGGAACGCTATTCAGATGATGGTGAACCGGCCAAGACGGCGGGCACACCAGCGCTGGAGGTGCTGCAGCACAGCGGCCTGACGGATCTGATCGTGGTGGTGACCCGTTACTTTGGCGGTGTGCTGCTGGGCACCGGCGGCTTGGTGCGTGCATACACCACGGCTACGGCCCGTGCACTGGAAAATGCCGAGGTGGTCACGGTGCGCAGCGTGGTGGAGCTGAGCGTGACGGTGGATTACTCCCTTTATGAGCGTGCATCGCTGCTGATCGATGCGGCGGGAGCAAAACAGGCCGCGCCGCAGTTCACGGATCGCGTGACCCTGTGCTGGCAGATGCCGGAACACACCGAAGGCCCGCTGCTGGAACAGCTGCGGGAGCTGACGCGCGGCAGCGCGCAGGTGACGGTATCCGACCCGTTCTACGCACCGTTCTGAACCCGGCAGCAGCAAAAATAAAAAAGCAAGCATTATTTTGCGAACCGACAGGCTTTTTCCCCCTTCGACAAAGCGGATGTGCTACAATTGCCGCAGACGCAGCAATTGGGATCGGCTGTGCCGAAACAGAGAGGGGGAATGGCGACAAAAAGGGAGGGCGACTTTGTATGGATGTACGTCAGCGCACAGAAGAGATCGAACATATGACCTTCGCGCCGTGGGCTACCTTCAGCGACCAGAGCCGCGGCCGCATGCTGCCGGAAGAGCAGGACCCGATCCGGCCGGTGTTCCAGCGTGACCGTGACCGGGTGCTGCACTGCAAGGCGTTCCGACGGCTCAAACAAAAGACGCAGGTGTTCCTCTCGCCGGAGGGAGACCTGTACCGCACCCGACTGACCCATACGCTGGAGGTCTCGCAGATCGCGCGAACCATTGCCCGCGCCCTGCGGCTGAACGAAGATCTGACCGAAGCGATCAGCCTTGCCCATGATCTGGGCCACACGCCGTTTGGCCATGCCGGGGAGCGTGCGCTGAATGAGCTGTGCCCGGACGGCTTCAAGCACTACATGCAGAGCCTGCGTGTGGTGGACAAGCTGGAAAAGGACGGCCGGGGCCTGAACCTGACGTGGGAGGTGCGCAACGGCATCGTGACCCACACAAAGGGCACCTGGGCGGCAACGCCGGAAGGGCGCATCGTGCGCATGGCGGATCAGATCGCCTATGTGAACCATGACATTGAGGACGCGGTGCGCGCCGGTGTGCTGGACCCAGCCACCCTGCCGAAAGAATGCACCGCCGTGCTGGGCCAGACAAAATCTGCCCGCATCACCACCATGATCAACAGTATCCTTGCCAACAGCGATGGGGATGTGAAGGTGGGCGCAGAGGAAAACGAGGCCTTCCTTGCGCTGCGGGATTTCATGTATGCCACCGTGTACGTGGACAAGACCGCCAAGCGGGAAGAGCAGAAGGTGGACAAGGTGATCGGGGAACTGTACGATTACTACCTGAACCATGTGGACCGGATGTCCAACTTCTACATCCAGCTGGCTTATCAGGAGGGCAGAGAACGTGCAGTGACTGATTACATCAGTGGCATGAGCGATGAATTTGCCATCCGCACTTTTGAGGAATTGTTTGTGCCCCGGAAGTGGCATGTCCTATAAATCCGAAAGGTCGTTTGAAAGATCCATGATCCCACACGAATACATTGAAGAACTGACCCGCCGCACCGACATTGTGGAGCTGGTGGGCAGCTATGTGCAGCTCAAGCGCAAGGGACGTTTGTATGGCGGCCTGTGCCCCTTCCACAGCGAAAAAACGCCCTCATTCTACGTCTACCCGGACACCCAGAGCTTTTACTGCTTTGGCTGCGGCGCAGGCGGCGATGCCATTACCTTTACGAAAAAGATCAACAGCATCGATTACCCGGAGGCCGTTAAGCTGCTGGCAGCGCGGGCCGGTATGCCGGAGCCGCAGGAGGACGACAAAACAGGCCGGATGCGCAGCCGCATCCTCTCCATGAACAAGGAGGCGGCACGGTTTTTCCACGCCTGCCTGAACTCCACCGTGGAGGAAGCCCGGCAGGCCCGTGCCTACTGGCGGCGGCGCGGTCTGGACGACAAGACGATCGTCCGGTTCGGGCTGGGCTATGCGCCCAACGACGGACAGGCGCTGTATCAGTTCCTGCGCGATAAGGGCTACAATCAGCAGGAGTTGGATGCCAGCGGCCTGTTCAAGCGCAGTGCGTCCGGCCGCATCTACTGCCTGTTCTGGAAGCGGGTGATGACCCCCATCTTTGACCTGCGCGGCAACATCATTGCGTTTGGTGGGCGCGTGCTGGACGATTCCAAACCGAAATATGTCAACAGCCCGGAAACGCTGGTGTACCACAAATCAGAGACGGTGTTTGCGCTGCAGATCGCAAAGCGCAGCGCGGTGCGCCGGTTCGTGCTGTGCGAGGGCTACATGGACGTGATCAGTATGCATCAGGCAGGCATCGACACAGCAGTGTGCGCCTGCGGCACGGCCCTGACCCCGGAGCAGGTGCGGCTCATCAGCGAGTATGCTGACGAGGTGATCCTGAGCTACGATTCGGACGAAGCAGGCCAGAAGGCCACGCTGCGCTCGCTGGAACTGTTCCGCAACAGCCCGGTAAAGGTGGGCGTGCTGCAGATCCCCGGTGCAAAGGACCCGGACGAGTACATCAAAAAGTATGGCGCAGAGCGATTCAAAGCCCTGCTGGACGGTGTGGGCAATGCACTGGACTTCCGGCTGGCCGTCTGCGCAGCCAGTACGATCTGGCACAGGATGCCCAGCGGCTGGAATACGTGAAGGAAGCTGTGAATATGCTGGCAGAGCGCTCCAACCCTACCGAGCAGGAAGTGTATGCGGGGCCGTCTGGCTGAGGAGACCAACATCTCTAAAACAGCTATCATGACCCAGCTGGAGACCGCCGTGAAGAGGGCGGGCAGCAAGCACCGCTGGGAGAAAAATGCAACAGGCGCTCAAGTCCGGTGAGATGAATCAGATCAACGTGCCGTACAGTGCGGGCGGCAGTCAGGCGCTGGGCATTGCCAGTGCACAGCAGCGGCTGCTGGCGGCCATGATGATGTTGCTTGTTGTTGGGCAGGATGATGACGGCGTCGGCGTTCACCTGACCCGCCGCATCAAGCAGGTCCTTCGTGGACGGGTTCATGGTCTGCCCGCCGGACACCACCACGTCCACGCCCAGGCTCTTGAGG
>ENA-OQDA01000185-OQDA01000185.1-human-gut-metagenome-genome-assembly--contig:-NODE-185-length-27532-cov-5.376428_pt1 | contig 27532 bp, 25 predicted proteins | sample MGYA00242771_ERZ504603 | MGnify/ENA primary metagenome ERZ504603 (study PRJEB26092, sample SAMD00036328) | human gut metagenome | host: Homo sapiens | study: EMG produced TPA metagenomics assembly of...
CCCGCAGCTTGGAGTTTTTCGCGGTTGATACTGTTTTTCAGCGCTTCCTCTTTTGTCAGCTCCCGGTAATGATCATCGATCAGCTCCATACTGGAATGTTCGTCGACGATTTCTACCCGGTCCCCTTCCGATTTTGTCTGAATATAGATATTTCCTCCCCGCACGACAATATTGAGAGCGGCGGGATCTCCGCTTTCGTTGTACAGATCAATCTGGTACAAATCGGTTTTCAGCCGTTTATGATCCCGAATATCCTTAAGGTAAATCTTATTTTCCATACGGTAATCCAGGTGATCGCCATGCTCATTGTTTTCATCCGATACCAGCTTTCCATCCCGGATGCGGATGATTCTGGAAGCGTAAAACTTTGCCAGATTTTCCTCGTGGGTCACCAGCACTACCAGTTTGTCCCTGGCGATGGAATGAATCATGTTCATGACTTCGATGGTGTTGCGGCTGTCCAGATTTCCCGTCGGCTCATCGGCAATGATGATAGCGGGATTTTTGACAATGGCTCTGGCAATTCCGACCCGCTGCCGCTCTCCGCCGGACAGCATGTCCGCGTAACGGTTCCGGTACCGGTACATCCCCACCTTCTCCAGAACATAGTTCACTTTTTCCTCGATCTCTTTTTTGTCCTTTACACCCACCATTTTCAGGGCAATGGCAACATTGTCAAAGACCGTCATATTATCCACCAGATTGTAGTTCTGGAAAATATATCCGATATTCAGATTCCGGATCTGATCGATTTTAGCAGATCGGCGCCTTGTAATCCTCTGCCCGTTAATATAGATTTTTCCGCTGCTGACCTTGTCCAATCCTCCGATGGCATTTAAAAGGGTCGTTTTCCCGCAGCCGGAAGGTCCCAGCAGGGCAACCAGTCCCGACCCGCCCAGTTCCAGGGAAGTGTTGTTGATTACATGAAGTTCATTTTTCCTTCTGCAATTAAAATATTTATTTACATGTTCCAGTTTTACCATGCTTACGCCTCCTCTCTGTACGACCCCATAGCCGTCTTCTTAAACAGTTTCCTCGCGAATTTTCCTGAAATCAGGTAAGACATGGCAAGGAGCACGACATAGAGAATCACGTAATCCCAAGCGCTCATATATTCCATCAGCGTCTTCAGATATTCAAAATGAATCAGACCGTAACGGACACATGCCGCCAGCGTCAGAAAGAGACCGTAAGCGATATGAACAACGGTAATCAGCTCAACATCCAGAATACGGCGGATGCTCCGCTTGTCCAGCCCCAGCATCCGCAGAATGCTGAAATAGGAAGCCCTGGAGCGCAAAATCAGTTGAATAACAAAATAAGCGATAAAGAACACCGCGATCAGCAGAACAACGGTTACCGGGACCTGCACAATGGAAATCAGTTCATTCGCCGTATTTATCAGCGTATTCTTCAGCGCAGAGGCTGATATCCCATTTTCTCAAGTTTCGGACGCGGTCCGGTCCACGTCCTTTAAGTCCGCGGTATAAACAGATACCTGGTAGTTATCTGTTTTCATTGTCGCACAGGTTCAGCTGGCTGGCATCGACGGGACCGGTGTTCTCGCGGAAGTACTGGTTCAGCAGGTCCGCATCCGCCTGCCGCGCGGGTACAAAAGCGACTGGCCGTTGTACTGCGGGCCGCTGATGACCGGCATCTGGCAGATCATAATTTTACTGGAATCGATTTTCAGCATACTGATGGCAAAGCTGATGAGGTCGGACGCGCTGAGGTTCGTCTCCATATAGTTCAGCACGGCGGGGGTCAGCTTGGCGACGTCCCAGATGTTGCCGATGCTCTTGAGCTTGCGGAACAGTGCCGCGTAGAACTGGCGCTGCATGTTCAGGCGGCCAATGTCGCCGTCGGGGTAAATTTTACGCGCACGCAGCAGGAACTCCATCGACGCACCGTTCAACGTCTGGTAGCCGGCGTGAATGACGCTGTCTCCCAGCCCCAGCGCGGCGTAGTCTACATCCACGGGGACGTTGATCTCCACGCCGCCGAACAGGTCTACCAGCTCGGTCAGCATTTCCAGACGGATCGTGATAAAGCCGTCGATGGGCAGCTTGTACTGGTCTGCGACCAGCTCACACAGGGCGGCCATATTGTTGTTGCTGTCGCTGCCCTGGGTCTTGGCCACGCCGTTGATGCGGTAGTTGCCGGAGACGCTCGCGTCCGTCGTGACCATTGTATCACGCGGGATCTGCAGCATCTTCATCTCGCCCGTCTCATTGTTGAAATGGACGTACAAAATCATATCGGTCATGCCGTCGTTGACGTTGGAGTCATTGGCCGCACCTGCGGACAGATCGCCGGTGGACGAACGGTCAACGCCGGTGACAAGGATGTTGAACTCCTTGCCCTGGAATTCCTTTGGCGTGTTGATGAGCTGGTTCAGCTTGATGTTGCCGCCCGCCGGGGTGATGGCCCCCATGATGAGCGCGAGCGCACCGCCGAAGATCAGCGCGATGACCAAAAGCGTGATCAGCAGGATCTGCCACCAGCGGATCTTTTTCTTCTTTTTCCCGTTTCCGCCCTTGCCGCTGCCGCCCTTTTTGCCGGACTTTCTGCCCTTTGCCTTGCGCGGGGCATCGTCCTCATCGCGCGGGGGCTTGCGGCTGCCGCCATTGCCGCCTGCGGCGGTGCGGGGCTTATGGGCTGCGGGCTGCGGGGCATCCGCATGCTTTGCGCGGCGGGGCTGCGCGGCAGCCTCCTCCAGCCGGATGCCGCCGACGGGGGCCGCCTGCTGCACAGGGGCCTGCGCCTGGGGGCGCGTGGCGGGCTGCTGCACCTGCCGCGGGGCCGCGGGCTGCTCATACAACTGGGCAGCGGCCTGCCGGGCGCGCTGCTCCGGCTCCGGCGGGCGGTTCACGGTGCGGCGGGGGCGCTGCACCTGAAACTGCAAGGTATCGCCGTATCTGCGCTCGGCAGCGGCGCGGTAGGCCATGGCCTGCCGCTGGGCGTAGGTCAGCTCACGGGGCTTTTCCGGTGCGGGCGCAGCCTGCTGGGCACGCTCCTGTACCGGCGGCTCGGGTGCGGGGGCCGGCTGCTCGGTCACAACGGGGCGCTGGCTGATATGCCGTCCCTGGGCCGTGCGCATGGGCTGCTGCACGGTGCGGCGGCGGGCATTCTGTTCGGCCAGCTGTTGGGGCGCGGCGGCGGGCAGCCTCATACTGCTCCTGATCCAGCCCGCCCGATGCACTGCCGGTATACAGCTTACGCGGTTCGCTCATTACATTTCCTCCCTGCTCTGTGGAGTGTTTTTATTCAAGGTGTGCTTTTGCATACTCATAAGCGGCAACGCTTTCAGGGTCCAGCGAGCCGCCCTTTTCTTCCACAAAATCAATGCTGCGCTTGAGTGCGTCGCAAAGAGCCCGGTCCAGATCCTGCATTTCCAGCGCGCGCAGGTCGTCTACGCCGGGCCAGTCGCGCTCGGCGCTGGTCATATCGGCCAAATAGATGATCTTATCGAGCTTGGACATTTCCGGCTTGCCGGTAGTATGGCAGCGGATGGCAGACAAAATTTCCGGGTCGGTGATGCCCCATTGTGTTTCGGCCAGGATGGCGGCGGCGATGCCGTGCCAGACCGGCGACGGACGTGCGGGGGCATTTTCTGCTATTATAGCATTATCGGCAAAAATCTGCAACAACTCCTGCTTGGGCAGTTCCTTGGCGGAATCGTGCAAAATTGCCGCCATAGCGGCCTTTTCCGGGTCTGTGCCCCAGCGCCTGGCAAGTTTTACAGCCATTTTTTTTACATTTTTCGTGTGCGTCCAGCGCTTTTCGCTCAGGCGGGCCTTGACCAACTTCTTGGCTTCGGAGTAATCCATGGCGTTTTTCCTTCTCCTGACTGGCTGTAGGGGCCGGACATGTCCGGCCCTCAACTTTGCCGTGATTGCCCTTGAACGGGTGGTGTATTTTTATGCTGCGGGCCGGGCATGCCCGGCCCCTACAGAGCAGTCGTTTTCGGGTCATGCGTAGGGCGGGGTGCCCTCACCCCGCCGCGGCGGCCTGGGGGCAGGCCGCCCTACAGGCTCCCGTAAAGTTTATACTTATTGATAATATCCAGCACCTCCGGCGGCAGCACCTCCGGCCACTGCTCCCGCGGGATCTTCCCGCTGCGGATGTCGCTCGACGCGCAGGGGTAGCTCTCGGCGCGGGCAAAAAGGACGCGGCCCCCGGCCTTTTTCAGTTCTGCGGCGGCGGCGTGCAGGGCGGCCTCATCGGTGCCGGTGCGGCTCTCGACGACGAGGGCAGCCATTTTCAGCATATCCTGCCAGCGGTACCATTCCTGAAACGTCAGCAGCATGTCGCTGCCGACGCAGAGGTACAGCGCGCCGTCCGGGTCTTGGCCGCGCAGCCATTCCAGCGTGTGCACGGTGTAGCTGCGCCCGCCTTGGCGTATCTCCCAATCGCTGACCTGCACCGCCGGGGACAGCGCTGTAAAGCAGGCACACATCTGCAGGCGCAGCTCTGCCGGGGTGGCGCTGGCGTGCTTGTGGGGCGGCGTGCCCGCGGGCATAACGAGGGCGCGGTCCGGCTGTACCAGTGCCAGCGCGGCGCGCAGGTTGTTCATGTGGCCGTTGTGGGGCGGGTCGAACGTCCCGCCGTAGAGCAGTGTTTTCATTTTGCCAGCACGGCGGTGTAGGCGCTTTCCTTTTTCTTCTGCTTGAACAGCACGAATTTGCGGCCAATGACCTGCACGCACTCGCAGTCCAGCGCCTCGCACAGGATGTCGGCGGCCTCGCGGGCGGAATATTCGCTGTTTTCCAGCACCTTTACTTTGATAAGCTCGCGTGCGGCGATGCAGTCGGCGATGCCCTGCTTGAGGGTGTCGTCGATCTCGCCCTTGCCGATCTGGTAAACGGGGTCCATCGTGTTCGCCGCGCTGCGCAGAGCCGCGCGCTGTTTGCTGGTTAAAGACATAGGGTTTCTCCTTTATAGTTATAGTATGTATCGTATCGCGGTAGGGGCCGGGCATGCCCGGCCCCTACAAAGGCTTCCCCCGAGGGGCTGCGCCCGCAGGCGCGTGTCGGAGCGCAACCGCCGGAGGCGGCTCTTAGCGCGGAGACTGAAGCTGTCGCCCGCAGGCGACTGATGAGGGCAGAGTCCACGGCAGCTTCCCGTTCACGGGTACCCGCCGCAAGGCTGCCCCTCATCCGGCCTCGGGCGGGGCCTCGGCCACCTTCCCCCAAAGGGGAAGGCTTTTATCCCAAAAATTCGGGCAGCTTTTCTGCCAGCTTCTCCATTGCCCGGCCGCGGTGGCTGATGGCGTCCTTCTCGTCGGGGGTGAGCTGGGCGTAGCTGCGGCGTTCGGTGTTCGGGCGCTTGCCGTCGGGTGCGCCGTACTCGTCGGGGATGAACAGCGGGTCATAGCCGAAGCCATAGTCGCCGTTCTGCAATGTAAACGCAATGCGGCCCGGGCACTCGCCCTCGACCTCCAGTGCGCGTCCGTCCGGCAGCATGAAGCAGACCGCCGACACGAACTTTGCGCCGCGCTGTTCCTCCGGCACGTCGGCCAGTTCCCGCAGCAGCTTTGCGTTGTTCGCGTCGTCGTCGCCGTGATGCCCGGCGTAGCGGGCGCTGTAGACGCCGGGCGCACCGTGCAGCGCGTCGGTGCAGAGACCGGAGTCATCGGCCACGGTGGGCAGGCCGCTGGCCTTGCAGAACGCCTCGGCCTTGATGCGGGCGTTTTCGGCAAATGTCGTGCCGGTTTCCTCGGGGTCAAGGTCGATCCCCAGCTCCCGCAGGCTCTTGACCTCATGGCCCATGCGTTCCAGAATGCGGCGCAATTCCTTCAGCTTGCCCGCGTTGTTGCTGGCGGCGCAAACGATCATGCTTCGCTCTCCCCTTCCTCTTTTTTTTCGTCCTTCTGCAGGGCGGATTCCGGCAGCAGGCTTTCGACGAAGGTCTGTGCGTCAAATTCCATCAGGTCGTCGATCTTCTCGCCGACGCCGATGAAGCGGATGGGCAGACCGAGGTTTTCCCACACAGAGACCGCGCAGCCGCCGCGGGGCGTGCCGTCGAGCTTGGTCAGCACCACGCCGGTGGCATTGGCGGCCTTGCAGAACTCCTCGGCCTGGCTGATAGCGTTCTGGCCCGTGATGGCGTCGAGCACCAGCAGCACCTCAAGGCTCGCCTCGGGGCTGGCCTTCTTGACGCTGCGGGAGATTTTGGACAGCTCGTCCATCAGGCCCTTCTTGTTGTGCAGACGTCCGGCGGTGTCGGCAATGACCATGTCGTAGCCGCGGGCGTTGGCGCTCTTGACGGCGTCGAAGATGACCGCCGCCGGGTCCGCGCCCATGCCGGCCTGGACCAGCGGCACGTCGGCACGCTCGGCCCAGAGCTCCAGCTGCTCACTGGCGGCGGCGCGGAAGGTATCGCCCGCTGCCAGCATGACGCGGCGGCCCTGCTTTTTGTACAGGCCGGCCAGCTTGGCAATCGTCGTGGTCTTGCCGACGCCGTTGACGCCGATGACCAGAATGACGGCGGGCTTGCCGTCCAGATCCATCGGGTAGCGGGGGGTCAGCTCCTGGCAGATGATGCCGCGCAGCGCGTCCAGCGCCTCCTGACCGGTTTTCAGGTGTTTTTCCTCGACCTCGTCGTGCAGCTCGTCCACCAGACGCACGGCGCAGGCGGGGCCGACGTCGGCCAGAATGAGCTGTTCCTCGAGCCGGTCGTACAGATCATCGTCGATCTGCGCGTTGGTCAGCGTATTGACGATGCTCTGGAAAAAGCCCGTGCGGGTCTTTTCCAGCCCGCGCTTGACCTTTTGCTGCTCCTGAAATTCCTCCTCGGAAATATCGCGTTTGAAAAAGTTGAAAAAGCCCATCGTGGCCCTCCTTACTTTTGATTTGCCGCCCCGCGGGTTTGTGTGGCTTCCCATTGGCGGGTGGTCGTATTGATGTGGCGGGTCGGGCATGCCCGGCCCCTAGATGCCATCAGGTAATAAGGTCCGCGCTCACATTATCCAGATCCAATCGCAAAATCTTCGACACGCCGTCCTCCTGCATCGTGACGCCGTAGAGGACGTCGGCGGCCTCCATCGTGCCGCGGCGGTGGGTGATGACAATGAACTGGGTGCGGTCCGTCATGCGGCGCAGATACTGCGCATAGCGCGCGACGTTTACGTCGTCCAGCGCGGCCTCGATCTCATCGAGGAAGCAGAACGGCGCGGGGTTGACGCGCAGGATGGCGAAATAGATCGAGATAGCGACCAGCGCCTGCTCGCCGCCGGAAAGCGCGGACAGGTTCTTGATGACCTTGCCCGGGGGCGAGACTTCAATTTCAATACCGGATTCCAGCACGTTCGCTTCATCCGACAGGTACAGTCGCGCATGACCGCCGCCGAACAGCTCCTTGAAAATTTGCTGGAAGTTCGCGTTGATCTGCTTAAAGCTCGCCGTGAACAGCTCCTGCATCTCACTGCACAGCTCGGCGATCATCTTCGTCAGCTCGGCCTTCGCCTTTTCGACGTCGGTGACCTGCGCCTTCATGAAGTCATAGCGCTCCCTGACCTCTTTATATTCGTCAATCGCGCCGACGTTGACGTTGCCCAAGGCGCGGATCTTGCCGCGGACCTCGGTCACGCTGCGGCGCAGCTCGGTCAGGCTCTCAAACGGCACGCACTGGCTGCGGGCCTCGCTCTCGGTCAGCTGGTATTCCTCCCACAGCTTGCTGTTGGTGTCGTTCAGCTCGGTCTCGGCGGCGGTGCGGCGCTCGGCCAGGCGGGCCATCTCGCCGCTCATCCGCTCGCGCTCGTCGGTCAGGGCGCGGTTGTCCTGCCCCAGCTTCGAGATCGCAGCCTCCTTTTCGAGGCGGGCCGCGTTGGCAGATCGAATCGTTTCCTCCGCGGCGGCAATTTTCTGCTGGTTGTCGCCGCGCACGCGCTCCATCTCGGCGATTTTCAGCGCGTTGGCCTCGATTTTTGCCTTGGCGGCCTCAATCGCCGTCTGCAGCTCGCGGGCGCGGGCATCGGCCTCGCCGGTACGGCTCCGCAAGCCCTCCAGTGCGGCCTCATGCAGGCCGACGTCCTTCTCGTCCGCCAGGCGCTGCAGCTGCTTTTCGGACAGCTCTCCGGTGATTTTTTCGCGTTCTGCCGTCAGGCTGCCCGTGCTCTCGCCCAAGGCGGCCAGCTCGGCGGTGTACTGCGCCAGCTCGGCCTCGGTGTCGGTCCGGGCCTTCTCGGCCTCGGTGCGCGCGGTCTCGTTCCGGGTCACGGCGGCCTGCTGGGCGGCGATCTCGGCCTCGATGCTCCGGGCCGTCTCGTCGTACTGGGCGGCGGCCTTCGTCAGGCGCTCGAGCTCTAGGTTCGCGCGGACGTGCTCCGTCGCGGCGTTCATGCCCTCGCCCTCGGCACCGGCCAGCTGGGCCGAGAGATTGTCCACCTCGGCCTTGCGGGCGGCCAATTCCTTTTCCGCCTCGGTGCGTTTCTGCTCAAGCTTCGTCAGCTTGCTGCGCAGCTCGTCCAGCTCCTGCTTGCGGCTGAACACGCCGACGCTGCGGGCGGTGGAGCCGCCGGTGAACGAGCCGCCCGCGTTGATGACCTGGCCGTCCAACGTGACGATGCGGTTCCGGTAGCCGAGGTTCCGCGCCACGGCGGACGCCTCGGTCAGGTCCTCGACCACGATGATGCGGCCCAGCAGATTGTCGATGATATGCTGATATTTCGGGTCTGTCCTGACCAGGTCGGCGGCGACCTCCGCCGTGCCGGTCAGGCGGCCCGTGAAGCGGGAGCCCTGCACGGTGTCCAGCGGCAAAAACGTAGCGCGGCCTGCGCGCTCGTCCTTCAAAAAGCCGATGGCGGCGCGGGCACAGCCCTGGTCCTCGACGACGATGTTCTGCAGCGCAAAGCCGAGCGCTGTCTCAATGGCGGTCTCGTAGCCCTTTTCGACGGTGATGATGCCCGCCACGGGGCCGATGATGCCCCGCAGCCGCCCGCCGCCCGCCGCGCGCATGACGGCCTTGACGCTCTGCTGGTAGCCGTCCATGTTGCGCTCCAGATCTTCCAGAATGTGGATGCGCTGGGCGGCGGCGGACCTTTCTCGGTCCGCCTTCTGCAGGTTGTCGGCAGCCTCGGCCTGCTGACGGCGGCGGCTGTCCAATTTCAGCTTCAGGCCCGCCTTGATGTTGTCGTTGCGGGTCACGGCCTCCTCGGCGTCCTTAAAGCGGCGCTCGGCGCGGCGGCGTTCCTCGTCGGTGGCGGCGGCGCCGGCTTTCAGCTCCTCGGCCTGGCGCTGTGCCTCGGCCAGGCGGTTGGCCGCAGCCTCCCCTGCCGACTGCGCCGACGCGGCGCTGACCCTGGCGGCGGTGGCGGTGTCCTGCAGGCGGGCCATGGCGGCGTCAATGACGTCGCGGCGCTCGCCGCTGGCAGCGGCCTTTTCCTCAAGGGCACGCAGGGCCTCGCGCAGCTCGGCCACGCGGGCGTCCAGCCCGGCCATGCCGCTTTTCAGCGTCTCGATGGCGGCGCGGTGGTCCGCGGCCTCGCGCTCGATGCTCTCGCGGCCCTGCCCGGCGCGCTCCAATTCGGACGTAGCATCGTCGATGCGGAACCGGCTGTGCTCGCTCTCGTTTTTCAGGACGGCGATCTCGCTCTCGCTGCCGGCGTTTGCCTCGGTGATGGCGCGGATGTCGGCGTTGGCCTGCTCGACGGCCAGCACCAGCTGCTGGGCCTCGGCACGCAGGGACGCGCTTTTTTCGTCAAACTCGTCCAGCTGGCGGCTCAGGCGGTCATAGTCGGCCTGGGCAGCCTCGTACTTGCGCTGCTGGTCGCGCAGCGAGTCGTTGGCGCGGCGGATGGCATCGACCCAGAGTGTGATCTCCAGCGTCTTGCGCTTCTCGCTCAATTCCAGAAACTGCTGGGCCTTCTCGCTGTCGCGTTTCAGGGGGCCGACGCGCTTTTCCAGCTCACCCAGAATGTCCCGCAGGCGCTCTAAGTTGCCCTCGGCGGCTTCCAGGCGGCGCTCGGCCTCGTTTTTGCGGTAGCGGTACTTGGCGATGCCGGACGCCTCCTCAAAAATTTCGCGGCGCTCCGCTGATTTTGCGCCGACGATCTCGGCAATGCGGCCCTGCCCGACGATGGCATAGCCGTCGCGGCCAATGCCGGTGTCGAGCAGCAGCTCGTACACGTCCTTTAAGCGGACGTTCTGGCCGTTGATGGAGTATTCACTCTCGCCGCTGCGGTAGTACCGGCGGCCGATCGTGACCTCGTCGGCGTCCATGTCCAGACCGTGGTCGCTGTTGTCGATGGTCAGCGCGACGGAGGCATAGCCCATGGCACCGCGGGACTGGGTGCCGCCGAAGATGACGTCCTCCATCTTGCCGCTGCCGCGCAGCTGCTTGGAGCTGGTCTCGCCCAGCACCCAGCGGATGGAGTCGGAGATGTTCGACTTGCCCGAGCCGTTCGGCCCGACAACGCCGGTAATGCCCTCGCCGATCTCGATCTTTGTCTTATCGGGGAAGGATTTGAAGCCTTGGATTTCCAGTTCTTTCAGGCGCATTCCATGGGTACCTTTCAAAATTCTTAAAATGGTCGTAGGGGCCGGGCATGCCCGGCCCTCAACCTCGCCTTATGTACCCGTAAACGGGTCGCGATTTTTATGCCGCGGGCCGGGCATGCCCGGCCCCTACAGGGCGTCACTTATTGCAATTTTTCCAGCGCCACCTTTGCTGCGTGCTGTTCGGCGGCTTTTTTGCTGCGGCCACGGCCCTCGGCCAGCAGCTCGCCGTTGCGCCAGACGCAGACCGTAAACTGCTTGTTGTGGTCGGGGCCGGTCTCGCCGGTGACCTCGTATTTCAGCACGGCGGACGGGTCCTGCTGGACGACCTCCTGCAGACGGGTCTTGTAGTCGTCCTCGGCAGTCTTGCCCTCGGTGATGAAGGGCAGGATGAAATTGCGCGCGGCCTCCATGCCGCCGTCCAGATACAGCGCGGCAATGACCGCCTCGAACGCATCGGAGACAACGCTCGGGCGGCTGCGTCCGCCGCCAAGATCCTCGCCGTGGCCAAGGCGCAGATACTCACCCAGCTGAATTTCCTGTGCGAACTGGAACAGTGCATCCTCGCTGACGAGGCTGGCGCGCATACGGGTCAGCTCGCCCTCGGGGCGGCCCGACTGGTGGAACAGGTAGTCCGCTACAACGACGGACAGCACGCTGTCGCCCAGAAATTCCAGCCGCTCGTTGTGGGTCGTGGCGACCTTGCTCTCGTTGGCATAGCTGGTATGGGTCAGCGCAATGCGCAGCAGCGCAGGATTTTTGAATGTATAGTGCAGGACCTCCTGCAGTTCTTCCGGTTTGTGAGCCATATTCTTTCACCTTTCCGGCTAGTCCGTAGGGGCCGGGCATACCCGGCCCTCAACCTTATCTCGATTGCCCTTTTACGGGCGGTATTTTTTATGCCGCGGGCCGGACATGTCCGGCCCCTACAGGGCAGCTTTCCTTTTAAGCGTCTGCTTCTTCCTTCTGTGCAGCCACCTCTGCCAGCGCCTTCTCCATCGTGCCGCACAGGTCGTTGGCGACGCAGAGCTTGGCCTGACGGATGGCGTTCTTGATGCCCTTGGCGTGGCTGGAACCGTGCGCCTTGATGACCGGCTTCGCGGCGCCCAGCAGCGGTGCGCCGCCGACCTCCTCGGAGTCCATCATACGTTTCAGCTCGCCCAGACCGCCCTTGATGCCCAGATAGCTGAGCTTGGTGATCAGGTTCTGCAAGAAGATTTTTTTCAGCATCCCCAGCAGCGTTTTGGCGACGCCCTCGGTCAATTTCAGCACGACGTTGCCGACAAAGCCGTCGCAGACGACGACGTCCACGTCACCGTCCATGATGTAGCGCGGCTCGATGTTGCCCGCAAAGTGGATGCAGGGGTTTGCCTTCAGCAGCTTGTGGGCCTCGCGGTAGGTCGGCGTGCCCTTCGTGTCCTCCGCGCCGTTGTTGACAAGCGCGACCTTCGGCGTTTCGCGGCCCATGACCTTCTCGGCGTAGACGCTGCCCATCGTGCCGAAGGCGTTGAGCATTTCGGGGCGGCACTCGACGTTCGCACCGCAGTCCAGCAGCAGGAAATTCTGCTTGGCGCCGGGCATCGGGGTGGCCAGCGCCGGGCGCTTGACACCCTTGACCGTGCGCACGATGAGACTGGTGCCGACGTGCAGCGCACCGGTGGAGCCGGCACTGACAAAGGCATCGGCCTCGCCGTTCTTCAGCATGGTCAGACCCTTCACAAGGCTGGAATCCTTTTTGTGACGCACGGCCTTGACCGGGTCATCGTGCATGTCGATGGTCTCGGTGCAGTTGAGGATCTCAAACGGTGCAAGGTCGATTTTATTCTCTTTTGCGCAGTCGCGGATGGCTTTTTCCTCACCCAGCAGCACCAGCTCCATGCCGTCGCCGAACTCCGCCGCGGCCTGGCTCACGCCCTGCAAAACGCACAGCGGGGCGTTGTCGCCGCCCATGGCATCCACTAAAATTTTCATGCTTCGTACTCCTTTACCCACGCCTGCATGGCGTCCTGCGCGGCCTGCGAAAGCGCCATGTAGCGCTCCCGCTTGTCGCGGATGCTGTTGATCTCCTCGGTGCGGGGCAGGATGCCCATGTTCGCACCCATCGGCTGGAAGTCCTTGTTCGGCGTCGTGATGTAGTCCAGCAGCGCGCCGCACATCGTTGCCGCCGGGGGCGGCGGCAGCTCACGGCCATTGAGCCGTGCAAGCATCTGGTGCGCCGCCAGCAAGCCGGACGCCGCGCTCTCCATATAGCCCTCAAAGCCGGTGATCTGCCCCGCAAAAAACACGTTGGGATGTTCTTTCAAGAACTGCTGCTTTGTCAAAACTTTCGGGCTCTCCAAAAAGGTGTTGCGGTGCATGACGCCGTACCGCACAAATTCGGCGTGCTCCAGGCCGGGGATCATGCTGAACACCCGTTTCTGTTCGCCCCATTTCAGGTTGGTCTGGAAGCCGACGAGGTTATAGAGCGTGCGGGCCGTGTTCTCGGCACGCAGCTGGACGGCGGCCCAGGGGCGGTGGCCGGTGCGCGGGTCGCGCAGACCGACGGGGCGCAGGGGGCCGAACCGGATCGTATCCGCGCCGCGGGCGGCCATGACCTCAATCGGCATACAGCCCTCGTAGACGGTCAGGTCGCCGTCAAAGTCGTGGAGCGGCGCGCGCTCGGCGGCAATGAGCGCCGCGTGGAACGCCTCGTATTCCTCTTTATTGAACGGGCAGTTCAGGTAGTCCGCCTCGCCGCGGCCATAGCGGGACGCGGCAAAAACCTTGTCATAGTCAAGGCTCTCGGCGGTCACGATGGGCGCGACAGCGTCATAAAAGCTCAGCCGATGGTCGCCGGTCAGCGCGGCGACGGCCTGTGCCAGTGCGCCCTCGGTCAGCGGGCCGCTGGCGACGAGCACGGGTGCGCTCTCGTCCAGCGCCGTGACCTCCTCGCGCCGGACCGTGATGTTGGGGTGGTTTTCCACCATTTCGGTCACGGCGGTGGAAAACACATCGCGGTCCACGGCCAGCGCACCGCCCGCCGCCACGCGGGCGGTCTCGGCGGCGTCCAACAGATGGCTGCCCATCATCTTCATCTCAATTTTCAAAAGGCCCGACGCGGAGTCGGGGCGCTCGGCCTTGAGCGAGTTGGAGCAGATCAGCTCCGCGAAGCCCGCGCTTTTATGGGCCGGGGAATAGTTTTGCGGGCTTCTGCTCGTACAGCTCGACCTGCACGCCGCGGTCCGCCAGCCAAAGCGCCGCCTCGCAGCCGGCCAGACCGGCACCGATGATTTTCACTTGCATAGTTTCTCCGTAACGTCTCTGTTTTCCGCGGGTTGTAGGGGCGGATACTCGCATCCGCCCGCAAGTCGGCAGCCTGTCCGCGGGTCGATGCAAGCATCGACCCCTGCAGAAGTGCCGAAAGCGGTCATTTCTTCTCAATCGCCTTCACAAACCCGCATCCCTCTTTGGCGCAGTACAGCTGGCCCTTCTTTTTAAAGAGGGTGCTGCCGCACTGGGGGCACTTTTCGGGCACCGGCTCGTCCCAGGTCATATAGTTGCACTTGGGGTAGTTGCTGCAGCCGTAGTAGACGCGGCCCTTGGCGCTCTTGCGCACCAGCATGTGGCCGCCGTCCAGCGGGCAGAGGCCGCCCGTGTCCTTGACCAGCGGGTGGGCGTTGCGGCACTCCGGGAAGCCCGAGCACGCCACAAACTTGCCGTAGCGGCCAGATTTGATGACCATGGGCCGCCCGCATTTTTCGCAGATCTCATCCGTGGGGATGTCCTCGACCTTGATGCGCTTGCCCTCCATATTCTTCTCGGCCTGCTCCAGGCTCTTTTCAAAGCCCTGGTAAAAGTCGTCGATGGTCTTGACCCAGTCCGCCTGGCCGGCTTCAACAACGTCGAGTTTTTTCTCCATGTCAGCGCTGAATTTCACGTTGACAATGTCGGGGAACTGCTCCATCATGACCGTGTTGACGGCCTGGCCGAGCGGGGTGGTTTTCAGCTTCTTCTGGTCCTTCTCCACATAGCCGCGGTCCACGATGGTCGTGATGATGGGCGCATAGGTGGACGGACGTCCGATGCCGTTTTCCTCCAGCGCGTGGATCAGCGTGGCCTCGGTGTAAAGCGGCGGCGGCTGGGTGAACTTCTGGTCCGCCGTCAGCTTTTTGAGTTTGAGGGTCTGGCCCTCCTCCAGCGGGGGCAGGGCGGTCTCCTTCTTTTTGGCGTCGTCGGTGGATTCTTCGTACAGCGCGGTGAAGCCGTCGAACGAGACGCGGAAGCCCGACGCACGGAACAGGTAGTCCCCTGCCGTGATGGACGCGGAGACGGTGTCCTGAATGCAGTCGGCCATCTGGCTGGCCATAAAGCGGCTCCAGATCAGGCGGTAGAGCTTTGCGGTGTCGCCGCTGATGCTCTGCTCGACCTCGTCGGGGGTCAGCTCGGGCATAGACGGGCGGATGGCCTCGTGGGCGTCCTGCGCGGCGGTGGCGGAGCGGCTTTTCCACTTGCGGGCGGTCTTGCAGACGTAGTTGTCGCCCCAGCGCTCCGCAATAAAGGTCTTGGCCGCAGCCTGGGCCTCGGCGGCAATGCGCAGCGAGTCGGTACGCATATAGGTGATAAGACCCACCGTGCCGTGGCCCGCAATGTCCATGCCTTCATACAGCGTCTGGGCGGCGCGCATCGTGCGGGTGGCCGAGAAGCCGAACGCACGGCTCGCGTCCTGCTGCAAGGTGGACGTGATGAAGGGCGGCGAGGGCTGGCGGCGGCGCTTGCCCTTTTCGATCTTCGTGATGGTATAGTCCCTGCCGTCCAGCGCGGCCAGAATGCCGTCGGCCTGCTGCTTATTGGTGACGGTCAGCTTTTTGCCGTCGGCGGTGGCGGCCAGGCGGGCCGTGAACTCGCCCTTCTCGCCCTGCGGGTTCAGCAGCGCGTCGATGTTCCAGTATTCGTCGGGCTTGAAGTTTTCAATTTCCAGCTCACGGTCCCGGATCAGCCGCACGGCCACGCTCTGCACGCGGCCCGCGGACAGGCCGCGGCGGACCTTTTTCCACAGGAACGGGCTCAATTTGTAGCCGACCAGACGGTCCAGCTCGCGCCGGGCCTGCTGGGCGTTGAACAGGTCGATATTGATGGCGCGCGGGTGGGCCATGCCCTCCTTGACGCCCTTCTTCGTGATCTCGTCAAAGGTCACGCGGTTGGGTGCGCTGGGGTCCAGCCCCAGAATGTTTGCCAGATGCCAGCTGATGGCCTCACCCTCGCGGTCCGGGTCGGTTGCCAGCAGGACGCCGTCGCACTTTTTGGCCTCGGCCTTCAGCTCCTTGACGAGCTTCTGCTTGCCCTTGATGGTGATATATTTCGGTGTATAGCCATTTTCGACATCAATGCCCAGCGTGCTGGCGGGCAGGTCGCGCACATGGCCCATACTGGCCGTGACCTTGTAGCCGCGGCCCAGATACTTGCCAATGGTCTTGGCCTTGGCAGGGGATTCCACGATGACTAATTTTGGCATAAGTTACCTCAATGTTTAAATTTAGATGACACGCATGCTTCCGAGCGTTGCCTGTAGGGGCGAACATTGTTCGCCCGCCAGCTTATCGCCGCCACAAACGCCCCGGGTCGTCGAGGACGCCGACCCCTACAGCCGTAGGGGCGGATTCCATATCCGCCCGGGCACCTTGTCACTGCCTTCATCTATTATACTGCAATATATCTTCTCCCCGGCTGCGCCTGGGCTCCGCCCATCAGCTCCAGCTCGGTACACGCCGCCAGCACCCGTCCGGCGGGCAGGCTTGCGGCGGCGCACAGGGCGTCGATGCTTTGGGGCGTGGGCTTTAACACGGCGTAGACGGCCTGCGCATCGGCGCTGACCGTGGCGGGGTCAAACCGTTGCTGCGCCGGGGCGGCGGTCTCCGCGCCAATACCCAGTATATCCAGCGCGTCCGCGGCTTTGCAGAGCGGCTCGGCGCGATGGGTGCGCAGCAGCTCGTTTGTGCCCTCGCTCAAAGCGCTGTAGATGCTGCCCGGCACGGCCAGCACGGGGCGGCCCAGCCGCTCGGCGTGGCCGACGGTGTTCAGCGTGCCGCTGCGGGTGCGGGCCTCGGCGACGCAGAGCGCCTCGCTCTGCGCGGCAATGAGCCGGTTGCGGGCCAGAAAAGTGCCCGTCGTGCGCCCGCTGTAGCCGGGCGGATACTCGCTGCAGACCGCGCCGCCGCCCTTCTCAATGGCGGTGCGCAGCTTCGCGTTGGACGCGGGGTAGGTCTTGTCGATGGCCGTGCCCAGAAAGGCAACCGTCGGCACATCAGCCTGCACAGCGGCGCGGTGTGCCTCGCTGTCCAGCCCGTCGGCCAGGCCGCTGACGAGCACGACGCCCGCCCGCGCCATCGCCAGTGACAGGTCAAACGCGGCCTGCCGCCCGTAGGTGCTGGGCCGCCGCGTGCCCACCATGCCCGCGTACCGCCGCCCGTTCAGGCAGGCGATGTCGCCGGTCACGTAGAGCGCAAGCGGCAGGTCGGGCAGGTCCCGCAAACGGTCCGGGTATACGCCCTCGTCGGGCGTCAGCACGTCGATGCCCGACAGCAGGCAGTGGTCGAGCCGTTCCTCATAATCAAAGGGCGTCGTATCCCGCAGCTGTGCCAGCGCGTGGGGCGTCAGGCAGGCGGGCGGGGCCTCGGTCCCGGCACGCAGGGCGTCGTACAGCTCCACCGGGTCGGGGTAGAGCGTCAGCAGCTCCTGCGCATATTGGCAGCCTGAGCCGACGGCATCCGCCAGCCAGAGCCAGGCAAGTGTTTTGTCCATGGGCAACTCCTTGGCTCCCTCTGCGAGGGAGCTGTCGCCCGCAGGCGACTGAGGGAGAGAACTTCATCTCAACCCGAAATTTTCCGGCAATGGCAAGGTTCTCTCCCACCCGCTCCCAGAAGGGGCCGGGAATGCGTTACACACCCCTGAAATGCCACAGCAGGACGCTGCCCGCCACTGCCGCGTTCAAACTCTCGACGCGGTCTGTCATCGGGATGCGGACGGCCATGTCGCAGGCCTCGACGGTTCTGTCCGTCAGGCCCTGCCCCTCGCTGCCGATGACGACGCACAGCCCGCCCGGGAAATCGTTCCCGGCCTCGTCCAGCGAACGCGAACGGTAGAGCGCCGTCGCCAGCGTCGTCACGCCGCGGGCACGCAACGCGGCCAGCGCGGCGGGCAGATCGTCGCTGTGCAGCGTCGGCAGCCGCCCCGCCGCGCCCATCGAGGACCGCAGCGTCTTGGGCGACAGCGGCGACGCGCAGCCCGGCCCCAGCACAACGGCATCAAAGCCGAACGCGGCAGCGCTGCGCAGCAGCGTACCCACGTTGCCGGGGTCCTGCACGCCCTCCAGCATCAAAATGCGGCGGGCCGTGTCCAGCGTGTCCGCGGGCGGCACGGGCGTTTCAAACAGGGCAAACACGCCCTGATTGGATTTGGTGCCGCTTAATTTTTCGGCCACATGGGGCGCGATCTCGGCGGGGTCGAATTGGGCCAGCTCGGGCGTTTTTGCCAGCGCCGCCGCCGTGGCGTACATCGCACGCGGCGTGCAGCTTTTGGCCAGCTCCAGGCAGAGCTTCGGCCCCTCGGCAAAGAAAAGCCCGTCGGCGGCGCGCTGCTTTTCTGAGTCGCGCACCGCGCAGGCGTATTTGATCTTAGCGTTTTCGCGGCTTGTGATCGTTTCCATTGTAGCGCCCCTTTTGGATAAAATCAACTGATTTGTATGAATAAAGGGAAACGGCAGTCCGCCGGAAGGCCGTCCCTCATCCGTCGGCGGTCGGGGCCGCTGACACCTTCCCCCGAAGGGGAAGGCTCCACAGCCTCAAGCCTTCTCCCCTTGGGGGAGAAGGTGGCCCGCAGGCCGGATGAGGGGAGAGCTTTCCTTGGTTGCCCGCTTTTTTGCCATTTCCCCCTTTAAACACAAAAGGACTCGCGCGTGTGCGCGAGTCTTTTATGCAAGCTATTACAGAGCCTTCTTGGCGGTCTCGACCAGAGCGTTGAAGCTGGCGGGATCGTGGATGGCCATCTCAGACAGCATCTTGCGGTTCAGCTCGACGCCGGCCTTCTTCAGGCCGTTCATGAAGGTGGAGTAGTTCATACCCTGAGCACGAACAGCGTTGTTGATGCGGGTGATCCACAGGTTGCGGAACTGGCGCTTCTTCTGCTTACGGCCGACGAAAGCGTAGTTGCCGCTCTTCATAACGGCCTGCTTGGCCATGCGGAAGTGCTTGGACTTAGCACCGTAGTAACCCTTTGCGAGCTTGAGAGTCTTAGCACGACGCTTGTGCGTCATGGTAGCGCCTTTAATACGAGCCATGTTTTATATCTCCTTTGTCTGTAACTGGTAGTAACTGACCTTTAAATGTCTTAGTGATTAGCCACCGTAGGGCATCATTTTCTTAACGGCAGCCTCGTTGGTCTTGTCGACGTACTTGGGCATACGCAGGCCGCGGGTGAGCTTGGTGGTCTTTTTGGTCAGGATATGACGGCGCTTGGACGCATTGCGCTTGATCTTGCCGGAAGCAGTCATCTTGAAGCGCTTCTTGGCGCCGGAAAGGGTCTTGAGCTTCATTTTAGCCATTGTTGTTTCCTCCTAGAGAGTTTACTTTCTTACTTGTTGGGAACGGGGGACATGAACATCATCATGCTGCGGCCCTCAAGCTTGGGCTGCTTGTCGATGACGGCCTTGCCCTCCAACGCCTCGGCAAAACGCTTGTGGACATCCAGACCCAGGCTGGTATGTGCCATCTCACGGCCGCGGAACCGGATGCTCACCTTGAGCTTGTGACCCTGCTGCAGGAACTTGGCAGCCTGGTTCACCTTGGTGTTGAAGTCGTTGGTGTCGATGTTCAGGGAAAGGCGGATCTCCTTGAGTTCAACCACTTTCTGGTTCTTCTTGGCTTCCTTTTCCTTTTTCTGCATCTCGAACCGGTATTTACCGTAATCAAGAATTTTGCACACCGGCGGCTTGGCCTGCGGCGCGACCTTGACGAGGTCAAGGTCCTTGTCGATAGCCATCTTCAGTGCGTCGCGCGGGCTCATAATGCCCATCTGCGCGCCATCCGCCCCGATCAGGCGGATTTCTTTGTCGCGGATCTGCTCATTGATCTCCAGTTCGTTGGATTTGCTGTTGCTGGCGATTGTAACACACCTCCCACAAGTGTATGATAATGACAAAAGCGGCTGCCATTGAAAGCAGCCGCCGAACATACGAAGTTGCGCACCTGTTGTGCGTAATCATGGTATGACCCGGGGCTTTTGCAAACCCTCAAGGTGAGCCGACGGCCTACTGCCGGTTGCTGCTTTTTTTACAACGATTAGTTTACCACAAAAGCACGTGCATGTCAATATGGTTTTTGCAGATTTTTTCCGTCGAGCGGCTTCCCCCTTGGGGGAAGCTGTCAGCGGCCCCGACCGCTGACTGATGAGGGGCGGGCTTGCCGATACGACCCGTACACGGGCTGCCGCGGCAAGCTCTCCCCTCATCCGGCCCTGCGGGCCATCTTCAGTCTCCTTCGGGGAGTTGTCACATCCTCGCCAGATCAATTTTTTTGGCAATCGCGTCGGCTTCCCCCTCGGGGGAAGGCTTTCGGGGCTGCTACATCCGCGCCAGATCAAACAAAATTTTTGCAATCATCATCCAGCTGTACCCGGCGCGGCGCAGCATGGCGGGCAAAGCCTCCGGTACGCCTTTGCATTTGGCTACCCACAGCTCCGCGTCAGCCTCACCGGCGGGGGCGATCTTCCCCCACTCCCCCGCCGGGTCGGGGTCGTCGGCGGGGCCGCGGCGGTCATTCATGCCGAGCCAGCCGTCCTGCAGATAGCGCTGCACCCAGCGGTAGATCTGGTGGTAGGCTATCGCGTATTTCTGCGCCATAGCGCCGTAATTTTTCCGGTTTTCCAGACAGTCCAGCACCATGACCATCCGCTGCATCGGCGGCACGGTGCGGGCGCGGCCCTTGGCGCGGCTTGTGCCCTCGCTGCTGTGGCGGGCGTCGTGCAGGGCCGCGCCCGCACGGTACTGCCCCACCCAATGCACCAGCGCCTTGTAATCGACGTTATATTTTAACGCAACTGCGCCGTAATCGCAGCCGTCGGCCAGGCATTCCCGCACGATCTTTTCCCGGTCCGCGGCGGTGGTGTACGCGCCGCCCCTGTGGCGGGACGCGCCGTGGTAGCCGCGCAGCTCGCCGCCCGCCTGCGCCTTTTCCACGAGTTTTTGCAGGTTTTGCGGGCTGCGGATGCCGTACTTTTTGCAGACGTCAAACAGCGAGACCCCGCCCGCGAGGTACTCCGCCACGGCGGCCTGCTTTTCCTCGGCAGTAAGGTGGCGGGACTTTTCCCGGGGTGCAAGGCCGTCTGCACCCTCGGATTCATAGATGCGCAGCCATTGGCGCACGGTGGTGTTGCTGACGCCGACGCTTTGCGCCGCGGCCTGGCGGCTGATCTCGCCTGCTTTGATTTTTTCCACAAGCGCGACCTTTTGTTGTGGAGACAGCTTTGGAGTTTGGGGCATGGTGAGCACCTGAAAAGAGTGAGGAGTGAGGAGATAGGAGTGAAAGGCGTTAAGGCATACAGCGGCGTAGGGGCCGGGCATTGCGGGGTTGTGAGCTTGGATCGAACAATGTTTGCCCCTGCGGGGCAAAGCAACCGCACGAGCGAGTTTGCTTGCAAACTGGCGGCGCTCGTTGTGCGCCGCCAAGCGCCCGGCCCGCAGCTTTGCCGTTATTGCAGCTTTGCCTCTTGTGCGCAGGGGCGGGATTTATCTCTCCCGGGCACGTTTCCTTTGATGCGGATTTTTCCTTTTGCTCTGTAGGGAGGGGTCTTGACCCCTCCGCGGAACTGCCGAAAAACGCTTGTAGGGGCGAGCATTGCTCGCCCGTGCCCGTTTGCCTTGCAAGAAAACCGTCCCGGAAATTGCGTTGCGGCGGTAGGTTGGCGGGCGACCAATGGTCGCCCCTACACACGCAATAAGGCAGGAAAGCAATTTTTTGACGGCCTGCGGAGCGGTCAAGACCGCTCCCTACAACTCTCCCGGCAGCGCTGCAGCGGGTATAATAAGGTAGGCGGCAATAAAAAATCCCACCGCCGGGGATGGTGGTGGGACTTTTTTCATTACGTTTTTTACTTTACAGTATATCCAGCGTCATGATTATCCTCAGGCTTAGTCGCACCCTCGACCTTTTCTGCCCAATAATCACAAGTTTTACCGCCCTTTTTATACTGCACATGAGAAATCTTACCGCTTGCCCATTCAACTTTTTGGATATTGCTAGCAGGGGTAACCTCTGCCAACGTTGCAACTTGAGCCAACGTCACATCTTTGCCATCACCAAATACAATGTTTGCACCAACATCCTTCTTCGCATAAGCCTCATCGCCCAAAGTTTGTGCAGCAACAACTACCTGACGCGTTTCCGCAATAATGGCCTTTTCTTTCGCCTTGTCAATGTAGCCAGTCAGAGCCGGAACCAGCAGGGCGGCCAGGATAGCCAGAATGACCAGAACAACGATCAGCTCGACGAGGGTGAAGCCCTTTTTGTCTTTCAGTTTTTTGAACATCTTGTTTTCCTCCAGTATTTTGTCTTTGTGCCGACACTTCAAGACCTCATCGGCATTTCATATCGTAATTTTATAACACAGTTCGTGTTTTGTCAAGCCAAAACGTGCTGTAAAAACCCGTTTTGTGTTTTTTTGCTATTCTCTAGCTTAGAATTTATAGGAAATCGGGCACTTTTTATGAACTTTAACGAAAGATTACGCTATCTAATTGATTGCGAGGAAATCAAGCTCAAAGACCTTGCACCCAAGCTGTGCCTTAGTGCGTCCACGTTGAGCAACTACGCACAGGGCATCCGTGAGCCGGACTATGACACGCTGCGGCGGATCGCGGATTATTTTGGCGTGAGCATTGACTATCTGCTGGGGCACGAGACCCCCGCCGTCGATGACGAGCGCCAGCTTTTGACGTGTTACCGCAGCTTCACCCCCAGCCAGAAGCGTTTTTTGCTGGACCAGGCCGCGTTGATCAAGCGTTATAAAATCAGGTTGGACGACTGACCGACCCGCCGGGTGTGGCGGGCCGGTTTTTTGTTTTTTGGGTGAGAGTTGTGATAAAGTGGGATGTAGGGCGGCCTGCCCCCAGGCCGCCGGGGAGGTTGGCGGCAATGAGAAGCCATGCGGGTTGCCGCTGTAGGGGGCGGCGTCCCCGACGCCCCGCGGAGGTGCGCGGTGGCGGAAGGCAGCGGAGGGGTCAAGACCCCTCCCTACGATGCAAAGGATAAACGGGCGGTAATGGCAAGGCTGCGGGCCGGGCGTGCCCGGCCCCTACGGACTTCTGTTCCCGGTTCAGAAATTTTCCAAAAATAATCTAGCCAACGCACGCATAATATGTTATGATAATAAGCTGAAGACTTGTAGTGTGCCCAAAGGGCACGGCCACATTGAACAAAGGGAGTCTTTTTGATGAATACAAATTCCAAGCTGCGCGTCGCACTGTTCTTCGGCGGCGTTTCCAGTGAACATGACGTCAGCTGCGTGTCGGCCTCGGCCTGGCTGCGCGCACTGGGTCAGGAGCCCTGCGCGGACAAATATGAGGTTTTCCCCGTGGGCATCACGAAGGATGGCCGCTGGCTGGCCTGCCGCCCCACGCCCGAGGCTATGGCCGACGGCAGCTGGGAGCAGGGCGACTGCACGCCCTGCGTGCTCAGCCCGGACCGGAAGGACCACGGCATCTGGCTGCTGAAGGACGGCAGGGCGGAGCTGGTGCACATTGACATCTGCGCACCCGTCATGCACGGCAAAAACGGCGAGGACGGCACGATCCAGGGCCTGTTTGAGCTGGCCCGCATCCCCTATGTGGGCTGCGGCGTGCTGGGCAGCGCCGTCTGCATGGATAAGGCCGTCGCCAACGCCCTGATGGACGCCGCCGGGGTCCCCCACTGCAAGTGGGTCGCCGCCAGCCGCGCCGATCTGGAGCTGAACGGCCCCGTAGTGCTGGACGGCATTGAGGCAAAGCTCGGCTACCCCATCTTCGTCAAGCCCGCCAACGCGGGGTCCAGCGTCGGCATCTCCAAGGTTGCGGACCGCGCCGCGCTGGAAAAGGGCGTCGAAATCGCCCTGCGCGAGGACGACAAGGTCGTGTTTGAGGAGTTCGTGGACGCGCAGGAGGTCGAGTGCGCCGCCATCGGCAACCCCGATGACCCGTCCACCGTCTCCACGACCCGCCCGGGCGAGATCCTGGCCGGGGCCGAGTTCTACACCTACGACGACAAGTACAAAAACGGCGTGTCCCAGACCGTCATCCCCGCGCATCTGAGCGAGAAAAAGCTCGACGAGGTCCGCGCCGAGGCCCGCAAGGCGTATCTGGCGCTGGGCTGCTCCGGCCTGTCCCGCTGCGACTTCTTCGTTGCGCGCGGCACCGGGCGGGTGCTCTGCAATGAGCTGAACACCCTGCCGGGCTTTACGTCCATCAGCATGTACCCCAAGCTGATGGAGCACGAGGGCTACAGCTATCCTGCGCTGGTCGACAAGCTTCTGACGCTGGCCGTCCACCGCCGGAAGGGGGCCTACTGATGGACACACGGCCCATCGGCGTGTTTGACAGCGGCCTGGGCGGGCTGACCGCCGTGCGCCAGCTGCGCCGCGTGCTGCCCGGTGAGGACATCGTCTACTTCGGTGACACGGGCCGCGTGCCCTACGGCAGCCGCGGGCGGGACATCATTGTCCAGTACGCGCGGCAGGACATCCGCTTTTTATTGCAGCAGGACGTGAAATTTATCATTGCCGCCTGCGGCACGGTGTCCTCGACCTATCCGCCGGAGGAGGCCGCCAGGCTGCCCGTGCCGTTTACCGGCGTTGTGGGTGCTACGGCCCGCGCGGCGGTTGACGCGACGCGGAACCGCAAAATCGGCATCATCGGCACAGCGGCCACGGTGCGCAGCGGGTCGTATGCCGCCATCATCCGCGACATGATGCCCGACGTGCAGATTTTTGCCCGCGCCTGCCCGATGTTTGTGCCGCTGGTCGAGAACGGCTACTTCAACGACGGCAACCCGGTCACAAAGCTGATCATTGCGGAGTATCTGCAGGAGCTGAAGGACGCGGGCGTTGACACTCTGATTTTGGGCTGCACCCACTATCCCCTGTTGAAAAAGATGATCGGGGACTTTATGGGCGACGAGGTGCATCTTGTCGATTCCGGCAAGGTCACGGCGCAGGCCGCCGCGGCGGCGCTGGACGATTTAGGGCTGCTGAACGGCAAAAAAACAGGCGGCACCGCGCGGTATTTTGTCAGCGACACCCCCGACAATTTTGACGAATTGGCACACACGTTTCTGGGCGAGTACGCCGGCGGAACGGTGGAAAGAATCGCGATTGAGACGTACTAGGGGAAAAAAGCCTTCCCCCGAGGGGGAAGCTGTCACCGAAGGTGACTGATGAGGGCGGGTTGCCGTGGCCGCCCATTTACCGGGCAACGACGGAAGGTCGCCCCTCATCCGGCCCTGCGGGCCACCTTCCCCCTCGGGGGAAGGCTTTAGCGTAGAGGTACACCATGGAAGAAAACTATCTGATCACCATCAAGGGCACGATGGAGCAGCGGGGCGACACGGATACCGTGGAGCTGATGACCCGCGGCTCGCTCGTCCACAAGGACGGTGCCTACTATATTGTCTACAAGGAGACCGAGACCACCGGCTATGAGGGCTGCACAACGACAGTCAAGGTGGCCGAGGACGCGCGCAAGGTCTCGATGCTGCGGTTCGGCAAGCAGTCGAGCCAGCTCATCATCGAGAAGGGCACGCGCCATCTCTGCCATTACGAGACCGGCTACGGCTCTATCAGTCTGGGCGTGGCCGCCGACGTCATTGAGCAGCGGCTCGACGAGAACGGCGGCAGTCTGAAATTCAGCTACACCCTCGATTCCGGCGCCGAGAGCTTCATCAGCCGGAACTTAGTCGATATTACGGTGGATAAACTGCCGGAGGCGTAAAAATTCGCTTCCCTGTAGGGGCCGGACATGTCCGGCCCTCAACCTACCGAAAGCACCCTGTAAAGGCAAAGCAGCGGGCCGGGCATGCCCGGCCCCTACCGCGTTATAATATAGAAAATCCCCCACAGGAGGTTCATCATGGATTATAAAAACTACAACCCGCGGGCGGCGGCGCTGGCACAGGCGCGCACGCTGCTGACCGACGCCGTCAAGGCGGCTGTCGCCGACGGCACCCTGCCCGAGGCCGCACTGCCCGACTTCATCGTCGAGATCCCGGCCGACGTCAAAAACGGCGATATTGCGTCCAACGTGGCCATGGCCGGTGCGCGCGCCTTCCACAAGGCACCGCGCCAGATCGCAGAAGCCATTACCGCAAAACTGCAGCTGGACGGCAGCCTGTTTGACCGCTTTGAGGTCGCCGGCCCCGGCTTCATCAACCTGTTCCTGGGCCAGGACTGGTTCACCAGCGTCGTGCGCGCTGCTGTCGCCAACCCTGAATATGGCCGCACCGACGTGGGCGCAGGCAAGAAGTACAACGTCGAGTTCGTCTCCGCCAACCCCACCGGCCCCATGCACATGGGCAACGCCCGCGGCGGCGCACTGGGCGACGGCCTGGCCGCCTGCCTGGACTGGGCCGGCTACGACGTGACCCGCGAGTTCTACATCAACGACGCGGGCAACCAGATCGAGAAGTTCGGCAAGAGCCTGGCCATCCGCTATCTGCAGCTGTACAAGGGCGAGGACGCCTGCCCGCTGCCTGAGGAGTGCTACCAGGGCGCGGACATCATCGCCCGTGCCAAGGAGTTTGCCGAGGTCCACGGCGACGCTTACGTCAACAAGGATTTTGACGAGCTGAAAAAGGCCATCGTTGCCGACGCCCTGCCCAAGAATATTGCCGGTTTGCAGCGCGATCTCGGCAAGTATCGCATCAAGTACGACGTCTGGTTCCACGAGAGCGACCTGCACAGCTCCGGCGCAGTCAGGGCCGTGGTGGACAAGCTGCTGGAGACCGGCGCGTGCTACAAGGCCGAGGACGGCGCGATCATGTACCGCAGCGCCCAGTACGCCGCCAAGTACGGCGTCGTCAACAAGCGCAAGACCGACGACGGCAGCGAGGAGGAGGCCAAGGACGAGGTGCTCGTCCGCGCCAACGGCATCCCGACCTATTTTGCCGCCGACATTGCCTACCACTACAACAAGCTGGCCGTGCGCGGCTTTGACAAGGCCATCGACGTCTGGGGCGCCGACCACCACGGCCACGTTGCCCGCATGAAGGGCGCGATGGACGCTATCGGGCTGGACGGCAGCCGTCTGGACATCGTGCTGATGCAGATGGTCAACCTCATGCGCGACGGCAAGCCCGTGCGCATGAGCAAGCGTACCGGCAAGGCCATCACCCTGACCGACCTGCTGGACGAGGTGCCCATTGATTCCGCGCGGTTCTTCTTCAACCAGCGCGAGAGCTCGTCCACGCTGGACTTTGACCTGGACCTGGCCGTGCGCAACGACAGCGAGAACCCGGTCTACTATGTGCAGTACGCCCACGCGCGCATCTGCTCGGTGCTGAAAAAGCTCGAGAGCGAGGGCGTGAAGTTTGAGGGCGCGGACGCCGTGGACGCCAGCGTGCTGGCAGACCCCGCCGAGCAGGCGCTGATCCGCCTGCTGGCCGCCTTCCCCGCCGAGATCGCCGCCGCCGCCGAGAAGTACGACCCGGCGCGCATCACCCGCTACTGCATCGACGTGGCGTCTGCGTATCACCGCTTCTACAACGCCTGCCGCATCCTGGATGCCGAGGGTGCCGTTCAGCAGGGCCGCATCGCGCTCTGCCTGGCCGTGCGCGGGGTCATCCACAACATTCTGACGATGTTCAAGGTGAACGCACCGGAGACGATGTAAAAGTAAAGCTTAAGCCTTCCCCCTTGGGGACAGACTCCCCCGATACGGGGGAGGTGGCGCGCAGCGCCAGAAGGGGCTGCGGTGGCCCCGCAGGGCCGGATGAGGGGCGAGTTTGCCTCAGCAACCCGTTCATGGGCAATTACAGCAAGTTTGC
>ENA-OQDA01000187-OQDA01000187.1-human-gut-metagenome-genome-assembly--contig:-NODE-187-length-27475-cov-4.416264_pt1 | contig 27475 bp, 28 predicted proteins | sample MGYA00242771_ERZ504603 | MGnify/ENA primary metagenome ERZ504603 (study PRJEB26092, sample SAMD00036328) | human gut metagenome | host: Homo sapiens | study: EMG produced TPA metagenomics assembly of...
AGGAGAATATCAAGAGCATCGTCGTTGATGTGCGCAATACCTCTGAAGGCATGATGGAATATGCCGCCAAGGTGATTGATCTGTTTGTGCCTCTGGCCACAGAAGGCAACAAGGCCATTGCCCTAGCTGTCAATAAAAAGGGCGACACAGTGGAGACCTTTACCTCCGATGCAAAGGATTATGCAGGGCAGATTTGCGTGCTGGTCAATCGGAACACCCAAGGCCCAGCTGAGCTTTTTGCCTGCGATTTGAGGGATTTTGATAAGGCTCAGCTGATTGGGGAAATCACCAAAGGCAATGGAAAGCGGCAGCAGGTATTCAACCTCTCCGATGGGGGAGCGATTGTGCTGACTACCGCTTCGATCCTGCCCTATAAGAGCGAGAACTTCGACGGCGTCGGCGTGGCGCCTGATGTGGAGGTAGCGCTGACGCAAGAGCAGCTGGAGCAGTTGGAAATTTTGCCGCACGATCAGGATGCGCAGCTGCAAAAGGCGCTTGAAATGCTCAGTGGCGTTTGATGGCATAGGCGGATTGTGGAAATTCGAATCAGCCGTTAAAAATTGGAAGCGTGCTGCAAAAGCTCACTGCTTGCAGCACGCCTTTTTTGGCTGCTACCGGTTCTGTTAGAAAAACCTTGTAAAAGGGAGCGAAAAGGCGGTCAGATTTGCATGCCTTTTGGCTTAATTGTACGGATTTTTCGCCCGATCTGCTTTATCAGGATAAAATACTTGTAAAATCAGGATAAAAATATTATAATAAGGCGTAAATCTGTCCGGAGTGGGCCGCGTGTGCGCCACTGTGTCATCTGACGGAGGCGCCGGTTTCCGCAACACAGTGGTTTTTCCTTTTGAAATACGGCTGTTTCTGTCGGGCGGGTTGGGCGCGGAAGGCTTCCGCCGCGCAGAAAAGGATGATAGTTCATGCGTATATCAGTTGCGATGGCAGTGTATCACGGAGAAGCTTATCTCGATGCGCAGCTGTCCTCCATTTTGTCTCAGCTTGAGCCAGAGGACGAAATAATCGTATCAGACGATTGTCCCGGCGGCAAAACGGAGGAGATTGTCCGCCGCTTTGCCGAACAAGACCAGCGCGTGCATTATGTGCAGGGGCCGGGCCGCGGTTGATTGCCAATTTTGGGCATGCGATCTCCCTGTGCGGGGGAGACGCCATTTTTCTCAGCGATCAGGATGATGTTTGGATGCCGGGCAAAGCCAACAAGGTGAAGGCTGCGTTGGAGGCAGGCGCTTTGCTTGTGTTGCATGACGCTTGTGTCACGGATGCGGACATGCATCCTTTGGAGCCCTCCTTTTTTGCTGTTCACGGATCAAAGCCCGGTTTTGGGGCCAATTTGATTCGCAATTCCTTTATGGGCTGCTGTATGGCTTTTCGCAGAGAGCTTTGCGGGGCGATTCTACCGCTCCCGGAGGGCATCCCTATGCACGATCAATGGATCGGTCTGATTGCAACCAGGTTGGGCCGCGTTGTTTTTTTAGAAGAGCCGTTGCTCTTTTACCGCCGCCATGGCGGAAATGTATCCGGTGGTAAAACTTCGGTTTCCACGAAGTTGCGCTGGCGTTTGTCGCTGGTCAACCAGTTGCTGCGGCGTTTTTATCTGCTTTCACGCCACGGCGAGAACAAGCTGGAAAACTGAAACGGGCTTAGATCGTTTTTCGTTTGTTTGCATGGAGGGGAAAACGATCCGTTTGTCCGCGTGAAAGGAACGATCACAACATATGGAAGAATATACAGTGTCTGGCTGTATTGTAACGCATAATAATCGAAAATGCGTCCGGAAAGCGGTGGAAACTTTTTTCCAGTGCACAAAGGGGGTAACAAGCCGCCTTTTTATTGTGGACAATGGTTCCACGGATGATACGGTTGCGCTGCTGCGCCAGCATTTTCCCGCCGAGCGGTTTCCCAATTTGGAGATCATAGAAGAAGGGCAAAACCACGGTTTTGGCGGTGGTCACAATTTGGTTCTTCCCAAGCTGCATTCCAAATATCACGCGATCATCAATCCGGATATTTTTTTAAAAGACGATGTGCTGACCGAAATGGTGCATTATATGGAGGAGCATGAGGAAATCGGGTTGCTTTCGCCCCGCATCTGCTTCCCGGATGGGCGGGAGCAGATTTTGGGCAGGCGCAACCCTTCCCTGCGCTATCTCATCGCCAGCCGATTTCAGCGGGATGATCCAGAAAACCCAATTCTACGCGAATACGCAATGCTCGATGAGGGGACGGACCATCCCTTTGAAATTGAAAACGCATCCGGATGCTTTATGTTGCTGCGGACTTCTCTGTTTCAGCAAATCGGCGGGTTTGATCCGCGCTATTTTATGTATTTTGAGGATGCGGATTTAACGCGCACCATTCGCAAATATGCGAAGGCTGTCTGTTATCCCCTCGCTACTGTATACCATGCGTGGGAGCGGGGCAGCGCGCATAACACAAAGCTGTTTTTGATCCATGTCCATTCAATGCTTTCTTATTTTACCAAATGGCTCGGCCGTAGAGAGGCCTATCATGAGAAGAAGCGAGGCGTTCATGAATGACGGCAGTCACACCGGCATCCCCAGCGGCGGGCAATCCAGGTCGGCCCCCGCGTAAACAGTATGTTAAAAATTTTTGGAAATATCGTTTTTTGCTCAGGGAACTGGTCAACAAAAATATTAAGCTCCAATATCGGAACTCTGTGTTGGGCCTGTTTTGGACGTTTTTGCAGCCGCTGCTCACGATGATCGTGCTCAGCCTCGTGTTTGGCCAAATTTTCGGCCATGACGAGACCAAAATTTTGAATTATCCCACTTATCTGCTTTGTGGCCGCTTGATCTATGAGTTTTATACGCAGGCGACCAAAAAATCAATGCGTTCCATTTTGGGCAATGCTGCTATTATTAAAAAGGTGTATGTGCCGAAATATATTTATCCGCTTTCTAATATTATTTCCACCTTTGTCACCTTTTTGATCTCCCTTACGGTACTAGCGGTTGTAATGGGATATTTTATGATTTTTACCGACACGAAAATGCATCTGACCCCTTATGTGTTTCTCGCTATTGTGCCGATTTTGATTTTGCTGATCCTGTGCATGGGCGTAGGAATGATTCTCGCTACGATGCACGTGTTCTTCCGGGATGTGGAATATCTCTATGATGTGTTCTGCATGCTTTTGTTTTATTTAACGCCGATTTTCTATCAGGTTGATCAGCTTCATTTGCAAACGTGGATGAAATATGCCCTGATGGCCAATCCACTGTATTCTCTGGTTTCCATGTTTCGCTCCTGCGTTCTGTTCGGCGAGATGTGGAATATGAACTGGCTTTATTATTCCCTCGGCTTCGCTCTCGTTTCGCTCCTGATTGGCTTTTATGTATTTTATAAGAATCAGGATAAATTCATTTTGCATATTTAGGAGGCGGAAAACGTGGGGAATCCAGTCATTGAAGTTGACAATATCAGCATGATGTTCAACCTGAATAAGGAAAAAATAGACAATCTCAAGGAATACGTGATTAAATTTCTGACCCGTAAGCTGCATTTTACAGAATTTTGGGCGCTGCGTGATATTTCTTTCTCTCTCCAGAAGGGCGAGCGGCTCGGCGTACTGGGGTTTAACGGCGCGGGAAAGAGCACGCTGCTGAAGGTGCTCTCCGGCGTGATGAAACCCACGAAGGGCTCAGTGACCGTCCATGGCACGATTGCGCCGCTTTTGGAGCTGGGAGCGGGCTTTGATATGAACTACACGGGGAAGGAAAATATCTTTTTATACGGCGCGACGATGGGCTTTTCTCGGAAGTTTATGGAAACAAAATACGACGAAATTTTGGAATTCTCTGAGCTTCAGGAATTTATTGATGTGCCAATGAAAAACTATTCTTCCGGGATGCGCGCGCGCCTTGGGTTCGCGGTAGCCACTGTGGTTGATCCGGAGGTTTTGATCCTCGACGAGGTGCTCTCTGTGGGCGATGCCCGGTTCCGCCAGAAGAGCGAAGCAAAGATTATGAATATGTTTGACAAGGGGACAACGGTTGTTTTCGTATCGCATAATACGGACCAGGTGCGCCGCATCTGCAATCGTGCCATCCTCCTGCAAAAGGGCCAGATCATCGCGCAGGGAACCACAGAGGAGGTCTGTGCGATTTATGATGAAATGACCAAGAAAAAATAAAGGAATCAAGGATGCCAACTGTCTGATTTTCAGCGGGCGGCTTTGTCGGAGCCGGCCTTCCGGAAAGAAAGGATCGTGAATCAAATGGTTTTTGCAGTGGTGCTTGCCGGCGGCGTGGGCAGCCGGATGGGAAATACGCAGACACCAAAGCAGTATTTGCCGCTTGGGAGTAAGCCGATTATCGTTCACACCATCGAAAAGTTTTTTGTGAACGCCGCGTTTGAAAAAGTGCTGGTTCTATGCCCCAAAGCCTGGGTTGCACATACGCGGAATATGGTTGTGAAAAGCCTAGGGAAAACAGACCGCGTAGAAGTAATCGAGGGTGGCTCCTCCCGAAATGATACGGTTTATCGCGCGCTCTGCCATATTGAATCCAACTATGGTATGGATGAGGAAACGGTGATTGTTACGCATGACGCGGTGCGCCCCTTTGTAACCCACCGGATCATCTCTGAAAATATTGCCGCCGCCCGGCAATACGGCGCGTGTGATACGGTCATTCCAGCCACAGATACGATTGTAGAGAGCCAAAACGGTTCAGAAATCTCCAACATTCCGCCCCGCTCCCAGATGTATCAGGGGCAAACGCCGCAGTCCTTCCGCGCCAAAAAGCTCAAAGAGATCTATGAAAGCCTCACACCGGCGGAGAAGGATAGCTTGACGGACGCCTGTAAAATCTTTGTCATGAAGGGAGAGCCGGTTTATCTGGTAGAAGGCGAGGTTTTCAACATTAAGATTACCTATCCATACGACCTAAAAGTGGCTCAAACGCTGCTAGGAGGGGATGCAGCCGATGATTAACGCGGTTTATCAGCTCATTGCGCCCCGCATGATTGATGTGACCTATCAGGAGATGCATCTGTCTGGCAGCCAGGTCTTGATTCGGCCGCTTTATCTCTCTATCTGCCATGCCGACCAGCGCTATTATCAGGGGATGCGTTCAGAGGCCGCCTTGAAGGCGAAGCTGCCGATGGCGCTCATCCATGAATGTGTTGCCGAAGTCATCTATGACCCAACCGGCGCCTTTCAGGTGGGCGATCGGGTGATTCCGATCCCCAATTCCCCCACACAGACGGATGATATCATTGCAGAGAATTATCTGCGCTCTAGTTTTTTCCGCTCCAGCGGATACGATGGTTTTTTGCAGGATTATGTGATGCTTAAGCCTGATCGGCTGGTGCCGGCGCCGAAAAGCGTGCCGCTCCAGGTGGCCTCTTTTACGGAGCTCATCAGCGTTAGTCGCCATACGATTTCCCGCTTTGATTCTATTGCGCATGCGCGGCGAGATCGCATTGGCGTTTGGGGCGATGGCAATCTCGGCTTTTTTACAGCGCTTCTGCTGCACTATCTCTACCCGGAAACGGAGCTGTATGTGTTCGGTACGGTGGCGGAAAAGCTCGCCTATTTCACGTTTGCTCAGGAAACCTTTTTGGTAGACAAGCTGGAAGATAGCGTTATGGTCGATCATGCGTTTGAATGTGTTGGGGGCTCCGGCTCCCGCAGCGCAATCAATCAAATCATTGACCATATCAATCCAGAGGGCACAATTGCAATCATGGGCGTCTCCGAAAATTTTGTGGAGATTAACACCCGCATGATGCTTGAAAAGGGGCTGCGCATGTTTGGCAGCAGCCGCAGCGGCCGCAAGGACTTTTTGCAGACGGTTGAGCTGCTCGACCGCTATGAGGAGCTTGGTCATTATTTTGAAAACCTGGTGGGCGCACAGGTAGACGTTCGTGAGATTTCAGATATCCACAACGCCTTTAATTTGGATTTTAATCGTAATTTCGGAAAAACGGTTTTGAAATGGGAGAAATAACACAACAATTTTGATATAGAAAGGGCGTATTGCGAAAATGTGCATGGCTACATTTTGCAGCGCCCCTTCCTGTTATACGCGGGCTTGACGCTTTTGTCTGAGGATGGAAAGGAGAGGATGGCAGCTTGACGCCAAAAGTATCCGTTGTGATTCCTGCCTATAATGCGCAGCAATATTTGGGAGAAACCCTCGACTGCTTGGCCGTTCAAACACTGCGGGAGATTGAGGTGCTTGTGGTGGATGACGGCTCCGCCGACAGCACGCCGGAGATCCTGCGGGAATATAGCGAAAATACCCCTTTATCCGGGCGATTCGTCAAGAAAACGCTGGGGTTGCCGCCGCGCGCAATCGGGGGATTCAGGAGGCAGCAGGAGAATATCTCTACTTTTTGGATTCCGATGACCTGATCGAGCCGGATGCGTTGGAGCGGCTTTACCAAACCGCCAGGCAGCACGAGGCGGAGCTGGTGATCTGCAAAATTCAAAATTTCAGCCGCACGGGGACAAGCTGGCAGGAGCATGCCGGCCTGTTGTCGCAGCGGGATACGATCAATCCCTATGATTATGATCTCCTATGGAATTATCTGGTCGGTAATAAGCTATATCTGACGCGGCACCTGCGGGAGAGCGGTGTGCTTTTTCCGCCGCTGCGCTACTCGGAGGATGGCGCGTTCAATATGCGCTATGCTTACTGCTGCACCCGCATCAGCGGCTGCCCAAACACTTTTTTGCGCTATCGCCGCCGGGTGGCGTCGGAGGGTTTTTCCGTCAGCCAGACGATTAGCCTGCCGCTACTACGGGATTATATGGCTGCCAACGGGATGATTTATGATGCGGCGGCGGAAGCCCTCAAGCTGCCTACGCAGGGGGTTGACCGGGAGGCCTATCTGGACGAGGTGCTGTATAAAACGGCCTATGTGCTAATCGCGCAGTTTTACAGGCTTTTTTGGCGGGCGGATGAGGCATGTATCACCTATATCGCGCAATCCCTGCGCAAATTGCGGGAGCAAATGTCGGCCGACCGTTTTACACAGCTCTGTGATTTCAACAGCGATATCGAGGTGCGCGAGCTGATTGAGGATCGGGAAATGATGGCGAAGCATGCCCGTGTGTCATTTTTTGTAACGGCGAAAGGGTCGCGGGATCAGATGGAGGCTCTTTTTGAATCGCTCTACATGCAAACAATGCCGTGCTTCGAGGTGTTTGTGCCGCAATCCACAGCAGATGCGGGGCTGATTCCGGCACAATGGGCGGCCTGCGCCAACCTGCATGTGCTGCCGGATCACAGCTTCCTTTCCACGGCCAAAAAGCAGGCGCGTGCACGCCTGCATGCCCGTCTGCGCACCTGTAATGCGCTTGATCCGCGCCTGCTGCGCTTTTTATACCGCTTCCCGATCCCGGCAGGGCTGAAGCAAACGGCCTTCAGTGTGCTTGTACAGATGCTGATCGTTTATTTTAAAAGGCAGAATGCCGCTTGAAGCCATAAAGCTAGAAGCGCACGAAACGAAGCGTAAGGAAAGGGGCGTTATCTGTGAAGCGGCTGTTTTTTACTCTGTATGCCGCAATGTTTCATCTGTTTCGGGTTTTTCCGGTGCAGAAAAAGCGCGTTGCATTGATCTCAATGCATAACGCGGATTTTCACGATGGCCTGGGTGAGGTGGAACGGGCGTTTCAGGGCAAAAAGGAAGGCTATTTTTTTACCAAAATCACGCGCCGGGATCTTTGCCTGCAAACAAATGCGGGCCCGGTCGCCTTTTTGCGCTCTGTTTGTCGTGCGATCGGTTTTTTTACCCGGAAAGCCTATGGGCTAGCCCGTTCTCGTTATATTTTTCTCAATGATAATTTTATGCCGCTGGCAAGCCTGCATTTGGGTAAAAAGGTGGTTGTAACGCAGCTTTGGCATGCAGAGGGCGCCTTTAAACGCTTTGGGCAGGATATCAGCCAACCGCCGGAAATCCGTGCGCGCGAAGCAGCGGGCAACGCCAAGCTGACCTTTGTCATTTGCTCTTCTGAAAGTGTTGCGCCGCATTATGCAAGCGCCTTTCATGTGCGCCCGGAGCAGGTGCTTCCGCTTGGCTCACCGCGGACCGATTTTTTCTTCCGTCCGCAGGATATCACGGCTCTGCGCGCCCGTTTTAATGAGCAATACCCGCAGTGCAGGGGAAAAAAGCTGGTGCTCTATGCGCCAACCTTCCGGGATGACCCGGAAAAGGATCGGGAGCTGCTTTCCCGGCTGGATACGGGGCTTTTCAACCGATATCTGGGCGAGGAGTATGCGCTGTTGGTGCGGCTGCACCCACAGATTCATGCGGATACACGCACGCTGGAGGGAGCAGTCGATTTAACCGCATATCCGGATGTGAGCGAATTGGTGCTCCTATGTGATGTGTTGGTGACGGACTATTCCTCCATTGTGATGGATTTTGCGTTGCTGCGCAAACGCTGCATCTTTTATGCGTTCGATTTGGAGGAATATGAGAAGGACCGGCCGTTTTATTTTGACTATGAATCCTTCGTGCCGGGCAAAATCGTCCGGACGATGCCCGAATTGCTCGATGAGATTGAGCATGGCGTCCTTGACCTTGCGCGGCTGGAGCGATTCCGCGCGTTCCACTTTGGTCGGCCGGATGGCGGTGCGGCCGTTCGCGTTGTGGATTACGTAACAAAAGCTCCCTATCCTTCATAAGCTTTTGTGAGTCCCACCGCGGGGCTCACATTTTGTATTTTTGCAGCCGTTTTTAAAAAAGGCGGTTTTTTTATCAAACGGAAAGGATGCGTTGTGTTGATGCTGATGCGGGAGATTATCCGGAAAAAAAGGGATGGAGAAGCGCTGACAGATGCGGAAATTGCATTTTTTATCCGCGGGTATCTGAACGGAAAAATCAGAGATTTTGAAGCTTCCGCGCTGCTGATGGCGATCTGTTTTCAGGGGATGGATGAGCGGGAAACCCTCACGCTGACGCTTGAGATGGCTCGTTCCGGCGAACAGCTTGATCTGTCCTCTCTTTCGGGCGTAGCGGCCGATAAACACAGCACAGGCGGCGTGGGGGATAAAACGACGCTGATCGTGGCGCCGCTAGTCGCTGCAATGGGTGGCCGTGTGGCAAAAATGTCCGGGCGAGGGCTCGGCCATACGGGCGGCACCATTGATAAACTGGAAGCGATCCCCGGCTTTCAAACGTCGCTTTCCCGCAAGCGATTTTTGCGGCAGGTGGAAGAGATCGGCCTGTGTGTTGCCGGGCAGACGGGTGAACTCGCCCCGGCGGACAAAGCGCTATATTCCCTGCGGGATGCAACTTCCACGGTGGAGAGCATCCCTCTGATTGCCTCCAGTATTATGAGCAAAAAGTTAGCGGCTGGCGCGCAGTGCATCGTTCTTGACGTTAAATGCGGCAGCGGCGCCTTTATGAAAACAGAAGAGCAGGCGCGTCAGCTTGCGCAAGAGATGGTGCGCATCGGCAGGGGCGCGGGGCGGCGGGTTTCCGCTCTGATTACCAACATGGATATTCCGCTGGGCTATGCCATCGGGAATGCGCTGGAGGTGATTGAGGCGGCAGAGATCCTGCGCGGCAGGGGGGATCAAGCATTGACCCGGCTGTGCGTGGCTCTAAGCGCGCAGATGATGGCTCTAAGCGCGCAGGGGAGCATAGCCTTTTACGAGAAAAAGGCGGAGGCGGCGCTCCAGGATGGCTCTGCCTTTCAGAAGCTGCGGGAGCTAGTGCGCGCGCAGGGCGGGGATGATTCTGTTTTGGAGCACCCGGAGCGTTTTCCACAGGCAAAAGTAAAAATGCCCGTATTATCACCTGAATCCGGGTTTATCATCCATATGGATGCAGAGCTGATCGGCCGCGCCGCTATGCTGCTCGGCGCGGGGCGTGTCGAGAAGGAGGGTGCGATAGACCCGGCGGCGGGAATCGTTCTGCGAAAGAAAACGGGGGATTTCGTCCACCGGGGGGAAACGGTTGCGCAGCTGTTTACCAATCTCGAAGCGGAGGGGCAGATTGCACAGGCGGCGGCGCTGTTTCTTACGGCGATCCATTTTTCACAAATCCAGCCGGTCGAAGAAGCGTTGATTTACAACGTAATTGGAGAAAATCGGGAATAACAGCGTAAAACGTATTTACCTCTGCTTCTCAGATATGCTATACTAAAAAGAGATACTATCGGAGAGGAGAATAGGGCGAGATGAAGCATCGCTTGGAAGATTACCCGGGTGCAGGTGAGCTGACGCTTTGGTATGAAAAACCCGCACATACGGATTATAAAGGCTGGGAGCAGCAGGCGCTGCCCATCGGCAATGGATATATGGGAGCAAAGGTGTTTGGCGGCATTCGCCGCGAACAAATCCAATTTAATGAAAAAACGTTGTGGACAGGCGGCCCCGGCACGCCGGGCTATGCGCTCGGCTGCACAAGGGATGATAACGGCCAGGCGATGCATGAAATTCAAAATATGCTCGCAGCAGGGGAAAATGAAGCGGCTGAGAAAGCGATGCGCGGCCTTCAGGGCTCTGAAGCGGGCCTTGGCGCCTACCAGAATTTTGGAACGATGTTTTTTGATTTTCCCGGCCTGCGTGAGCGCTCCTGTAGGCAATATCGCCGCACGCTTGATCTGCGCACGGCTGTTTCCTGCGTTAGCTTTGCGCACAAGGGGCTGCGCCACACGCGCACCTGCTTTATGAGCTATCCGGATCATGTGTTCGTTGCAAAGTTTGATGCGGACGGCAGTGAAAAGATCAGCTTTCGCTTTTGGGTGGAGTCTGCGCAAAAAGGGAAATGCCGTGTCAAAGGGGCGGATACGCTTCTCCTTTCCGGTTCCCCACGCGGCTGTGTGGGCGGAAAGGATAGCCCGGATGCAAACAACTTGCGCTATGCTGCGGCCTTCCAAATCGTTGTCAATGGTGGAACGGTAAAGCCGCACGGGGAGGATTCCCTAGTGGTCAGCGAGGCGGATAGCGCTGTGCTCTACCTCTGCGCGCAGACGGATTATGAAGATCAATTTCCGCATTACCGCAGCGGGGATTCGACCCGGTTCCGCAGGCGTTGCAGCGTGTGCAGGTTGCGGCGGAAAAGGGTTATGAGGCGCTTTATCAGGCGCATCTGGCGGATTATCAGGCGCTTTTTGACCGAGTGGAAATCCAGGTGGGGCAGGAGGAGGAGACCTCCCTACCGACCGATAAGCTGTTAAAAAAATATAAAAAGGGGCGGCAGAGCAGGTTGTTGGAGATGCTCTATTTTCAATATGGGCGCTATCTCTTGATCGCCTCTTCCCGTGTGGGGAGCCTGCCGGCGAACCTGCAAGGCGTATGGAATGCCAAAAACAACCCGGCCTGGCAGAGCGATTATCATCTGAATGTAAACCTGCAAATGAATTATTGGCTAGCTCACACCACGAATTTGAGCGAAACCACTTTGCCCCTCTTGCGCTATCTCCAGGCCATGCGTAAGCCTGGCCGTATTGTGGCGGCGAAATATGCAGGCGTTGGCGAACGGCTCGCAAACGGTGAGCCGGATCCGTCCAAGCCGACTGGATGGATGGCGCATACGCAGACCAGCCCGATGGGAATGGTTGGCCCCGGCAGCGACTGGCGCTGGGGCTGGGCACCCGCAAACGGCGCCTGGATGCTGCAAAATGCTTATGATTGCTATACCTTCAGCGGCGATGTGACGCTGCTTGCCAAGGAAATTTATTCAATGATGGAGGAATGCGCGCGCCTGTGGACACAGCTGCTGATTTTTGATGCAAAGAGCGGCCGCATGGTATCCTCTCCGAGCTTTTCCCCGGAAAATGGGCCGGTTACCGCAGGGGATACTTATGATCAGGAGCTTGTGTGGCAGCTCTATACCGATGTGCTGGATGCTGCGCGTGTATTGGCAGAAAACGGTTGGGAGGGCTTGCCGGATCAGGCGCTGCTTGAAACAATTCGCAAGCAGCTGCCCCTTTTAAAACCGCTTCAGGTGGGCAAATGGGGACAAATTAAGGAATGGTTTTTTGAGGATCAGTGGCCTGACCGCGGCTTTAAAACCAAAAAAGTGCAGAACCATCATCGTCATATGTCGCATCTGCTTGGCCTCTATCCTGGCAGCCATATCACTGCGCAAACGCCGGAATATCGGCATGCCGCCCGTGTTTCTATTGAGGATCGGGGCGACGGCGGGACCGGCTGGTCAAAAGCGATGAAAATCTGCGCTTGGGCGCGCCTGCTTGATGGCAATCACAGCTATAAAATGCTTGGAGAGCTTTTAAGGCACAGCACGCTCGATAACCTCTGGGACACCCATCCGCCCTTCCAGATCGACGGGAATTTTGGTGCGGCTGCGGGCATTGCGGAAATGCTTTTGCAAAGCCATGCGGGTGTGATACAGCTTTTGCCCGCCCTGCCCGACGCATGGGCAACCGGCAGCTTCAGGGGCCTTGTGGCGCGTGGGAATTTTGTGATTGATCTAGCCTGGCAGGAGAAAAAGCTCGTGGAGGGCAGCATTCATGCCCGCGCAGGCGGTGCGTGCAAGCTCTCCTATCCCGGCATCCACACCGTGCATATTTTGGATCAGAACGGCACGCCCGCCGCTTTTGCAGTGCTCGATGCGGATACGATTGTGTTGGATACCAAACAGGGAATGTCCTATTCCATTCGGCGGTGAAGGTGACACGCCTTGATTTACCGCCTGTAAAATAACGCGGTAAAAGGGGCAAATGTCCATGGGCTCAAAAGGCGTGTTGGGCTGGCGGCGTTTTCTCTTTACCGCAAAAGGTTGACGGTTTCTATGGAGAAATTGCTAGAGCTGCAATTTTTAGATATTCTTCCAACCCGCTCCGGTTTTCTCTTTGTACGGAGGGAGATTCTCGATGAAACGCAAATCCGCCTCTCCTTTCACGAATTTTTGTTGCACACGCGGGAAGAGGTTCCTGTGCGGCGGAGCGTATATCTGCGCCGTAAGTTCGGCGCAGGTTATGAAACGCTTGTGCGGAGCCTTGGCGACTATGTTTCCTGCGATACGGCCCGGCTTCCGGATGGGAATTTGGCCGTGCTTTATCCCGGAGGAGAGCTCGGATTTTTTTCCAAAAGAGGGCCGGCCGGTCTGGCGCGGGGAATTGACCTATCGCGGAGCAGGGGTTTCCGACTTGGCAGTAGATGGGGATTTTTTTTGGTCGGCTGTGCCGGAGCAAAATGCTGTGATCTGCTTTTCCACGGCGACGAAACGGATTGCTCTACGCATCAGCGGCGGCACGCAGCGCGCGTTTGACGGGCCGTGTTCGCTTGTGCGGTATGGACGGGTGCTGTATGTATGTAATGAGCGTTCGCACCAAATTAGCACACTTAGCCTCGACCGGTATGCGGTGCGGGATTATCAGCACTTTCAGGAGCCTGTTTATAAATTTTTTCGTTGGCAAAAGGAGGAAATTGCCGTCTTAGCTTCTGGCGTATACCTCCTGTAATCCCTTCCCAGCCCGGATAAAACGGAGAAAAGGGAAAATACTATTCCCGAATCGTTTTGACGGGCGGGGATGAAATAGATGGAAATCAGCGAAGTAAAAATCAGGCGCATTTATCACCAGGAGGAACGGTTGTGCGCGATGGCCTCCATCGTGATTGACAATGCGGTGGCAGTGCATGAGGTGAAAATCATCAATGGGCCGAATCGCAAATTTATCGCAATGCCCAGCCGTAAGGAAAAAGACGGCACTTACCGCGACCTTGTGCACCCGCTCAATCGGGCTGCGCGCGAGGAGATTGAGCGTGCCGTATTCGCAGCTTATGAGGCGGCCTTGCAGGAGGAACAGCTTCAGCCTCCACAACAGGATCAGCAGGCAGAGCCTGCGCAATAGATGAATTCATCAAAGGGGAGGGAGAGAGCAATGGTTTTGACTCTCCCTCCCCATGTTTGCGCCTGCATCGATCAATTGGAGCAGGCGGGCTTTGAGGCTTGGGCGGTTGGCGGGTGCGTGCGTGATTTGCTGCGTGGCGTCCAGCCGCACGATTATGACTTGACGACGAGCGCCCTCCCGGAGGAGACGCTGCGCCTGTTTCCGCATACGGTTCCAACCGGCATTACATATGGTACGGTCACGGTCATCGCCCAGCGGGAGCCTCTGGAGGTGACGACCTTTCGCACGGAAGAAGCTTACCATGATTTTCGAAGGCCTTCAGGCGTTCTATTTGCGTCGCGGCTTGAGCAAGACCTGGCACGCCGGGATTTTACAGTGAACGCAATGGCTTATGCTCCGTCCAGAGGTCTCACCGATCTGTTTGGCGGGCAGCATGACCTGGAGACGCATGTGATCCGGGCGGTGGGAGATCCATCCGACCGTTTTAAAGAGGATGCCCTACGTGTTTTGCGCGCCTTCCGGTTCGCTTCGCAGCTTGATTTTGCACTGGAAGAGCACACGCTCTGCGCAGCGCTTCTGTATGGGGAAAATCTTGCAAAGATCAGCGCAGAGCGTGTGGCGGCGGAGCTGATGAAATCGCTGGCGGGGCAGAGGCCCTCCGCGCTGGCGCCGTTGCTATGCAACGGAGCGCTTTCCTTTTGTGGGCTTACCTCTACAGAGCATGGCGTTTTTCCATTGCTGGACACGCTTCCGCCGGACGGCGCTTTGCGTCTGGCCGCCCTGTGCCGGATCTGCGGCGCGCAGGTGCATGCCGTCTGCGCCGCGCTGAAGCTGAGTAACGCAATGAATCAATCTGCCGGCGCGTATGAGCGGCAGTTCGCTCAGCCGCTTCCCCAAAGCAGAGCGGAGCTGAAATCGCGTTTTCCAAGCCTGTCGCCGGAGTGCTGGGGGGATTTGCTCGCGGCAAGAGCATGTTTATTCGGGGAGGATAATGCATCCCTGCGCGATCTGTTGCAGGATATTCTAGCGAAGCGCGAGCCATGGCGCACCGGCCAGCTCGCCGTGAATGGACACGATTTGAGAGCGCTCGGCATTCCCGCCGGCCGGGAAACGGGCAAGGCATTACAAATGCTTTTGCAGGCTGTTTTGGAGCATCCGGATTGGAATACAAGAGAGCGGTTGTGCACAATGGCGTCGCAATGGCTGGGAGGGTGATACGATATGTTTGAAAACTATGAGAAGGACTATATCATGCGGCAGATCAAAATGCTCGGCCAACTACTCGCCCGGTTGCTGCTGCGCTCCGATGGTGTGAAATATGAGTTGCCTTTGAAAGCGCCGTATTCAAAGGCGGATGAATTGCATCAAGCGTTGTGCCGCCTGTTGGCAGAGGGAAAGATCAACGAGGCGGAAAACTGGCTCTATGAGGAGGTCGGCCAGTTGGGTCTCCCCGGCCTGCGCGTGGCAATTGATTTCTATTTGCAGCTCAATGAGCGGGACGACGCCTATTTGGAGGCGCATAATTTCACACGCGCTGAGATTGAGGATGGGCTGAAAAATATTGCGCAGCAATATGGTGTGGTGCTGTAACAGGCAGTGCTTAAACTCTCGTTTACCTCTTCAGATGTGCAGAAGCGGCTTAACTTCCAGTGGATGCGATATCAAAAATATGGGTTCGGGATTTGGGCAGTCAAACAGAAAAGCGGTGGCGGACGGAATTGGAATGGCAAGCGGGAGGATCCATATGGATGCTGAATTTATCAACATAACAACAGAAAACCTGGCTCAGGAGCATTTATGCTGCATTATCCGCAGCAAAAAGCCCCATCCCGGTATCGACGCAAAGCGGCAGTGGCTTTCGGACCGGCTCAAGGAAGGCCATGTCTTTCGCAAGTTAAACGCAGCAAAGGCCACAGTTTTTATCGAGTACGCCCCTCTGGAAACCGCTTGGGTTCCTATCATTGGCGACAATTTTTACTATGTGTACTGCTTATGGGTTTTGGGCCGCGAAAAAGGAAAAGGATATGGCAGAGCGCTGATGGAGTATTGCTTGGACGAGGCCAGGAAACAGGGGAAATCCGGCGTTTGTATGCTTGGATACGAAAAAACAGAAGGCCTGGCTTTCTGACCAGGCATTTGCGAAGAAGTTTGGGTTTGAGGTGGTGGATACAACCGAGTATGGATATGAATTGTTAGCCGTTTCTTTTGACAAGACAGTGCCAAAGTTTGCAAAAAATGCGAAAAGCCAAGGAATTGAGAGCAAAGAGTTAACAATCTATTATGATATGCAATGCCCCTATGTGGATCAAACGATTCGGGCGATCAAACAGTATTGTGAGACGAATGATGTCCCCGTCTCCTTCATGCAAGTGGATACTTTGCAAAAAGCAAAGGAGTTGCCCTGTGTGTTCAATAACTGGGCTGTGTTTTATCAGGGGAAATTTGAGACAGTTAATTTATTGGATCTGGAGGCCCTAAAAAGAATTTTAAAAAAAAGGAAGATAGCATTCGCTTCCCCCATTTATGACTCGCATGCCGTATGAGCAGAATCGGGCATGGCGGCTGTAATAGCAAAATCCCAACGGTTCGAGCTGGCGGCGTATCCGAATAGGAAGAGAGCACGTGGAGCGGATTAGGCGCATCGCGACAGATACAGGTTGGACGAAAGAATGAATATTTATAAGATTGCAACAATACAGGAACATCCGGAATTAAAAAATCGTGCGGCAAACTGGTTTCATGAAAAATGGAATATTCCACTTGAAGCATATTTGGAAAGTATGGAGGCCTGTATACAAAATGCAAATGCGGTTCCACAATGGTATGTAGTCCTATCGGAGGGTAGAATGGTGAGGGGAATTGGCGTCATAGAAAATGACTTTCATAACAGAAACGATTTAACGCCCAATGTTTGTGCCCTCTACGTAGAGCAAACTGATCGCTGTCAAGGGATCGCTGGAAAATTGCTGCGTTATGTTCTGTGAAGATATGAAGCAAAAAGGGATTGATACGCTTTATCTCATTACAGACCACACCTCATTTTATGAGCGTTATGGTTGGAAATTTTTATGTATGGTTCAAGGCGATGGTGAAGCAGATTTAACCAGAATGTACATCCATAAGGCGATATAATTTCCCGATCATTGGAATGATGGGATACGCCTGCTTCTTCTAAGGCTCACGCTTTGTTTTACAGTTTGATTGGTTTGGGCTTCCAGCCCAAGGCGGCCTCTGCATGGCAAAAGCGCCTCAAAAGAAACAGGAACACAGCGGGCCTGCCCCCCATAGAATGGTAACGAAGCATTCTATGGGGGTTTTATTTGATGAAAGAGATACACAATTGTCTGGTGATCGGTGGGGATATGCGTCAGATTTATATGGCGGAGGCGCTGGGGCAGGCTGGCTTTACAGTTAGCCTGTTTGGGTTTGAACACCTGGAAGAAACCAATCATGTGGGAAGCGGCAGCTGTCGGGATTATTATGAAGCGCTCAAGGGCAAGGATGCTGTGATCTTTCCTCTGCCGCTGAGCCGGGACAACGTGTCTCTCAATGCGCCCTTTGCCGGGGAAGAGATTCTTTTGGCGGATATCCTGCACGCGGTGGAAAGCGGCCAGATTGTGTTTGGCGGCATGCTGGGCGAGCGGGAAAAGCAGTACTTAAAGCACAGGGGGATCGAGGCGTTTGATTATTTTGCGCGGGAAGAGCTAACGGTGCGCAACGCCGTGGCTACGGCGGAGGGCGTGCTGCAAATCGTCATAGAAGAGCTTCCTATCACAGTGCACGGCTCCCATGCCCTTGTAACGGGTTTTGGGAGAACTTCCAAGACCATTTGCGCCCTTTTGCGCTCGCTTGGCGCACAAGTTACCGTTGCGGCGCGCAAGCAGGCGGATCTCGCCTGGGCGCAGGTGGAAGGGATGCACGGCGTGTTTTATGAAGAATTGCCCGCCTATGCAGGCGGATTCGATTATGTGGTCAATACCGTGCCCGCCCTTGTATTGGGCGGCCAGGTTTTGGAGAAGTTGCAGGCGGATTGCCTGCTTGTTGAAATTGCGTCCGCGCCGGGGGGAATCGATCTGGAGGCAGCCCAAGCGCGTGGGCTCAAAGTGATCAAAGCCAGCTCCCTGCCGGGTAAGGTAGCGCCGAAAACGGCGGGGAGAATCATCAGCGATACGATACGGAATGTCATCAGAGAGGGCAACGGCTGAGCCAAAAACACACCACAGCCGCAGGTTTACGCGGGGGATATGGATTGACGCAAAACACGCCGCATCAGCGCCCGCATCTGTTGACCTTCATGAAAGGGAGAGTTATACATGAGTGAGATTACCGCCGGCTTTGCGATGTGCGGCTCCTTTTGCACCTTTTCCAAGGTGCTCCCTCAGATGAGAGTGCTTTTGGAGAAGGGCATGCATATTGTGCCGATCATGTCGCAAGCGGCTTATAGCATAGATACCCGCTTTGGGAAAGCGGCTGACTTTCGCGTGGAAATTGAAGAAATGTGTGGGGAGAAAATTATCCACACCCTGTTTGATGCGGAGCCTATTGGCCCCAAAAAGCTGCTGGATATCCTGATTATTGAGCCGTGTACAGGCAACACCATCGGGAAGCTTGCAACCGGCATCACGGATACGCCGGTTACGTTGGCGGCGAAGGCGCATCTGCGCAACAACCGCCCTGTGCTTATCGGCGTTTCAACCAACGATGCATTGGGAGCGGCCGCGAAAAATATTGGCCAGCTACTCAATTATAAGAATCTCTATATGATTCCCATGCGCCAAGATGATTGTGTAAAAAAGCCAAATTCTATTGTTGCGGATTTCACAAAAACTTATGATGCCGCCATGGCTGCATTGAACGGCGAGCAACTCCAGCCCGTGTTGGTATAAAAACGCTCGAATGATGCGGTAAAACAAGATCCGCTGCAAAATGCCTCGCATTTTGCAGCGGATCTTTCTGAAAAATCACATTTTTACCGTTTCGAAGCAGACTTTGGGCTTGAGCCGCCCAAAACGGAAACCTCTCCTTTTCTCCCTCCTATGATTCCAATACAATCACCGCCCCTGCGAACCTGCGGCGCGCCGGTATTCCCGCGGGCTTTTGCCGGTGTGGTTGCGAAAGCACTTATTGAAATGGCTCAGGCTGCTGTAGCCGAGCTGGCAAGCAATCTCGATCGTGGTCATCTGTGTCGTTAAGAGCAGACTGCATGCGAAATCCATCTTGGCCTTGGTCAGGTAAGCGGTGACAGTGTCGCCGGTATACTGTCGAAAATACTGGATGACGACAGGGGGCGAGTAGCCTGCCAAACGATAAACATCGGCTGCGCTGCAAGAAATATATTCTGGCGAGTGGATCTTTTGCAAGAGAGCCTGCATCCATTCTGGGCAGTCGGCGGAAAAAGGCCGCCATTTTTTATATAAAAGGGAGATTGCATGCACCAGCATCTCGCAGATAACCAGCACGCCGAGCCGATCGGGCTCCTCCGCGGAGCGGGCGATGAGGTTCAGCTGCTGTGCACGAGATTGAAAAAAAGCGAGTTCCACATCATTCAGAGCGATGCACAGCTCTTCCCCGCCGAGCAGCGCATCGAGGCTGATGCCGAGCGCTTCGCACAGGCTGGAAAGCTTCGCCGTTGTGACTGGCAGATTGATGTGGATACAGCGGCTTCCCGCGATGGGTGTAAACTGGTGGCAATCCTCCGGACGGATCAAAAACAGGTCGTTTTTGGAGAGGCGCTTCTGCGCTCCGTTGAGGATGTGGTTGGTCTGCCCGCAGGTAATGATAAAAAATTCGTAGTGGTTGTGGTTGTGCAGAGAGGTGTGTGGGGCATCCCACCAATGGAAGGATACCCCCTCTTGTAGAAGCCGTTTGTTATTGCGATAATCAACGGTTTGCATAATTTTTCCCACCTGACTTTTTGATTTTTATGCAAGATATATCAGCATAAGACGTTCCTCTATGCTTTCCATTCTATCCGATGAAATTGGTTTATGCAATCCCATCATACATATCATGTAGAAAAAAAGTTAAAAAAAAGCGCCTATTCCTTTAAAAGAGTGCGCAGACGTATGTGCAGAGACATGCTACAATGCAAATGGAAGGCAGGAAGCATAAACAAAAAATTTAGTCTATTTATTAAGGAAAGGATGGTCACAATCATGCAGAATACGATCGCCGCCGGCGCGCGTAAGGCAACCAGCCCGCTTCGCTATGCCGTGGGAATGTTTGGTACATCGATTCCCATCAACATGTTTAAGACCTATGCCGCTTTTTTCTACATTGATAAGCTGGGGCTTATCACAACGCAGCAGTTTTCTCTTGTTTTGTTTCTTTATACCTTTGTCGACGCGATCGACAACCCCGTTTACGGCTTTCTTTCCGACCGTACGCGCACCCGATGGGGCCGCCGCAGGCTATGGCTGATGCTCGGCGCGCCGCTTCTTGTGCTATGCTTCATCCTGTTCTTCAATCCGCCTGCCAGCCTTGCGGCAGGGTCGGCATTTTCCTACATGCTGCTGATGTATATCCTGACCGGCACGCTGGATTCCCTCATCAATGCAAATTACGGCGCTCTGTTCCCGGAGCTGTTTCGCACGGAGGCGGAGCGGGCGAAAACCAATGCAATGCGTCAGGTTTTTCAATTGATTGCAATGGTAGTATCCATTGCGCTGACGCCGATGGTCACGGATGCGATTGGGTTTTCGGCAACGGCCATCCTCTACGGTGTGTTGGCGGTTGCAGTGATCTGGTTTATGAGCTTGGGTTGCCATGAGGACCCTGCGGCGATGGAGCGCCCGAAGCCACGGCTGTTCCGGAGCCTTTTCGACATCCTCAAAAACCCGAAATTTTGGATTTACGGCATTACCAACGCCTCCTTTTTTGCAGCGCTTGGCCTGGTGCAGTCCGGCGTGCCGTTCTATGTGAAATACCATCTTGGCGAGGGCGGTGCAAGCTCAACGATCCTGCTCGGCACAGTGATTGTTATGGCGATTGTTTTTATTCCTGTCTGGGTGCAGATCGTCAAAAAGATGACGCTTATGCCGGCCTGGAGGCTGGCGCTCCTGGTCAGCTCAATCAGCGTGATCCCGCTGTATTTTACCAATACCCTTATTTTATCCGCAATCGCCGTTGTGGCGGTCGGCTTTGGCATGGGCGGCGTGTCTACGACAATGGATATTGTGGCCGCCCGAATTCTAGATGAGGATGCGGCAAAACACGGCGTGCAGCGGGAGGGGACGTATTCAAGCCTGCTCGGCATCCTCAATAAGTCAAGTGGGCTCTTTTCCTCCCTTGCCTATTTGCTGGTCTTTCGGTTTTATGGATTTGAAAGCGGCGCAAATCCCGGCGCGGCGCCGGATCAGGCGGCCCGTTTCCTAACGGTGTTGTTCCCTCTGGCCGTGTTGGTGGTTTGCGTGGTCATGTCCCGCTTTTTAAAGTTTGAGCAGGGAAAAGGGCGGAAGGAGGAGGGGGAAAATGGCAGTGATCACGCTTGATTTTCATTCCAAAGCGCTGAAAATGTGCACACTTGTCACTTTGGTCGTGCCGGATTCCGTGCGCATAAAAGGCATTCCGCTTTCCGCTCGCCGGACCGTCTACCTGCTGCACGGGCTTTCGGAGGACGCTACCGCCTTCCTGCGGTTATCAGGCGCGGAGCGGTATGCGCGTGCGCACGATCTCGTGCTGGTTATGCCTACGGGCGGGCGCAGCATGTACTGCGACGGGATTAACGGCCAAAATTGGTTTACTTACATCGCGGAGGAGTTGCCGGAATATCTGCATCTGCTCATGGGGCTGTCCCGCAGGCGGGAGCAAAATTTTATTGCTGGGTATTCAATGGGCGGCATGGGTGCTGCTCGCATTGCGCTGACCTTTCCGGAGCGCTATGCGGCTTGGGGGAGCTTCTCCGGCGTGCTCGATCTCCGCCCCATGCTTTTAGCGCTTAACGATGAAATGCGCGAAGATTTTCCCTTCCTAGTGGAAAAGGCAGCGGAAATCAACACGACGCCGCTCAACCCGATCAACCTGCTCAACGCGGAGAAGCACGCGGGCAGCCGCGCCTATCTGGCCTGCGGAGAGCAGGATCCAATGATCTTCGGCAACCGTAGCTTTGCTGGGCGCGCGCGGGAGGTTGGGCTCGACGTGGCGGTCGCCTTTGAGGACGGCGCGCACGATTGGGATTTTTGGGACAGGCATCTTCAGAAATTTTTTGATGATATCGGGGGATAACGCTTTGGATCATATAGTGATAGAGCATCGCATTCGCAAGGAAGATGAGGGCAAATACCTGGCGCTTCCATTTGATGTGCCGGAGGAGGTGGAGGGCGTTACTGTCTCTTATCAATATCCCCATAAAAGCGCTCTGCACAATATTATAGACCTTGGGCTGGAGGATGAGGACGGTCGCTTCCTCGGCTGGTCCGGCAGCGCGCGGGAGAGCGTGACCGTGGGGGAACACGACGCAACGCCCGGCTACCTCATGGGCCCGGTCCGGCCGGGAAAATGGCGGATTCTCATCGGAGCCTATCATGTGGAGGAAGAGGGGGTGATCGTCACCTATGAGCTTCGATTCCATCGCCGGCAGGCACAGTGGCTATTCGGCGATTTTCACATACATTCAGACGCTTCCGATGGGCAGCACGATATTACAACGCTCGCTAAAATAGCCAAACATAAGGGCCTCGATTTTATCGCCGTGACCAATCACAACAATTATGCGGAGAACCTGCGCCTGCCACATTTTCCGGGGATCACCCTCGTCCCTGGTGTGGAGTGGACGCATTACAAGGGCCATATGAATTTCTTTGGGATCGGGCGGCCGTTTCGCAATTCCTTTGTGGCAAACAGCCCGGAGGAGATGCGGCGGATCGTGCGGGAGGCGAGAGAGGATGGCGCGGTAATTTCGGTGAACCACCCGAAGTGCAATTTCTGCCCTTATCTTTGGGAGGATGAGGCGTGCTTCGATATGATTGAGGTGTGGAACGGCCCAATGCGCCCCGTTAATCTCCGCGGCATCGCCTGGTGGACAAACATGCTGAAAAGCGGCCGTAAAATTGCGGCGGTAGGCGGCAGTGATTTTCATCACGATCGCCGCCCAGTGCGCTTGGCACATCCTGTCACAGCGGTTTACAGTGCCTCGCGCAGCGCCGCCGACATCGTTGATGCGGCGTTGCATGGGCGCAGCTACATCATGAATGGACGAAACGGCGTGCGCCTCAGCCTTACCTGTGGAGAAAAGAGCTTTGGCGATACCGTTGCCGCAGGAAAAAACCATTCTGTGCGGTTTTCAGCAGATTATGCACCCAAGGGCACGGCGTTGCGGCTCATCGGCGCACAGGGGGAGCTAGCGCGTGTCAGGCCACAGAAAGGGAGGCTCCAGGGCGAGGCAACGGTTACAGAAACGCCGTTTGCTTATCTGATTGCCTCTGTTCGGCTGCCCGGGTTTGGGGATTATCCACTGGCTATATCCAATCCAATTTATTTTCACTGACGCTCAAATGCCGTTGAAGCACCGTATTAGGATCACTAGAGGTGCTCCAAAACAGAAGCGGAGAGGAAAAAAGCATTGCTTTCCTGCCATGGATGTGATAGCATAAAATTACATTCCTATTCGAAATCACAATGTTTGAAAGGAGCAAACACAATGGAACATACGCAAGATGAACTCAAAGCGATCATGGAAAAATTTGCGGCCTCTGGTTGGGATCTCATTGCCGTGCCGGCCCAAGAGTGGCTTAACGGAGGCGGTGATAAAGCATCTCTCATCGCTGCCATTGAGCAGGCGGATCGGGAGTGCGGAAGCTGCGGGTGCGAATTTGACCCGCTTTATAAGAGGGCGCTTGCCCTACAGAGCGCGTTATAAGCCTCGCATGAAGTCTGACGGATGGAGCCATTCTTTTTGAAAAAGGAGTGGCTCCGCTTTCTTTTTTACAATGGGTCTGCCCGGTCATTGTGAAAAACGGATATTCCGCCATATGCTTGGTAACGTGGGGCGCTTCAGAGAGCGCCCGCTGCTCCACACCGCAGGAAAGGCGAGAAAATAGCGCGAATGGAGCTTGCTATTTTTGCCTGGATTTGATAGGATGAAAACAGAAAATGTTGCAATGGAAAGGAAGGCCTACAGATGGAACCCATGAAGTTAAAGCCAGCTGTGAAGGACTATCTATGGGGCGGCACGCGGCTGCGTGAAGAATATGGTGTGGATGCGCCGCTGGATAAGCTAGCGGAGGCATGGATGCTCTCCTGCCACCCGCAGGGCGAGGATTTGATTGAAAACGGGCGGTATCAAGGGCTGACGCTGACGCAGGCCGTTAAGCAGATGGGGGCTGCCTGCCTTGGAACACATGCGCAAAAGTTTGCTTATTTCCCGATCCTGATCAAACTCATCGATGCAAAGGATAACCTGTCTGTTCAGGTGCATCCGGACGACGCCTATGCGCGCCGCGTCGAGAAGGAATTTGGCAAAACGGAGGCGTGGTATATTCTCGATGCGGAGGAAGGCGCTGAGCTGATCTATGGCTTTCGGCGAGAGATCGGCCAGGAGGAGTTCCGCCGCAGGATTGCAGATGGAACGCTGATGGAGGTTGTCAACCGTGTTCCAGTAAAAAAAGGCGATCTGTTCTTTATTGAGGCGGGCACCCTGCACGCAATCGGCAAGGGGATTCTTCTGGCAGAGGTGCAGCAGAATTCCAACACAACCTATCGCGTTTACGATTATGGACGTGTCGGCAAAGATGGAAAGCCGCGCGAGCTGCATGTGGATCAGGCGGTAGAGGTAACGCACTGCGCGCCTCCTGCCCATGGCTCAAAGCCGCAGGGGGAGCCGGAGCAGTTCAACGGCTATGTCAAAACGCTTTTGGTATCCTGCGATCTATTTACATCGTCTGTGATCGAGGCGTCTACGCATGCCGTATTGACGGTGGACGCTTCCTCTTTCGTCTCCCTGATTGCGCTGGAGGGGGAGGGCGTGCTTACCTCATGCGGGCATAGTATGCCGTTTCACAAGGGAGAGAGCGTGTTTTTGCCTGCTGGCAGCGGTGCTTGCAGAATAGAAGGGCAGGTTACCGTGCTGGAAACCCACGTTTAAGCTGAGATGTTAAAATAATGCTGCTGCAAAGTGGTTTGCGGCAGCATTATTTTTGGGGCCTAAGAAATATATCTTGCGGTTGTCCCCCGCTGCTTTGGCAATTTCCCAGCCACGTTCGCCTTCATAATAAGCCGAGTGCAAAGATCATTTGCTTTTAAAAGAAGAAGCTTCCTTTTCACATGTGACATATCGTAATTACCGTGTGATGATACGCGGTATCGAGTAGGAAAAAACAAATGATGCAGAAAAAATGAAAAAAATACTTGATTTTCGTTTGCAACTATGCTATTATTTAACGCGTTGGCCCGTGATGGAAAAGTTGTGTGCAGTATGGGGCATTAGCTCAGCTGGGAGAGCGCTACACTGGCAGTGTAGAGGTCAGCGGTTCGATCCCGCTATGCTCCACCAAAGCAGGATTATCCGAAACATTTTTTTGTTTAAATAGTGTTTTTGGAATAATTCTAAAAAGATAAAGAAAATCCCGCTGGAATCAATCTCTGGTGGGATTTTCTTGTTGCAAGCGAATACAGCACGATTTATTCCTCCAGTTCAAACCCTTTTTCCAGCGCATCGTGTAGCAGCTTTGGCGCGGACACACTCAACGCCTCCGCGAGTAGGCAGAGCTCGACATCCGTCACTGATCGCGTTCCTTGCTCGATTTGCGAGATCGCATTTTTATGCACGTCCCATCCCAGCAGCTGGATCCGCCCGGCAAGCTCGTTCTGTGAAATCCTTATCGATTTGCGCAAAGAGGACACCAAACTGCCTACAATATTCCGTTTTCTATTTGACAATTTTATCTTTGCCATCCTTAAAAGCCCTCTTTCTCTAATTCTTTGATTAAAATATACATTTTATTATAAAATTGGGCTTTAATAGGGTGACATTGATAATGTGTCAAAATAGAAAGCCGACAGCAAAAAAATCCCCCGGAACCCACAACGGATTCCGGGGATCGCCATTTTTATTCGACTTTTTTGCCGTCATCCTTCGGCGCGTCATACGTCATGGCAAGCTGGCTATCCTTTACGCCCTTGGTGGTGGGGTCGGAGATGATGCCGATGGCGGCGGGGATAGTCAGCAGCAGCCGCACGGCCTCTATGATCTGGCTGCCTGTGATCTCCGGCGCGGCCCCGCACAGGTCGAGGATGTAAAACACAGCCATAATTACAGCCGACGCAACGCCCAGCCAAAACGGGCCGCTTTTCAGGCGCACTTTCCAGTTGATGTTCATAATATGTTCCCTCCAAGTTTTCATTTGCCCTCCGCCACTCGACGGAGGGCTTTATAATTAGACCCACAGCCCCGGTATGTACGTTGACAATGCCAGCAGGCCCAAGGCGATTGCGTTGATGACCACCGCCGCGCTTACCCATATACGCATCGTTTTCACCTCACAATCACGGATGCGATCAGACTGATTAACGCCGCCACACCTGCGGAGATCCCAGCCGACAGCAGCTTATCCCACCACATGGACGGGCGGTGCTCCAATGCACAGAGGCGGCTGTCATGATCCTCCACCGCCTTTTGATTGGCCTCCACCAGCTCGCCCATTTTGATCGTCAGCTCTTCAATTTTTTGCAGGCGGATTTTGCAATCGTCAATGTCGCGCAGGTCGCGGGCAAACCTCTCATCCATCACCTTGCACTTCGCCTCGCAAACTGCCTTATCTACCGGATCCATCACGCACCCCCTTACACGCGCGTCAGGGAGGATACCGCCACCCAGGAGGTAATCTCCTTGAGCAGCGCCTCCCGCACGTCTTTGTTCGTTTGGATTTTGTTAACTGTGTGCTTCTTCGGCGCAAGCTGAGCGGCAGGCACCTTATTGCCCCGCGCGGAGGTCAAGCCGCCGTATACCGCTCCCTTGTTGATCGTGACTGTGCAGCCAACCTCCACGGGCTTGGCCGCTGTGGGTGCACCAACTGCCGCCGCATCAACCCATCCATACACGCCCTTGCCGTCCTCGCTGATACAGTGGAAGGGATGCTTTGCGCCCGGTACAGTGGCCGTTACCTTGCATTTGCTCGCGCCGCGCGTACTGGTTGCTGCCGTTGCCGTGGATGAGGCATACACCTTCCCGCCCGCAAAGTGGACGATATCGCCTTTCTCGATTTTGCCGCCCGTGGAGGGCTTTGTGGGGGAGGGGTTTACCAGCGCTTCATATTCCTTTTTTATGGCGGCAATAAAATCATTCCATCCGTTTTTCCGGGCGCGGATGATATGGGGGCAGTTCTTACCATTCCAATCATGATGCTGCTTGATGTTAGATGTAGGGATACCGTACTTTTTCATCAGGTAGGCCGCAAGCTGCTGCGCATTCTTTTCGGCGGTTGTTCGGTTGCTTTCCGGGTTCTCGCAGATTTCAATTGCAATAGACTGCCGATTCCCTGTGCCACTTCCACCATCACCCGCATGCCATGCGTTTTCGGTTAAGGGTAAGAGTTGATAGATGTTTTTATCATCGACTACAAAATGATATCCAACCTCATTCACGCCGCGCCCCGCATAGATCGCGTGATTTTTTGCCCCGGCTCCTTTGCTGGCGTTGCCCGTATCGTGGATTGTGATGTACTT
>ENA-OQDA01000188-OQDA01000188.1-human-gut-metagenome-genome-assembly--contig:-NODE-188-length-27340-cov-4.665344_pt1 | contig 27340 bp, 26 predicted proteins | sample MGYA00242771_ERZ504603 | MGnify/ENA primary metagenome ERZ504603 (study PRJEB26092, sample SAMD00036328) | human gut metagenome | host: Homo sapiens | study: EMG produced TPA metagenomics assembly of...
GCCCTGTCAGGGTATATAGCTTTTTATCTCCACAGTATGGAGAAAAATACTGGCGTTTTCTCCAGCTTTTCCATCTATGGGCTCCATAGTTGGGCCATTTTATTGGCTATTCCTTTGGAATTTCAAGGAAATAAAGCATCAACCGTTTCCTATGGCATAGCCTTTCGTTTACACGCTGTGGAAGGCTGTGTTATAAAGCAGATGCCTTCAGGAAGTCACGACGCGAAATCATTTTCATAATAATGTTCTCCTTCAATTCGTATATCAGCATTTTCACAGGAGCAATCTTGCATGCACCTGTAATTCCTGTTCGTATTATACCCTTGCAGCACCCCACTGTTCAAGAGAACAAGTTCACAAGATTGAAGGAGTTCTTTTGTGCTATTTCAACAAATGCTTTTTGGGCTCGCCAATTTCTTTTCTCGAAACATCACAATTTTTCATACATTTGCAGCCTCCCTACAAAAGCAAAAAAATTATGTCATTTTTCTCTCAAAAAGATTACAAAATGTTGCATCGTCCGGTTTTTGCAGCTTTTTTATTTCTTGTATATCTTGAAAAATATTTTCAGGAATAGTTCATCCCTGTTCTTCCGCATTTTTTCGCTTCATTTCTGAAATTTTCTGAAAATCGCCTGTCATTCCCGGTTTCTGCCGCCCGCCTTTTGCAAAGAAAATGCCCGGAAGCTTTCCTGAGCCTCCGGGCATTCCGATCCGAGTATCTTTTACAGATGCAGCAGCATCTTTGCAATGTTGAAGTAGATCAGCAGCGTGGTGGTATCCACAATGGTGGTGATCAGGGGTGAAGCCATCACGGCCGGATCCACATGCAGCTTTTCTGCCGCCACCGGCAGAATGCCGCCGATGATCTGCGAGAGCAGGATGGTGCAGATCAGGGTCAGACACACCACCAGTGCCACCGGAGCCGCAATGCGGTCAAACACCAGCAGCTTTACAAAGTTGCATACGGCCAGCGTGCCGCCGCACAGCAGGGCTACGCGGCTCTCGCGCCAGAGGATGCGTGGCAGGTCGTGGGGCTGGATATCGCCCACCGCCATGCCGCGGATGATGGTGGAGGTGCTCTGGCTGCCCGCGTTGCCGCCTGCGTCAGTCAGCATGGGGATGTATGCGGTCAGCACGGTCACAGCGACCAGTGCATCCTCGTATCCGCGGATGACCATGCTGGAGAAGGTGGCGCTGATCATTAAAAACAGCAGCCACGGTGCGCGGCTCTTGTACAGATCCCACATGCTCTGCTTGAAGTAGGGCTTGTCGGAGGGGCCGATTGCGTTCATCTTTGCAATATCTTCGCTGGCCTCGTCCTGCAGGATGCTGATGGCATCGTCAATGGTCACGATGCCCACCAGCCGGTTCTCGGCGTCCACCACCGGAATAGCCAGAAAGCCGTATTTCTCGAACAGGTTGGAAACATCCTCCTGATCGGTGGTGGTGCTCACGCTGACCACATTGGAATCCATCAGGTCCTTGATAGGCTCTTCTGTGTTCTTTGCCAGCACCAGCGCCCGCAGGGACACCACGCCGATCAGCCTGCGGCTGTCATCGGTCACATAGCAGTTGTTGATGGTCTCCTTGTCAAAGCCATTCCTGCGGATGGCCTCCATGGCCTGTGCCACGGTCATGTCCGGCCGCAGCTCCATCAGCTCGGTGGTCATCACGCCGCCGGCCGAGTCCTCCGGGTACTTGAGCAGCTCGTTGATCATGCGGCGGGTGGTGGGGTCGGCCTGACCCAGAATGCGCTTGACCACGTTGGCAGGCATTTCCTCCACAAGGTCGGTGGCATCGTCCACGAACAGTTCGTCCACAACAGCCTTCAGCTCGGTATCGGTCAGGCCGTCGATCAGCTTCTGCTGGGTCTCAGGGGCCAGTTCGGTGAACACATCTGCGGCCAGATCCTTCGGGCACAGACGGAACAGCACCGGGAGCTTTTCTGCAGGCAGATCCTCAAATACCGCCGCAAGGTCGGGCGCGGCAGGGACGAGTTACCGTTCATTCCAACAATCCCCGCAGGCTCTGGTATTTCTTGGCATCGTCCAGATTTGCCAGCATGGTCTTGAGGGTATCGATCGAGATTTCAGACATAAAAAAAGCTGCCTCCTTTTCAGTGGCAGCTCTCGTTTCTTCTTTTCAGGGAACGCAAACACGCACCGTGTGCATTCACACACAGCAGGGTCTGCGCAAAGCAGAAACGGCGGCTGCCACCATATAAAATAATCGGGGAGAAAGACTGCTGCTACTGCCAGCAGGTTCCATGACAACCACCTCGATTTTCCTGTTGTAAAAAGACACCTTTTTGCCTTTTCCGCCCATTACTTTACCACTGCTTTTTGCTGCGTCAACCCTGCGTTTTTAAATTTTTCCGTTTCTTTACAAAAAGTAAAAGTGCCCGATGACATTTTTCGTATCATCAGGCACTTTTATCCTGTCAGAGCATGTCCCGGGCGGGATGGAAGGCTCTTTGCTTACAGGGTCTCTACCGTATCAAACATTTCTTTTGCGGCTTCCACAGCATCCTTGCTGCCAAACACCACCCGCACGCCGTTTGCCATGGCGGCACCCAGCTCTGCAGCCTGCTCCTTCAGCAGTGCGGCATCCACCGCACACAGGGCCTTGCGGTCTGCCGCCATCATTTCATCAGTGATGCCGCAGAAATACCGGCGGTCCGTCTCGCGGGCCTCAGCACGCGGCTTGCGAGGGGTGTCCAGCTTGGCCACAGTACCCACAATAAAATCGTTCAGGTCTTTTTCGGTGTACTCCCGTGCTGCCAGTTCTGCCGGACCTTTTGCAAAGGTGTCGTAGCTTTCCTTTACATGGGGGTCGCGGTAGGTGTACAGGTATTCCACGCCGTCCGAGGAGAGCATTCCGGTGCCGTAAGCGCCGCCCACCTCACGGATGTTGTGCCACAGATATTCGTAGCTCATCACGCGGGCCAGCGCCTTGCGGTCGCTGCGGCGCTCCATGGGCCATACCTGTACATCGTAGTTCACACCGCCGTCAATGATAAACGCTTCGTTCACCGGCGGTGTCAGCGGCTCCACATAGGGCTTTGCCGCAGCGCGGCCCTCGACAGCAAAGCGGCTGTCCGGCAGCAGAGTGCGCAGCTTTGCAAGGGCATCCTCGCTGCCGTACAGGCTGACCGTCAGCTCCGCGTGCTGCAGCACCTCTGTGCGCAGGGCATCCAGCTTTTCGCCCAGTGCTGCCCAATTGCCGCGCTCCTGCACGCCGCACAAGAACTTGTAATAGCTCACACCGCTGCAGCGTTCACTCACCGCACCGTCCACCGTGTAGTGGGCACTGGCGCGGGTGGCTGCGTATACATTGCCCTGCTGGATGAACTGCTGTTCCATGTTCAACTTCTGCTGGCTCAGCACCCGTGCAAAAGCAGCTTCTGCCGCCGGGCCGGTAAGGATGGTATCATACAGCCATTCGCCGCCCAGCTCCACAGCCTTTTCCAGACTGCGTTCCAGCAGGCTCAGGCACAGGCTCAGCTTGGCATGGCAGGGTGCACCCTCCTGCCGCCCAGTCCAGATGTCCAGCTGGGTGCGGCTGTCGCCCAGCCATGTGCTGCGCAGAGTGTTCAGTTGCTGAGCGGTGTGTTCGGTGCTGTCCAGCTCGTCCAGCACATCGGTCAGCAGGTCCAGATACGGCATGTCCTCAGGCTTCACATTGCCAAGGTCATAGTAGAAGTTCAGGTACAGGCTGCCTGCCGAAGGGTGATGCACCAGCTGCGCACCGGCCAGAAGTTCCCGCTCGCCTGGGGCCGTCCTTGCTCCGTCGCCAAGGTCGGCAACGGTCAGCGGGTGCTCCAGCACAAGCTTGCCGTCGGTGCGGATGGGTTCGCCCTCCTCCTTTTTAGGCAGGGTGGGCACCTGCACCACCTGCACCGGAGCCGGTGCAAACAGCTCACGCAGCAGCTCATCGAACCAGCCATCGGCCATCTTTTCCCGCAGGGAAGCAAACAGCCTGTCCGTGTGCAGCAGCAGGGCGGGGTCGCCGGTGTGCAGCCAGCCGGTAGAAGCGTTGATGGCATCCAGCACGCCGTCTGGCAGGGTGCCCGGGCGCTCCAGCGATGCAAACTCTGCTGCGTTCAGCGAAGCCAACAGCAGTTCCTGCGGGATGCCCTCGGCCAGAATGCCGTCTACCGCCTTGCGCACAGCGGCAGCAAACTTGCGGGCGCTCTCCTCGGTGGCACCGCGCAGCACCAGTTCCAGCACCGGCTGCAGGGTGCTGTCGTCAAAGCCAATGTCAATATCTGCGCCCAGCTTTTCGGCCAGCAGCGCCGCCTTCAGCGGGGAGTTATTGGTGCCAAGCAGGGCATCCAGCAGGATCTCCACGCCCAGCTGCCGCTCCCGGTCTGCAAAGGCACCGGTGTACCATGCCAGAGCACACTGCACCTCGTCCGGCTCCGGGTTTTCGGTATAGTAGGGCAGTTCCACGCAGGCACCCGCCTGCTCGTGCTGCACGGTCAGCTGCGGACGGCTGGTGCCCTTGGGCATTTTGGAGAGATAATCCCTGTCCAGCAGTTCCAGCTTTTCAGCCATATCCATTTTGCCATAGAGGGTAATGCAGCAGTTGTCGGCGCTGTAGTGGCGGTGATATACCCGCTTATACTTTTCATAGGTCAGCGCCGGGATGCTGGCCGGGTCGCCGCCGGAAACAAAGCCGTAGGCCGTATCCGGGAACATGACCCGTTCCAGTGCATTTTCCAACTGAGCATCCGGTGCAGCCAGAGCGCCCTGCATCTCGTTGTACACCACTCCGCTCACGATGCCGTCGGCACTGCGGTGCCAGCCCTCCTGTTCAAACACGCTCTTGTCCACCATGGCCAGCGGGCAGAACACCGCGTTCAGATAGACATCCATCAGGTTTTTGAAGTCGGTCTCATTGGGCGTAGCGAACGGGTAGACCGTCTTATCCGGGAAGGTCATCGCATTCAGGAAAGATGCCATGCTGCTTTTGAGCAGCTGCAAGAACGGCGAGGTCACCGGGTATTTTTCGCTGCCTGCCAGCACCGAGTGCTCCAGAATGTGGAACACGCCGGTGTCATCGGACGGGAAGGTGCCAAAGCCGATGCCAAACGCCTTGTTGGTATCCTCATTTTCCACCAGCAGCACCGTGGCACCGCTCACATCGTGGGTAAGCACGGTCAGGGTTCCGTGCTGTTCAGGGCAGTCCTCGGTACGCACGAGGGTATAACCGGGAAATCGTTCCATTTCGTTTTCTCCTTTGTGGTTTTGAAATCGTTTGACACTATTGTATCATTCGAGGGCAAAAAACACAATTACCGGTTTGTTAATAATAACCAGAAAGACGATTTAAAATGGCCTCCGTTACACTCTGGCCATATTCAGCGGAAATTTTATTTTTATTTCGCATTTGTCGCGGCCTGCGGGCCGCTCCAAACGCACTTTCACGAATAGAGTCGCTGCCGAAAACTGCATCTTTACTGCGTAATGGCAACAATATGCCGTTTGCCATTGCGCCCTTCCCGTGAAAAAGGAAACAAGCCGGCCCCGCAGGGCTGGCTTGTTTGCAAAATTATAAAATAATATTTCCTCTGATATTGCCAAAGCGAAAGCATCGGCAATTTTAAATCGTATTTTTTACACCTGTTTTGCGCCCTCAGTCCGGCAGGACACCCGGAACAGCACAAAGCCCACTGCAAACAGCAGCGCCAGCATCCCAATGCCCACATTGGCGCTGCCGGTCAGCTGGCTGCCCACGCTCACGATCATGGTGCCAAGGAAGGACGCGCCCTTGCCGCAGATGTCGAACAGGCCAAAGTATTCGCCGGATTTTTCAGCCGGGATGATCTTGGCAAAGTGGCTGCGGCTCAGTGCCTGCACGCCGCCCTGGAACATGCCCACCAGCACGGCCAGTACCCAGAACTGCCACTGGCTGGTCAGGAAGAAGGCGAACACCGCAATGCCGGTGTAGGCCGCGATGCAGACCGGGATAAGCTGGCTGGACGGGTATTTTGCACTCAGCCGACCAAAGATCAGCGCCGAAGGGAAGGCTACGATCTGCGTTACCAGCAGGGCAAGCAAAAGGCCGGTGGTCTCCAGCCCCAGTGCCGTGCCGTAGGCGGTGGCCATATCGATGATGGTATACACGCCGTCGATGTAGCAGAAGAAGGCCAGCAGGAACCAGAACACCTGCTTATCCTCGCGCAGATGCTTGAGGGTGTGGCCGATACGCACAAAGCTCTGCCGGATGGCGTGCTGCTCCACCTCCACATAGTTGATCTGCTTATAGTTCCGCAGCAGCGGCAGGGTGGTGCCCAGCCACCACACAGCGGTGATGAGCAGCGCCACGGAAAGGGCGGTCATCTGGCTCAGGCCGATGGCCCCGCTGCCCAGCACCAGCGCCAGACACACCACAAAGGGCACGCAGCTGCCAATGTAGCCCCATGCATAGCCCTGCGAAGACACAACATCCATGCGTTCCGGGGTGGTCACATCGCCCAGCATGGAATCGTAGAACACCAGACTGCCCGAAAAGCCGATCTTTGCAAGGATGAAGATGATCAGGAACGGCAGCCATGTAGTGGCAAGGCCCATAGCACAGCAGCCTGCCACGCCCACGAACAGGCAGAGCATGAAGATGGGCTTTTTAAAGCCTCTGGTATCGGCCAGCGTGCCCAAAATCGGCCCCAGCACTGCCGTGATCACCGTGACCACCGAGCTTGCATAGCCCCCAGTAGGCCAGATAGTTCACCGGACTCAATCCCCCGGCCTCGGCCAGCGCATTAAAGAAAATGGGCACCAGTGTGGCGATCATCAGCACAAAGGCCGAGTTGCCCACATCGTACAGGATCCATGACCGCTCCAGCGGGGTCACCTTGAATTTTTCGCTTTGCATTTTTACTCTCTCCCTACACCGCCGGGCGGTGCACCCTCATTTTTTGTGCCCGCTCAAAACTCCCCGAAGGTGTGGTCAAAGGCCTTGCTCAGGGGCTGGTCCGTGTCCAACTTTGCCACAAATTCCAGGATCAGCGTTTCTGCCAGCGGAAGCGCCTGCGCATACAGTTCTTCCAGCCGCTTGCCGCTCTCCACGCACTTCGGGTTCGGCTGCGGATCTGCCACAAGGCCGTGCAGCATGTCGTATTTGCCCACCACCTTCATGCCTGTCAGCACCACCCAGCGCTTGACAGGATTGGACGCCTGCAGCAGCCTGTGCACTGAGATCATGCCCTTGAGCGAGTCCAGCGCCACCTGCTCCGAGATGCCCTCGTAAAAGGGCGCGATTGCCTTTGCATTCTGTTCCGACGGGTGGATATGGCTGGCTGTGAAAAACTTCAGCGGGTCGTATCCGTCCCGGCGCAGCAGCATGTTGTCAAACTCGGTCTCGATCTCGCAGTGGGTCACGCCGCTTTCCCGGGTGAACTGCTCCACATACGGGTGGCAGGTGCTGTCCAGCGCAAAGTGGCAGACAAAACCCAGTGCATAGGCCAGCGCGGCATCCCGGTCTGCCTCGCAGTGCACCACCCTGCGCGCCCGGTCAAAAAAGACCCGCCCCGGCTCCTCGTGCATGGCGTTGCCCAATGCACCCACCGGGTTGGACTTGGCAGCATGGTAATAAAACAGCAGGTCCGGCCCGTGCAGGCCGATATCATAAAGCTCACGGTTCTGTTCCAGCTGAGCACGCAGTTCATCCGGCAGATGTTCCAGCACATTGGTGCCAAAGCGGCGGTGCGCATAAGTTGACGGCATGGCAGATTCCTCTCTTTCTCTCCGACAGGGTGCACAAAACGTCCCCGGTTTTTGCGTTCTGTTTCAGTATAGCAGAAAGTTTCCCGACCTTCTACCCTTTTACGTCTGATTTTGGTAAAAAATTTGAATTATTTTGTGTTTTCGGCCAGTGGGCAGGCCGCGCAGCAAAAAAGGCACAGCCATCTGCAGACAGCTGTGCCTTCTCCCTTAAAATTCAGACTTTTTCGTAGCCCTGCGGCATCTCGTTCTTCCGGTTGCGGTCCATCAGGGTACGCAGCGCGTCGCTGGCGCTCATGCCCTCCTTCACGATGGCGTTCACCGTCTGCACAATGGGCATTTCCACATTGTACTTTGCTGCCAGCTCCATAGCGGCAGGCAGTGCATTGATGCCCTCCACCACCATGCCGACCTCCTTCACGGCCTGCTCCGGGCTTTTGCCCTTGCCGATCAGAATGCCCGCACGATTGTTGCGGCTGTGCATACTGGTCGCCGTCACGATCAGGTCGCCGATGCCGGCCAGACCCGCAAAGGTGTGGATGTTGCAGCCCATGGCCACGCCCAGCCGGGCGATCTCGGCAATGCCGCGGGTGATGAGGGCTGCGCGGGCGTTGTCGCCGTAGCCAAGGCCGGTGGAGATGCCAACACCCAGCGCAATCACATTCTTCAGCGCGCCGCTCAGCTCCACGCCCTTGATGTCGGCGTTGGTGTACACACGCATACAGGTGTTGCTGAACACATCCTGCACATACTCGGCCGCGGCTTCATCCGGGCAGGCCGAAACGATGGTGGTGGGCAGATCCAGCGCCACCTCTTCCGCATGGGTCGGGCCGGAAAGGGCCACCAGCTTTGCGTTTTGGGGGCCACCCTCTTTGTTCAGCTCGTCGGCAATGACCTCAGTCATGGTATATAAGGTTTCCGGCTCCATGCCCTTTGCAACGTCCACAAGGATCTGGCCGTCCGGGATGTAAGGCCGGGCCTTGGCCGTGGTGGAGCGCACAAATACCGACGGCACTGCAAACAGCAGCACATCCTTGCCGGTGCACACTTCCTCAATGCTCTTGGTAAACTGCAGCTCTTCCGGGATCTTCATGCCCGGCAGATTGGGGTGCACCCGCGTAGCGGAAAGGTTCTCCACCTCAGCCGGAAGCGCCGACCACACCTGCACATCATTGCCGCTGACACACAGCATCCGTGCCAGAGCCATGCCCCAGGTACCTGCACCCAGAACGCCAATTTTTTTCTTCGTCACGTTCGTGTCCTCCGTGTCTGCACCGCGCAAAGGGCACTGCACCCTCTGCGGTGAATTTGCGCCTGTGCCGGGCCAAGCCCGGTGCGCGTTGTTATGTTCATTGTACACGAAAGCCGGTGCGCCGTCAACCGCTTGCCGCATTGCACAAAGTTTTCCAGATGGGTCGTCCGTTTTTGTACACATCACGCGTTTTGAGCAAACCGTTTGCACTCCATCCGGATTCATGCTATAGTATTCTGGTAGGTTTTGTAGGAATTTTAGAAAAAGCCCTTGACTTCAAGCGCACTCCAAGCCTTATAATACCTTTGTTCTTACGATTTACAAAGTATTTGAATACCGTTCTGAGGGAACATTTTTCATGTTTGAAGCATTTCTTTCCAACCGTACGGTCAGCGTGCTGGCGGAGGCCCTGCCCCGTATCCTTACGGCAGGCCTTACCATGACCATCCCGCTCACGCTGGTCTCCTTCTTTTTTGCCATGATCATTGCCGTGGCCGTTGCGCTGGTGCAGTACGCCAATGTGCCGGTGCTGCGGCAGATCGCGCGGTTCTACATCTGGGTCATCCGCGGCACACCGCTGCTGGTGCAGCTGTTCATCATCTTTTATGGTCTGCCCAGCGTGGGCATCATGCTGGACGCTTTCCCTGCTGCGGTCATCGCCTTTGCCTTCAACGAGGGTGCCTACTGTGCCGAGACCATGCGCGGCGCACTGGAAAGCGTGCCGCAGGGCCAGCTGGAAGCCGGTTACTGCGTGGGCATGAGCTGGTGGCAGATCATGCGCCGCATCGTGCTGCCGCAGGCCCTGCGCACCGCAGTGCCCGCCCTCTCCAACTCGCTCATCGGCATGATCAAGGACACCTCGCTTGCGTCCAATATCACAGTAGCCGAGCTGTTCATGGCCGGTCAGCGCGTGGCCGCCCGCACCTACATCTTCCTGCCCATCTACTGTGAGGTGGCCGTGGTGTATCTGCTGTTCTGCACGGTCATCACCAAGCTGCAGGCACTGCTGGAGCGTCGGCTCAACGCCCACGGCTTCCAGTAAGAAAGGAGTGTGGCAACCATGTCCATGTTAGAGATCAAAAACGTCCACAAATCCTTTTTCACCTACACAAAGCCCCGCCTGCAGGCAAGCATCTTCCACCGGCCCGGTGCACGCAAAGTGACCAGCGAGCTGCAGGTGCTGCGCGGCGTGGACCTGACCGTGGAAAAGGGCGATGTGGTGGCCATCCTCGGCCCCTCCGGCTCCGGCAAGACCACCCTGCTGCGCTGTCTGAACTTTCTGGAGACTGCCGACGCAGGCCAGCTCACCTTTGACGGTGAGACGTTCGACCTTGCCCAGGCCAGCCGTGCCGACATTGCCCGGCTGCGCAAAAAGACGGCCTTTGTGTTCCAGAGCTACAATCTGTTCCGCAACAAGACTGCCCTGCAGAACGTGACCGAGGGCCTCATCATTGCCCGCAAAATGCCCAAAGAGCAGGCGGATACCGTTGGCATGAAGATGCTGGAAAAGGTGGGCCTTGCCGACCGAGCCGACTACTATCCGCGCCAGCTTTCCGGCGGCCAGCAGCAGCGCGTGGCCATTGCCCGTGCGCTGGCATCTGACCCGGAGATCATCTATTTTGACGAGCCGACTTCGGCCCTTGACCCGGAGCTGACTGGCGAAGTGCTGGCCGTGATGCGGCAGCTGGCCGAAGAGGGCATGACCATGCTGGTGGTCACCCACGAGATGGGCTTTGCCCGCAATGTTTCCTCCAAGACCGTTTTCATGGAGAACGGCGTGGTAGTGGAGCAGGCTCCCTCGCATGAGTTTTTCGCCAACCCCAAAGAGGAGCGCACCCGCGAATTTTTGCGCAAGATCGCTCACACCGAGTGAGGTTTAACCAACTCCCCCAGTCTGCTTCGCAGACAGCCCCCTCCGGGATGGGGCCTTTGGCAAAACCAGAAAGTCTCCCTCTTTGCCTGAAGGAGTTTATTTCACAAATATTTTTATAGAGGAAAGGGAATCCAACTATGAAACGCAGAACTTTTATTTCTCTTATGAGCGTCATGGCCGCTGCCGGCGTGCTGACTCTGGCTGGGCTGCTCCAATTCTTCCGGCAGCACCGCTGCTTCCGGCACGGCCGCCTCTGTGGCTCCTGCTGCCGGCGACCAGCTGTCCAACATCCAGTCCAGCGGCAAGCTGATCGTTGCACTGGAAGGCGCATGGCAGCCCTGGAGCTACCACGACGAATCCGATACTCTGGTGGGCTACGATGTGGAAGTCTCCCGCGCCATTGCCGAAAAGCTGGGCGTGGAGCCGGAGTACGTCGAAAGCGACTGGGACAGCCTGTTTGCCGGTCTGGACGCAGGCCGCTACGACATCGTGTGCAACGGCGTGGAAGTGACCGACGAGCGCGCCAAGACCTATGATTTCACCGAGCCCTACGGCTACATCCACACTGCCCTTGCCGTCCGCAAGGATAACGATGAGATCACCAGCTTTGAAGACCTGAAGGGCAAGACCACCGCCAACAGCCTTGCTTCCACCTACATGGAACTGGCCGAGAGCTATGGTGCCACCGTACAGGGCATCGACACGCTGGAAGAGACCATCCAGCTGCTCACCGCAGGCCGCATCGACGCCACCCTGAACGCTGATGTCTCCTTCTACGATTACCTGAACGTCCACCCGGACGCAGATTTCAAGCTGGTGGCCCAGACCGAGGATGCCTCCCACGTTGCCATCCCCTGCGCAAGGGTGATGCCAGCGCCACCCTGCTGGAAGCCATCAACACCGCCATCGATGATCTGCGTGCCGACGGCACCCTGAAGGAGCTGAGCGAGAAGTATTTCGGTCAGGATATTTCTGCGGAGAACTGAATCATTTGAATGCCCTCCGCTTTGCTCTGGGCATTTTCAGCGGTAAATTTATTTTAATATTGCAAACCCCGGCAGACTGCGGTCTGCGGGTTTGCCTTTTCACGGGAAGGGCCGTAACCGGCAAATGCATCCATCGCGTTTTTTCAGCTCTGCACATTCATTGCATCTGAATGCAAAAAGCTCTCCCTTTCGGGAGAGCTGGCATCGCGCAGCGATAACTGAGAAGGTTTTATGCGTGAAAATACTCGTAGATGATCTGTGCCGTCTGCTTCCCCACGCCGGGGGTGTTTTCCAACTGGTCAGGCGTGGCTTTCTTCACCGCGCCCACGCTCTTGAACTGGGCCATCAGCGCCTTGGCCGTTTTGGGGCCGATGCCGGGGATCTCGGTCAGGGTGGAGGAATAGCTCTTCTGCTTCATCTGTTGCTTGCGGTAGGCATTGGCAAAGCGGTGGGTCTCGTCCTGAATGGCCGTGATAAAGGTAAAGGTGCCCCGGTTCATGTTGATGGCAATTTCCCGGCCGTCGCTGTCCACAATGGCGCGGGTGCGGTGGTGGTCGTCCTTCACCATGCCGTAGAGCGGCACATCCGCAAGGGCAGTCCCGGCCAGTGCATCTTTTGCCGCGCTCACCTGCCCCCTGCCGCCGTCCATCAAAAGCAGATCCGGCTTCTGCCCGAACCAGTTGCTGCAGGGTTCTCCCTTTTTTGCAAGCTCTGCGTACTTTTCGTACTCTGCTGCCCGCCGGGAGACAGTCTCTGCCAGTGATGCATAGTCGTCAGTGCCCGCAACGGTCTTCATCTTGAACTTGCGGTAGCCCGCCTTGTAGGGCTTGCCGTCCTTGAAGGTGACCATGCCGCAGACGCTGGAGCCATCGCCCCAGTTGGAGATATCGTAGCTCTCAATGGCACGGGGCGGCTTTGCAAGGCCCAGCACCTGCGCCAGCTCGTCCAGCAGCTTTTCCTCCCGGGCATAGCGGCCGCTCTCCCGGGCAAGACGCTCCACCGCGTTGGTGTGGGCCATCTCCACCAGATGGGCCTTATCGCCGCGCTGGGGCACATACAGCTGCACCTCATTGCCGCGCTTTTCGTTCAGCGCCTGCTGCAAAGCGTCGCTGTCCGGCGGCAGCTCGTCCACCGCAATGATCTTGGGGATCTGTTCGTCATCCAGATAATACCGGGGCAGAAATTCCTCCCGCACGGCGGCAATGTCCGAGGTATCGTGGAACAAAAACTCCCGCTTGTCGGTCAGCCGTCCGTCCCGGAAGCGCAGCACCGCCGCACACACGCTGTCCGGCGTGCCTGCCAGCGCCACCACGTCCATCTCCACATCCGGGTCCACAATGACCTTCTGCCCGGCGCTCACCTTGGTGATGGCTGCGATCTGGTCCCGCAGCAGGGCCGCCGTCTCAAATTCCAGCCGGTCCGAGGCCTCCTGCATCCGCTCATTAAGGATCTTCAGGATGTCCTTTTTGCCATAGCGAATCAGGTGCACAGCGCTCTTGACGGCCTGATTGTAGTTTTCGCAGCTGATCCTGCCGCTGCACACTGCCATGCACTTGCCGATGTGGGCGTTCAGGCAGGGGCGTCCCTTGCCGATCTCCTGCGGGAAGCGCTTATTGCAGCGCGGCAGCAGAAAGGCATCCATGGCCGTTTCCGCCATCTGCCGCGCCGCAAAGCTGGAGGTATAGGGGCCGATATACTCAGCATCGTCCTCCTCCTTTTGCAGCACGAAGGAGAGCCGGGGCCATGGCTCCTTTGTCACCTTGATATAGCTGTAGCCTTTATCATCCTTGAGCAGGATGTTATACTTCGGCGTGTGGGCCTTGATCTGGCTGGCTTCCAGCACCAGCGCTTCAAACTCGCTCTGGCAGACGATCACGTCAAAGGCATAGGCATGGGCGATCATCTGGCTGACCTTGTTGTCGTGGGGCACGCCCTCGCGGAAATACTGGCTCACCCGGATGCGCAGCCGCTTTGCCTTGCCGATATAAATGATGGTGTCCGTCTTATCCCGGATGATATAAACGCCGGGCAGCAGCGGCAGCATACAGGCTTTCTGATACAGTTCAGCTTTGGTCATGGATTCTCCTTGAAAAACAAAAAGCGGCAGGTTCCCCCGCCGCTCCATTTATAGACACAAATTACTCAGCAAAACCGGACTCCACCAGCTTGATCAGGCCGTCAACAGCAGCCTGCTCATCAGCGCCGTCAGCGATGATGCGGATGGTGGTACCGCCCACGATGCCCAGAGACAGAACGCCCAGCAGGCTCTTTGCGTTCACGCGGCGTTCTTCCTTCTCGACCCAGATGGAAGACTTGAACTCGTTAGCCTTCTGGATGAAGAAGGTAGCCGGACGAGCGTGCAGACCAACCTGATTTTCAACGGTAACTTCTTTCACGTACATAGTAAAGCGCTCCTATCTAATATCGTTTTGGGTATAGAATCTGTATCCTGTGCCTGTTGCGTTACGATTATTTTAGCGCAAGTCGAAACGGTTGTACAGCCCCCCGGCGCATTTTTGGCGGTTTCTCCAATGAAAAGCGGCCCATTTTTCATTATTTATACAAAGATAATAAAATTATTCCCCGAAGGTTAGAGGGTAGATACAAAAGTTTTCAACATTTTTTCGACCGTCGGGCAATATCTCGGCCGTTTTTGTGCGTTTCCAGCACCATACCCTCTGGCCCGAGCATCCATTTTCGTGCCTTTTTCGCTGTCCGATGCACCTGCAGCTGCCGCCCGGAGTTACTTCTGTGCGCTGCCCTCGTACCGCATCCAGACCAGAGCACACTTTTTCACCACAGCCGGATATTGCTCCGGCGTGAACTCCAGCTCAGTGCCGCTGGTCAGCTTCCAGCCCATGCGGGTGTAAAGCGCTATGGCGCGGGTGTTGGTGTTCAGCACGCTCAGCACCGGGTGCTCGTGCTCGCTGAGCTTTCTGCGGGCAAAGTCCAGCATCTTCATGCCAATGCCCCTGCCGCGGGCTTTTTCAGTGACGAACAGATGTTCGATGTGCCCCACCTTGTGGTTGATGCTCACGATGCCGTCCGGCACATCCTTGGTGGTGTGCAGGTAGCACACCCAGCCTGCGGCCTTTTCCTGCCGCAGCTGCAAAAGATATTCTTCCTCGTTGAGGCTGGCACAGTATTCCGGGGTCCAGTTCTCGGCACAGGTCGCACGCCGTCCCTCCACAAAGATGCGGGCAGCAGCAGCAAACTGCTCGTCGGTCTTGACAAGGCGCATGTTCTCGCCGCGCTTCCACTTGGGCAGCTCGGTCACAGGGTGGGTCTCACACCACTTCTCGTACAGCTCCGGGCGGCGCAGGCGGGTGCGCTCCCGGCTCTGTTCCCCGCGCCATGCATCGATCTTCTGGTGGTCGCCGCCCAGCAGCACCTGCGGCACGGCGCGGCCTTCCCACACCTCGGGGCGGGTGTACTGGGGATACTCCAGCAGGCCGTCCCAGTAGCTTTCTTCCTCGTAGCCCTTCTGCTCAGCCAGCACGCCGGGCTTCAGGCGCAGCACACTGTCCGCCACCACAAGGCTGGCCAGCTCGCCGCCGGTGAGGATGTAGTCACCGATGGAGATCTCTTCATCCGCAAAAGCATCGATCACACGCTCGTCGATGCCCTCATAGTGGCCGCATACCAGTGTCAGGTTATCGTACTGGGCCAGCCGCTTTGCGTGCTCCTCGGTGTAGCGTTGGCCGCCTGCCGTCAGGAACACGATATGCGGGGCTGGACGGCCCTGTGAAGCCACTTCCTGCTGCACAGCACGCAGGCAGTCTGCGATGGGCTGAGCATACAGCACCATGCCGCAGCCGCCGCCGTAGGGGTAATCGTCGGTCTGCTTCTGTTTGTTCAGGGTGTAGTCCCGGATCTGGTGGCAGTGGGTCTCAATAAAGCCCTTCTTTGCCGCACGCCCGATGATGCTGGCATCCAGCACCTGCTGGCACATTTCCGGGAACAGGGTCACGATGTCCACACGCATTCCCATGGCTCACTCTTCCTCCCGTTCGCTGTCAAAGTCATCGTCCAGCAGGCCCGGAATGGGGTGACGAGGAGATAGCCCTCCGGCGGGTTGCGCTCTTTCAGAAAAGCATCCACGCCCGGGAACATGTATTCCTTGCCGTTCGGTGCTTTGACGGTGTAGATATCCTGTGCACCGGGGTGATCCACGCTGGTCACAACGCCGTACACCCTGCCGGTGTCGGCATCCCGCACTTCGCACCCGATCAGGTCGGCCACATACCAGCGGCCTGCGGGCAGGGTGGCATCATTACGGTCAAAGTAGAACACCTGCCCCCGCAGCGCACGGGCAGCATCCATATCGTCCACGCCTTCCAGCTGCAGCAGAGCCATCTGACCCTGTGCGCGGATGGACACGATCTTATAGGCCCTGCCGCCCTGTGCCGAGGGGTACAGCCTGCCCACCTTTTTCAGAAAGTTGACGCCGTCGCACCAAAGCTCCAGCTTCATTTCGCCGCGCACGCCGTGGGTGGTCACGACCTTGCCCGCTTCCAGATATTGCTGCATAATCTTGCTCCTATAATCAAAAAGGCCCCTTGCCGCAAGGGCAAAGGGCCTGTAGGGTGCTCAGTCGATCTCAACAAGGACCTTTTCATCGACCCGCACAGCAGCCGCGCGCATCACCACACGAATGGCTTTTGCGATCCGGCCCTGCTTGCCGATGACACGGCCCATATCTCCCTCTGCCACGCTCAGGTGGTAGACGATGGTGCCGTCCTCGCGAGGCTCGTCCACCGTGACCTTAACGGCTTCCTTATCCTCCACGAGACCGCGGGCAACTGCCAGCAACAGCTCCTGCATGAGTCAGCCCTCCCTACTTACAGAACGTTGGACTTCTTCAGCAGGACGCGAACGGTATCAGTGGGCTGTGCGCCGTTGGCGATCCACTGCTTTGCCTTCTCAGCGTCGATCTTGATCTCGGAAGGCTCCTTGTTGGGATCGTAGGTGCCGATCTCTTCGATGAAACGGCCGTCACGGGGGAAGCGGCTGTCAGCAACAACAACACGATAGAAGGAGCCTTCTTGGCGCCAACGCGGCGCAGACGAATCTTAACTGCCATGGTAAATATCCTCCAAAAATTGTTTTGTGCGGCCCTTGCGGGCGCATGTTGATTATATTGTACAAACCCGCAAGAGGGTTGTATCACAAAAATTATTTCAGTCCGCGGAAGGCATTGGGGTTGCCCATCATGCCGCCCAGACGGCGGGCAAAGCCCTTGGGGGCTTTTCTTGAACTGCTTCATCATCTTCTGCATCATTTCAAACTGCTTGAGCAGCTTGTTCACGTCGGCCACGGTGGTACCGCTGCCTGCTGCAATGCGGCGCTTGCGCTTGGGGTTGATGATGGAGGGCTTCTCGCGTTCTTCCTTGGTCATGGAATAGATCATGGCCTCGATGCGGTCGAACGCCTTTTCATCGACCTGACTGGGATCGATGCCGCTGCCGCCGGGCAGCATGCTCAGCATCGCGCCTGCACCGCCCATCTTGCGGATCTGTGCGAACTGGTCCAGCATGTCGTTCATGTCGAACTTGTTCTCCATCATCCGCTTGGCGGTCTCTTCGGCTGCCTTTTCGTCGGCCGTCTCCTGCGCACGCTCGATCAGGCTCAGCACATCGCCCATGCCCAGAATGCGGCTTGCCATGCGGTCGGGATGGAACACATCCAGATCGTCCAGCTTTTCGCCGGTGCCCTGGAACTTGATGGGCTTGCCGGTAACGGCCAGCACCGAAAGTGCCGCACCGCCGCGGGTATCGCCGTCGGTCTTGGTGAGGATGATGCCGTCGATGCTCACCTTCTCGTTGAAGGTCTTGGCAACGTTCACAGCGTCCTGACCGGCCATGGCGTCCACCACCAGCAGGGTCTCGTCCACAGGAACGGCTTCCTTGATGTCCACCAGCTCCTGCATGAGCACATCGTCGATCTGCAGACGACCGGCGGTATCCAGGATCACGATGTCATTGCCGTAATCCTTGGCGTGTGCCAGCGCCTTCTTTGCAATTTCCGGCGGCTTTGCGCCCGGCAGCGTGAACACCGGTGCGCCCGCCTGTTTGCCCACCACCTGCAGCTGATCGATGGCCGCAGGGCGGTAAATATCGCAGGCCACCAGCATAGGGCGGCGGCCCTGTTTGATAAAGTACTTTGCCAGCTTTGCGGCGTGGGTGGTTTTACCGTTGCCCTGCAGGCCGCAGAGCATGATGATCGTCTGGCCCTTGTTCTTGATGTTCAGGCGGGCCGCCTCGCTGCCGCCCATCAGGGCAACCAGCTCTTCGTTGACGATCTTGACCACCTGCTGTGCCGGGGTCAGGCTTTCCATGACCTCCTGACCCATGGCGCGCTCGGACACCTTTGCACAGAAGTCCTTGGCAACCTTGTAGTTGACATCGGCTTCCAGCAGGGCCATGCGCACCTCACGCATCGCGGCCTTGATATCTGCCTCGGTCAGCTTGCCGTGACCGCGCAGCTTTTTGAACACACCGGCAAGGCGGTCGGTAAGGGATTCAAATGCCATTGTACGGTGCTCCTTTCACAGGTTTCAGCTCTCGTTTGCTTCGTCGATGGAGCGGATGAGCTTTAACATTTTGGTCAGCTGGTGTTCGTACTCGGTGGTGGTCAGGCCCTGCGGGCCGGTGCACTCGAACCGTGCATCGATCACCATTTGCTCCAGCTCTTCCAGCTTCTGCTGCACGCGGCGGTAACGCGCCGCAAAGCCGACCTTTTCCTCCAGCTCCTTCAGCGCGTTCTCGCCATGCTTGATGGCATCCCGCGCACCCTGACGGGTGATGCCGAAGTTCTCGCCGATCTCGCTCAGCGAAAGGTCATCGTTGTAATACTGGCGCAGCATTTCGCGCTGTTTCTCGGTGAGCACCTCGCCGTAAAAGTCCAGCAGATAGCCCATTTCCAGATCTTTTGCCATCCTCTGATCCCCCGGTTTTGTGCCTGTACTTTCGAGAAGTGATGTAAAGTTCATTTGCTTTACGGATGAAGTATAGCAGATGCACCGCATCCTGTCAAGAGCCTTTCGGAGATTTTTCCAGAAAATCTGCCAAAAATTCGCCGTTTTTGCTAAAACGTATCTTGACGCGCGCAGTCCTTTTGAGTTAGGATAATATTGTTGTATCCCATGAAAGGAGGGTCTTCGTGCCGATCTACCCCAATTTTTACCAGACGCTCAGCGCCTGCCCCATCGTGGAGCTGCGCGGCTATGCTGCCGCCTGCGGGCTGAAGGGACGGCTGTATGCCTATCTGGACTTTGCAGGCCCCACCGGCACGGCCCGGGACGGCCTTGCCGAAGGGATGCTGGCCCTTGCCATTGAAAAAAAGAAGCTGATCTCCGGTCAGCCCATCATTGAAGCGGCCTCCGGCCCGTTTGCCGCTGCGCTCACGCTGGCGGGCCTGACCGCCGGTCACCCGGTGGTTCTGGTGATGCCGGAGGATGCCCCCGCCCTGCGGCAAGAGACCCTGCTGCGGCTGGGTGCGCAGATCCGCCATAGCCCGGCCCGCAGCGGTGTGAACGGTGCCCGCCGTCTGGCGGCACAGACCGCCGCCGCCAACGGCTGGTACTACATGGACTGGCTTGCCAACGATGATAACCCGGAGTACCACCGCCGCGTTACCGGCCCTGCCATTGTGCAAAGCATCGCGCGGGAGGGCAAAAGCGCCGTGGACGCTATCGTGATCGGCGTGGGCAGCGGCGGCACCGTGACCGGCGTGGGCGAGACCATCAAGGCATGGACGAACGATGTGCGCATCGCCGCCGTGGAGCCTTACGAATCGCAGGCGCTGGGCGGCGGCCTGACCGGCCCCCACGGCATCAGCGATCTGGGCTACGGCTTTGTGCCGGAAAACTTCAACGCCTATGTGGTGGACAACGTGGTGGCGGTGAACACCACCGATGCGCAGCGGGCCGCGCAAAAGGTGCTGCGCACCGATGCCATCCCGGCTTCGGTGGCATCCGGTGCCGTTTTGCAGGCGGCCGCACAGCTCATCCATGTAGGTGCCAGCCGCTCTGCCCTTGCCATCCTGCCCGGACGGCAGATCGTAAATACGTTATAAGGAGAAATCATAGCGTTCCCATGACAAACGACATGACAAAGGGAGCCATTACTCCGCTCCTGATCCGTTTTACCATTCCGCTGGTACTTGGCAACCTGTTCCAGCTCACCTACAACGCCGCCGACAGCATCATCGTGGGCAAGTTCGTGGGCGAGGAAGCCCTTGCCGCCGTCGGCACCTCCAACCCGCTCATGACTCTGGCCATCCTGTTTATCAACGGCATGTGTCTGGGTGCCGGCATTCTGGTCAGTACCGCATTCGGTGCCGGTAATACCCAGCTGATGGAGCGTCAGGTGTCCACCACCGCCATTGCAGGCACCGTGTTTTCTCTGGCATTCTCGGCGCTGTGCGTCATTCTGGCCACGCCCCTGCTGCAGCTGATGCAGGTGCCCGCCGATATCCTGCCCATTGCGGTCAGCTACCTGCGCATCGTGTTTGCAGGCCTGATTTTCACCTTTTTCTATAACTTCCTTGCCGCCACCATGCGTGCACTGGGCGACAGCAAGAGTGCCCTGTATTTCTTGATGATCAGCTCTGTGCTGAACATCGGCGGCGACCTGTTCTTTGTGCAGGTGCTGAACTGGGGCAGCAACGGCTGCGCCCTTTCCACCGTGGTCAGCGAAGCACTGTGCTGCGTGCTGTGCGTACTGTACATCCGCTGGAAGGTGCCCATCCTGCAGCTGGGCAGGCGCTGGCTGGTGTTTGATGGCAAGCTGCTGCGCAAAACGGTCAGCTACGGCTGGGCCAGCGCCATGCAGCAAGCCACCGTACAGCTTGGCAAGATCGCGGTGCAGGCCATCGTGAACACCATGGGTGTCAACGCTATGGCTGCCTTTACCGCTGCTTCCCGCATTGACGACTTTGCCTATACCCCGCAGCAGAACATCGGCCACGCCATGACCACCCTCATGGCGCAGAACCGGGGTGCCGGCAAGCACGACCGTGTGAAGCAGGGCTTCCACTGCGGTATGCGCATCGAGGCCGCTTACGGCGTGCTGATCGCCGTTGTATGCTTTTCCGGTGCGCCCTTTATCATGAAGCTGTTCGTCACCGACCCGGAGGTCATCCATCTGGGCGTGCGCTTCCTGCGCACGGTTTCCCTGTTCTACCTGATGCCCGCAGCCACCAATGGCATTCAGGGCTTCTTCCGCGGCATTGGCGATCTGAAGGTCACGCTGGTGTCCAGCACCTTCAACATGGTGTTCCGTGCGGCGGCAGCTGCGGTGTTCGTGCTGGTGTGGAAAATGGAGATCGAAGCTCTGCCTTACAGCTATGCGGTGGGCTGGGTCGTCATGCTGCTCTACGAGCTGCCCATGCTGGTTCGGTATCTGCGCAGCCATGGAGACGAATTATAATCGTTTTATTTGATTTGTGATACGCAAAAGGCTCTGCATCGCAAGGATGCAGAGCCTTTTGCGTATTAAACTTACTTGCGGCTTGCCAGCAGATTCTCGATCTTCTTCAGCGGGTCGATAATGCTGGAAACAGACATGTCGTGGTTCAGAGCCACCACAAAGTATGCAGCGTACTTGGAAACATCCACATCCACATACCAGTCGCGGGTGAGCAGCTCAGGCATACGGTAGGTCAGGTTGGTGCCCACAACATAGGTCAGCTTGCCCTCGGCCACAGCCTTGTCGAACTTCTCCAGACCGCTGGTGAACAGGGGGAAGGTGGCGTTGGCGATGATGTTGGCAGCGCCGCGCTCCTTCAGGTTGCTGGCGACCTCCAGCATGCTCTCGCCGGAAGCAATGATATCGTCTGCGATAAAGACGGTCTTGCCTTCCACGCTCTCGCCCAGATACTCGTGGGCAACGATGGGGTTGCGGCCATTCACCACGCGGGTGTAGTCGCGGCGCTTTATAGAACATGCCCAGATTGCAGCCCGAGCACACTGGAGAAGTACATGTTGCGGTTCATGGCGCCCTCGTCCGGGCTGACCACGGTAAACTTGCTCTTATCAAAGGAGAGGTCCGGGTCCTTCTTCAGCAGGCTCTTCAGCACCTGATAGGTGGGCATTGCATTATCAAAGCTCATCAGCGGCACAGCGTTCTGCACGCGGGGGTCATGAGCATCAAAAGTGATGATGTTGCGCACACCCATGGTCTGCAGCTCCTGCAGGGCCACAGCGCAGTCCAGACTTTCGCGCACCACACGGCGATGCTGACGGCCGCCGTACAGGCTGGGCATAATAACCGACACACGGTGTGCCTTGCCGGCCACTGCCTGGATCAGGCGCTTCAGGTTGGCGAAGTGATCGTCCGGAGACATGTGGTTCTCGTAGTTGAACAGCTTGTAGGTCACACTGTAGTTGCCGGGATCGACCACGATGAAGATATCGTCGCCGCGCACCGACTCCTTCACCAGACCCTTGGCATCGCCACTCTGGAAGCGGGGGCAGTCGCAAGGAATAATGAAGGTCTCTTTGTCAATTCCGGCAGCCTTGGCCCAGCGGACCAGATGCTTGTCGATCAGGCCGGTCAGTTCCTCTGCACCGGGGCAGGAGATCAGCCGCATATCTGCCACGCTGGGCTGCTCAAAGAACGACTTCGGGGAAATTTCAATAGACATAGTCATAACTCCTTATTGCTGTTTACGATCCGTATCATGCACACAAGAGCGCATATCTGGTTTTATTTTATCACATTTCGTCGATTCTGCCATATCAATTTGTTTCATGTCAGGATTTTCTGCGCCTTGCACAGCTGTTTTTCTTTTTTCTCAAAGAGAATGTGTGTTTTCGACAAAAAGACAGCCGATTCTTTGCCATTTCGCAAATTTCGGCCGATTTTCGTGGAAAAGTAAGACTTTTCTTTGTCTGAGCAGTCTGCCGGGATCGCTCTTCCGGGAGATAAAAATGCAGTGTGCCGGGCAGCGGAGATGCTGCTGTTTTCGCTCGTTCGCCCTCCCCGGCAGAGCCGCAAAAACAAAGGCATCTGCAACAAATTTGCTGAGCTTCAGAAGCTCAGAAGCGATCGTTGCAGATGCCTTCTTATTTTATATGATTGCGATAGGTGCTTTGTGTTCCGCTTACAAGGCAGCGACCGCAGCCTTCAGGGCATCCACGCGGTCGGTGTTCTCCCACTTCACGCCCAGATCCTCGCGGCCCATGTGGCCGTAGGCAGCCAGCTTGCGGTAGATGGGCTTGCGCAGGTCGAGTTCGCGGATGATGGCGGCGGGGGTCAGGTCGAACACCTTCTCCACAGCCTGCTCGATCTTCTCATCGGAAACGGTGCCGGTGCCGAAGGTGTCCACCATGATGGACACAGGCTTTGCCACGCCGATGGCATACGCCACCTGCACTTCGCACTGCTTGGCAAGACCTGCAGCCACGATGTTCTTTGCCACCCAGCGGGTCGCATAGGCTGCGCTGCGGTCCACCTTGCTGGGGTCCTTGCCGGAGAAGGCACCGCCGCCGTGACGGGCATAGCCGCCGTAGGTGTCCACGATGATCTTGCGGCCGGTCAGGCCGGTGTCACCCTGCGGGCCACCCACAACGAAGCGGCCGGTGGGGTTGATGTAATACTTGGTGTTCTCGTCCAGCAGCTCGGCGGGGATGGTGGCCTTGATAACCTTCTCCATCACGTCAGCGCGCAACTGCTCCATGCTCACGCTCTCGCTGTGCTGGCTGGAGATGACCACAGCATCCACACGCACGGGCTTGTTGTTCTCATCGTACTCCACAGTGACCTGGCTCTTGCCATCCGGACGCAGATAGTCCATCTCGCCGTTCTTGCGCACCTCGGTCAGGCGCTTTGCCAGCTTGTGAGCCAGACTGATGGGCATAGGCATCAGCTCCGGGGTCTCATCGCAGGCATAGCCGAACATCATGCCCTGATCGCCTGCACCGCCCACCTGATCGTTGGTGCCCAGTGCGATGTCGGGGCTCTGGCCGTCGATGTTGGAGATGACGGCACAGGTGTCGGCATCAAAGCCGAACTTTGCGCGGGTGTAGCCGATATCTGCCACCACCTCGCGGACGACCTTCTGGAAATCCACATAGCAGTTGGTGGTGATCTCGCCCATGATGTGCACAAGGCCGGTGGATGCACAGGTCTCGCAGGCCACGCGGGCATTGGGGTCGTGGGTCAGAATTTCGTCCAGAATGGCATCCGAGATCTGGTCGCAGATCTTGTCGGGATGTCCTTCGGTGACGGACTCAGAAGTAAACAGGTGTCTTGCCATTTGTTTTGCCTCCTAAAGTTTTTACAGCAGGGTGTGTATTTCTTGCTCCAACATTCCGTTCAAGCTTTTTTGCGCGAAAAATAAAAGCGCCCAGAGCCCGAAAGCTCTGAGCGTTGCACTCTTATCTCTCGGTTTCCCGCAGGATTTGGCACCTTGCGCTCACGCGCAGGTTGTCGGGCTTCACAGGGCCTGTCCCCTCAGCCGCTCTTGATAAGTCGGTATTCAGTTGGTACGTTCAGTATTCTATCATTGCTTCGTCAGATTGTCAAGAAGAGTATCACTCTTTTTAGACATTATTCTGAAATTGATGGAGCGTTCCCCTGCTCCGGTACGGCATAGCCGTTCCGGGCGGCGTGGAAGGCGCGCTTTTCCGCATACATCCGCTCGTCCAGTTCCGCCAGAAATTTCTCCACGCTGCCGCCCTCATACTTTGCCACACCGGTGGAGAAAGACAGCTGAAAGCTGCCCGCCGGGGCGGCGGCGTTATAGCGCTGCACCCGCTGCTCAATGGCGGCACAGATCTTATTCAGGATCTCCTCCGAGCCGTGCCGGATCAGCACCATGAACTCATCGCCGCTTATGCGGATAGCTACCGAGTTTGCCGCCAGCGCTCCGGACAGGATGTGACCGATCTCCTGAATGGCGCGGTCGCCCGCACCATGACCGTAGGTGTCGTTGATCTCCTTGAAGCAGTTCACGTCCATCATGATGCCGTAAACATCCTTTTCCTGCGTGGCATGGATGCGCTCCAGACAGTAGTTCATGTACTTGCGGCCAAACAGGCCGGACAGCTCGTCGATATAGCTGCGCAGACTGCGGAGCTGACTGTCCACAAACACAAAGGCGATGGCCACCGACAGCCAGCCGAAGGCCATACCGTAGAACGCACCCTGCAGCACCGTGCCCACCGCACAGGTGATCACAAAGTAGTACACCGAGAAAAACTCCACCGTAACGCCATCGCGCTTGGCCTTATGCACCTGCCACACGCTCTCGGCATAATAGCCGAACAGCAGCAGGTAAAGCAAACTGTTCAGCGGACCGCGATGGTAAACGTTGTCCGCGGAGATGGTAAAGATCCATCCTGTGCCGAAAAGGTTCGCCGCCAGCAGCGCCAGAACAGCCAGCAGCGGCGCACCCAGAAACAGATGCCTTCTGCGCAGGCGTCCGGTGCTGCGGTAGACCCGGAAGTCCACATACAAACACCACGCAAAGCCCACGCTCACGGCAGCGCCGGTGCAGACGGTGTTCATGAGGTACAGCCAGAACCGGCTTGCCGCGCCGGGCACGCCGTCCAGCAGAAAGCTGATCGTCTCTGTCGCCTGTGCCAGCAGAGTCACCACCAGCATCCGGCAGAACAGCTCACTTCCAACACTGTTTTTACTCTCGCCGCGCACCCGCAGCAGAAACAGAAAGCATACCAGCACCGCCCCTGTGCCATTGGCCACAAGGATCTCGGGTATATTCATTGCATTTCCTCCCCTGCCCGCCTTATCCCACAAGGCAGACAGCCCCTGTTTTATACAGTATCTGTTTGTATTATATACCCTGCCGCGCCCCGCTTGCAAGGCTTGGCATCAAAAAGGGCCGCTGCACAGCAATTTGTGCAGCGGCCCTTGGGAAAACCAGACGATCCAGAACAGCCTTCGCGTGCGCTCTGGTTCTGTTCTGCGGAAATATTATTTATAATTGCATTTTTTCGCAGAAAGATCAATAGCCCTTTGCCTGCTCGCCGTTCAGAATTTTGACAGCGCGGGAGGTGCCCAGACGGTCAGCACCCAGCGCAAGGAAGGTCTCCATGTCCTCCACGGTAGAAATGCCGCCGGCAGCCTTGACCTTGCAGCGGCCATGCACGCCCTTGACCATCAGCTCCACATCGTGGAAGTTTGCGCCTGCGGTGGAGAAGCCGGTGCTGGTCTTGATGTAGTCCGCGCCTGCCTCGCAGACGATATCGCACATCTTTTCCTTTTCCTCGTCGGTCAGCAGGCAGGTCTCGATGATGACCTTCAGGACCTTGTCGCCCACCGCCTGCTTCACGGCGCGGATGTCCTCGCGCACGGCATCGTACTCCTTGTTCTTCAGGCGACCGATGTTGATGACCATATCCACCTCGGCGGCACCATTCTCAATGGCAGTCTTGGCTTCAAACGCCTTGCTGGCGGTATCCATGGCACCCAGAGGGAAGCCTACCACGCAGCATACCGGGATGCGGCCCGCCATATACTCCACCGCCTGCCTGACGTAGCAGGTGTTGATGCAGATGGATGCGGTGTGGTTTGCAATGGCTTCGTCACACAGGGTCTGGATCTGGGGCCAGGTGGCCTCCGGCTTCAGCAGGGTGTGATCGACATGGGAGAGAATTTCTTCACGAGTCATGTTTTTTTCTCCTTTTTACTTGCTGGCACGGCGCACCTTTGCCATGCCGACAGCACTCAGGGCAATTGCAGTTGCTGAGACCGTTGCACCAATGATGCCCAGCACCAGACCGGAAACCAGAAATGCAAAACCTTTCAGACCACGCTTCATAAAACCGTACCTCCTAAATTATATTGGATATTTTCTCCGCCTGCGGCGGAGAAAATATCTCACTTGCGATTTTTAAAGATGATCAGCTTGCTGAACACATAGTTCAGCACGATCACCAGTACATTGGAAAAGACCTTCACGGCAAGGCCCCACAGTGCCTGCGCATTGTAGCGGCTGGTAACGAAGATCGCCGTGGGGCCGTCTGCACCGCCGATGACGGCAATAGCGGCAGAGCCATCCGTGACCCCCGCCGGTGTGCCTGCATAGGAGGCTGCCATCTGGATGGCCGTATCCGGGCCAAGCCAGTGGGCCACCACGCTCAGCACCCCTGCATCAGCTCGTCCATCAGCGCTGCACCCTGCGCAGCCAGCAGATTGCCCAACACCAGCATAATTGCAGTGTCCAGCAGCATTGTACCCAGACGACAGGTGACGAATGCACCAAATTCCCTCGCCATGGCCTTGCCCTGCGTTTTGCTGCGGAACACAAAGGCGCGGTTGGTGCAGTAGGCAAACAGGATGCAGATGATGTTATCCAGCACATTGCCCCAGCTGTTGGCGGCTGTATAGCCAAACAGCTTGTTGAACAGCGCATACAGCACAATGTTCAGCAGGGTGCACAGCACGCCGAAAACCAGATAGCTCAGCACTTCCCAGTGTTTCTTGAAAAAATTTATCATAGTTCGTCAAACCCTCTCCGTCCGCTCGCGCTGCTCG
>ENA-OQDA01000190-OQDA01000190.1-human-gut-metagenome-genome-assembly--contig:-NODE-190-length-27289-cov-2.649474_pt1 | contig 27289 bp, 24 predicted proteins | sample MGYA00242771_ERZ504603 | MGnify/ENA primary metagenome ERZ504603 (study PRJEB26092, sample SAMD00036328) | human gut metagenome | host: Homo sapiens | study: EMG produced TPA metagenomics assembly of...
ACCGCATGGCCGAAGTTTCGAACTGCATCATCGACCAGTGCGTCGGCCAGGGCGTTCCGTTCGCACGCGAGTACGGCGGTATGCTGGACAACCGTTCGTTCGGCGGTGCGCAGGTTTCGCGTACGTTCTATGCCCGCGGCCAAACCGGCCAGCAGTTGCTGCTGGGAGCTTATGCCGCACTCAACAAGGAGATCGCTGCCGGTTCGGTGAAGAGTTATCCCCGTCACGAGATGCTCGACATCGTGATCGAAGACGGCGAGGCGAGAGGTATCATCGCACGCAATCTGGTGACGGGCGAATTGGAGCGTTTCGGCGCACACGCCGTAGTGATCGCTTCGGGCGGTTACGGCAACGTGTTCTTCCTTTCGACCAACGCGATGGCTTCGAACGGTTCGGCCGCTTTCCAGTGCTACCGCAAGGGTGCCGGCTTCGCGAATCCCTGTTTCACGCAGATCCACCCGACCTGTATTCCGGTGCACGGGGATCAGCAGTCGAAGCTGACCCTAATGTCGGAGTCGCTGCGTAACGACGGCCGTATCTGGGTTCCCAAAAAGATCGAGGATGTGAAAGCCCTCCGTTCGGGTGCCAAGAAACCTTCGGATATTGCCGAAGAGGACCGTGACTACTACCTGGAGCGCCGTTATCCGGCCTTCGGTAACCTCGTGCCGCGCGACGTGGCGTCGCGTGCCGCCAAAGAGCGTTGTGACGCGGGCTTCGGCGTGAACGAAACGGGGTTGGCCGTGTTCCTCGATTTCAAGACCGCGATCGAGCGTCTGGGCAAGGATGTCATCAAACAACGTTACGGCAACCTGTTCGACATGTACGAGGAGATCACCGACGTAAATCCCTACGAACAGCCGATGCAGATCTTCCCTGCCGTACACTATACGATGGGCGGTATCTGGGTCGATTACAACCTGATGACTACGATCCCGGGTCTCTACGCCATCGGTGAGGCCAACTTCTCGGATCACGGTGCCAACCGCCTGGGTGCTTCGGCGCTGATGCAGGGTCTGGCGGACGGTTATTTCGTGCTGCCTTATACGATCGGCGACTACCTGTCGCACAAGATCCAGGCTCCGAAGGTGAAGACCGATACCAAGGGCCTTCGACGAGGCAGAGAAGGGCGTGAAGGATAAGATTTCGAAGTTGCTTTCCATCAACGGCAAGCAGTCGGTGGACGATATTCACAAGAAGCTGGGACACATCATGTGGGAGAACGTCGGCATGGCGCGTTCGAAGGAGTCGCTCGAAAAGGCGATCGTCGAGATCCAGGCGCTGCGCAAGGAGTTCTGGAAGGATGTGAAGGTCGTAGGCAAGGCGAACGAGTTCAACGTCGAGTTGGAGAAGGCGCTGCGTCTGGCCGATTTCCTGGAGCTGGGCGAGCTGATGGCACGCGACGCGCTGAACCGCGAGGAGTCGTGCGGCGGACATTTCCGCGTCGAGCATCAGACCGAAGAGGGCGAGGCCAAACGCGACGACGAGCACTTCGTATATGCCGCCGTGTGGGAGTACAAGGGCGAGAACGAAGCGCCGGAGCTCACGAAGGAGCCGCTGAACTTCGAGTTCGTACACCCCGCACAGCGTAACTACAAGGACTAATTCTTCTGTCGTCTAACTTTAATACACAATTTGAAACTATGAATTTCACGTTAAAGATATGGCGCCAGAAAGACGCCAAGGCAAAAGGGGCATTCGAAACCTACAAAGTCGAGAACATCTCCGCCGACACCTCGTTTCTCGAGATGCTGGATATTCTGAACAACAACCTGATCCACGAGGGCAAGGAGCCCGTGGCGTTCGACCACGACTGCCGCGAGGGTATCTGCGGTATGTGCTCGCTGCACATCGACGGCCGTGCGCACGGCCCGGGCGACGGCGCCACGACCTGCCAGATTTACATGCGCCGTTTCAAAGACGGGGCGACGATCGTCATCGAGCCCTGGCGTTCGGCGGCTTTCCCCGTAATCAAGGACCTCGTGGTGGATCGCAGTGCCTACGATAAGATTCTTCAGGCCGGCGGCTTCATCTCGGTCCGTACGAATGCCGTGCAGGATGCCAACAACATTCCCATCCCGAGGCCGATGCCGACGTTGCGATGGATGCCGCTGCCTGCATCGGTTGCGGTGCCTGCGCTGCGACCTGTAAGAACGGCTCGGCGATGCTTTTCGTCGCCGCCCGTGTGTCGTCGCTCGCGAAACTGCCGCAGGGACGTGTCGAGGGTGCCCGCCGCGCCAAGGCGATGGTGGCCAAGATGGACGAACTGGGCTTCGGTAACTGTACCAATACGGGAGCTTGCCAGGCCGAGTGTCCGAAGATGATTTCGATTTCGCACATCGCCCGTCTGAACCGGGAGTTCCTCTCGGCGAAGTTCGAGGACTAATCGTTTGAAGAATAGATGCAAACAAGCCCGGAGCGAAACTCCGGGCTTGTTTGCGTATGGCGGGATCCGAAACTCGCCGAAATTGCGGGGCTGCGGCTGATTTACGCTGTTCGCCTTTCCGGTCGTTGCAGCAAGGAGGCCCGCCGGGAGATTGCCGGCTGGCGATTCGGCCGGATTCGAGGTCGGGGTTGAAAATATGGGGCATAACGACCTTTATGCCCCATTCCGAACCGGTCGTTGTCGCCGCCGGAGCCGAGAATCTGTTTTCCTTCCTACTTTTTTATGTAGCTCTTCAACGCTTCGACGTACTCCTCGAAAGCATCCACGCCTGTCGGGGTAATGCGGCAGAGCGTGCGGGGTATTTTTCCCCGAAAGGTCTTTTCGACCGTGATGTAGCCGGCTTTTTGCAGTTTGTCGATCTGTACGCTCAGGTTGCCCGCCGAAGCTCCCGTCTGTTCCCGGATGAAAACGAAGTCGGCCTCTTCGACCCCGAGGAGGATCGACATTACCGCCAGGCGCAGTTCCGAGTGCAGCAGGGGATTCAGTTCCTTGAACATCTTTTGTGCGATTGGTAGTTGATGATATGTCCCGGGACGACCATCATGATGAAAAATACGCCGGCAAAGATAAGGATTTCGTTGTTTAGGAGTCCGGCGGTTATCTCAATTCCGTCAGAAGTTGCGATTTTTTTCAGGAAATAGTCGTATAAAGGGAAGAGGACTGAAAGAGCCATACAGGTAAGTCCTGCGACGATGTATATTTTCGAACGAACGATCATTCCGGTTGTTGCCGTTGCCGTAGCCATCACCAGTGTAATGAGTTCGAAAAGACTGTGTCGGTAGGAGAGTCCGTGAAATAGCGAAAAGAGGAAGATCGGAATCAATGATAATGAGGATACTAACCAGACCTTGCCGACGATGCGGTCGATCTCTGTGCGGGGCTCCGTCGGCTTCTTGTCCGGGAACAACCGCATCAGCAGACAGCCGATGATGGGAATGAGAAACCAGGTGAAGCACCAGGCGGGATGGCATCCGGCGATGTTGAACCAGTAATTGAGCAGGGCGATCCCGACGGTCGTATAGCCCCATACGAGGAACGGGCGTCCCGCATGGTTTTCCAGCCGGTTGCGGGTGTTTTGAATCATGCGCGAGATGAGTTCCATACTCTCTCGTGCGTCTAATTTTCTCTCTTCCATACGCAGTGAGTTTTGATGATTATATATTTTAGCATGCCGCTTTTTTCTTTGCAGATTCGGGTATCCGTTCGTTGGCAGCCGTTTTTGACTGTGTTTACAAGGCATCCCTCGCCCCGAATGATTTCGGGCTGTTGTCCGACCGTATCGGAAATCGAGTTTTTTCGTGCGGTCCGACCGTCGGCGGATCACTCCGCATCGTCATCGTCCGAGAGTTTTGTCAGGTGGAATATCAGATCCAGAATAAGACCGAGCCCCCAGCCTGCCATGACCCACAGCACCCACCAATAGTGGGGCGTCGTGAGGGCATTGACTCCGGCCAGAAATGCACAAATTACTGCGTATGTTATCCATTCCCGGATGAGCCGGCGCTTTCTGCGTGCGGCTTTCGCATCGATTTTTCGAGTTGTTTCCATAGCTTTCGGTTTTTGTTGGTATTACAAATATAAACTACTTTATTTTATAAACCAAATAAAATGCCTGAAAAATTGAAATTTTACGATGATTCGGGGCAGGGGGCGTTGAGGATGAAATGTACGGGGTAGGCCGAAAGGCTTTACCGAGATCTGTTAAATTATGGTATTATATGCGACCGTTTTTTTTGAATTCGGCGGTAGCCGCAATTTTGCGGGCCGTTATTCGATGTCGGGTTCACCCTGAACTTTTTTCTTGGGAGGGCGCGAGAAACGTCCGAGCATTGTCGGTCAGATTCGGATCGGAGGGCAGTATATTGATTGAGATATATCTTTCGTGGCCCTTTATTCGACGGTTGCAGCGTCGAATCCGAAGGGACGTTTATTCGCGGGCTTGTGGCCGCGTTTATAATTCGCCCCTTGCCTGCATCCTTTTCCCGGAGGGATTTGGGGTGCTGTGCTTTCGAAGAGGTACATTAAAGTATATAATCGCGCCGCATACTTTATCCGAGCAGGATCAGGCTGAGGGCCATGATCGCCATGCCGCTCATCACGCCGTAGATCGAGATGTGGGCTTCGCCGTATTCGCGGGCGGCCGGCAGCAGTTCGTCGATTGAGATGAAAACCATGATTCCGGCGACGCCTGCCAGGATGCAGCCCATCATGACGGGAGACATGAACGGCATGAGGATAAAATAGGCGAGCAGGGCGCCGACCGGCTCTGCCAAACCCGATAGGAGCGAATAGCGGAAGGCTTTCATCCGGTCGCCGGTGGCGTAAAAGACGGGGATCGAAACCGCGATACCTTCGGGTATGTTGTGTATGGCGATGGCGACGGCGATGGCGATACCCAGCGTGGGATTTTCGACGGCGGTGGCGAAGGTGGCGATGCCTTCCGGGAAGTTGTGGATGCCGATAGCCAGGGCGGTCATCAGTCCCATGCGCATCAGTTTGGCATTTTTCGGTTTCTTCTCCAGCTCTTCGATCATATGGGCTTCGTGCGGGTTCTCGACCGAAGGCACCAGCCGGTCGATGACGCCGATCAGCAGTACGCCGCTGAAAAAGGCCAGAGTCGTGATACCCATTCCGGTTTGGGGTCCGTAGATGGCTCCGATAGCCTCCCGTGCCTGTTGGAACAGTTCGACGAACGAAACGTAGATCATCACGCCGCCCGACAGTCCCAACGAGAACGAAAGCAGTCGTTTGTTGGTACGGTGGGCGAAAAGGGCTATCGTGCTGCCGATACCGGTTGCCAGACCGGCGCCGAGGGTGAGCATCAGGGGTACAAAAAGAGTGTGAGCCATCTCGAATACTGTTTTTCAGTTGGTCTTTGCAAAGATAGTGCAAGCCGAAAGCTGTGCCAAATTTATTTGGTTACAGCTGAGGCGCCGCCTGTTTTCTGTAAAGATCGTGCACGCGGAAGCCGTTCGGGTTTGTCGGAAGCGGCCGGGGGCTGCCTATTTGCCGTAAAGTTAGTGAATTTTATCCTTTCTTTGCCGGAGAACATCGAATAAGGAGTGTACGTTGTGTGAAAATCCCGTCGTATGGCGATCGATTCACTACTTTCGGCAGGAGAAGATCACTATTCCCGGCGAGTCGCGTGTTTTCCCGATCCGGTCTTTTTCTGCGGCGCTTGAAAATATCGAGCGCAGTGCACGATGAAATTATTCTTGAAGAAATTTTATTTAATTTGCTGACAAGTAATGTTATATGTATTTTTAGGGTGAAAGTGGACGATATTTTTCGGAAAAGATGGTGCGAATGGTGTAATAATTGTTACCTTTACCCAATAAACAAGGCAGGTTCATTCTGATCTTTATCTTCTTTGCATTTTCCCGGACCTATATCCCGTCCGGATTTTTCCATCGTTGAAATCGACCTTTGTAAACTTTCTTTGTTTGGGCAATTTCGCTTGAGTATGTCTGTCGCAGGCAGAAGAGAGCCGTTGCCGGGTTTTAACGATGTCCCGAAATTGAGATTATTTTTTTACTTGCATACGCCCGTTCTGGCCGCCCTTTTTCAGCGTGGTTCGGGCAGATTGCGCTGTCGGGGAACAAGGTGTGCGTGACTGCGGTTTCGACCGGGGACAGGAAACTTTCTCGCTTTCGTTTTTCCGCTTCCGCACCGGATGCCTCCGCAACAGATGAAAACTCCGTCGTACGACGGAATTATACGATGATTATGACATTTAACGAATTGAAAATTACCGACCCTATTTTGAAGGCGATCGGTGAAAAAGGATACCTGACTCCTACGCCCATTCAGCAAAAGGGTATTCCTGTGGCGCTCGATGGGCGCGATATGCTGGGCATCGCCCAGACCGGGACGGGTAAGACGGCGGCGTTCGCCATTCCGATCCTGCAGCATTTGAGCAGTGGGATGCAGGCAGAGCCGACCGACGTGCCGCGCCGCAACCGGCGGGGGCGGAATCACGATCGGGAATCCGGAGTGCGGCCGATCCGGGCCCTGATCCTGACCCCTACCAGGGAGTTGGCCGTGCAGATCGGCGACAGTTTTTCGGATTACGGAAAATATGTCGGTCTGAAGCATCTGACGATTTTCGGCGGTGTGAAACAAGGCCCGCAGGTCGAGGCGCTTCGTGGCGGCGTGGATATTCTGATAGCTACGCCGGGGCGCCTGCACGATCTGATCGGACAGGGGTTCGTCGAACTCGACGCGATCACGCATTTCGTGTTGGACGAAGCCGACCGAATGCTCGACATGGGATTCGTCGCCGACATCAAACGTCTGTTGCCGCTGCTGCCGAAGTCGCGCCAGACCCTCTTTTTTTCGGCGACGATGCCTGCGGACATCGTGGCGCTCTCGAAAAGTATGCTGACCGACCCCGTGCGGGTGGAGGTGACTCCGGTTTCGTCGGCGGTGGATGCGATCGATCAGCGGGTCTATTTCGTGGAGAAGCCGGAGAAGAAGAAACTGCTCGTATCTCTGCTCCGCGAGGAGGATAAGTCCGTCCTCGTCTTCTCCCGCACCAAACACGGAGCGGACAATATTTCGCGTCTGCTCTCCAAGTCGGGTATTCGAAGCGAAGCGATTCACGGCAACAAGTCGCAGAATCACCGCCAGCGCGTACTCGCGGATTTCAAGTCCGGCAAGATCCGGGTGATGGTCGCTACGGACATCGCTGCCCGTGGCATCGACATTCGGGAATTGGAGATCGTCATCAATTACGATCTGCCGGATGTGCCGGAAACGTACGTACACCGTATCGGCCGCACCGGTCGTGCCGGACATTCCGGAACAGCCTTTACGTTCTGCACCCCGGACGAGCGGCCGCTCATGAAAGACATACAGCGGCTGACGGGCAAAAAACTCAATGCGGAAACATACCGTGCATAATAATCTTTAAGTTGAATTTAATGGCAAAATCGCAAACATTCGGAAAAAGAGAGAACGAAAAGAAAAAGCAGGCCAAGCGCCTCGAAAAACAGAAACGCAGGGAAGAACGCCAGGCCGGAGGAAGCTCCTCACTCGACGATATGATCGCCTATGTGGACGAGAACGGGAATATTACCGACACTCCGCCCCAGCTGCGGCCGAAAGTCGAGATCCAGCTCGAGGATATCGTGATAGCCACGCCTAAAAAGGAAGATATTGCGGCCGAACCGCTGAAAGGGCGTGTCGAGTATTTCAATACCGAGAAGGGGTACGGGTTTATCAAGGACCTGGCTTCGACGGAAAAAAATATTTTTTCCATATATCTTCGGCTCCCGAAGGGATCGGCGAGGGGCGGATTGTCCTTTTCGAACTCATGCGGGGTACACGCGGTATGAATGCGGTGAAAATCGCATTTGCGCAATAAACATTTATCCACAGTCAAAATAGAAAAAATGAACATTTACGTATCGAATTTGAACTTCCGCACCCGGGGCGAGAGTTTGCAGACTTTATTCGGGGAGTACGGAGAAGTATCTTCCGCCAACATCATCACCGACCGCGAAACCGGCCGCTCGCGCGGCTTCGGTTTCGTCGAAATGCCGGACGAGTCGGCCGCACGGAACGCGATTAACGCGTTGAACGGTTTCGAGCTCGACGAGCGGGCTATCAACGTCAATGAGGCCCGTCCGAAGACCGAGCGCAGCGACCGGGGTGGTTACGGCTCCAATCAGGGCGGCAGTTACGGGCGCAACCGGTATTGATTCAGATCGGCCGGAAAGAGCGGGGAGGAGCGTTGAACGCCCCTCCCCGCTCTTCGATAAGGCCGTGCTTTTTCCGGCGGGGGATGGGGGCGGAGGTTTCCGGAGGAACGCTCGATGGCCGTCCGGTCGGGTGGACGGGCGTCGGAGCGCGGACCGAAACTTCTGCCGGGGCGTATCGTTCTGTCGTTGCAGGATGCCGGCGAAATTTTTTGGCCGGGTTGTCTTGCCGAAACCGTAAATTATGCTTACCTTTGCCCCTGATAACACCGGAACCCGATCAAGCCAATGTTTAGTTTCATACCGAACGCATTTCAGGAGGCCCAGTACGTACGGCGCCGTCATTTCCGGGGTAATCATTCGGAAAATATTTCCAATTTTTATTATAATTTTTCCAAGTTATTAGGGTAGCTGTCCAAGTTGCCCTATTTTTTTGTGCACCCGCTGCGGCGAGGTGCGAAACGGTACAGCAAAATTGAAGACGATTCTCAAAGGTGCGAAGTTCTATCGGGACGGAAGGTTCGAAACGGGCGATCTGGCGATCGAAGACGGTAAAATCGTCGCCATAGGCGGTCGGGTCGCGCTTGAGGCGGACGACCGGGCTGTCGATTTGACGGGTTGTCATGTGTTGCCGGGATTGGTCGATGTGCATGTCCACTTGCGCGAACCGGGTTTTTCGGAGAAAGAGACTATTGCGACGGGTACGGCTGCCGCCGCGCACGGAGGTTATACCACCGTTTGTCCGATGCCGAATCTCAATCCGGCGCCCGATTCGCCGGAGCATCTGGAAGCGGAGCTGGCTCTGATCCGCCGCGATGCGGTCGTTCGGGTGCTGCCTTACGGTTCCATTACGCGGGGACAGAAGGGACGCGGGGAGCTGGTCGATTTCGGGGCTCTGGCCGGAGAGGTCGTGGGCTTCTCGGACGACGGACGGGGGGTGCAGGGCGAGGAGCTGATGGCCGAAGCCATGCGTCGCGCCGCAGCGGTCGGCAAGCCGATCGTGGCCCATTGCGAAGTCGATGAATTGCTGAAAGGAGGGTATATCCACGACGGTGTTTATTGCCGCGAGCACGGACACAAGGGTATCTGCTCCGAGAGCGAGTGGCGGCAGGTGGAACGCGATATAAAATTGGCAGCCGAAACCGGATGTCAGTATCATGTCTGCCACGTTTCGACCAAGGAGAGCGTCGAGCTGATTCGCCGGGCGAAGGCCGCCGGGCTGAAAGTCAGCGGCGAAACGGCTCCGCACTACCTGCTGCTCTGCGACGAGGATTTGCAGGAGGACGGTCGTTTCAAGATGAATCCGCCGCTGCGCGGACGTGAAGACCGCGAAGCCCTGCGGCAGGCCGTCGCCGACGGGACGATCGAGGTGATTGCCACGGATCATGCGCCTCACACCGCCGAACAGAAATCGCGCGGACTGGCCGGCAGCGCGATGGGTATCGTGGGGTTGGAGTGTGCTTTCCCGCTGCTCTATACCTATTTGGTGAAGCCGGGGCTGCTTACGCTGGAGCAGCTCGTCGAGCGGATGTCGATGGCTCCGCGCCGGATTTTCGGCCTCGGCGGAGGCTTGCAGGCGGGCGAACCGGCCGATTTAACGGTGTTCGACCTCGATGCGGAGTACGAGATCGATCCCGAAACCTTCCTGTCGAAAGGCCGCGCTACACCTTTTGCCGGCTGGCGGGTTGCGGGCCGTACGCTCTGGACGCTGGTCGGGGGACGTACGGCATACGCGACGGAGCGTTTCCGATAGACGGGGCGGAAGCGATGTGCGCGGATTGTCCCGGATCGGAATACGAAATGCGATTCCGTTTTTCGACGGGCGGTGACTGCGGCCGTCGCGGATTCTGCCGGATGCGGGAAACAGGGCCGGAAATTGAAAAATGAACGAAGACAAATTACGAAATAACCGAATATGAAACCATTCACCAAAAAAATCGTGCTTGAGTCGGGCCGCGAGTTCTACGGCTACGGTTTCGGCGCGGACCGGGAGGCGACGGGCGAGATCGTGTTCAATACCTCGATGGTCGGCTACCAGGAGATTCTCTCCGATCCCTCCTATACCGACCAGATGGTCGTGATGACCTATCCGCTGATCGGCAACTACGGCATTACGGACGAGGATTACGAAACCAAGTATCCGACTATCGGCGGTATGATCGTGCGCGAATACAACGACCTGCCGAGTAATTTCCGCTATACCAAGACCCTTGGCGAAGTATGCGAGGAGTACGGCATACCCTGCGTCTGGGGATCGATACCCGTATGCTGACGCGCATTATTCGTGACGAGGGTACCCAGCGGGTGATCGTCGTCGATGCGTCGATGCCGCAGGAGGAGGCCCTGCGCCGCCTGAAGGAGGCGCCCGTGCGCCGCGACATGGTCGAGCGCGTGAGCTGCCGCAAGCGTTGGTTCTCCCGCACGGCCAATCATCGTTTCGACGTGGTGGCGGTCGATTGCGGCATCAAGCACAACATCATCCGCAAGCTCAACGAGAAGGGTTGCAACGTGACGGTAGTGCCCTACGATATTACGGCCGAGGAGGTGATGGCTTTCCGTCCCGACGGACTTTTCCTCTCGAACGGTCCCGGCGATCCGACCGACGTGCAGCCGGTCATCGAGATGGTCCGCACGCTTCGGGGGCGCCTGCCGATCTTCGGTATCTGCCTGGGACACCAGGTGATTTCGCTCGGCATTACGGAAGCCCGCACCTTCAAGATGAAATTCGGACACTCGCGGCGGTAACCACCCCGTAGGAAGAACCTCGAAACGGGCAAGGTCGAGATCACGAGCCAGAACCACAGCTTTGCGGTCGATACGGAGTCGCTGAAGGGCACCGGACTGACCCTTACGCACCTGAATCTGCTGGACGATACCGCCGAAGCGTCGAATGCCGCGCCGATCGGATTTTCAGCGTCCAGTATCATCCGGAGAGTGCGCCCGGTCCGCAGGACAGCACCTATTTGTTCGATAAGTTTATCAAAATGATGGAGGAGAGTCAAAATGCCTAAGAGAACGGATATCAAGAAAGTGATGGTGATCGGCTCCGGCCCGATCGTGATCGGCCAGGCTGCGGAGTTCGACTACGCGGGTACGCAGGCTTGTCTGGCCCTCAAGGAAGAGGGGTACGAGGTCGTGTTGGTCAATTCCAATCCGGCGACGATCCAGACCGACGTGCAGATTGCCGATAAAGTCTATATGGAGCCGCTGACGCTCGAGTACGTGGCCAAGATCGTCCGTTACGAGCGTCCCGATGCCATCGTGCCGGGACTGGGCGGGCAGACGGGCCTGAATCTGGCCGTGCAGCTCGCCAAGAAAGGCGTGCTTCAGGAGTGTCAGGTGGAGATTCTGGGTACTTCGTTCCAGAGCATCGAGCAGGCCGAGGACCGCGAACTCTTCAAGGAGCTTTGTCTTCTAAGCTGTGCCTGCTACGCAGCGGGCATTATCATACTGGTGGTCGTAAACACGACGAACGTTCGGTCAGTCGCATACCTCAGCAGTGAGGTATGCCAGGTGGCGGCATTGGTAGGAACGGTGTATGCCTGCAATACCATCAAAAATATTCCGCACCATTATTTCGCATTAAAATACGGGATCATCTGCATTGGATTCTTCACTGTCTATATGTACTATTACGGCGTGACGCAGGGGGTCTACGTATTGCTGCTGGTGTTCAAGCTGGTGGCCGTCATTATGATCCTGTACATTATTTTAGTGAAATGGGATTTTCAGTTTATCATCAAAGTGCTGGGGCTGTTGGTGTTCGGCGTCAGTGGCCTGTTTTTATCTCTTTACGATTTCCTTATTTACGGCAATGAAAACACCCCGCAGGTGATCTTGTGGCTTTGTGCAGGGATGTTCCTTCTGATGGTGCAAAATGTAAGCTTTGCGGTTCTTTATCGTCTGCAGATGCGTAACGAGGAGTCACTAAAAGAAGACTATCTTTCGGAGTTTGCGGAAACGTCTCAGGACATCATCTTTTATTATGTGCTTGTCCCGTATCCGCGGTTTTCTCTGGTAAGCCCTGCGGCGGAAACGCTGCTGGGATATACACCGCAGGACTTTTACAACAACAGCAAGCTTCACGTAGAGATCGCACTGGAGGATGATCGTCAGCTGATGGAAGAGCTGCTTGGAGACGCTGATGACTGCTTTAAGGACTGCATCGTTACGGTGGAATCGAAAAATGGCGAGATCTTAAACCTTCAGTGTCTTGTGACCAGAAAAAAGGCAGGTGGCAGAGTCGTTGCCGTGGAAGGCGTGTTCAGGGATGTGACAGAGCGGATCGAGGCGGAACGCAAGATCGCAGAAAACAACAAGAACCGGCAGCTGATGCTGTCCTATATTTCCCATGATTTAAAAACGCCGATCACCTATATCCAAGGGTATTCCGAAGCCATCCAGAAAGGCGTCATCCGGACCGAGGAAGACCGGAACAAAGCTGTCGATACTATTGCAAACAAGGCCAGATCCCTGACTCGGCTGGTGGATGATATCTCCATGCTCAGCAAGCTGGAAGCCAACCGGTTCCACTATGAATTCGAGAAGATCAGCTGCAAAGATCTGGTCGAACAGATCTACGCGTCCCACATAGATGATTTTCATGAAAGCGGCAGCGAATTTGCTATGGAAAACCGGGAGTTCCGCTTTGCCGTAGAAGGCGGAATCAAAGAGGATGATTTTGTGCTTGCTGACGTGAAGCGGATCGAGCAGGTTTTTGAGAATATTTTCAACAATGCAGTCAAGGCGACGGAAGAAGGCGGGATGATCGCTGTAAACTGCGGCATCGACAGGGATGCCGGAAACTTTTATGTTTCTGTGACAGACGATGGTGTCGGCATTTCATCGGAAGATCTCAAGCACATCTTTGAAAACTTCTACCGCAGTCCGCAGACGAAAAAACGCCGGGGCGGCAGCGGTCTGGGACTCAGTCTTTCGGAACAGATCATCCGCGGTCACGGCGGCAAAATAACGGTAACATCAGAAGAAGAGCGAGGAAGCTGCTTTGTTTTTTCCCTGCCGCTGTTTACGGAAGCCGTCTAACTATGGTATAATACTATGTTGAATTATATTCAGAGGAGAAAACTGTATGAATGAGGTAAAACGACCGAAAAAGCCGTTGTTTTTCTACTATACGATCGTTATGCTGCTGATTTTACTCGGCAACCTGGTTCTGATGCCATGGATGCAGCAGCGCCAGGTCGAGGAAGTGGATTACAGCAAGTTCATTTCCATGACTGAAAACAAACAGATCGGCAAGGTGGAGATCAAGGCGCAGGAAAACGAAATCATATTTACAGATAAAAAAGATAAGGACATCATATATAAGACCGGCATGGTAAATGATGATGAACTGACGAAACGACTGTACGAATCCGGTGCGAAATTCTCCGGCGAGATACAGCGGCAGACTTCCCCGTGGGTGTCCCTGCTGATGTACTGGGTGCTGCCGATCGTCCTCTTTATATTCCTGGGACGGTACATGTCGAAGAAGATGATGGACAAGGCCGGTGGCAACTCCATGATGTTCGGTATGGGCAAGAGCAACGCCAAGATCTACGTCAAATCCTCCGAAGGGATCAGGTTTGACGACGTGGCAGGAGAAGATGAGGCCAAGGAAAATCTCGCAGAGATCGTGGAATATCTTCACGATCCGAGCAAGTACAGAGAGATCGGAGCTTCCATGCCGAAAGGCGTACTGCTGGTAGGCCCTCCGGGAACCGGTAAGACCATGCTTGCAAAGGCGGTGGCAGGAGAGTCCAACGTGCCGTTTTTCTCCATGTCCGGCTCGGAGTTTGTAGAAATGTTTGTCGGTATGGGTGCTTCTAAAGTACGCGACCTTTTTAAGCAGGCCAAGGAAAAGGCCCCATGCATCGTCTTTATCGACGAGATCGATGCCATCGGGCAGAAGCGTGACGGCAGAGTCATGGGCAATGATGAACGGGAGCAGACGCTGAACCAGCTGCTGACCGAAATGGATGGCTTTGAAGAAAACAACGGGGTCATTTTGCTGGCCGCGACCAACCGTCCGGAATCCCTGGATCCTGCACTGCTGCGTCCGGGACGCTTTGACCGGAGAGTTCCGGTAGAACTGCCGGATCTTAAAGGCAGAGAGGATATCCTGAAAGTCCATGCGAAGAAAGTGCGTATGGATAAACACGTGGACTATCAGAAGATCGCGCGTATGGCATCCGGTGCGTCCGGTGCGGAGTTGGCCAACATCGTCAATGAAGCGGCACTGAGAGCCGTGCGGGACAACCGGCATCATGTGACACAGGAAGACCTGGAAGAAAGTATCGAAGTGGTCATCGCAGGATATCAGAAGAAGAATGCGATCCTTACGGATAAAGAAAAACATATCGTGGCTTATCACGAAATCGGACATGCTCTCGTGGCAGCTAAACAGAGCCATTCTGCACCGGTAGAAAAAATCACCATCGTGCCACGCACATCAGGCGCCCTTGGGTATACCATGCAGATCGATGAGGGCAATCATTATCTGATGAGCAAGGAAGAGATCGAAAACAAGATCGCGACCCTGACCGGCGGACGGGCGGCAGAAGAAACCCAGTTCGGCTCCATCACGACGGGAGCGTCCAACGACATCGAGCAGGCGACCAAACTGGCAAGAGCCATGATCACGCAGTATGGCATGAGCAGCGACTTCGACATGGTTGCGATGGAAACGGTTAACAACCAGTATCTGGGCGGAGACACATCTTTAAGCTGCTCGCCGCAGACGCAGCAGGAAATCGATCGAGCAGTAGTAGAGATCGTGCGAAAGCAGCATAAAAAAGCCTGTGAGATCCTGGAAGAAAACCGGGAGAAGCTGGACGAGCTTGCAAAGTATCTTTATGAAAAAGAGACGATCACAGGCGAAGAATTCATGCACATTCTAAAGGGAAATAAGGAAAAGGAAACGGAAGGCAAAGGAAAATAGAATGTATCTTTTGATGATATTGTTTATAACAGTAGTTGCACCATTTCTGGTGATGCCTCGCTACATTACAAAGGGCGGGAGAAACCCGTATGACGTGGTGCTGATCAGTGTGATCACCATTTGTGCAGCAGCAGCAGTGATATTCATGGGAGCATCCATGGTGGGAGACGGTGTGCTGTCGCAGCTCCACGGGTCGGTAGAAGAGATCTCTAAGGCAGCGGCTCAGGATCCAACGGTCATCAAAGCGCTGAAACTGGAGTCGCACGACATGGCAGAACGGGTCAAGCTTCTGACGGCAGTCTACGATGAAGCACTGAAATTGATACCGGCCTGCATCATGATCCTGTCATGCCTGACCTCGTACATCGCATATTTGATTTTGAGCAAATCCCTGTCACGGCGTGGAGAAGTGAACAGAATGCCGCGATTCAGGGAATTCGACATGCCGAACACAGCCGTGTTCGTGCTGGTGGCCATTTACATGATCGTATGGCTGGCGACGATGACCGGAAATCGGTAGAAAACTAGCGCGATTTTATACTAATATGGATCTGCTGTTCGACTTTGTCATGTACCTGCAGGGCGCTTCGGTGATTTTCATGCTGTTTTATGTAAAGCACATACCGAAGGGTTTTGCGCTGGCTCTGACCATTGTTCTGTGGAATATTTACATGGGCAGGAGCATCATCGTTATGCTGGGAATATTCGACCTTATTTTCAGCTTTAAATACAGACTGCTGTATCACGAAAGCAAGAAGCGACGGTAAGAGGAGTTAGTACAATGTATGTAGGAAGAGTGGAAAAACTGCTGGCACATTATTCGCAGATCCCCTTGTGTTTTGTAAATCTCAACGGGAAGATCACGCGGGCGAGCAGTAAGATCGCAGAGGTGTTCAAGTACGATGGGATTATCGGCAGGGACATTTTCGAGTTGACACGGATCAGGCCGGCGGAATTGATCGAGGCAGCACAAAACGAAACAAATCTGTACCTGGACAGCAATGATAAATCGTTTAAGATCCTGAGTGAATTCATCGGAGAAGGAGAAACAGCCAGCATCATGATGAGCTTCATCGATGTGACTTCGTATGAAGTGCTCAAGGATATGTACAACGACGAGAAGGCATGTATCGCAGTCATCAACGTAGATAATTTTGATGAACTGACAGCCAGTGCAGGAGACGAGCGGGAACTGGCGATCTCCACAGAGATCGATCGCCTGATCCGCAGCTGGGGAGAAAAACTTGGCGCAGCAGTAGTGCGGTATCGTGAGCATCTCTATGAGATCTGCCTGACCCACGGGAATCTGCAGAGACTGGTGGATGATAAGTTTTGCATCCTGGATGAAGCCAAGGAAATCGAAACGGAAGCGGACTTCCCTGTGACCCTCAGTATCGGAGTGGGCATCGGCGGCAAGACGCTGGCAGACTGTGAAACCTACGCGGAAGACGCCCTGGATCTGGCACTGGGACGCGGAGGCGATCAGGCTATCATCAAGAACATCAAGAACTTCGAATATTATGGGGGCAAATCCCAGAGCGTGGAGAAGAGCAATAAGGGAAAATCCCGGATCATCGCTCACGCGCTGAAACTGCTCATCAGCCAGTCTTCCCGGATCTTCGTCATGGGACATAGAAACCCGGATATGGACAGCTTCGGAGCTTCTCTGGGGATTTATCGGATCGCCGAGAGCATGGGCAAGGAAGCCTATGTAGTCCTGGGACCTTATAATGATGCGCTGACAGCGATTGCTGATGAAGCCAAGGAAACGGGATATTATGAATTCGTTTCTCCGGAAAAGGCTCTCAATCTGGTAGACGAGAATTCCCTGGTGGTCGTGGTGGATGCTCACCGTCCGATCCTGGTGGAATCGAACGCGCTGATCATGAAAGTAGGCCGGACTGTGGTCATCGACCATCACAGGCGTGCAGAAGACTGCTTCTCGGATCTGCTTCTTTCCTATATGGAATCGTATGCATCGTCGGCCTCCGAGCTGGTGACAGAGATCATACAGTACGCCTGTGAAAAACGGACACTGACGAATATGGAAGCGAACGCGCTGCTGGCAGGCATCATGGTGGATACCAACCGATTTGCTGTAAAGGCGGGTGTGCGGACTTTCGAGGCTGCGTCCTGGCTGCGGCGTGCGGGAGCCGACCTGGAGCATGTACGGCGGTATTTCCAGGCGAACACCGAAAGCTTCAAAGTGCGGGCTATGTGCATTGCCAACGCCCAGTTCTTTGACGGAGGGATCGCTATGTCCATCTGTCCGGGACAGAACCCTAATTCCCAGATACTCAATTCCCAGGTGGCGGATGAGCTTTTGACCATCCGGGGTATCCGGGCAAGTTTCGTCGCCGGACAGAACGAGTATGGCAAAACCGTTGTCAGCGCTAGGTCTTTAGGGGATGTCAACGTGCAGGTCGTGATGGAAAAATTCGGCGGCGGCGGGCATCTCAATACTGCGGGAGCGCAGGTGGAGATGTCTCCGGAAGAGATCCTCATCCGCATCCGCGAAGCGTTAAATGAAAAAAATTCTTAGGAACTTCACATTAGGAGGATAAAATTATGATAGTTATTTTAATGAAAGATGTAAAGGGATCCGGTAAAGCGGGCGATGTAGTAAAAGTAAGCGACGGTTATGCCAGAAATATGCTGCTGCCGAAAGGACTTGCCAAGGAAGCGACCGAAGGAAACATCCGCAGTCTGGAAAAGCAGAAAGCGATCGCAGCAGAAAAGCTGGAAGAACAGAAAGCTGCAGCTAAGGAAATGGCTACGAAACTGGAAAAAATAACCTTAAAGATCGAATCCAAGGGCGGGGATTCCGGCAAGCTGTTCGGATCCATCACTTCCAAGGATATTGCGGAAGCACTGGAAAAACAGGAAGGCATGAAGATCGACAAGAAAAAGATCGAAATGAAGACCCCGATCAAGCAGGCGGGAGAAACAGAAGTGACGCTGAAACTGTTCACTGAGATATCCGCACAGCTGAAAGTATCGGTTACCATAGCATAGAGAAAAAAATCACCGGAGGTGATTTTGCAGACAGAAGGGAACATATATGGAAGGAAGAGTACCTCCACACAGTGCGGAGGCAGAGAAATCTGTACTGGGGGCTGCCATGCTTTCCAAGGATGCACTTTTTGACGTGATGGAGGTTGTGAAACCGGCTGATTTTTATGATGAAAATCACAAGGAGATCTTCCAGGCCATGATCGACCTGAACCGCAAGAATGCACCTGTGGATGCGCTGACAGTCGCAGAAGAATTAAAAAAGAGAAACAGCCTTGAAATGGTGGGCGGCAGAGCATATATCGCATCTTTGTCCTCCATGACGCCGACCACATCCAATGCCATGGAGTATGGCAGGATCGTGGCAGAAAAGGCTTCTGTGCGCCGTCTCATCGAAACGGCGGATGATATCGTGACCAAGGGTTATGACGGAACGATGGATGCCAACCAGATGCTGGACTACGCAGAAAGCGGGATATTCGAGATATCGCAAGCCCGGCAGAAGGGACAGTATTCTCATATCCGGGATGTGCTGGTAGAGAACCTGGCTATCATCGACAGAGCAGAACAGATGGACGGTGGTCTTACCGGGATCACCACAGGATTTTCCAAGCTGGACGAAATGACGTCCGGTATGCAGAAATCCGACCTGATCATCCTGGCAGCAAGACCTGCCATGGGAAAGACGGCGTTCGCCCTGTCTCTGGCGCGTAATGCCGCGGTCAAGGGAAAAGCGTCTGTGATGATCTTCAGTCTGGAAATGGCTAAGGAGCAGCTCACCCAGAGACTTCTTTCGATGGAATCCAAGGTCGATCTGCAGACCTTGAAAACAGGACGTCTGGAACGCCGGGACTGGGATGATCTCAACGTGGCGCTGGATATTCTGTCAAACAGCAATATACATATCGATGATACGGCAGGGATCAGTATCATGGAGATGAAGAGCAAATGCCGCCGTCTCAAAGCGGAGGCAGGTCTCGATCTTGTGATCATCGACTATCTGCAGCTGATGAATCCGGAGGGCAAGGCGGATTCCAGAACACAGGAGATCTCTGTGATCTCCCGTAACTTAAAACTCCTTGCCAGAGAGCTGGACTGCCCGGTCCTGGTGCTGTCCCAGCTTTCCCGAGCACCGGAACAGAGAACGGATCATCGGCCGATGCTTTCCGACCTGAGAGAATCAGGTTCCATCGAGCAGGATGCCGATATCGTTATTTTCCTGTACCGGGATGAATATTATAATAAAGAAGATACCGAAAAACCAGGGGAGTGCGAGGTCATTGTGGCCAAGCATCGAAGTGGACCTACGGGCAGCGTAGATGTGGCATGGATCGAGCGCTACACCCAGTTTAAAGATAAAGCGTCAGGAAATATTCCGGATGCCGGAGGGATGTTTTGATGACTTTCAGACGGGAGAAGATAAAGGATTATTTTCTGCTGGATACAAGCGTGGAAAATCTGTTCATCAATGAATACATGGCGGCTGCACCAGGGGACTTCGTTAAAGTCTACCTGTTCGCACAGATGTATGCGGATCTGGGGCAGGAGATCACCAATGAGGAGATCGCCAAGTATTTGTCGATGGAGCATGAGGATGTACTGCGAGCCTGGACCTACTGGGAGAAGATGGGTGTGATCCGCAAGATCCGTCGTGAATCAGCGGATAAATTCGATTATGACGTAGAGTTTGTGCTGTTAAAAGAGCAGTTCTACGGTGACAAAGAATCGAAACGTCCTGTCGGTCTGGATCAGAGCATGCAGGCAGCCATGGGAGACAAGGAGATCCAGGAAATGTTCCAGGCGATCGAAAAGGCCAGCGGCAGTGTGCTCAGCGGCACGGAAATGCTGGAGATCGTATCCTGGATCAACGATTTCAATGCGACGCCGGAGGTGATCGCCTACGGCTATGCCTATTGTGTCAAACGCAAGAAAACAAATATCAAATATATCGCAGCAGTGATCAATGGCTGGACTCAGAGAGGTTTTCGGGACGTGGCTGCTGTCGAAAATACTTGAGCGAAGCGGACAAAAAAACCATATGTACAAGCGGATCTTTCAGGCTCTCGGCTTTTCGCGCAATGCGACGGAGCAGGAGCGGAAGATCATGGATACGTGGTTTGAAGAAATGGAGTTTTCGCTGGATAAGGTTCTGGAGGCCTGTTCCAAGACGACAGGCATCGCTAATCCTAATATCAACTATGTCAATAAAGTGCTGGTCAACTGGTATGAAGAACGGACCGGCAAGGACAAGAGCGGTAAGCGCAAGGAGCTGACCCTCACAGAAATCTCGCAGTATTACGAAACACTGCGCCATAAAGAAGAAAAAGAAGCCGAGGCACATCGCAGAGAAGTATATGCGAAAGTGCCGCGGATCAAGCAGATCGATGACGAGCTGGCTGCAGGAAGCCGTGAGCTTTCTCGCATTATCATCTCCGATACGGTCGATAAAAGGGAAGCCTCGGAACGGATCAAAGAGACCGCGAGCACCCTCAATACAGAAAAAGCGTTCCTCCTTACAGACAATGGATTCGAGCTGGATTATATGGATATCCACTACGAATGTCCGCTGTGTAAAGATACGGGAATGCTTGAAACAGGAGAAAAATGTCAATGCTTTGGAGAAGTAAGTCGAACAAAAATAGAACAGCTCATGCAGGAGTAGAGCCGGCAGGTGACAGCGGTCAGCAGCCGGATACTGCAAAGCCTGCTCCGCAGGCGGAGCGGGTGGTTCCTCAGCCGGGAGCACCGCAGCACCATACGGTGGATGATGCGCTGAAACAGGCGAATCGCCCGACTCGAGAGGAAATGCTGGCGCAGATGGCAGAAAGCGAAGAAGGCCGAGCAATGCTGAAAAAACTTCAGGGACTGCGCAGCAGCATGGATTCCCTGAAAAAACAGCAGGCCGGAGATCCGATCGGAGCCGCGCAGCGTGTGGAGCAGCAGATCCATGAGAAGCCGCCTTTGCGGAATGTGCAGTCTGTACAGAAAGGGAAGTCGTCAGAGCTGCCGGGTGCTCCGGGAGCACGAGGCGGTGTAACTCCTGCTGCGGACAAAGAGGAGATCCGTGCGGCAGAACAGGCCGTTATCAAAGGATTTCAGGAAGATATGCAGAAAAAACAACGCCGGGAAGAAGAGGCGAGAAAACGTCAGCTGCAGATCGAGGCGGAGCACCAGAAAGCCCTGGAAGCAGAGAAGCGTGCTGCGAAAATCAGTGAAGAGGCAGAACGGAAACGTCTGGAAGCACTGGAGGCGGAAAAAAAGGCCAAGGAAGTCGCTCGTAAGAAAGCTTTGGAGGCCATGGAAGCAGAGCGTAAGGCACGAGAAGAGGCGGAAAAGCACAAGATTGGTAGCGTTCACAAGATTGGTAGCGTTCCGGTCAAGAGTACTGTCGGAGAAGCAACAGACATGGCGTCGCCGGAAGAAAAAGCCGCTTTTTTTGGAGAAACAGCGAAAATCACCGGGGAGACGAAGGAAAAACAGCTGGAATCGCTGAAGGAGAATTTGCAGCACCAGCAGGAACGGCAGGAAAAAGTATTCGATGCCATTTCTTCGATCGCCGGAAAACATACAGAAAAATTATCGGAAAGCCAGAAAGCCAAGGTGGAGGAGCTGGTGCAAGTGCAGGAACAGGTTTCTCAGGAGCAGAAACTGAGACTGCAGATGCAACAGCTTAAAACGGCGCAGGAAAAGGCGAAAGCCGAAGCTGTCATTCGCACAAGAGCAGAAAAGGCACGGCTGAAGGCTGAGGAAAAACAGCGGCACAAGGAGGAAGTGCGGAAACATCGTCTGGAAAAGGTGGCCAGAAAACGTGCAGAGAAAGCACGGAAGCTGGAAGCAAAGGAGCGCCACAAACAGGAGAAGAGACGTCTTGCGGATGCGAAAACTCGTCTGGAAGAACAGAGCAAGGCCGACGCTGAGATGGGCGGCGGGATCGTAAATGTTCAGGGCGTACAGATCAAGACGAAGGTGAACAAGCATCCTACCTATTTGCTGCGAGACCTTTTAGGGATCAAGAGCAAGGCGGAAAAACAGGCTTCGACGGAAGAGGAACAGACGAAGCTGGCTGAAGAACGTCAGGAGCGTCAGGAAAAGGCCAGAGCGGCTGCTTATCTGCGGTCGATCCAGAGGAAGGCTGCGTATGAGAAGAGCAGGCTGGGGCAGAAACTGGAACGTCTCAAGCGTTATTCGGAAGATCACAAGAAGGGCATGCTGATGGTGTTTGCCATTGCGATGATGGCTGTAATGGGAGCTGCCGGAGTGTTGAACTACTGCACGGCGTATGAGTATTCCTACAACGGTCAGAAGCTGGGTCTTGTGAAAGAAAAGGATGATGTGCTGCAGATCACTGATCTGGTGCAGGGTGCTTTGACGGAAGAAAAGAATATGAAGATCGTCATCGATGCCAAGGATGATATCACATTCCATCGGAAGCTGGCTTTGGATGAATCTCAGATCGATAATTCGAGCAGGTGCTGAAACGACTGACATACATGGGCGATTTGAAAGTAAAGGCAATTGGGATTTACGTAAACGGTAAGAAGATCGGCGCGGTACAGGACCGTAAAACGGCAAAAAAAGTGCTTAAAGACGTTGCTGATAAATACACAAAGAAAGGCGATAACATTGAAATTGAAAAGGTCTCGTTTTTAGAAAAAGTTGATATTGATCCTTGCAGCACCGACCTGGAAGATCTTCATTCAGAGGAAGAGATGGTAGATCTTCTCTGCACCAGCGGCGAGAAGGAAACCGTGCATAAAGTCGTAGCAGGAGATACTCTCCACAGCATCGCTAAGAAGTATGATGTGTGGGAGGATCAGCTGCTGGCGGATAACAAGGGCATCAACTCAAAGAAACTGGAAGTGGGCAGCAATATCATCGTAAAACAGCAGGCGCCGGTGCTGACCTACGAGGTGGTCGAAAAGATCACGTATGACAAGGTCATAGAGCATAAAGTGGAAGAGCAGAAGTCAGCTGATATTTATGAAGGAATGACGGAAACGCAGCAGGCAGGAGCAGATGGGCTTTCGGAAATCACCGCTCGCGTTACGTTGCAGAACGGCAAGAAGGTGGAGGAAGAAGATCTGGTAACTACCGTGAAGGAAGAACCGGTCACAGAGGTCGTACTGGTAGGTACGAAGGAAAGACCGCCGACGGTGGGATCCGGCAAGTACATCTGGCCGCTTAAGGACAGCTTTACGCAGACGTCCGGATTCGGATCGCGCTGGGGCAGACAGCATAAGGGTATTGACCTGGCTGTAAGCGTTGGAACGACAGTCTATGCCGCAGATGGCGGTACCGTTGTTGAAGCGCAGTACAGCGGCTCCTACGGCAATGTGGTCATGATCGACCATCAGAACGGACAGGAAACCAGGTACGCGCACAACAGTAAACTGCTGGTCAAGAAGGGCGATAAAGTCTACCAGGGACAGCCGATCGCCAAGTCGGGAAATACCGGCAGAAGTACCGGTCCACACGTGCATTTCGAGATCCGGTTCAACGGAGAACCAAGAAATCCGCTGAATTATCTGCCGTAGAGAAGTCGCGGGGCAAGCATATTATAGTCGAAGAAACTGCATGAAAGGGCAATCGTGCCGGGTAAATGAAATCCGGTGCGGTTGCCCTTTTTCTTGCCAGCCGGTCCGCGGTTGCCCTTTTTCTTGTCAGCCGGTTCATGGAAGCCCTTTTTCTTGCCAGCCGGTCCGGGGAAGCTGACTTCGCAACATCCTCGACGTCCTCGTCGCCGGCAGGGAAGGGTGCTCTTAGTGATGCGTGATCCGGGAAATCATGAATTCCCAGATCACGAAAAAAAAGATCTTGATTTGGATTTTTTACTGCTTATCAGCTGTTCCTTCCTTCATGAATTCCCATTTTTCAAAATAAAACAGCAAGCTGGGAACTGCTTTATAAGATATTTACAGCACAGAGAAAAACAGTTCCCAGAAAAACAGTTTTTATGTCATTTTAGGAATCATAGCGAGTGCTGCGCATGAATCTTGAAGCATTTACAGTATCGAACTTCCTATATGGCTTTGAAAAAATCAAATCTGGGAATTCATGATGCGAGCAAACATCTGAATCGAGAGATTAATTCCCAATTAGATCAGATAATTTTCGATCTGGGAATTCATAACTGTAAATAAGACCGTGGCATCCTGCCCACTGAACAAGGACTATGCTCTCCTGTCTCCCAACACTAGAATCCCGGGCTCCAAACCCCTGCCTCCCAGCACTAGCATCCCGCGCTCCTACCCCATCATCTTCTCCCGCATCCGCTCCAGCACTTTCTTCTCGATGCGTGAGACCTGGACCTGGGAAATCCCCAGGATCCCGGCAATCTGCTGTTGAGTCATGTCCTTGAAGTAGCGGAGGACGATGATCTGTCGCTCCCGTTCCTCCAGGTCCCGGATAGCGGTCTTCAGATCGATAAGATCTACATTCTGCGCCTCCTCATCCACGTATTCACCACCGTGCATTCCTTCCGGGATCGCTTCATTGTCCAGACTCTCGATGCTGGACAGAGATTCAATAGCTTCCAGGATCTCCAAAACATGCTCCCTTGAGATCCCCATCTTATCAGCCAGCCAGCTGACTCTCGGACTGACGCCATGTTTATGATAATATTCCTGCTGAAGTTTCTTGAGATTTTTCATCTCTGTTTTCATCTGTCTGCCGATTTTGATTTTACCGTCATCACGGATATAACGCTTGATTTCCCCCATTATCATCGGGACTGCATAGGTCGAAAACATAACGTTATAGCCCGTGTCGAACCGGTCGATGGCTTTGACCAGTCCCACGAATCCTACCTGCATCAGGTCCTCCGGCTCATAGTATCCCGATGCATATCTCATTGCCAGGTTCTTTACCAGCCCGATATTCTGATCGACTATCAGATCCCGCGCCCGGCGGTCTCCGTTTTGTGCTGCGTCAATTAGTTTGTATGTATCCTCCTTAGCAACCGGTACATATTTATAGGGCACTGACCAGATCCAGATATTTCGTCATCGTCACGGCAGTCCCTTTTCCTTCCTCTGACTTCACCTGCAGCTTATCCATAAAGCTTTCCATTACCGTAAATCCCATGCCGGAGCGCTCTTCGCTTTCCACTGTAGAAAACAGCGGCTGCATGGCTTTCTCCACGTTGGCGATTCCGCGACCGTGATCCCTCACGATAATCGTCACCCGGCCATTCCCATTGATTTCACATTCCAGCTCCACCATGGCCTGTGACCGGTCTTCCCAGCCGGAATATCCGTGGATCACGCTGTTGCTCACTGCTTCCGATACGGCTGTCTTGATCTCCGTCAGCTCCTCCACCGTCGGATCCAGCGGCATCACAAACGCCGCGGCAGCAGACCGGGCAAAGGACTCGTTGGCCGACCGGGAGGGAAAGACCAGGGAGACCTGGTTGGTGTATTTGATGGTACGCATGGATGTAGCACTCCTTTCAGGTGAGTGGAATGAGCCGCTGAAGGCCGGCGGCTCGGAGCACCCGGGCGGGCTGATCGGGCAGCCCGGTGACCTGGATGGTCCCCGCCAATTCCTCCATCCGCTGCCAGAGCCGAAGCAGGACAGCAATGCCCGAGCTGTCCATGAAGGTGATGCCGGCGCAGTCAACAATGAGCTGGCGGGGAAGCACTTCGTCGATCTCCCGCTCCAGGTCCTGCACCAGGCCTTTGACACGATGGTGGTCGATGTCCCCCGACAGGGCGACGGTGAGCATGCGGTTATGGGTGGTGTAGGCAACAGCCATAGAGAAAATCCCCTTTCTTTTGAGGGTGGTTGAAAAAGAACATCGCCGTGTACCAGCTTGTCCGGTACACGGCGATTATACTGCTTTTTGATGGAAAATATTGTCAAAGCGGGAGAGGAAAGCCCTCCTTTGGATCAATCCTGGAAGTTCTGCCCCCTTCTATGGTGGAAGCGGTGCAGAGGGGAACGGGTTGAGCCATCCCGTCAATGAGAAATCCCCAACCGGCCGTGCTTTCTGCGTGGGTCGGTTGGGGATTTTATTCCCTAACGGAGAAAGTTCACGGCTGTGTTTTCTTTTCCGTGGGCGGAGTATCAATACCATATTTGTCTTTGATCAGCGTAAGTTTATCTGTGGTGCCCGCAATGACTTTCTCCTCACGGACTACTTTTATGCTTTCCTGCCCATTGGCATCGGTGACGGTCTGGGTGGTGTAGGTGACCTCATAGGCGTTTAGGGCATTCCAAATCATCTGAGCGGCTTCATCCCGGGTTAAGACTTGGGTAGGGGACAGATTCAACCCGTCAAAGAGCTTAGCTTGTGTGACCAGAATGGTAACGTTGGTGGACCAAGCGGCCCCAGTGAATCCCTCATAATCTGTGGAATATCCCAAGGTGACCAGCAACATTTTCGCAGCTTGAGCGGCGGTTACATGGCCGTCAGGGTGAAAACGGTCCTCACTGACCCCAGAAACGATGTCCTGGGCGTAGCAGGCGGCGATGTAAGGTGTGGCCCATCCCTGAATGTCGATGAAGCTGGTGGAGGGAGTTGTATCCAATGCGGGTTCCCGCCCTCCATTACACAGCAGACAGATCATTTTGCACATCTGTGCGCGGGTGACCTTCCCGTCCGGCCGGTAGAAACCATCCGGATATCCGCCGATGATATTCAGAGAGACACAGACGTCTACCGCCTCGGTGTTTTGAATTTGATCTTGGTCGGAAAATGTTGCGCTGGCTCCTATGGCATTAAGCATGAACAGTAAGCAGATAAAAACGCTGAGAAATCGTTTCCAATGTTTCATAAGAGAGCCCCCTTTGGACGAAAAGTGTCTCAGCTGTGGTGTATATTATCCCCCAGACATTTCCCAAGGGCTGACCCAAATTTCGCAATAGTCAGCATCTACATGAGACGCATCTGTCTTTGCCGTTGCTGTTACGGTGCTTCCATCAGTTAAGAAGACGTTACCCATCCCAGTATACATGACAAGAGTGATTGTGGTGGATGGCATGGGAGAAATGTCGGTTGTTATTGTGTGGCTTCTATCTGGGTTTTTGCCACCGCTCACGACTACAGACATTTTCTTTGCACCGAAATTAGCATAATTACCAAATTGAACAACAAGAGTAATGTAATCGGGGCCGGGGATGGTTCCACTTCCAACAAAAGTATATCCGTTGGAATTTACAGATACGTCAGTTTCTCTGGAAATCAGATCCATAACG
>ENA-OQDA01000192-OQDA01000192.1-human-gut-metagenome-genome-assembly--contig:-NODE-192-length-27154-cov-4.893588_pt1 | contig 27154 bp, 22 predicted proteins | sample MGYA00242771_ERZ504603 | MGnify/ENA primary metagenome ERZ504603 (study PRJEB26092, sample SAMD00036328) | human gut metagenome | host: Homo sapiens | study: EMG produced TPA metagenomics assembly of...
CTGTGCTGCTGAACCAGAACGTGAAGCTGCGCAACTTCTTCCGCACCGTGGCGTTCTTCCCTTACGTTGCTTCGCTGGTGGCGGTGGCAGCGGTGTGGAACATGATCTTCAACCCCTCCATGGGCCCATCAACATGATCCTGAACCAGTTCTTTGGCGTGGCGGTGGAAAACCTGCCCCGCTGGGCTGCCGGTAAGGACACCGCTATGATCACGGTCATCCTGTTCAGCGTGTGGAAGAACATGGGGTTACTACATGGTCATCTATCTGGCAGGCTTGCAGGGCTGCCAACCCGGACCTGAACGAAAGCCGCCGAGCTGGACGGTGCAAATCGCTGGCAGCAGTTCTGGCACATCACTCTGCCGCAGCTGCGCCCCACTACCTTCTTTGTGGTCATCATGCTCACCATCTCCGGCTTCAAGGTCTACGACCAGATGTACATGATCACGCAGGGCGGCCCCGGCACTGCTACCATGACGCTGGTGTACTACATCTATAATGTGGCCTTCGTCAATACTCCGAAATACGGCTACGCAAGTGCCATTGCCATGGTGCTGTTCGTACTGGTGCTGATCGTTACCATCATCCAGTTCCGCGGCTCCAAGGGCGATAACTGAGAAAGGAGGAAGAAACCATGGCAACCGCTGTTATTAAAGACCACGCTTCCCAGAAGCGCCGCAATTTCATCTCCAAGTTCCTGATCTATTTCTTCCTCATCGTCATCACAGCTTGTATGCTGCTGCCCTTTGTGTGGATGCTGTCCTCCTCCTTTAAGCTGAATAAGGACGTGTTCGGCTTCCCCATCCAGTGGATCCCCAAAAATCCCCGCTGGCAGAACTATGTGGACATCTGGACCCAGATCCCGCTGCTGACCTTTGTGAAAAACACGGTCAAGATCACCGTGGTGGTCACCCTGTTGCAGCTGTTCACCTCCTCCTTTGCAGCCTACGCCTTTGCCAAGATGCAGTTCAAGGGCAAAAACGCGCTCTTCCTCGGCTACATTGCCACCATCGCAGTGCCTTGGCAGGCCTACATGGTGCCCCAGTTCATGATGATGAGCTCGTGGCATTTGAACAACACCCATCTGGCCATTATGTGTTTGCAGGCTTTCAGCGCCTTCGGCGTGTTCCTGATGAAGCAGTTCTACGAGGGCGTGCCCACCGAGCTGTGTGAGGCTGCCCGCATTGATGGCCTGAGCGAGTACGGCATCTGGTGGCACATCATGCTGCCCCTCAGCCTGCCCGCCCTGTCCACCCTGACCATCTTCACCTTCGTGAACACATGGAACGACTTCCTTGGCCCCCTGATCTACCTGACCAAGACCGAACTCAAGACCATCCAGATCGGTCTGCGTATGTTCATCACCCAGTATTCTGCAGAGTACGGCCTGATCATGGCGGCCTCTGTGGTGGCACTGATCCCGGTGCTGATCGTGTTCCTCTCCCTGCAAAAGTACTTTGTGCAGGGCGTGGCATCCACCGGCATCAAGGGCTAAACAAATCACCCGTAAGCGGGGCGTGGGCAGTACCCGCGCCCCGCATTTTTTGCAGAAATAGAGGGAAAGCGTTATGTTATATCCTGAACAGAATGAAGCGCGCTTGAAGCTGAGCCTTGACGGCACATGGGCGTTTGCGCTGGGCAGCTGCGCGGAAACCCAGTTCGACCCCGCAAAGCCCCTGCCGGACGCCCAGCCCATCGCGGTACCTGCCAGCTACAACGACCAGAACGACCAGACCACCGCCCTGCGCCGCCACTACGGCTGGGTGTGGTATCAGCGCAAGGTCACCCTGCCCGCCTTCTGCGCCGGGCAGCGGGTGGTGCTGCGGTTCGGCTCGGTGACCCACACGGCCAAGGTCTGGCTGAACGGCCAGCTCATTGCACAGCACAAGGGCGGCTTTACCCCCTTTGAAGCGGACGTCACCGCTCTGCTGCAACCCGGCGAGACCGCACTGCTGACCGTAGCCTGTGACAACCGGGTGAACCACAGCACCCTGCCTGTGGGCAACGAGGACGGGCAGCTGGCCTTCTTTGGCTCGGACAACGCGGGTATCCCCAGTGTGGAGGCTGCCAAGCGTGCCGCCGCACCCCAGAACCGCCCCAACTTTGACTTTTTCAACTATGCGGGCATCCATCGCCCGGTGGTGATCTACACCACCCCTAAAGAGTACATCGAGGATGTGACCATAGTGCCCGCCGTGGACGGCACGGTGCAGTACGCGGTAAAAACCACCGGCAGCGCGCCTGTCCGTGTCACGGTGCTGGATGCTGACGGCAACGCCGTTGCAAGCGCCGAGAGTGCAGAAGGCACGATCACCATCCCGGAAGTGCATCTCTGGGAGCCCAGACCCGGCACGCCCTACCTGTACACCCTGCATGCCACCTGCGGGGCAGATGTCTACGACCAGACCTTTGGTGTGCGCAGCATTGAGGTGCGGGGCACACAGGTGCTTTTGAACGGCAAGCCGCTCTATTTCAAGGGCTTTTGCAAGCACGAGGACTTTACCGCCCATGGCCGAGGCTTTGACCCGGTGCTGAACGTGAAGGATGTGAACCTGATCCACTGGGCAAACGCCAATGCCGTGCGCACCAGCCACTATCCCTACGCCGAGGAGTTCTACGACCTGTGCGACCGGGAGGGCATTCTGGTCATGGACGAGACCCCGGCGGTGGGCATCGGCGGCGGGGCAGCGGTGAACCCCTATAAGGAATACCCCCTTGCGGAGCATCACCGGCAGGTGCTTGCCGAGATGATCCATCGGGACAAAAACCACCCCTGCGTGGTGCTGTGGAGCCTTGGCAACGAGCCGGATCTGGAGCACTTCCCGCAGGATGCCTACGACTACTGGCACCCGCTGTATGAGCTGGCGCACCAGCTGGACCCGCAGGACCGCCCGGTCACCCTCGTCTGCTGCCAGAACGACTACACCAAGGATATCACCACCCGCACCATGGATATCGTCTGCATCAACCGCTACTACGGCTGGTACAACCTTTCCGGTGACATGGACGCCGCTTGCTACGGCCTGAATCAGGAGCTGGATTTCTGGGCAGAGCAGCACAAGCCCGTGATGATGAGCGAGTACGGTGCGGACACCGTGGCAGGGCTGCACACCGCCGGAGCCGAGATGTTCAGTGAGGAGTTTCAGGTGGAGTTCTACCGCCGTCTGGATGCAGAGTTTGACAAGCGCCCGTGGTTTGTGGGAGAATTTGTCTGGAACTTTGCAGACTACGACACTGTGCAGGGCCCCATGCGGGTGGATGGCAACAAAAAAGGTCTGTTCACCCGGGATCGCCGCCCCAAGCTGGGCATGCACTTTCTGCGCCAGCGGTGGGCAGAGATACCTACGTTTGGATTTAAGGAGTAATCATGATGAAAACCTACCAGAACCACGCTATGACCGACGCCGAGGCACGGCAGGCACTGGCCGATGCCTGCAAACAGGTGGAGACCAATCTGCCCCTGTACACCTACCAGTGCCAGAACCATTCCAGTGTGAACGATATCTACCCCGGCTGCGCCAATAACCAGTGGACCTGCGGCTTTTGGCCCGGTGAGATCTGGCTGGCCTACGAGGCCACCGGGGACGAAAAATTCAAGACAGCCGCCCTCATTCAGGTGGACAGCTTTGCGGACCGCATTGCCCGCAAGGTGGAGGTGGACCACCACGATATGGGCTTTTTGTACAGCCCCACCTGCGTGGCAGCGTGGAAGCTGGTGGGCAGCGAAACCGGCAAAAACGCCGCCATTGCCGCCGCCGACCAGCTGCTGACCCGCTACCAACCCAGCGGCCGCTTCTTGCAGGCATGGGGCACTATGGACGACCCCGGCAACTACCGCTATATCATTGACTGCATGCTCAATGTGCCGCTGCTGTACTGGGCAGCGCAGGTGACCGGTAGCGACCACTACCGCGAGATCGCCGCTGCCCACACCGCCACCACGCTGGCAAACTCCTTCCGGCCGGACGGCAGCACCTACCACACCTTCTTTATGAACCCGGACGGCACCCCCAAGGGCGGACGCACCTGTCAGGGCTATAAGGACGACAGCTTCTGGGCACGGGGACAGGCGTGGGGCGTGTACGGCAGCGCCATTGGCTACACCTACACCCACGACGAAAAGTTTTTGGATGTGTTCCGCAAGGCGCTGGAATTTTACCTTTCCCGCCTGCCGGAGGATATGATCCCCTGCTGGGATATGCTCTTTGCCCCGGAAAGCGGCGAACCCCGGGATTGCCTCCTCCGCTGCCATCGTGGCCTGTGGATTGCTGGAAGCGGCAAAGTAGTAGTGGACGAAAACAGAAGCTGCCCAGTGGCGCACACTGGCACGGCAGATGCTGGCCAGCCTTGCCGCAAATTATGCGGTAAAGCCTGGTACCCTCGGCTCCGGCCAGCTGCTGCACGGCACTTACAGCAAAAAGAGCCCCTACAACACCTGCACCCCGGAGGGCGTGGATGAATGTACGAGCTGGGGCGATTATTTTTACATGGAGGCGCTGACCCGCCTGACCAAAGACTGGGAGATGTACTGGTGATGAACTTGCAGACCAAAGCGGATTTTACCGCACTGATGCACAAATTTCTCGACCCCCTCAAGCCCTGTTATTCCGCAGGCTGCGCCCGGCTGCATCTGGGCGAGACGGGTGTGACCTACAACCAAAATGCCATTGAGCTGGAAGCCTTCAGCCGCCCGCTGTGGGCGCTGGTGCCCTTCTGGGTGGGCGGCGGCTCTGACCCGGAGTTTGAAAAAAATCTACCGCAAGGGTCTTGCCGCCGGCACCGACCCGGAAAACCCCGAATACTGGGGCACCACCGGGGAATACGACCAGTGTTATGTGGAGATGGCGGCTATTGCCTGCGGCATCCTCACCGCACCGGAAAAGCTGTGGACCCCGCTTTCTGATACCGAAAAACAGAACCTTGCCGCATGGCTGGGGCAGATCAACGCCCACACCATCCCGGACTGCAACTGGCAGTTTTTTCCGCATCCTTGTAAACCTTGCCCTGAAAAGCGTGGGGATGCCTTACAGCCCGGAACTGCTGGAGGATGGCCTTTGCAAAATTGACAGCTATTACAGCGGCGACGGCTGGTCCACCGATGGCGCCTCCGTGCAAAAGGATTACTACATCCCGTGGGCCATCCAGTATTACGGACTGCTCTACTCTAAATTTGCCGCCGACACCGACCCCCGGCGTGCTGCACTCTACCGCCAGCGCGCCCAGCTGTTCGCGCAGCAGTTCGTCTATTGGTTCGATGCCAACGGCGCAGCCCTGCCCTTTGGCCGCAGCCTGACCTACCGCTTTGCCCAGAACAGCTTCTGGGCGGCCTGCATCTGGGCAGGGCTGGAGCCGCTGCCCCTGCCGGTAATGAAGGGCCTTATCGTCCGCAACTTCAACTGGTGGCTGGGGCAGAAAATGTTCGACCGGGACGGCATCCTGACCATCGGCTACTGCTACCCGCAGATGTACATGGCCGAGCGGTACAACGCCCCCGGCAGCCCCTACTGGGGCATGAAGAGCTTTTTGCTGCTTGCTTTGCCGGATGACCACCCCTTCTGGTCTGCCGAAGCCGCGCCCATGCCCGCATTGGAGCGGCTCAAGCCCATGCCATACGCCAATATGCTGGTGCAGCGCCGGGCGGGGCGGGTAACGGCCTATGCCGCCGGTGTCAACGAGGGCCACGGTCACGGACAGTTCCCGGAAAAGTATGCAAAATTTGCCTACGATACCCGCTTTGGCTTCTGCGCCTCCCGCAGCCGGGAGGTGCTCAATCAGGCCGCGCCGGACAGTATGCTGGCCTTTGTCATCGACGACAACGTGTTTGTGCGCAAGGTGAGCAAAACGTGGAAAATTGAAGCCGGGGCTGTGACCGCGCAGTGGTCGCCCTTCCCCGGGATTGAGGTGACCACCACTATCACTCCCACGGCCACCGGCCACCGCCGCCACCATGAAATTGACAGCAGTTTCGACTGCGAAGCCTATGACTGCGGTTTTGCCGTGCCCAATTTTACACCGGGCTACGCCGAAAGCGCGGAAAACGATACCGCCGAAGCCCATTGCGACACCCTGTGCTGCGCCGTGCGCGGCAGGGGAGAAGCAGTGGTCATCGGCTGCGACCCTAACACCAGCCTGTACTTCACCAATGTCCATCTGCCCGCCGTGAAGTACCACATCCCCAAGGGACACACGGTGCTGGACACCGAGGTCTTTGACGAAGCAAACTGATGCCGCTTCTTTCTATAGCAGTTTGCGTTTTTAATGCACAAGCAACATCCGCAAACTGCATATCGCAAATATGCCGTTTTAATAGGCACTATTTTTGAAAATTGCGATAGAAAAACAGTCGTTTTTGTGCGGCTGTTTTTCTTATATTCTGTGCTATAATGAGAGCAGAAAATGCTGCGAGGTGACATTTATGCCTTTAAATAATCCTATCACATCGGCGCTTCTGGCCGACCCGGAAATTTTCCAGCAGAACCGTTTGCCCTTCCACGCTCATTTTGCAGACCAGACAAGCCCGGAAATGCCGCTGGCCGTCAGCTTGGATGGCGAATGGGCTTTCCACTATGCGGAAAACCTGACTGCGCCTTTCTCAGACTGGGACACCCTGACCGTGCCCGGCTTCATCCAAATGCAGAGCCTGCAAAAGCCCGGCCAGCCCTACGGCACGCCCCATTACGTCAACACCCAGTACTCGTGGGACGGCCATGAAAAGCTGCACCCCGGTCAGATTCCGCAGGATTATAACCCCATCGGGGAATACCAGCGCAGTTTCACCCTGCCGGAAAGCTGGGCAAGCTGCTATCTGCGCCTGAACGGCGCGGACAGCGCTGCCGCCGTCTGGTGCAATGACGTTTACATCGGCTACACCGAGGATACCTTCACTCCCGCTGAATTTGACATGACCGCCGCCGTCCACCCCGGCGAAAATACCCTGACGGTACAGGTGTACCGTTTCTCCTCCGGCAGCTGGCTGGAGGATCAGGATTTCTGGCGCATGAGCGGCTTGTTCCGCTCTGTGGAGCTGTTCACAAAGCCGGAAATTCACCTCGAGGATGTCTTTGTGAAGCAGGATTTTGCCCCGGACTTTTCCAGTGCCACTGTCACCTTTGATTGCAAGGTCAGCGGCGCGGGCACCATCTCGGTGGTGTTTGATGGCGAGGAGCAGTCTGCTGAGGTGGGCGAACCTGCCGAATACGACAGCGGTGTGGTGTTCGGCAAGGGCGAGGCCGACCCGGACGTGGAAGAGGACGTGCAGGATGTCTCCTCCACCTTTACGGTGGAGCATCCCACCCTGTGGAGCGCCGAGCAGCCGAACCTGTACGAAGCAGAAATTGCCCTGCTGAACGAGGGTGCTCTCGTGGAGCGCACCGGATTGAAAGTCGGCTTGCGTAAGTTTGAGCTGAAAGAACGCCAGATGCTTTTGAACGGCAAGCGTATCGTGTTCAAGGGTGTCAACCGCCACGAGTGGAGCTGCCGCACCGGCCGCACCGTCAGCCGGGAAGAGATGCTGTGGGATGTAAAGAACCTGAAGGCCCACAACGTCAACGCCGTGCGCACCAGCCACTACCCCAACGACCCCTATTTCCTGTCCCTCTGCGATGAATACGGCCTGTATGTCATCGGGGAGACCAATCTGGAGACCCACGGCACATGGCAGAAGCTGGGTGCGGACGGCTCGGACGAGTGGACGCTGCCCGGTGCCCGCCCGGAGTGGCGGGAAAATGTGCTTGCCCGCGCCGAAGCCATGCTGGAACGGGACAAAAACCACCCGGCCATCCTCATTTGGTCTTGCGGCAACGAGAGCCACGGCGGCAAGACCCTGTGGGAGATGAGCGAGTATTTCCGCAACACCGACCCCAGCCGCCTTGTGCACTACGAGGGCATTTTCTGGAACCGGGAGTACCCCGCCACCTCCGATATGGAAAGCCAGATGTACACCCCGGTGGCAGACATCAAAAAGTTTCTGGCAGAGCACCCGGAAAAGCCCTTTATCATGTGCGAGTACAGCCACGCCATGGGTAACAGCTGCGGCGGCATCACCGACTACACCGAGTATGCCTACGAAGAGCCCCTGTATCAGGGCGGGTTTATCTGGGAGTACATGGACCACGGCATTGCAGTGACAAGCCCGGACGGCAAGCCCGGCTTTGCCTATGGCGGCGACTTCGGCGACCGCCCCACCGACCGGGAATTCTGCGTGGACGGCCTTGTGCTGCCCGACCGCCGTAACACCCCCAAAATGGACGCCGTCAAGGCGGCCTACGCACCGCTGAAGATCACCCTGACCGACACGGAAGCCGTGATTGAAAACCGGAATCTCTTTACCGACCTGAACGCCTACGACCTTGTGTTTGCGTCCTCGGTCAACGGCAAGCCGGAGCGCCGGGCGGTGCTGCGGGCAGACTGCAAGCCGGGCGGGACGGAGCACATCCCGTTTCCCTTTGCCTTACCGGAGGCTGGGCTTGCCTGCATGACCGTTACCGCCATCCAGCGGGCTGCACTGCCCGGCATCCCGGCGGGCTATGAAGCCGCTTTGGGGCAGGTATGGCACAACTACGCCGTCGCCCGGCTGACCCTGCCCGCCCCGCAGCTGGTGGAGATGGACTGCAACGTCGGCGTAAAGGGCGAGGGCTTCGAGTACATCTTTGGCCGAGGCAAGGGGCTGGTGTCCATCCGCTATAACGGCGTGCAGCTGCTGGACGATACCGTGCGCCCCAATTTCTGGCGTGCGCCCACCAACAACGACGAGGGCTGTGCAGAGCCGTTTACATTTGCCTTCTGGAAAACCGCCGGTCTCTACGCCCGCTGCGATAACCTGACCGCTGAAACAAAGGGCGATTTCGTCATCGCCCGCGCAAACTACACCCTGCCAGATGGGCAGACGCTGCCCATTGATTTTGCCATTGACGGCGCAGGCCGCTGTGATATCACCATGACATGGCAGGGCACGCGCACTGAGCTGCCGGAGTTCGGTCTGCTCTTCCCGCTGCGTCGGGAGCTGACGGAAGTCTCCTATCTGGGTCTTGGCCCCCGGGAGACCACCGCCGACCGCACTGCAGGCGGCAAGATGGGTGCGTGGAACTACAACGTCCGGCAGGATTTTGCCCAGAACACCCCGGTCTACCCGCAGGAGTGCGGCAGCCGCACCGGCGTGTACAGTGCAACTGTCACCGGCAGCGGATTGAATATAGGCATCGGCTTTGCAGGGGACGGCATGACCTTCTCGGCGCTGCCCTACACGCCCCATGAACTGGAAAACGCCCGCCACCTTTACGAGCTGCCCCGGGACGACAATAAGACGGTCGTCCGCTGCGCTGCTTTCCAGCGCGGCGTGGGCGGCGACAACAGCTGGGGCGCAAAGCCCCATGCAGACGCCTGCTTTGCGGTGGAGAAGGGAACCTCGTTCCGTTTTACGATTCAAAAATAAAAATTTACTTGGCTAAAGTGGTGGGTATCATCGTGATACCCACCACTTTGGTCTTATTGCGAAACCGTAACAAGACAAAAATCAGCGCAATATTCAAATAGTATATTTGCGATATGCAATCCAACGTTGTAGCTGCTGCATTAAAAAGTTGAATTTTTATGGTTTATGGAGAAATAAGGAATTGTGTCAAAATGACACAATTGCTCCGGGCACCTTCATAGAACCATGGAATGTGAATATTTTGCTTTCATAGGAGTTCATGTTTTTTACTGAATCTCGTGAAAAGCGTATAAAAAGCTTGCAATCATCTGTAAAATGTGGTATATCCATTATACGAAACATTGCTTTAAAAGAACACTCCACCGTTCAATGATGTGTAAAGTGAGGTGCTTGCCATGACCGCCGTGATCTATGCCCGCTATTCATCGGATAACCAGCGCGAAGAATCCATCGAAGGCCAGATTCGTGAATGCACTGCCTATGCGGAAAAGAACGGCATCACCATCGTCAAGCACTACATTGACCGTGCCATCTCTGCCAAGACAGACAACCGCCCGGAGTTTCAGCAGATGATTAAGGACAGTGACAAGAAGCTGTTTGACATCGTGCTGGTCTGGAAGTTGGATCGTTTTGCCCGGAACCGCTACGACAGTGCCCGGTACAAGACCCAGCTGAAGAAGAACGGTGTCAAGCTCATGTCTGCCACCGAGATCATCTCCGAGGGACCGGAGGGCATCATTCTGGAATCGGTGCTGGAAGGTTATGCCGAGTATTATTCCGCTGACCTGTCTGAAAAGGTCATTCGTGGCATGACCGAAAACGCACTGAAGGGAAAGTTCACTGGCGGTGCCATTCCCTTTGGCTACATCATCAACGCAGACCACCGCTTTGAAATCGACCCGTTGACTGCTCCCTTTGTGGCAGAAACCTTCCAGCGGTACAACGATGGCCAGACCATGCGGGAAATTCGGGATTGGCTGAACGAAAAGGGCGTCAAGAACCAGCGTGGCGGGCTGATGACCTTCAACACCATTCAGCATATGCTGAACAATCGCCGCTACATCGGGGAGCTGAAATATCGTGATGTTTTGATTCCCGATGCGATTCCCTCCATTGTGTCCGCAGAGCTTTTCAACGATGTGCAGGAAAAGATCGCCAAAAACAAAAAAGCCCCTGCCCGTAGAAAGGCAGAGGACGATTACCTGCTGACCACCAAGCTGCACTGTGGCTGCTGCGGTGCGCTGATGTTTGGCGAAAGCGGTACAAGCCGGACGGGAGAAGTCCACCGCTACTATAAATGTGCCACTGCCAAAAAGCACAAGGGCTGCAAGAAAAAGACCGTCCGCAAACAGTGGCTGGAAGATCTGGTGGTCAACCAGACCATGCAGCTTGTGAAAGACGATGCCGCTATGGAATCCATCATCGCCAAGGTGATGGAACTGCAAAACAAGGAGAATACCAACATTCCCCTTTATAAAAAGCAGCTCCGGGATGCAGAATCCGGTATCCAGAATATGCTCAATGCGATTCAGGCCGGTATCCTGACCAGCTCCACCAAGGAGCGGTTGGAGCAGCTGAAAGAAACCAAGCGTGAGCTTGAAGCACGCATTGCGGAAGAAAAGCTGGCGAAGCCGAAAGTGACCGAAGAATTTATCAGGTTTTGGCTGCTGCGGTTCCGTAAGCTGGACATGAGCCTGAAAGACCAGCGGCAGGCACTAGTGGATACCTTCATCAATGCGATTTACCTGTATGATGATAAGGTTTTGATAACCTTCAACTATAAAGAAGGAACACAGACCGTCACCTTTGGGGGAAGCGGCAGAAGCCGCATCAAAGGGAAATGGTTCGGATTTGGATTGCTTTACTGCACCACAAGGAAGACAGCTTTTGATAGCTGTCTTTTTTGTTTTACACGGCAGTTTCCCTTTAGCAGTAACCGCGGATCAAGAGGACTTGAACAGCACGGGCCCCACCGCAGGGCGGGGCAAACCAAAAGCCCAGGTTGGGGCTTTTGTTAGTGCGCGGTTCCCAACCCGTAGGAATGTCTACCGGGAGGCAGACTGTCTACTGTCTTTTTTGCTTCACCCAATAATTCCCCCTTTCGTAGTAACAGTGGATAACATGGATATCGGCTGCGTGGAACTGCTGCTCCGGGATGGGAGAAAAATTTCCATTGACAAAAACTGCCGCTCACCTGCGTAACGGAACGCAGGCGGGCGGCGTTTTGCACTATCGGCTCTGAGACTGCCGGAAATTACAGCTTATGAAAGACTTTCAATGATCTCCGCACTCTTTTCAATGCCGATGACCCCACTATCCAGCGCAATATGATAGTTGGCGGCATTGCCCCAGTTCATATCGGTGTAGAAGCGGTAGTAGGCGGCGCGGCGCTTGTCCTTCTCCTTCAGCCGGGATTCGGGAGATTTCTCCCGCTCGCCGTAGACTCGCACGATGCGGTCTGCCCGGAACTTCAGGTCGGCGTGGACAAAGACCTTCAAGCAGTCGGTGCGGTCTTGCAGGATGAAGTCGGCGCAGCGCCCCACGATGACGCAGGACTCTTTTTCTGCCAGTTCCCGGATGATCCGGTATTGCAGCTTCCAAAGCAGGTCCTCGTTAGTGAGACCGAAGCTGCGGTCGGTGAAGGCAGAAGCAAGGAAGCCGCCGGGGGTGTACTCTCCGGCCTCCCTGACGTAGTTTTCGTCAAAGCCGCTTTCTGCAGCCAGCTTCTGAAGCAGTTCGGCGTCGTAGCATGGGATACCCAGATGCTCTGCCACCAGTTTGCCGATGGTTCTGCCGCCGCTGCCAAACTCGCGGCTGATGGTAATGATATGTTTTTCCATTAGACTTCTCCTTTCTGGTTCAGTTCACGGTAGGTTTTGAAGATCAGATAGCCTGCAATCAGGAAGGTGAGGATATCCGACATGGGCATGGAGTACAGCACGCCGTCCAGCCCGAAGAACCGGGGCAGCAGCAGGGCAAAGCCCACGCCGAACACCACCTCACGCACCATGGACAGGGCGGTGGATTCCACTGCCTTGCCCATGGCCTGCAAAAAGATGAAGCAGGCCTTGTTGACACAGGCCAGAATGATCATGCACAGGTAGATGCGGAAGGACTTCACGGCAAAGTCTGTGTAGTAGACGCTCTCGTTGGCAGCACCGAACAGGGCAATCAGCTGCCGCGGGAAGCCCTCTACCAGCACCAGTGCAACAACGCCCACGGCCGCCTCTGCCAGCAGCAGTTTTGTGAACAGCTCCTTCACGCGGGCAGGCTTTTTTGCGCCCATGTTGAAACCCACCACGGGGATGCAGCCAGCCGCCATGCCCACCACGATGGAGATGACGATCTGGAAGAACTTCATCACGATGCCAACCACCGCCATGGGGATCTGGGCATACTGCTCCTGCCCGAACACGGTGTCCAGTGCGCCGTATTTGCGGATCATGTTGTTGATGGCTGCCATAGCCGCCACAAGGCTGATCTGGGACAGAAAGCTGGTCATGCCAAGGGTCAGGGTGCGGCCGCAGATGGAGCCTTTCAGCCGGTAGTCGCCCTTTTCAGGACGGATGATCTTCATGTGCAGCAGATACCACACTGCCAGCGCTGCGGTGACCAGCTGACCGATCACAGTAGCCACCGCCGCGCCCATCATGCCCCAGCGCAAGCCGAAAATGAAAACGGGGTCCAGAATAATGTTCAGCACCGCACCCGCAAGGGTGGAGATCATGGCAAACCGGGGTTGCCATCCGCGCGGATGATGGGGTTCATGGCCTGCCCAAACATATAAAAGGGCACGCCCAGCGTGATATAAAAGAAATACTCCTGGGAGTGGTGGTAGGTCTCGGCGTTGACCGTTCCGCCGAACATGGCGAGAATGTTGTCCGCAAAAATCAGATAGAGCGCCGCCAGCACAATGCTGCTGACCAGACACATCACCACCGCATTGCCGACGCTCCGCCTTGCCTTGGGGACCTCGTTCTGCCCAAGGCTGATACTGACGAAGGCGCAGCAGCCGTCACCGATCATCACGGCAATAGCCAGTGCCACAACCGTAAGCGGGAACACAACGGTGTTGGCGGCGTTGCCGTAGGAACCCAGATAGCTGGCGTTTGCAATAAAGATCTGGTCCACGATGTTATACAGTGCGCCGACCAGAAGCGAAATAATGCACGGGATCGCATACTTCTGCATCAGCTTGCTGATGCGCTCCGTGCCGAGGAATTGATTGGAGCTTTCCATGGGATTCACCTTACCTTTCCATTTGGGGGCAAATAAAAACAACGGGCAGCCCTCATGCAACCGGTTTTACGCATGAGTGCTACTCGTTGTACGAAATCATTATAGCCTGCCTGTCTGGAATTTGCAAAGGCAGTTTTGCACAAGAATTGTACTGGGCATTCTGCGCAGATTGCACGAGGAAAACTTTGTGAAAGATGCCCTTTGAAGCCCGCCAACCTACCGTGGTACAATAAAGTTGATCGATCAATTTTAATGGAATCTTTATACTTCTACAATTTTCTTTACGGCTCTTTTATCTATTCCATGCTAATCTTTATGCACACGGATAGGTAAAGGAGCTTTTATGATTCAGTATCCTCGTTACAAGCGGCACCGTTTTTCTTCTTTTCAGGTTATTATTGCAGGTTTTGCGGCAGTCGATCTGGTGGGCGCATTGCTTCTGATGCTCCCGATCGCTGCACAGCAGCGGTGCGTCACACCGTTCCATGAGGCACTGTTTACCTCCACCTCCGCCCTTTGTGTGACCGGACTTGTGGTTCAGGATACCGGCAGCTACTGGTCGGCTTTTGGGCAAAGCGTGATCCTTCTTTTGATCCAGATCGGAGGATTGGGTGTCATTACGGTGGGCGCTGCCTTTGCGCTGCTTTCCGGGCGAAAGATCTCCCTCAAGCAGCGCAGCACGATGCAGGAAGCTACTGCTGCCCCGCAGATGGGCGGCATCGTGCGGCTGACAGGCTTTATTCTGCGGATCACCGCCCTGTTTGAATTGGTCGGTGCTGCACTGCTGCTGCCGACATTTTGCGCCGATTATGGTTTGCGCGGGATCTGGTACGCGCTGTTTCATTCCATTTCGGCGTTCTGCAATGCCGGCTTTGACCTGCTGGGAACAGAGGGGGCAAAATTTGTTTCGCTGACACGGTATGCAGGTAACCCATTGCTTACCACAGTAATCGCGGCCCTGATCGTCTTTGGCGGACTTGGCTTTCTGACATGGGAGGATATTTGTACATATCGCCTTGATTTTCACCGTTACCGGATGCAGAGCAAGGTGATCCTTGTCACAACGGCATTTCTTCTGGTACTGCCGACGCTGTACTTTTATTGCTTCGAGTTCACGGCAGGCTCTGCCCGGCAGCGCATTTTATTGTCGATGTTTCAATCCGTTACCCCCCGTACTGCCGGTTTTAACACTGCTGATCTTGCTGCGATGGGCAGCACTTCACAGGCATTGATGGTGGTTCTGATGCTGTTGGGCGGTTCGCCCGGCTCTACGGCAGGCGGCATGAAAACCACAACATTTGCCGTTCTGCTGGCCAATATGTGGGCGACCTTCCGCCGCAGAGAAGATGCCGAATTTTTCGGGCGGCGCATAGATGGTTCTGCGGTCAAGAATGCTGCCACCATTGCAGGAATGTATTTGACGCTGTTCTTCCTCGGAGCCTTTGTCATTGCTGCGGCCGAGCAGCTGCCGATGTCAGTCTGTCTGTATGAGACTGCTTCGGCTGTGGCAACGGTGGGTCTGACATTGGGCATCACGCCGCAGTTGGGGGCCCTTTCGCAGGGGGTGCTGATCGCACTGATGTTTTTGGGACGTGTTGGTGGATTGACGTTGATCTATGCGGCATTTGGCAGCAGCCCTGCCCACTCTCGTCTGCCGCAGGAGAAGATCGCAATCGGATAAAGGAGACAAGTATGAAATCGATTCTTTTGATTGGGCTTGGCCGTTTTGGCCGCCATATTGCGCAGGAACTGAATGAGCTGGGTCATCAGGTCATGGCAATCGACAGCAACGAAGACCGTGTGAACGCTGTGCTTTCCTATGTGACGAATGCACAGATCGGTGACAGCACCAGCGAATACTTTCTGCGCTCCCTTGGTGTTGGCAATTTTGATGTGTGCATCGTAACCATCGGCGGCAATTTTCAAAGCTCACTGGAAACAACATCGCTGCTCAAGGAGCTGGGAGCAAAGCTTGTGGTCTCGCGTGCAGAGCGGGATGTACAAGCCAAGTTCCTGCTGCGCAACGGTGCGGATGAAGTGGTCTACCCGGAAAAGCAGCTGGCAAAGTGGGCGGCGATCCGATACAGCTCTGAACACATTCTGGATTATATCGAGCTGCAGGACGACCACGCCATCATGGAAGTGACCATTCCGCCGGAATGGGTGGATCGCACGATCGGTGAGATCAATATCCGAAAAAAGTATAACATCAACATTCTTGCGCTGAAAAAAGACGGAAAGCTCGATATGAGCATTACGCCGGATACGCAGCTGTGCCGGGATGAAAGTATGCTGGTTTTGGGAAAATACGCATCGATCCAGAAGTGTTTCCGGCTCTGAAAAGATAGGACGGATCATATGGATGTCGTTTTGTTACTGATGGTTCTTGGAGTTATGTTGAGTGGTTTTTGGGCAGCAGATGCGCTGGATCACATGCGGAAGGAGATCCTTCAACAGGAAGGAAAAAGACGTGGCTGGTGGTCGTGACCATCAAATTGTGCTATACTGTGGGCAAGGCAGGTGATTTTTATGAATCAGAACGACCCACCCACTGAACATATTCTGGCGTGTCTGTCGTCCTCTCCCTCCAATGCAAAGATCGTGCGGACGGCAGCAACGATGGCAAAGGCGTTTGGAGGGACCTTTACAGCTCTGTATGTCCGGACTCCGGATTCGGATCAGATGGGAAAAGAAGACTGTCGGCGCTTGCAGCAGCACATTCGTATGGCAGAGCAGGCAGGTGCCGACATTTCTACGATCTATGGGGATGACATTCCGCAGCAGATCGCAGAGTTTGCCCGCATCTCCGGCATTACAAAAATCGTACTGGGGAGCTCCAGCGTACATCGCCGCCATTTCTGGAGTGGACCGTCACTGACTGAAAAATTGACGATGACTGCGCCTAATCTGGATATTTACATCATCCCGGATGCTTCTGCAGAGAACGGCTATGGTTCAGGACGGAAGCTGTTCACCCGTCCGCTTCTGCCGTCTGTCCGTGATCTGCTGATTACCGCAGGCATCCTGAGCTGCATCACGCTCATCGGCTTCTTTTTCCTGCAGCTGGACTTTGCGCGTTATAACATTATTATGCTCTATATGCTGGGGATGCTGTTCACCGCATTGTGTACCAGCGGTTACACCTGCGGTGTGCTGGGGTCCGTTGCCAGTGTAGCACTGTACAATTTTTTTCTGACGGAACCGCGCCTGACATTCCATGCGTATGACCCCGGTTATCAGGTCACATTTGCCCTGATGCTGACCTCCGCAATTATTACCTGTACGTTGACAACACGGTTGAAAGACCATGCAAAAATGTCTGCGCAGGCAGCATTCCGGACAAAAGTACTATTTGATACGAATCAGCTTTTACAGAAAGCCAAAAGTGAAGAAGAAATCTTTTCACTGACGGCATCCCAGCTGATGAAGCTGCTGAACCGGAGTCTGATCGTCTACCTGGAACAAAACGGAGGCCTTGGGGCAGAACAGGTTTTTGGAGTTGACGGGGAAACGGCGCAAAACATCTTTTCTGCACCGGAAGAACGGGATGCAGCAAACTGGACGTTTGCCAACAAAAAGCGTTCCGGTGCAGGCACGGATAGCTACCCGGATGCAAAGGGACTTTATCTTGCACTTCGGACCGGAGGCGGCGTATTTGGAGTGATCGGGATCGATCTGTCCGAAAAACCGCTGGATGCCTTTGAAAACAGTGTGCTGCTTTCCATTCTGGGCGAAGGTGCGCTGGCCATCGAAAACCGCAGAAATGCGCTGGAAAAAGAGCAGGCAACCGTGCAGGCAAAAAATGAAGAGCTGCGGGCAAACCTGCTGCGCACGATCTCCCATGACCTGCGCACCCCGCTGACCTCCATTTCCGGCAATGCCAGCAATCTGCTTTCCAACGGAGAAACGCTGGATACAGAGACCCGGAACAAGATCTGCACCGATATTTTTGACGATGCACAATGGCTGATCGGTCTGGTGGAAAATCTGCTTTCTATCACCCGCATTGAGGATGGGCGGATGAATCTGCAGATCTCGCCGCAGCTGATGGACGAAATGATCGAAGAAGCGCTGCACCATGTCAACCGGAAAAGCTGCGAACACACCATCACAACACAGTATGGGGACGAGATCCTCCTGGTCAATGTGGATGCACGGCTGATCATGCAGGTCGTTGTCAATCTGGTGGATAACGCCATCAAATACACCCCCGTGGGCTCGGTCATTCAGATTTCGGCTTACCGGAAAGACCATCAGGTCGTAGTGGACGTTGCAGATAACGGTCCCGGCATTCCGGATCGCGCAAAAGCACAGGTGTTCGAGATGTTTTATACCGGGCAGAGCCGCATCGCAGACAGCCACCGCAGCCTTGGCTTGGGCTTGCCCCTCTGCCGTGCAATCTTGACGGCTCACGGCGGAACATTGACCCTGCGTGACAACATTCCCAATGGCAGTGTCTTTTCCTTTGCATTGCCGCAAAGCGAGGTGAACATTCATGAATAAGCCGTCCATTCTGGTCGTAGAGGATGATGTCCCTGTACGGTGTCTGATCACAACGACCCTGAAGACCCACGGCTATAAATATCTGACTGCTTCCAATGGGGAAACGGCGATCATGATGACTACCAGCCACAATCCGGACATCATGCTGCTGGATCTTGGGCTGCCCGATATAGACGGCATCGAGGTCATCCGCAGCGTCCGCACATGGTCGAACCTGCCCATCATTGTCCTGAGTGCCCGGAGCGAAGATTCTGATAAGATCGAGGCACTGGACAACGGCGCAGACGATTATCTGACAAAGCCGTTTTCCGTGGACGAGCTGCTGGCAAGACTGCGTGTAACGCAGCGCCGATTGAATCTGCTGGCTTCTGACGGCATAAACAGCCCAGTTTTTGTCAATGGTCCTTTAAAGATCGACTTCTCGGCCGGGTGCGTCTGGCTGGGTGAGAATGAATTGCATCTGACCCCCATCGAGTACAAACTGCTGTGTGTGCTGGCGCATAATGTGGGCAAGGTGCTGACGCATACATCCATCACACAGCAAATATGGGGAAGCACGCAGGAAAATGACATTGCTTCCTTGCGTGTTTATATGGCATCCCTGCGCAAAAAATTGGAACGATACCCGGATGCGCCGCATCTGATCCAGACCCATGTTGGAGTCGGATACCGGATGCTTCGTGTGGAAAACGATGAAGCATAGTAAAAAAAACAGGGTGCGCCCTGCGGACGCACCCTGCAAAAGACCACAGACAAGCGATATGTACAACAGGGCGTTCCCCGTAGCAGAGTTCCCATAAAACAGTATTTGCAAAAGCTCCCGAAATGGGGAAGATTTGGCGTGACTTCGGTCACGCCTTTTCTTTTGCTTCCAGTTCATCCAGAGGGATATACCCCAGCCCATCGTACTTGATATGGATGTGCTGCACCCGCTTTCCGCTGGACTTATCCGGGGCATCTACATAGATGGCCGACACCAGTTCACGGAGAGCATAAGGGGTAAGTTCTTCAATATGAACGTATTTGTGCGCTTTCTGGACGAACTTCTCAATATTCTCGATCTGCTGTTCCTGTACTTCGATTTCCTGCTGGATAGAAAGGGCTTCCTCTTCCAGATGCTTCTGTTCGGCATCGTAGCTCTGGCTCATCATGTCAAAGCGTTCATCGCTCAGCTTTCCGCTGGCGTTATCCTCGTAGATTTTCATGAACAGCCGTTTGAGGTCTGCAATCCGCTTCTCATTCCGGGCAAGCTGCTTCTTCAGGACGGTCAGCTTTTCGGTGCTTTCCACCCGAAGCTGCTCCTCCATGACCTTGCGGAAGTAGTCTTCATGACGGAGAATGTAGTCCGTCACCCGCTGAACATGACTCAGCACACGTCCTTCCAGAACCTTTACCCGGATGAAATGTCCCTTGCACTTGCTCCCGTTCTTCTTGTGCAGAGAGCAATCAAAGAAGTCTTGACTGAAGTCCCTGTTATTGGACGAACCATATTGCATCTTGGAACCGCAGTCAGCGCAGTAGACCATACCGGAGAAAATGCTGCTCTTGCCTGTTCGGGTCATACGGTGACGCTGGCTGCGAATCTCCTGAACCTTTTCAAACACATCATCGTCAATAATGCGCTCATGTGTATCCGGGAAGATAGCCTGATTTTCCACAGGATTCAGATGTCTCTTTTTATCCCAGATAGAGTTAGTATAGGTCTTGAAGTTGACTGTGCAGCCAGTGTACTCCCGGCGTTCCAGAATCAAACTTACTGCTCTTTTATCCCAGCGATAAGGGTCTTCCGGGGCAGGTGCGTTTGTGCTCCGGCCATGGCTCAACTTGTAGGCGGTAGGAGTCAGAACTTTATCTGCCCACAGTTGGTTCGCAATTTGGGTCGGCCCACGTCCCTCCATGCACATGGAGAAGATGCGCTTCACAATCGCAGCCGCTTCCGGGTCAACAAGCCAATGCTTCGGGTTCTCCGGGTCTTTTACATAGCCGTACGGAACATTGACCGTCAGCGGCACTCCACGCTCTCCCTTGGCCTTCTGGACAGCCCGAATCTTGCGGCTGGTATCGCGGGCGTAAAACTCGTTGAACCAGTTCTTAATGCCCGCAAAATCGTTGTTTACGCTGTTCGGGTCAATGGTGTCGTAGTTGTCGTTAATGGCAATGTAGCGAACGCCATACTGGGGAAAGGTGAAGTTGGTGTACAGACCAGTCAAGGCAGAATTGCGCCCCAGTCGGGACAAATCCTTCGTGATAACGATTCCTACACGCCCTGCTTCGATCTCGACCAGCATACTCTGAAAGCCGGGACGGTCATAGTTCGTGCCGGAGTAGCCATCATCCACAAAGAACACCGGGTTCGGGAAGTGGTTCTTTTTGGCGTATTCCAGAAGGATGACCTTCTGGTTCTCAATGGACAGGCTTTCGCCGAGCCGTGCGTCCTCTTGCGACAGTCGGCAGTAAAGTGCGGTGATTTTATTCGTTGCTCCAGACATTGTTGTGTCCTCCTTATTCTGTGGAGCAACTGTCAGTACAGGATTGGTTACCGGATCAAGTATAGCAGAATTGGACGCAGTTGTCATTCGTCTGCACCCTCATCTTCAAATTTTTGCTGGGCGTTCTTGGCAACAATGCGCTCCAGTTTCTTCAAAAAGGATTCCTTGCCCTCATAGCTGCCGGTCACGGTGTAGGTGGTGTGACCGACTTTCTCCGTGGTGGTCAGTTCAGGAATCCAGAATGCAGACAGGTTCTTGACATGGAGATTGCCGTTCTCATCTACATAGGAGCCGTGCTTCTTCTGCTCTTCGGTCAAGGGCTGCCGCTTGAAATAGATTTCGTTTTCGGAGATGCTCACGGTTTCGCTGGCTTGCTCCTTCGGGGCATCGTCATACAGCTGGGCAAAAAATGCCAGTGCATCTTCGAATGGACAGAGCCATGCAGGGTGGTATTGATGATGTGGGAATCGGTGTGCTTTTCGGGCTTGAGCTCTACCGCTATGAACTTGCAGGACTTCTTATGCACGCAGAACATCTTGAGGCTGTTCACGGTGTCGGTCCGCACACAATCAGCGTTCCCCGAATCAAGGCGGCAGACGATATAAATCCCGATGATTTTGACAACGGAATTGACGACGAAACCTTTGCCAAAATAGTCGCAATTATAAGAATTGCAGTTCCCTATACGGGTATGATTATTTCAACCCGAGAGAGCGAAAGCGTTCGTAAAAAGGTGCTTGAACTCGGCATTTCTCAGATCAGCGGAGGCTCACGCACAAGCGTAGGAGGATATGACGAACCCGAATCGGAAGAAGAAAATTCGGCTCAGTTTGATGTTTCCGACAACCGCAGTCTTGATGAGGTTGTAAGGTGGCTTATGAACCTCGGCTATATTCCGTCATTCTGCACCGCCTGTTACCGTGAGGGCAGAACGGGCGACCGCTTTATGTCGCTTTGCAAGAGCGGTCAGATTCAGAACTGTTGCCACCCCAACGCCCTTATGACGCTTGAAGAATATCTTGTTGATTATGCAAGCGATGATACAAGAAATGTCGGTCAAAAACTCATTGAACAGGAACTCAAAAAAATCCCCAACGAAAAAGTCCGCACCATTGCAAAAGAACATATCTTTGATATAAGAAACAACAATAAAAGAGATTTCAGATTTTGACGGAGGGCGTAATGGGAATGAATGATACACCGTCGTCGGAGCGACTGCACATCGGATTTTTCGGCAGACGAAATGCAGGAAAATCAAGCGTTGTGAATGCGGTCACAAATCAAAATATGTCGCTTGTATCGGACAAAAAAGGCACAACAACCGATCCTGTGGAAAAGACAATGGAGCTTCTTCCGCTCGGTCCTGTTGTGATAATCGACACGGCAGGCTTTGATGACGGAGGAACTCTCGGCACAATGCGTGTTGAACGCACAAAAGCCGTGCTGAACCGTGTTGACATTGCCGTGCTTGTGGTTGACGGAACAATCGAAATGACCTCGGTTGAAAACGAACTTGTATCGCTTTTTGAGGAAAAGAAAATTCCGTATCTTATTGTGTTCAACAAATGCGATTTGCTTGACAATACTACTGACGGTAAAATCTTTGTAAGTGCAAAAAACAACACGAATATCGAACTTTTAAAGGATAAAATCGCAAAAGTTGTAAACGCACAAAAATCCGATAAAAGGCTTTGCGGTGACCTTGTTAATAAAAATGACTTTGTTGTGCTTGTAATCCCGATTGACTCTGCCGCCCCCAAAGGCAGAATAATTCTTCCGCAGCAGCAGGTTATCCGTGATTTGCTCGACAGCGGAGCAATCCCTGTTTGTGTGCGTGAAAGTGAACTTGCCGATACTCTGAAAAATCTCGGTACAAAACCAAAGCTCGTCATAACCGACAGTCAGGTATTTAAGCCTGTTTCGGAGATTGTGCCGAACGATATCAAACTGACCTCGTTTTCAATTCTTATGGCGAGGTACAAGGGATTTCTGAAAACTGCCGTAAACGGATGCAAGGACAATTGAGTCGCTTAATGACGGATGACAAAATTCTCATCAGCGAGGGTTGCACTCATCACAGGCAATGCGATGACATTGGCACGGTAAAACTTCCCCGATTGCTGAAAAATTACACGGGTAAAAATTTTGAAATCGTGACAAGCTCAGGCAAAGACTTCCCGAATAATTTGTCGGAATTTTCACTTGCAATCCATTGCGGTGCGTGTATGCTCAATTCAAGAGAGATAATCAGCCGAATGAACCGCTCGGTTGAAAGCGGAGTCCCGTTCACAAACTACGGAATCGCCATAGCCTATATGCGTGGAATTCTCGACCGTTCAATTGAAATGTTTGATGAATAAAATAAAAATTCGGTATGTAAAAATACACACCGAAACAGATTGACATAATTAAAAATTGATGTTAATATATAAGTAGGGAAACGGCTTGAGCTGTTTCGCTAGTACAGTTTAATTGTTTTTCAACAACCGTCTTGTGCTGCAACACAGGGCGGTTATTTCTTTATGGTGAACACAATAAAAAATGTGAAAATTACTATCACAGCTATGTATTCCACGCAAGCACCCCCTTTCATAAGGGAGTCGAAACAGCCGCCGCCGTTTCCTTACAAAGTGATTATATCAAATATATTGTTTATGTTCAAGTGCCGATTGTATATTACATAGCATCTGTAAATTTGCAATATTATTCTAATAAAGGCAATCCTACTTTACCGTAAGATTGCCTTTATTTTATGCTTTGTGATTTTCTCTTAAATCCGTTCTCTTGATTTTTCCGCTGATTGTTTTTGGAAATTTCATCGACAATTTCAAGGTGCTGAATCCACTTGTAGCTTGCCATACGCTTGTTGCAGAAGGTTTTGATTTTGTTTTCAAGCTCCTTATCATGCGGTGCGCCGTCTGTCATTTTGACAATCGCCTTAATTGCCTGACCTCTGTCTTTGTCCGGAACACCTATAACCGCACATTCAAGCACATTCGGATATTGCATAAGAACATTTTCAACTTCAAACGGACCTACTCTGAAGCCTCTTGTTTTGATAAGGTCATCGGCTCTGCCGACATACCAGAAATATCCGTTCTCGTCTTTATATGCTGTGTCACCCGTGTGATATACACCGTGTCGCCACACCTTTTCATAAAGATTTTCGTTGTTATAATATGTGATGAAAATTCCGTGCTGTTTTCTGTCCTTTGGAGGGAATACAACAACTTCGCCGACCTCACCCTGCTTAACCTCATTGCATTCATCGTTAACAATTCGTACATCATAAAGCGGAGTAGGCTTGCCCATTGAGCCTGCAATCGCCTTGTCCCCTTTGAGATTTGCAAGCATAAGAACCGACTCGGTTTGACCGAAGCCCTCGCAAAGTTCAATTCCCGTCTGCTTAAACACCTCTTCAAAAACTTCATTGTTGAGTGCCTCGCCTGCTGTCGTAAGGTGAGAAAGTGCAGAAAGGTCGTACTTGTTCATACCTCTTTTAATGAAGTATCTGTAAACTGTCGGCGGTGCGCAGAAGGTTGTAACCTTGTACTTTTCCATTATACGCAACAGCTTGCCCGGAGAGAATTTGTCAAAGTCATAGACCATAACGGCTGAACCGCAGAGCCATTGACCGTAGATTTTGCCCCATGACGCTTTTGCCCAGCCTGTTTCGGCAACAGTGAGGTGAAGTCCGCCGTCTTTTACACATTGCCAGTATTTTGCCGTGATAATGTGTCCGAGTGTGTAGATATGATTGTGTTCAACAGCCTTAGGATAGCCTGTTGTGCCTGAGGTAAAGTAAATTACCATAGGCTCTTCTGCTTTTGTTTCAACTCTTTCAAGGGTATCGGGAGCGTTTTCAACTTCTTCGGTAAAATCAACCGCACCGAAAATCTGTCTTCTCGGAACAAAAACGGTTTCAAGCGTGTTCGGCTGAGATGCAACCGCAAGCACATCTTCGGCGGTAGTTTCATCGGGAGTGCAGACAGCTGCCTTTATCCCTGCCGTGTTAACACGATACGAAATGTCGCTTTGAGTCAGAAGATTTGTTGCGGGAATAATAACCGCACCAAGCTTGTGGAGTGCAGGGGCAACATACCAGTATTCGTAGTTTCGTTTCAGAATAACAAGAACCTTGTCACCTTTTTTAATGCCGTGATTTCTGAAAACATTTGCAGCCTTGTTGCTCAGTCTGCTGATGTCGGAGTATGTGAAAATCTTTTCCTCTTTTTCGGGATTTGTCCACACAACTGCCGTATCGTTCGGCACAAGCTCTGCCATTTTGTCAACAACATCATAGCCAAAATTATAGTTTTCGGGAAACACAAGTTCAAAGCTTGTCAGTTTTCCGTTTTCGTCGGTAGTTTCTTTACAGAAATTTTTTGTATAACTGCATTTTTTACATCCTTATTTAAGTCGTTTTTTTTGGTTTGCCTTTTCAATTAATATTGTATAACACAAACCCTTTTCTATACAATACCGCCCATTATGAAAAAACACGGACTAAAATTTATAATTATTCATCCACGGAATGTAGCTATCCAAATTTTGCATAACACTATCCACATATCGGTATATTGTGAATAACAGGAGCAAATTATTAACATTTTCAACACATTTATTCACATATCGTTTCAAGGAGTTGAAAGCCGTAAATCTGAATATTATACAGTTTTTAAATCGGCAAAACAGTATGATGATACCCTGTTCTACAAATTTGCTTTTTTACTTGCAATCAGATAAATAAATATTATAATATAGTTACAGTCTTGTTTCAAAAGGTAACAGACTGACAGAGTTAAAGAGAATAAAGAAATAAAATAGAAACAAAACATTTCAGAGGGAGAAATATATATGAGAATAGTTGTTCTTGCAGGCGGACTGAGCACAGAGCGTGAAGTTTCAATTTCATCAGGCACACTTGTTGCCGAGGCTCTCAGAAGCAAGGGACACGAGGTTGTTTTGCTTGATGTATTTATGGGCTATGAGGAAAACATCTGTGACATTGACGCACTTTTTAAGCAGAACTACAGCTTTACCGACGGAAATTCAATCGGTGACGATGTTGAAAATACAATCACAAATATCAAAGAGGCAAAGGAAAATCGACTTGACAAAACATCACGCTATATCGGCAGAAATGTAATTGAAATCTGCGCCGAGGCAGACATCACCTTCCTTGCACTTCACGGCGGTGAGGGTGAAAACGGTCAGTTACAGGCAACGCTTGATTTGTTCGGAATCAAGTACACAGGTTCGGGATATCTCGGTTCTGCGCTTGCAATGAACAAAGGTCTTACAAAGAGCGTGTTTATGCAGAAGAATATCAACACTCCGTCAGGTGAACTTTACAAGAACGAAAAGGACGCTCTTGCATGGAATATGTTCCCGTGCATCGTTAAGCCATGCTCGGGCGGTTCAAGCGTAGGCGTTTCAAAGGTTGAGAATGCAGATCAGTATAAAAAGGCTGTTAAAGAGGCTCTCAAATATGAGGACGAAATTGTTGTTGAGCAGTTCGTAACAGGCAGAGAATTTTCCGTCGGTCTTATCGGCGGCAAGGCACTTCCGCCGATTGAGATTGCTCCTAAGTCGGGAATGTACGATTATGCCGCAAAATATCAGGCAGGCGCAACAGTTGAAACCTGTCCGGCAGACATTGACGAAGAAACCGACAAAAAGCTCCGTGATGCCGCAACAGAGGCATACGAGGCACTTCACCTTGAAAGCTATGCACGAATCGACTTCCTTCTTGACAAGGGCGGTTTTACATACTGCCTCGAGGCAAACACTCTCCCCGGCATGACTCCCACAAGCCTTCTTCCTCAGGAGGCGGCTGTTGAGGGTATAAGCTATCCCGATTTGTGCGAAAAGATTATTGAAATTTCACTTGCAAAATATCCAGAAGAAAAATCTGATTTTTAATAAGAGGTTAGTATGAAAGACTTTACTCTTGCCGAAATCGCAAAGGCTTGCAACGGCGAATATGTCGGCGATGAATCGCTTAAAAACACAAAAATAACCTCTGTTGAGCGTGACAGCCGACAGGTGAAGAACGGAAGTCTGTTTCTTGCCATAAAGGGCGAGCGTGTTGACGGTCATGATTTTATCGAAAAATGCTTTGCACAGGGCGCTGTGTGTGCATTGTGCGAGAAAGCTCCCGAAAATGCGACAAAGCCTTGCATTGTCGTTCCATCAACACTTGATGCCGTTAAGAAAATCGGCAGGGCATACAGAGAAAAATTCGATATTCCTGTTATCGGAATTTCGGGCAGTGTCGGAAAAACCTCTACAAAAGAAATGCTCTATGCCGTTCTTTCACAGAAATTCAAGACCCACAAAACACAAGGCAATCTCAATAACGTAGCTCGGTGTTCCGCTAACGCTTCTTTCAATGCCCGAGGATACCGAGGCGGCTGTTTATAGAAATGGGTATTTCCGATTTCGGTGAAATGACAAGACTTTCCGAAATGGTTCAGCCCACAATCTGTCGT
>ENA-OQDA01000194-OQDA01000194.1-human-gut-metagenome-genome-assembly--contig:-NODE-194-length-27103-cov-4.350200_pt1 | contig 27103 bp, 25 predicted proteins | sample MGYA00242771_ERZ504603 | MGnify/ENA primary metagenome ERZ504603 (study PRJEB26092, sample SAMD00036328) | human gut metagenome | host: Homo sapiens | study: EMG produced TPA metagenomics assembly of...
TGACGCGCTGGAAGCTTCTAAAGACACGCTGCTCCACTTTGGCGGCCACACGCTTGCCGCCGGTTTGGAGCTTGAAAGCGGGAATGTGGACGCCTTTCGCAGCCGCATCAACGGCTATGCCGCTCAATCGGAGCTTCCTTTTCCCGAGTTGCGGCTCGACTGCCGCTTAAACCCCGTTTATCTCACGCTTGATATGATCGATGCGGTCGGCGCGCTTGAGCCTTTCGGCGCAGGAAACCCGCAGCCGCTGTTCGGCCTGTTTCGTATGCGGCTGGAGGCAGTGCAGCCCGTGGGCGGCGGCAAGCATCTGCGCCTGCGTTTTTCACGCGGGGAGACGCAGGTCACCGCGATGCGGTTTCACGTTACACCCGATGAATTCCCCTACCGTATTGGGGATGTGGTGGATTTAGCAGTGCGCGCGGCGCGCAATGAGTTCCGGGGAAAGGCGGATGTTTCCGTTCAGATCCATGCGATGCGCCTTTCCGGAATAGATGAGGACGCGCTCTTCCAGGCTGAGCGGCTTTACGAGGCATATCGCCGCGGTGAGCTGCATACGGTGGAGGAAGCCGCCCTTGCCCTGCCCTCCCGGGAGCAGACGGCGCATGCCTACCGGATGCTGCGCGCAAATTCTGGTTGGCGATTTGGCGCGGAAATGCTCTGCCTGCGCCTCGCGGGCAAGGGCGGAAATTTCTGCCAAGTGCAGGTTTCCCTTGACGCGATGGAGGAGCTTCATCTGATCCAAAAAAACAACGAGGGGAATTTTATCCTCCCACCGGATACAATAAAGGTAAATCTCGATGATTCTTTGATTTTACAACGCCTGCGGGCGATTGGAGGCGATCAACATGGCGGAAGAAAAAAAGAAGCCTGAGGCTGCTCTGCACGACAGCCTGCCGGTGATCCGCAATGATGCTGTGGTGAAGCAAAAAGAGGGCGCGACCGCCCCACAAAAGGGCGACGGCTACATCGCCCTGCGCGAACTGCTCGCCAAAAGCTTCACACCCGAAGAAATCGCCGAGGTGGATGGAGCCTATGCGCTCGCACGACAATCGCACGAGGGGCAGCACCGCTATTCAGGCGAGCCCTATATCATCCACCCGATCTGCGTAGCGCGCATCCTTGCGGAGATGGGGATGGATAAGGAATCTGTGATCGCCGCGCTCCTGCATGATGTGGTGGAGGATACGGACGAAACCTTAGCGGATATCACCGCGAAATTCGGCAAGACCATCGCCCACCTTGTGGATGGTGTGACAAAGCTCGGCAAGGTGCCGCTTTCCACCAAGGAGGAACAGCAGGCGGAGAATATCCGCAAGATGCTCCTTGCCATGTCTCAGGATATCCGCGTGATCATCATTAAGCTGGCCGACCGGCTGCATAATATGCGCACTTTAAATTTTAAGCCCGAGCAGAAGCGGCGCGACACGGCGCTGGAAACGCTTGAAATCTATGCCCCCATCGCGCATCGGCTCGGCATTCGCGCCATCAAGGAGGAGCTGGAGGATCTCGCCATCAGCTATCTCGACCCGGTTGCCTACCATGAGATCGAAGAATCCATCCAGCTTCAGGGCAACGCGCGGCGGGAATTCCTGGAGGAGATCAAAGCGCGCATCCAGGCCCGCGTGGATCAGGTGGTGCCCGGCGCGCGCATTGACGGGCGCATCAAGAGTGTGCATGGCATCTACCGCAAGATGTATATGCAAAACCACAATTTTGATGAAATCTATGATATCTATGCCGTGCGCATCATCGTCGATTCTGTGATTGACTGCTACAACTGCCTGGGCATCATCCACGATATGTTCCGCCCGATCCCCGGCCGGTTCAAAGATTATATCTCCACGCCGAAGCCGAATATGTATCAATCGCTGCACACCACGGTGATCGGCAAGGAGGGCGTGCCGTTTGAAGTGCAGATCCGCACATGGGAGATGCACTACACAGCGGAATACGGCATCGCGGCGCACTGGAAATACAAGCTTGGTATGTCCGGCAAGGATAAATTTGAGGAGCGGCTCGCCTGGATCCGTCAGCTGCTTGAAAACCAAAAGGACAGCGAAAATGTGGAGGACATCGTCCAGACGATCAAGAGCGACCTCGTGCCGGACGACGTGTTCGTTTTCACCCCGCGCGGCGACGTAATCAACCTGCCCACCGGCGCAACGGTAATTGACTTCGCCTATGCCATCCATTCCGCAGTCGGCAACCGCATGGTTGGCGCAAAAGTGGATGGCAGGATCGTCCCGCTCGACTATCAGGTGAAAACCGGCGAGATTGTGGAGGTGCTCACCTCCGCCCAGCCGGGCAAGGGCCCCAGCCGCGATTGGTTGAAAATAGTGCGCACCAGCGAGGCGCGCGGCAAAATTCGCGCTTGGTATAAGAAGGAAAAGCGCGAGGAAAATATCATCGAGGGCAAGGCGGAGCTGGAGCGGGAATTCCGGCGCAACAATATCCGCCTTGCGGATGATGCGCTCAAAGAGTTCCTGCAAAAAATCGCGGACCGGCAGCACTGCAACTCCCTGGAAGATTTCTACGCTGCTATCGGCTACGGCGGCATCTCCGTCATCCGCATGATGCCGTCGATTAAAGAAGCGTATTATAAGCTCGTCAAGGCGAATCAACCGCCCGAGGTAATTATTACGCCGCCGAAAAAGCGTGTAAAGAGCAGCGAGGGCGTGATCGTGGAGGGCATCGACAATTGCTTAATCAAATTCGCCCGGTGTTGCAGCCCTCTGCCCGGCGATCAGATCATCGGCTTTATCACACGCGGGCATGGCGTTTCCATCCATAAGAGGGATTGCACGAACGTGCCGCAGGTTATCGCCCTGTGCAACGAGCCGGAGCGCTGGATCAACGCCTATTGGGATAAAAATGTGAAGGAAGAATTTAAATCCTCCCTGCTCATCACCTGCCTCGACCGCGTGGGGCTTCTTGCGGATGTGTCCGGCCAGCTTGCCAATATGCACGTCATGATTCATTCCATGAACACGCGTGAACTCAAAGATGGGCGTTGTACGCTGACGATGACAATCACGGTGGACGGCGTGGAACACATGCGCAGCGTAATGGCAAAGGTTTCAAAGATTGACGGCGTGTTAAAAGTAGACCGGTCATAGCTTGCCATAAGGAGAAAAAAAACATGTGGAAATTGCTTGCCGTCGGCCTGGGCGGCGCGTTGGGCGCGATCCTGCGCTACCTGATCAGCCTGCTGCCCTTGAAGGGCAGTTTTCCGGTTTGGACCCTGCTGACGAACCTGCTCGGCGCTGTGGCCATCGGGTTTATCGCGGGAGCATCCGCCCGTGGCAGAATGCAGGATGTAGCGGCTCTCTTCTGGAAAACAGGGGTCTGCGGCGGGTTTACCACCTTTTCCACCTTTTCGCTAGAGGCGTTTTCTCTTTTGGAAAACGGCAACAGAGGGTTAGGGGTTCTCTACATCCTGCTCAGCATTCTGCTCTGCTTGGGCGGAATTGCCCTTGGACAGGCTGCCGCAGGCGCACTGCTGAAAACGGCCGCTACATAACGGCAAAAGCTGATATTCAAAAAAGAAGGGAGCTGCGCCATGCCGCAGGAACGCATTGATAAACTGATCGCCTCCCAGGGCGCGCTTTCGCGCAGCGATGTGCGCAGGCTCGTCAAAAGCGGCGCTATTGCCCTCAATGGCAGCCCCGTGCGGGATGCCGGGCAAAAAGCCGATCCAGAAGCGGATCAAATCACTGTTTCCGGCCGGCCTCTTTTTATTTCCAAATATCTTTATCTCATGCTCGATAAACCCGCAGGCATCGTGTCCGCGAGCCGGGATGCAGAACAAAAAACCGTGATCGATCTAGTGCCCTCCGCGCTGCGTCGGGATGGATTGTTCCCCGCCGGGCGGCTTGATAAGGATACGACCGGCTTTGTATTGATTACAAACGACGGTGAATTTGCCCACCGGATTCTTTCGCCTAAAAAGCATATCTCCAAAACCTATCTCGCGCGGCTCGCGCGCCCTGTGGACGGCCGGTCGATTGAAGCGTTCCGCTCAGGGCTTGTGCTCGCTGACGGCACGCGCTGCATGGAGGCGGGGCTGCAAATTTTAGAGGACGATGAAACTCCGCTGGCCGAGGTGGTGCTCCATGAGGGGAGATATCATCAGATCAAGCGGATGTTCGCCGCGCTCGGCAACGAGGTCATCGCTCTGCGCCGTGTTAAAATGGGCGACCTCCCGCTCGATGAAACGCTTGGGCCGGGCGGGTGCAGAAAAATAACGGCAGAAGAATTGCAAAAAATAATCCAGGCGGTTAACGGATGAATCCGGACCGGCATCCAAAACGTGCCCGACACAAGTGAAAGGAGGCCCATGGCGATGAAATGTATTCCATCTGAACATACCTTGAAAAACGGGTCTGTCATTATCGCGCGCAGTTTATGCGCCGCAGACGCGGAGCAGGCGCTTGCGCATCGAGTTCGCGTCTGTGGAGAAAGCGACAATTTATCCCGTTATCCGGACGAAATCCGAATAACGCCGGAGGAGGAACGTACCATTCTGCAAAAGCAGGAGGAAAACCCGAAAGGCATTCTGCTCGGCGCGTTTGTGGAGAACCAACTGGTTGCGATGGCAAGCGTGCTTCCTGTGTCCGATTCGCACGAACGATACCGGCACCGGGGCGGTTTCGGCATCAGCGTCCTCCAGGGCTATTGGAATCAGGGAATTGCCAGTCTCCTGATCCCTCGGGTGTTAGAATGCGCCCATCAGGCCGGTTATGAGCAGGTCGAGCTGGAGGTGCTAACGGACAATGAAAAGGCCATATCTCTTTATCAGAGACATGGCTTCCGAGAATATGGATGCAGGCCCCATGATGTGAAAATGCGGGACGGCTCCTACCGAGACGCGCTTTTGATGCTCCGGCCGCTGTAATGTACACATTGGATCACGGCGGCGTTCCACAAAGCGCAAATCACAAAAAAAGAGAGGGCAAAGCCAGCATGAAACTCTTTCTCAACGGCGGTGGGGACGGGCCCCAAGCCGCCCTGGCATACCAACGCTTCAGCGAAATCATCGACCACGCAAAGCCCTTGTTATATATTCCGCTTGCCATGGAGCCGGAGCGATACCCTGGCTGCCTTGCATGGATTACAGAGGAATTCAAAGAGCTGAGACTTGCCGGGATCAACATGGTCTCTTCCATGGAAGAACTGTATCGGACGGATTTCGCGAATTATTGCGCGCTTTTTCTCGGCGGTGGAAACACCTATCGGCTGTTAGCCGGATTGAAAGCAAGCGGCTGCTTTGAAAAAATTGCCGATTATATCCGTCACGACGGCGTTGTATTCGGCGGCAGCGCGGGCGCGATCCTCTTCGGCGCGGATATCGATAGCTGCGCATGCGACGACAACAATGGCACTGATTTGACGGATACAGCAGGCTTCGATGTGCTAAACGGCCTCTCCCTCCTATGCCACTATACAAACCGTTCGGCGGAAAAGGACCGGCAGAGCACAGAGTATCTTCTGGCCCTCTCAAAGCAGAGAGCCATCCTTGCGCTGCCGGAGGAAGACACGATTTGCATCAACGGGGCAGAAATCGAAGTGATCGGCGCCCGACCCTATTATGTATTCAAAAACGGAGAGCGAATCCAAAGAAAAATTTCATCGCATCAGAGAACAGTGGAATCAAACGAACCGTTCGCCGCCTGTGTAAAAGATGCCGGCCTCCAAAGCTTCTCTGGCTCGACAAGTTGAAAGCCGGGAATTTATGTATTCCCGGCTTTGTCTTCTCTCTCCCGCGGGCCAAGGCCAAAGCTGACGGATAGCGCGCGGTTGATGCGGTTCATATCATCGGGTGCAAGGTTTCCCATTCGCTCGCGCAGGCGGCGTTTGTCCAGCGTGCGCACCTGCTCCAGCAAAACAATGGAATCCTTGGCCAGCCCACAATCGTTTGCATGCACCTGAATGTGCGTAGGCAGATTGGTTTTATACTTCTGGCTGGTGATGGCGGCGGCGATAACCGTTGGGCTGAACTTATTGCCCACATCATTTTGCACGATCAGCACCGGACGGACGCCGCCCTGCTCGGAGCCGACCACAGGGCTTAAATCCGCGTAATAGATATCTCCCCGTTTGATTGTCACGTTTCATCACTCTCCAAAGGAATTTGGTTTTTGTATTTCTATTTTTGACCAGCCACGGCGCAATTAAACATTTGGATTGAATTTCGGGGAGCAAAAATTCAAGCGCCGATTTTTCCTATAGATTTTGTGCAGCGTATATTCGATACAATACAGTGTATTCCATCCGGCCGGAATTGTGAAAAGAGGGCTGTTGCAAAATGCAAAGCATTTTGCAACAGCCCCTGGTCTCTGCGTATTTTTTTATGAAGCGGAGTAGGGGCGCACTATGTGCGCCCGCGGGCGGTCAAGGGCCGCCCTTATTATGGTAAATATTGCTGTGAATTCTGCAAGGCTGTTCATCTGCTAATTCGCCTTGATCTCCTTGAAATTGGTAAACGTCGCCTCCAGTTTGCACACTGGAACGGAAATAGACAACAGCGCGCCCGTTTCCCCATCCTGTACCAGCTCGAACGCACCGGATTTCGACTCGCCCTCATAGTGCCACTGGCCGTCCTTTTCCGTAATTTCAAGCGATTCCAGCCGCGCGAGCGATTCAATGGAATTCACCACCGCCGCGCCTAAAGCGGATTGCGGAAATTGTGACAGATCAACATCGAACGCCATCGATTGATATTCAACACGATAGGTGTCGCCATTCCAAATGATCGTAACGCCGTTAAACATTTTCGGCTCTGTCACCCGGATTTCACAGGAGAGCAGCGCATGGCGGACGATATGCGCTTTGATCGTCTGCTCGGAGATCACCGCCGTCATATCCGCCTCAAATTCCGCAGGCAGGGCGGGCGGCTGACCCTTTCCTCCACCCTCGCCCTTGCCGCCGCATGCGGGCAGCAGGAGCAGGCAAACAAACAGCAGGCAAAGCCATTTCGCCTTTTTCATCACGCAACCATCCTTCCAAAAGGCGGCTATCCGCCAAACCGTTTGAGCAGAACGGCCAATTCCTCCGCCATCAGCGAGGGCGTCATGCCGCACATGGAATAATGCTTTGCAGCGACATCCCCTGCCAATCCGTGAAGATAAACCGCTGCTGCGGCCGCTCTGAGCGGTTCCATTCCCTGTGCCGCAAGGGAGGCAAGCATACCCGCGAGCAAATCGCCGCTGCCGCCCTGCGCCATACCGGGATTGCCCGTTCGGTTGACGAAAAGGGAGGCTGCGTTTTCTCCGGCAATTACGGTATTCGCGCCTTTCAGCACCAGTGTAACGCCATATTCCCGCGCGAACCTGCGCGCCGCACCCGTGCGGTCCGCCTGAATTTCCGCCGCTGTGCAGCCACACAGCCGCGCCATCTCGCCAGGGTGAGGCGTAAGAAGCAACGGAGCCTTTCTGTTCTTTAGCATATCTATATGCGCGGCGGCGATATTTATGCCGTCCGCATCGAGAATGACCGGGCAGGAAGCCTCTTCCAGAAGCCTTTCCACCAGGAATACCGTATCCTCATTTACACCGAGCCCGCAGCCAATGAGCACCGCGCTCGCTTTGCTCAACGCCGCGCGTAGTTCAGGAAGAGCCGCCTGTGCAAACGTCCCCTCACGGTTTTCATGCAGCGGCAGCAGCAATGGCTCCGTCAGCTTTGAAGCAACCGCCGCATATGCCCCTTCCGGAAAAGCGGCAGTAACCAGCCCTGCGCCCATGGCAACCGCGCCTTTTGCCGCCAAAACGGCAGCCCCCGGCATCCTGCGGCTGCCGCACACGCTTAGCAGATGGCCGTAATCACCCTTATTAGAAATCGGATCGCGCGGCGTAAAGCACTTGCGCACCGCATCTTCCTCAATCGAAAAAAGCATACCGTCCTCATCCTCATAGCAGCCCTCCGGGATGCCGATGCGCACCACGCTCACCTCCCCGCTCAATGCAGCCGCCGGATAGAGCACATGGGCTGGTTTGAGCGTGGAAATTGCCGCCGTGCAGTCGGCATGGAACGCGTACTCCGGCGCAAGGCTCACGTCGCAGTTGACGCCGCTTGGCAAATCCACAGCAATCTTCAACGCAGGCGAAGCGGACATCGCTTCAAACAGCCGGGCGGTCTGTGCATTCGGATCCCCGTAAAATCCAATTCCAAACACCGCATCCACAAGTACCTGCGCCGTGCGCAGCTTTTCCAACGCCAAATCGCGCTGCGTTTCATAGTTCACGACTTCAATCGGCAGCGCGGTCATGCGCGTGTACATCTCCAGTGCATCCGCAGCAACCGGATGCCCCGCCGCAAGAACAACGCTCACCTCAGCGCCCTTGTCATACAGCTTACGTGCAATCACGAAGCCGTCGCCGCCGTTTTTGCCTTTTCCACATACAACGGTGGCAGCTGTATTGGATTCCAGCGTAATCTGTGCTTTTTCTGCAACAAAACGCGCGCAGGCGGAGCCCGCGTTTTCCATCAACCGCAGATAGTCAAGCCCCGTATCCACGGCTCGCTCCTCAACCGCGCGAATCTGCGCGGCGGTTAAAATTCTCATGACGTTACCCCCTTGCGATTTAGAACAAGTGTAGCACGGTTATGATAAAAATGCAATTGGCACACATGGGAATAAAAATGCCGGGCGAAACCGCTCCATTCAAAGCGGCTCCACCCAGCAGGGTATCGTATCCTATGCTATTGCATATTACGCTTCGTATCTCCGGGCTTGCAGGTATAAACCCATTCCATCCGGTCGCCCGCCTGTAGCTTATATTGATTGGCGGCCATATTCGGGAACACACCGTTCACCTGATAAAGCCATCCGCTTTGGGGAAAGCTCTGTTCCCCCCGCAGCTTTTCATTCAGGCCGTTGATGGAGCGACATAGCCATGCTTTTCACTAAGCGGAATTTTCTGCTCTTTCAGCACTTTTTTTAGCACGTCGAGCACAGTTTCACCCTCTGCAATGGGAACCGCGCTGTTTTCATAAATCACGCCGTTGGCCGGTACGATTCCGCTGTAGCCAGGCCAGTTCTGAATGCCGTTCGCCACAGCATTGCGGCAGGTGACGGCAAGCGCTACCGTCGCCTGCTTGGGTGAAACGGCGGCAGTTTCCTGCGGCCTTTCCGTGGTGGGCGCCACAGCCGTTGGCTCAGGCTTCACCGCCCGAGTTGCCGTTTCCCCTATACCCTGGCCCGGGGTAACAGCGCTGTGCGAGTCGGAGCCTCCGATGCTTTCGCTGGGAAGGGTGGAAGCGGATACGGCCGGCTTGGCATCCGCTTGTGAGGTGATCTGATATCCAAAATCAGAAACAGCCTGCGTATCCGCCTGCGTTTCCGGACCTTCCATGATGCCACATCCCGCCGCCAACAATAGGAGCAGCAGGGTAATGCATAGCGCCAAAAAACGCCGGTAGCTTCTCTCTTTATTCATCGCCGCTCATCCGCTTTCTGCTCACCATCAGCGCACCGGCAGAGAGGAGCGCCAGCGAAGCAATCCCTGCCACTGCCAGGCCGGAGCCTGTGGATGGATTTTCCGGATTATCCATTTCCGTTCCGCTTTCCTGCACACTGTCTGTCTGGGGTTGGGTAGCAGGCAATGCTGTTGGTTCTGCTGTGCTTGCCGTTTCAGAGGATTCTGGCTCTCGTGTTAAATCGGACAAATCATAAAACGCTGTGCCGTTCTCCACGAAGCGCGCATAAGCCTCCAGCGCACTCAGCGATTGATAGGTTGTCAAGCTGTTGGAGCTGCCGTCCCATGCGCGCATACCGCCATCCGGGTTGACGAAGGTAAGCAGCGCATCCAGCATGGTTTTTCCGTTTTTCACATATTCCGGCCCGCAAGGGTCAATCCTCAGTGCGGTCAGGCCTACAATAGCCATCGAGATCGTTTCCGCGCTGTCGCTTCCCATAAAGCCAAAACCTGCCGTCTCTACATTTTGATTGGCCTTCAGGAAGGCGAGCGCCCGCTCAATCACACCCGCAGTTTTCTCCTCCGTCTGATAAGGCGCAAGCGCTGCGAGAACCGGCCCCGTCGTGTCTATGCTTCCATCAACCGAATAGGGGTCCTCCGGATTGACACGAAGCGCATAATTAAAGCCGCCATCCTCCCGTTGTGCACTGCAAAGCGCGTCCACCGCGGCCTTGCGCACCGTTTCCGGAAGCTCATACCGCATGGAATCCATTGCAAGCAGCGCAAAAGAAACGCCGTCCGTATAAATCTCCCGCGTGAAATCCGTTTGGGCGATGGCTTCTATCAAATCATGCCCGCCCACATTGCGGGCATCTCCTCCCGCCGCGGCAACCGCCAGCGCGATACGCGCATAGTCGCTTAAATAGAGCTGCGAAAAATTCGCCCTAACCACGCCGTCGATGTACTGCAAATAATCCCCATCAATTTGGTAACCGCCTCTTGCAAGGGCGAAAGCCGCCCAATCCACGATGTTGTCCGGCTCCTGATCCGCCGGATCTACGGCCACATTTTTCAGCAGCCAATTGGCTGCTCCATCCGCTGCGCTTGCACGCCCGATAGCGATTGCGCCCGCCGCTGTGCTAACGGTGATGCACAGCGCGAGGAGCAAGGAGAGAATGGGTTTCCATGTCTTTTTCATGTTGTCCGACTCCTTCAAATTATATTACGATAAAGGAAAAGCGAGCCCTTTTCGGGCTCGCAAAGTATTGGGACAAAGCCTGGAAAGGAAAACTCCTCCTGTGCTCCATCACCGCATACTTCCTCTCCCGCCGAAAGGAATGATACATTTCTAGGGAAACAGCGGTTTCCCCGGGCGCACGGCAGGTCTCCTGGCTCGAAATCATCCGCCTTCTCCATGCCTTCCCAGACAGGTTGTCCAGTGGCCAGGATCTGTGGCAAGCATAAAGCTGGCCGCAATCTCCTGAAAAGCGTCTGCAAGCCACGCATGGCGGCCTGCATTTTTCATATCTCTACGGATACAAAATCACGCTTTCCCGGCTTTTATGCATCATACACATGCGCAGCAAGCCGGTGGGGAATTTGTCCTTCACACAGTAGCGGGGGCTGTCACGGATTCACACCGTGTTCCCTTTTCATCCGCCCCCGCCGCATTGCGCAGGGGCGGAACCGATACGCCATATTCTATTTTTCATCTATCATTGCCGCGTAGAATTCCGTTTTATGGTAAACTTTTGCCCCAACACATTGGCACATCCCTGGGGAACGCACAGCGGCGCATTCGCCTGCTGCGGCACATCCTTCTCTGCAACAGGCGTGAGCACCGGGCTCTGCCCCACAGGCCAGAAGGCCGAATGCTTTCCACAGCCTGCACAACGGTTTGCGCCGCGCAAGCCCTCTACCTTCGCACAGAGATCGGCAAAAATCTCCGCCGGGCTTTCATAGTCCATGCCACGGCTCTCCATGCAGTCGTTCGCCAGCGCCTGAATCATCTGCCAGCCCTCAAACCCACACAGCGGCCGGAACGCTTTGCGCACCACGCCAAGCTTTCGCTGGGCGGAAAGATAGGTGCCGTCGGTTTCCGCAAAAATGCTCCCGGGCAGCACAACATCCGCGCGGCCAGCCGTATCCGTCAGGTAAACATCCTGCACTGCCAGGAATTCCGCATTCTGCGTGCAGGCCTCCGGCAGCATCTCCCCAAAGGAGATAACTGCCTTGATCGTTGTCCAGTCAATCTGGGAAGCGGGCTTCACCCCCAGCAGGGAAAGGCCCTGGCTGTTTGCACCAGGTTTCAGGACGATTAAGCCGTCGCGCGCATGGCCGATATGGCCGGATTTTTTGGCGAGTGATGCTGCCAGCACGGCAGCCTGCCGCGACACCTGCGCATCGTGATAAACAATCATCGCTTTTTTTGCACCGCGATAAATTGCGGCCGCTTGCGCCGCCTCGCCCGTGGCCTCCGGATTTTGGAGCGCCTCAAGCATCGCTGTGAGGAAAGCTGTTTCATCCGTCTGAAAATGCCACTGTGCGAAATCGTCAAACCAAGTCCGGTTCGGGCCGATCAGCATGAGCTTTGATCCCTGCTTCACCGCTTTGCGGATACGCACACCCGCCATTGTTGTGGAAAGCGCCGGAGTCGCCCCAATGAGCAGGATCACATCCGTGCCGTTGAGCTCCTCGAAGGTGTTCAGGGAAGCGTCGATGCCCAGCGCCTCTTTCACACCGCTCTCCATTAGGCCGAAGGAGCAGAGGTTCTCGGTGCCGAGTGCCTCGTTTGCATAGCGCTTGGCCAGATACGCCTCCTCGCAGGTAGAGCGCTCGGAAACCGTGACGGCAACCGCTCCACTTCCATACCGGCTGATGATATCCGCCATGCGCTCACTGACGCAGCCAACCGCTTCATTAAACGGCACCTGGATCAACGCCCCATTTTCCCGCAGCAGCGGCATTTTCAGCCTACCCTCTTCCTGCGCCGCGCCAAAGCCAAAACGCCCACCGGCGCAAAGCATGCCGCTCTCCCCCACAGGCAGAGCGCGCGTCATCATATCGCCGCGCGTACGCAGGTCGACAGGGCAGCCCATGGAGCAGAAGGAACAAGTGGTCAGCGTGGATTTTTCCCCCACCGGCACACTCTTTTGAATTGGCTGAAGCTCCCGCAGCGCGCCCGTCGGGCAAACCGCCACACACTGGCCGCAGGAGATACAGTCCGTCTGTTCGAGCTTCCGGCCAAATTCCGGCGCGACCACCGTATCAAAGCCGCGGCTGACAAGGCCCAAAGCCGTCCGCCCCATTGCCTCGTCGCACACGCGCACACACAGGCCGCAGAGGATGCATTTATCGGCGTTTCGCTCGATAAACGGATGCGTCTGCTCCTGTGGACGGGTATGCTTTTCGCCCTCAAAGCGGGCGGGCGCAACCTCGTATTCGTTCGCATAGTGCAAAAGCTTGCATTCAAAAGAATCGTGGCAGCCGCATTCCAGGCATCGAGAGGCCTCCCGCTTTGCCAGCTCCTGCGTATAGCCAAGATCAATCTCTTTAAAGTTTGTTCTCCGCTCTTCGGGGGAAAGGTGCGGCATCTGCACGCGTGCTTTCCGCTCCCGGTCCGCAAGCATTTCCGGCGTGACGGTGCGCTCCACCACATAAGGCTTGCGGTAAGCAACGGCAGCGCCCTGGAGGAAGTGATCGATTACCTTCGCCGCCTTCCCGGCCTCGCCGATGGCCGCAATCGCAATATCCGCGCCTTTATTCGTCGCGTCGCCCACTGCGAACACGCCGGGGAGGGAGGTGGAAAACGTGCTTTCATCCGCAGCGATCGTGCCGCGCTTTGTCAGCTCCAGCGCTTCAAAGCCCTCCGGATTCGTCCATTGGCCGATCGCCATGATGACGGTGTCGAGCGGCAAATCCTCAAACGCGCCCTCCACTGGAACCGGCCTGCGCCGGCCGCTCGCATCCGGTTCGCCGAGCGCCATCTGCTGAAGCCGCACGCCGCGCACAGAGCCGCCCGCACCCAAAATCTCCACGGGATTCGTCAGAAATTTGAAGGCGACACCCTCTTCCTCCGCCTGTGCAATCTCTAACGCATCCGCAGGCATCTCATCGCGCGTGCGGCGGTAGATGATATACACTTCCTTTGCGCCCATACGCACCGCGGTGCGGCAGGCGTCCATCGCCGTGTTGCCGCCGCCAACGACCGCTACGCGCTCGCCGATCCCAGAGGGCTCGTTGAGCGCCACATGGCGCAAAAAGTCGATGCCGCCCATCACGCCGTTGAGGGACTCGCCCGGCACGCGCATAGAGCTCGACGTCCACGCGCCGATGGCGACCAGCACCGCATCGCTGCCCTCGCGCAGCTCATCGAGCGTTACGCCGTCGCCAATTTTGGCGTTGTTGATCATGGTAACTCCTAGATTTGCGATCGCTGCGATCTCCTGATCGAGCACCTCCTTGGGCAGACGGTATTGCGGGATGCCGTAGCGCAGCATGCCGCCCATCTTGGGCATGGCGTCATAAATTGCCACGGAATGGCCCATCGTCCGCAGGAAATAGGCCGCGGTCAGGCCCGCGGGACCGCCGCCTACAATGGATATTTTTCGATGTGTATCCGGCGCGCATTCGGGTTGATACGGTGCCCAGCTGCGCAGATCAAGATCCGCCGCAAAGCTCTTCAGATGTGCGATCGCAATGGGATCCTCCACCATCTTGCGGCGGCAAGCCTGCTCGCATGGATGCGGGCAGATGCGCCCAATAGAGGCGGGCAACGGCACCTTCTCCTTGATAAGCTTAACCGCTTCCCGATACTGCCCGTTTGCAATCAGGCCGACATAGCCCTGGCAGTCCGTCCCCGCAGGGCAGTTGAGGGAGCAGGGAGCTTTGCAATCGCCCTCGTGGTCAGAGAGCAGCAGCTCCAGCGCCACCTTGCGCGCCTGTTTGGCCCGTTCGCCCTGCGTATGGATCACCATGCCGTCCGCCGCCTTGGTGGCGCAGGCGCGGGCAAGCTTCGGGCTGCCTTCAACTTCCACCACGCATAGCCCGCAGGCGCCGTAGGCCTCTACGCGCGCGTCATGGCACAGCGTGGGGATTTCAATGCCGTTTTCCCGGGCAATCTGGAGGATTGTCGCGCCCTCCTGCGCTTCGATCTCATAACCATCTATGTTCACACGAATTTTCATGATAATAACCAACCTTTCTCCGCAAAACGGCTAGTCTACAAGGACTGCGCCAAACCGGCAGGCTGCCTTGCACTTGCCGCACTTGATGCAGATCTCCGGATCGATCACATGGGGCTTTTTGACCTCGCCGGAAATGGCCTTGACCGGGCAGTTGCGTGCGCACAGCGTGCAACCGGTGCACACATCAGGGTCAATCCGGTAGGAGATCAGCGCCGCGCATTGGTGCGCTGGGCATTTCTTTTCCCGGATATGCGCCTCATATTCCTTGCGGAAATACCGGATCGTTGTGAGCACCGGATTCGGCGCCGTCTGGCCGAGGCCGCAGAGCGCGCCGTCCTTAATGCTGGCGCACAGCTCTTCGAGCAGTTCGACATCGCCTTCTTTTCCCTCTCCATTGACAATACGGGTGAGAATTTCGAGTCATCCGCTTTGTACCCAGCCGGCAGTGCACGCACTTGCCGCAGGACTCCTTGGCGGTGAAATCGAGGAAAAAGGCGCGCCATCTCCACCATACAGGTGGTTTCATCCATGACGACCATGCCGCCGGAGCCCATGATCGCGCCTGTCGCACCCAAGGCTTTATAATCAATGATGGTATCGAGCTTTTCCGCTGGGATACAGCCGCCGGAGGGGCCGCCCATCTGCACAGCCTTGAATTCCCGATCACCGCGAATGCCGCCGCCGATGCCGAAAATGACGTCCCGCAGGGTTTTGCCCATCGGGATTTCCACCAGACCGGTATTATTGATTTTGCCGGTCAAAGCGAAAACCTTGGTGCCCTTGCTGTCCGGCGTGCCCATGGAGGCAAAAGCCTCGCCGCCGTTTAACAAAATCCATGGGACGTTTGCAAACGTTTCAACGTTATTAATATTCGATGGCTTGTGCCAATAGCCGCTCGCCGCGGGGAATGGCGGCTTGAGCCGCGGCATGCCGCGCTGGCCCTCGAGCGATTCGATCAGCGCCGTCTCCTCGCCACAGACAAACGCACCCGCGCCCTCCTTGATGCGCATCCGGCAGGAAAAGCCGGAGCCGAGGATGTTGTCGCCCAAAAAGCCTTGTTCCTCCGCCTGGCGGATCGCATTGCGCAGCCGCTTGACCGCAAGCGGATATTCCGCACGCACATAGACAACCATCTCGGAAGCCCCAATCGCATAGGCGGCGATCAGCATGCCTTCAATCAGGTTGTGCGGGTCGCCTTCGATCACCGCGCGATCCATAAACGCACCGGGGTCGCCCTCATCCGCATTGCAAATGAGGTATTTCGGCTGGGCCTGCTCTTTGCGCGCCGCATTCCATTTAAACCAGGTGGGAAAGCCCGCGCCGCCGCGCCCCTTCAGGCCGGAAACCTTGATGGTTTCAATCACATCCTCCGGCGCCATGGAGGCGAGCGCTTTGCGAATGGAGCTGTAGCCGCCGTCCGCGAGATAATCCTCGATTTTCTCCGGGTTGATCACGCCACAATGCCGCAGCGCGATGCGCGTCTGCTGGTCGAGAAACGCCTTGTCGTCATCCGTGATCATAAGCGCGGCCAAGGCGCTTTGATCGCCTGTTTCCACCGCCTTTGCAATGGTAGGAACATCCTTTTCCTGCACGCGCACAAGCCTTGTGAGCGCGCCGCTCTCTTCATAAATATCTACAATCGGCTCGAGATAACACATGCCGATGCAGCCTGCGATCGTCAGCTCGTGCGCTGTGCCTGAAAGCGCCTGTGCCAGCGCGTCATAAACGCGCCCAGCGCCCGCCGCGATGCCGCAGCTGCCCTGCCCGACTACAATTTTCATGATTGCGGACCTCCCTTTTGCTCCGATGCACGCGCCTTCAGCTCCCGCAGGATTTTTTTTGTTTTCTCCGGTGTAAGGGTGCCGTAGGTCTCATCGTTTATCATCATCACGGGCGAAAGGCTACAGCAGCCAAGGCATGCCACATCTTTGAGTGTAAATAGGCCGTCCGAGGTAGTTTCGCCGTCGTGAATTCCCAACTCCTCCACGATCGCCTGCTCGATCATCTGAGAGCCATTGACGTGACACGCCGTTCCCTGGCAGAGCATGATCAGATATTTCCCCACCGGCTGGAAACGGAACTGCGCGTAGAAAGTTGCCACGCCAAACACCTTCGCAGGCTTTACGCCCGTCTGCTGCGCAATATGACGCAGCACATCCTGCGGAAGATACCCATAGATTTCCTGCGCTTTTTGCAAAATGGTAATCAGGCTGCCCGGCACACTGGCATATTCGTCCAGCACGCCGTCCAAAAGCGTCAGATCGCTTTCCTGTTTCTGTTCACAGCAACAACTCAAAACAAATTGCCTCCTTCAAAAAACGGCTTATTTCGCCGTTTGCATTTCAAAAAAAGCGAACAATCCGCATCCGGTGGGCAATACCGCAGGGTGCGCATGGATTGTTCGTCTCTAGCCTCGTGTTTTATTATACATAGTTTTAGGGGCGCTTTCAAGCATTTCGGCATCAATTACCAGAACCATGGCCGATTTTAGTAGACCTGTACGGAAAAGGCCGTGTTTGCCGCTCCATGTTTTTCACATCAGATGGAATCAGGGGCTAAGGTGTAGGAAATTGAACTTGACCGAACCCCATCGGGGGGGTGCAAAAAGGCCGGATGCACGCCCGCTTGCGCACATCCGACCCTTTCACAGGCTCACAGACTGGCTATGCCGTTTTCTTTTATTTTTTGGAAATTGCGGAATTCTTGCTCGTTGGCGGTGAATGGAATGCCGTCTTTCCGCAAAATTGCCTCCAACGCATGCTCCACACACCGGTTCTGCGAGGATGCGCTGATGCACAGGGATACCGCTTGCCCGCAACCGACTGCGGAAGCTGTCATCCCGCCTCCGCCCGCACCAAGATACATCTCAAAACGGTTGAGCTTCTTTTCCACCACCGGCGCCGGCTTCTGAAATCCAAGATTCGATAGCGTTGTCGTCATCCCTGTGCCCGCAATCACACGGTAAACCCGGCGGATCATGAATTCCTTCACCACACGCGGCGTATAGCGGATAAAAATATGATTGGCCGTTTTCACCGTGGCGGCGATGCCGGAGAGCAGCCGGTCGCGTTGCGTCGCCTCCCGCACCTGCCGATGTATGCAGCGCAACGCCTGCTCCATATCAGCTACCACAGGGATGCGCACATTGACATAGTATGAAAAATTGCGCTGTGTAACGGAGCCGAAAAACGGGCGCAGATTGATCGGAATGGAGAGGGAAACATCCGGCGCGCCTTTTGGGATTTGCACACCGAGCGCAATCGCCAGGAACAACGCCGCGGCCAAATAGTCATTCACTGTGAAGCCCTCCGGCTTTATCCTGCCCTTGATGCCGCCCAGATCAATGGAGAAGCAGGTCAGCCGCACATAGTCGCCATTCGGTAGAAGACGGAAACGGTACGCCTGCTTTTCCACAAAGGAGGCGTTTTTCGTCCTGTCAAAGTTGCGTAGGTAATCGTCGGCCAGCTCGGCCTCTGAGGCCGGGGCCGCCGCGCATGGCTCTCGGCCCTCCATGCGTACACAATAATCCTCTAACAACTGCTGTAAATACGCAATTGCCGCGCCTGCATCCGCATTGGCGTGGAATACGTCCATGGTAATTCTGTTGCCCTCGCAGTAAATTCGAAAGGCGGGCTTAGCGGTATCATACAGCTCTGGCAGCGTGAGATACGGCTCCTCTCGCCCGATAATATCCAAATCTTTTGCCGGAACATGCACATAGCCCAAAAACGTTTTTTTCAGATGCGTATACAGGACGGGAAACCGCGGCCTGAGCGCCCGGACGGACACACCAAGCACCTGCGCATCCACCGCCTCAGTTAAAACGGCGCACAAGCGAAATAGATACCCGCGCCTACCGAAGCTCAGCGCCGGATAGAGCATCGAAACGGCATCCAGCCGCTCATACGGCACAGACATATGACCATCCTTTCACCCGGCAGCACAGAATCGGTCAGGCAGTCGTGTCTGCCTGGCGAATATACATGGAGCGGTTGCCGGACTCTTTTTCCACCATCGTTAAGGTGCTATCCTCAATCGAATAGGTATAGCTTTTCGTGATGCTCTTGCTGTAAATGGAATAATTGATCGTAAGGGTATTATCCTCCCCGATGGAATATGTTCCCTTTACCGAGCCTGTAAACGGGATGTTGACGACCGGCACGGTGAAATTCGCATAGGTCAGCTCCACAATCCCCTCTTCCTGAAATTCATAGCCGCTCATATTGGAGGAATCCATCCATTTGCCCAGCAGCTTCTTCTCCGGGCCAGCACAGGCGGTCAGCGCCGTCAACATCAGGATTGCAGCTAGGAGCAACGCAAGCAGTTTCCATACTTTTTTCATTTCATATCCATCCTTCCAGCAGCGGAGCCCCGACCAATAAAAGCAGGGCTGTTCACCGCTTTTTCTTATTTATTATACGGGATACATACAAAAAAGTCCATCCATTTCTAAGCCTGTGCTTTTCAAGAAAAACACAAAACTCCCGGCAGAAGATTTCTGCCGGGAGGGAACAATAAAAAGGCTTTTATACCGCTTCCATGGAGGCACAAATCGCATCCACCATTGCATCCACATCGGGCATTTGCTCCTTTTTCAACGCAGAGCGGATTTCCAGCGGCTCGCAGACGAGCGCCATATTCTTCATGCCCTCCACCTGCTTTTTCATCAGGTTCGCCGCCGCAGGCGCCCAAGAGCCGTTGCCGATGATCGCCACCTTACGGTTTTGCAGGTTGAGCGCCGCCATCTCATGGAGAAGGCCGTGCATTCCGTAATAAATTCCCATGTTATAGGTGGGCGAAGCGAGCACCATATGGCTCAAACGGAACATCTCTGCAATGATCTCGGAGGGATGCGTTTTGGAAACATCGAAAACGCTCAGGTTTGCAATCCCGCGCTGCGCCAGCTTGCCTGCAAGCAGATCCACCGCATTTTCCGTATTGCCATACATAGAGGCATAGGCCAGCACCACACCGGGCTCCTCCGGGATATATTTGCTCCACCGATCATACTTATCCAGAATATAACCGAGATCCTCGCGCCAAACTGGGCCATGCAGCGGACAAATCATTTTTACATCGACACCGCCAAGCTTTTTCAGGGCGGCCTGCACCTGCGGGCCATATTTGCCCACAATATTGGCATAATACCGGCGCGCTTCCGAAAGGTAGATCCGCTCAAAATCCTTTTCGTCGCTGAAAATATCCCCATCATGCGCACCGAATGAGCCAAAGGCATCCGCCGCAAAGAGGATGCCCTGGCTCTCCTCAAATGCCAACATCACTTCCGGCCAATGCACCATAGGGGCAAAATAAAACTGCAATGTGTGCGCGCCCAGCGGTAGCGAGTCGCCCTCGCGCACCTCTATGCAGCGATCGTCCAGTGAAAAATCATAAAACTGGCGGATCATTTGAAATGTTTTTTGATTGCCTACAATTTTCATTTCCGGATAGCGGCGCGCAAGCTCCTCAATGTTAGCGCAGTGATCCGGCTCCATATGGTTTACCACTAGATAATCAATCGCGCGCCCTGCCAGCAGACGATCCATATTCTCAAAAAACTGCCGGGTGATTGCCGCATCTACCGTATCCATTAAAGCTACTTTATCATCTAAAATCAGGTAGGAATTATAGGCTACGCCCTGCGGCAGTGGAAACATATTTTCAAACAACGCTAGACGTCTGTCGTTGCCACCCACCCAGTGAATTCCAGGTGAAATTTCCCTTGTGTAATCCATACGATTCAGCCTCCAAATTCAGCATGATCTCTGTGCATTATGTTAGCTTATCCTAACAAGGCTCATTTTACGCCAATTTCAGGAAAAAGTCAAACTGTAATGCGTAAAAACACAACCTCCCGCAAAGAAAAAATATACAACAGCTGGCGTTTCGCGCCGACAGGCATTTTTCCAATGCTTCAAACTCTGTTTGAAGCTCTAACCTCTGCGAAATGAGCGGCGTAGCCACAGGCCATCAGTCCGAATCAATGGCTCAATGTTCTTCACAACCCTCAAAATCTTTGATTTTGCCAGCGTTTTGTAAAGTTATTATGCCACACTCCCCCAGCCCTCAATCACGCCCAAGCCGATTTGCGGCAAAAATAAACCACCGTATTTTCCGAAGAAAAACGGCGGTTCACTTCCACTGCGCGCTGGGGGGCTAAGAGAGAACCGGGGCAAGACGTGTTTCCGCTTTTGCAAACGAAAACACGTCACAGTTCTTCTCGCGCAGTTCTTTGGCTGAAATACACACAACATCGCGGCAGGCGCCGCCGGCGAGGCGGACGCGTTCACGCAGCGTATCCATTGCTTTTGCAGCGTGCCGCCCATCATATAAAAGCAGGCCTGAAATCGCCCTGCCGCGCAAGCCCACCTTATGCAAAAAGGCGTTTACTGCGGGCACCGGGCTGCCATGCCAAACAGGAGTGGCCAAAATAACCGTATCATACGCATCAAAATCGATTTCAAACGGATCGATTTGCGACCCCAGGCCCCTGGAGGCCAGATAGGAGCCAACCGTAGCGGCGGAAAGCACGCCTCGATCATAGCGCTCGCGCAGTTCCAAAACGTCCACTTCCCCCTCCCGTGCAGAAGCTTCACAGAGCGAGCGAATATTTTTTTGATTGGAATAGTAAACCAATAATGTTTTCAAAAGATACACTCCCCTAATGAGAAACGTTTTTACAGGACGGCCTAACGGATGGCCGATCCCATTCTTCCCATATTAATCGGCCTTCGACGCGTTTGCGGGCTCCCCTTCCACAACGCGGCGCGCCCACTCACCGATGAAGGCAAACACAGCCTTCCGATCAGTCTCGTTGAGGATTTCATGCCGATCACCAGGATAGAGCTTAAGCGTCACATCGCCATGCCCCGTCTTTTTGAGATCCCGGTAAACCTGCCGCACACCCTTTCCATAATCGCCCACCGGATCCATCTCACCGGAGATGAGCAGGATCGGGAGCGGATAGGGCACTTTTTGATACCATTTCGGCGCAGACACATGCTTGAGCAGGCTGAACAAATCGCGGTAACCCGCCGCGGTAAATAAGAAACCGCACCAGGGATCTTGAAGATAGCGATCAACGATCTCCTCCTCTTTTGTCAGCCAGTCGAAAGCCGTGCGCGGCGAATCGCATTTTTTATTATAGCTGCCAAAGGCGAGGCGGTTGATGAATTCGCTGCGGTAACGGCTGCCACGGCGCTTCGCCACAAAGGAAGCGAGGCCCACCGCAATCCCGGCCGCTGGGTTTTCGCCGCTTGTGCCGCAATAAATGGCGCCGCTGATCTCATTGCCATAGAGCTCTGTATAATAGCGGGCGGCAAAGGAGCCCATGCTGTGCCCAAAAATAAGGATGGGCCGCCCGGGGTATGCCTTGCGCGCCAGATCTGTTACCTGCTTTGCATCCCGGGCAAAGGCCTTCCAGCCGTTTTCCTCGCCAAAATAGCCCAGCTCCTCGTCGCTTTTCGCGCTTTTACCATGCCCTACATGGTCATTTGCAAACACAGCAAAACCCTGCCCGCATAGATAGGATGCAAACGCATCATATCGTGCGATATGTTCCGCCATGCCGTGCAAAATCTGAATCACAGCGGTTACCTCCCTCTCCTCCGAGGGAGCCCAGCTCTTCGCATAAATATCGGAAAGGCCGGTAACCGATGGAAAGGAATATTCCCTCGTAACAATATCCATGCGGAATGCCTCCTAAAAAATCTGTTTGATCCATGTGATAAGATAGGCACAATCCAACTTGTTGAGCAGATCCGGTGACATGCTCATTGGAACCTTTTGTTGTTATTATAGCACGCGATTACAAAATTGTAACCCTTTTGTTACAAATTTGTAGTAATAGACAAATTAAAGGGCTCTTTTTTTACAAAAAAGACCCGTTTCATGCCTTATTCGCATAAAACGGGCCTAAAAAATTACAATCCGTTACAAATGTTCTTTTCCCTTTTGCAGACGCTGCGCCAGCTCCCCGGAGGGACGAACGCTGACCGTCCGGTAAGTATCATAAATCACTTTGCCGGGCCGCGCGCCCTGCGGCTTTCGCAGCATGCGCACCGGCGTATAATCCACCGGCACGGAGGAGGATTCCCGCGCCCGGCTGAACCATGCGGCAAGCTGGGCGGCCTGAAGGAGCGCCTGCTCGCTCGGCTCCCGCCCGCCGGTAACCAGAATCACATGCGAGCCAGGGATGTTTTTGGTATGCAGCCATAAATTCTCTTTTGCTGCCGTTTTTAACGAGAGCTTATCGTTCTGCACATTATTGCGGCCGACTAGCACAGTAAAGCCGTCATCCGTGCAAAATTCCATCGGCGGCAGCGCTTTGGGGGCTTTTTGTTTTGCGCCGTTTGCGCCCGCCTGATTTTCAGATAACCGCTTGACGCAAGCTCCTCCCGAATCTCCAACAGCTCCCGCTCCGATTTGGGAGCGGCTCAGCGCGTCAAACACGCTCTCCATATATTGCAGCTCCCTGTTTCGCCCGGGCGGCATCATGTCCGGTCCAGGTACACCTTCTGAGCCGTCTGCGCCTTGCGGTATTCTTTATAATACTTTTGCGCATTGTGCGCGGGCGACAGGGCAGGGTCCGCCGGGATGCGCAAAGGCGGTTGCCATCATAATAATTTTCCACTTCATAAAACGGAGCGCCCTTTCCAGCGCATATTGGTAGGCATTGATCAGCTCCGCGCGAATGCGCAGCGCTTCCCTCGGTCCTCGCTGGCTGCAAGCTCAGCGCGCTGCGCGTGAGGCGGCGCGTAATGCGCTCCATGGTGCTCGTAACCAGGCGAAATAAATCCTGCGCCCGCTGTTTAGTGCGTTCCGCACGGTCGCGCTCCGATGTAAAAATCATCGAGCAGCGGGGAGAGCGCCGTATACGCACGAGTCCGCATTAGCGCACCATATTGACGAATGGAAAAAAACGCAAAATCAACAGGCTTTTTCTCCTGATCGAGCACCATCTCCGGCTCCGCCCGGCCTTCCCGCACCCGTGTGCATAGCGCCTCCAGCTCCTGCGTCAGCGCCTGCTTCTGCTGCAAATCCAAAGAAGAAACGGGAAGATCCTCCCCTGCCGTGCGGAACGCAAGCTCCCGGCAAACGATGGGCGAAACACCCTGTAGGGAATGCAACAGCGCCGTGGAAAGGCGCGCATCCCCCTCCAGCAGGATTCGCCTGTAAGCATCCTCCGCTCGCTCCTCCAGGAAATTCCCCTTTTCTTGAGCGGGCGGCAACTCATAAGGCGTGCCAGGCAAAATCTCGCGGACGGAAGATTTCGTGGCGTCAATCCGTTTGACCGCATCGACCACAACACCGTTTTCATTCAACAGGATAATGTTGCTGTGGCGCGCCATGATCTCGATGCACAGGCTCGGATGCACCCGGTCGCCAATCTCGTTGCTCGCGTCGAAATCGAGAAATAACACGCGGTCCAGCCCCACCTGACGCAAGCCGGTGAGCACTGCGCCAACGAGCGTTTTTCGCAGGAGCATGCAGAGCATCGGCGGCTTCTGCGGGTTATCCGGCGCATAGTTCGTAAAATGCAGCCGCGGGCTATTGGAGCGCACGCTGAGCAGCAGCTTCAAGGCCCCGGTATGGGAGCCTGCGCCCGCCCGGCTGCGCAGCGAGAGCACCAGCTCCTCCCGGGAAGGCTGGCTGACCTTTTCCACCCGGGCGCCGAGCGCCTCGCGCTCGATTTCCTGTTTTAAAAAATGCAAAAAAATTCCATCAAGCGCCATTACAATGACTCCTTGCCATCAAATTGAATCCATGTCACCGGATTCTCCTGCCGGATGCGCACCACACGGATGCCAGGGAACCGGGCGGATAGCTTACGCGCCAGCACGTCAACTATAGGATTCTCTGTTTCATAATGCCCCGCCGCAAGCAGCGTAAGCCCTCTCTGCTGCGCCGCCAAAAATTCGTGATGGCTTGCGTCGCCGGTCACATAAGCATCCGCGCCTGCCGCCTGTGCATCTGCCATCAAATCGGCGCCCGCGCCGCCGCAAACTAGCTACACGGGTGATTTCCCGTCCCTTTGTTTCGGCCCTGCAGCCATCCGGACCGCCGCGTGCAAACGGCGGCTGACAGAGCCTGCAAGCGCCTGCGCATCCATGGGCTCTACGCTGCCAATCCGCAGCAGGGGGCGCGTCCTTCTTGGGCGGGAAGCCGCCTCCACGGCGGATACCCAGCTTCTCCGCTAACACATCATTTACGCCGCCTTGCGCCACATCCAGGCTGGTATGCGCACAAACTGCGCTCATCCCTGCCTGTGCAAGCAAATAAGCGGGCTCTTGCGCCAAAATTGCTTTTGCGCATGAAAGATCACTGGATGATGGCTAATAAACAGCTGCGCGCCGGCCTCCCGCGCCATTTGAATCCGCCTCTGGCGTCATATCGAGAGCAACGGCGAGCGTATCCACCCGCTGCTTCGGATCTCCCACCAGTAGGCCGCTATTATCCCAGCTTTCCTGCCGGTCAAAGGGCGCGATTGTATTGAAATAATCATAAAAATCCTTTACACAAAGCATTCTGCCAAACCCGTTCCTTTCGCTGGTCATTGACAAAGCCCCTTACAGAGCGTTTATTCCATTGATCCAATCACTGGTTCTGCCATTTTACGCATTGCCCCGCCTATCTCGGCGGCCGCCGCTTCCAGCCGGGCGCATTCTTGCTGCGACCGGCGCGACCTGCGCAAAGCCTCTACGCGGGTGAGCAGGCGCTGATGCTGCCTGTTCAAATAGATAAGCGCTGCTTCGCTATGGCACTCCGGCAGCCTGCCCAAATACGGAAGGCCGGGTGAACAAGCTGTGGGCGCCCCCGTATATTGCGCGCACAGGGCAATATAGAAATGGGAGCCATCCTGCACGGCGTTTTCCTTTAAAATTGAAAATCCATTTTTATAGAGAAACCGGCGCACATCCTCCGCGTGCGTCATCGGCTGGAGGATCAGCCGCTTCCCCTCATTTCGCAGCCAGGGCGCACGCGCAAGGATGGCTGCAATCAATTCGCCGCCCATCCCGGCAATGACAATATCCTGCGCCCAATCCGGAGCAATTTCGTCAAGCCCATCCGACAGGCAGGCGACGATCCGATCCTCTAAATGATAGCGCCGGATTGCCTGACGCGCATTTTCCAGCGGCATTTCACGCAGATCGGACACAACCGCGCGAGGGCATTTGCCGGAAAGAACCAATGCCACGGGCAGATAGGCGTGATCCGTGCCGATATCGGCAACGGCGGCGCCATCCCGCACAAAATCCGCTACCATTTGGAGCCGAGTGCAAAGGGGCCGGTTCAGAGGAAACACATGCATTTCGCCGCCTCCTTTTATTGTCTTCCGTATAAATCCAAAAACTAGGAGCCTCCTGATACAAGGAAAAACCGCCCGGCAAACGTCGGGCGGTTTCAAAGCCTTGCTGCCTATGGCCATCTTTTTTGCACCGGGCAGTTTGGAACTTATTCCTTACCGGCAAGATACGCGTTGATCTCCTTCACCAGCGCGTCGGCGTCTACGCCATGCACCATACAGGCCTGCTCCACGGTTTCGCCGCGGGAGGCAGGGCATCCGAGGCAATGCATGCCCATATTCAAAAAATAAACAGCCGTTTCACGATCCAGATCCAAAATATCGCCAACGGTCATATTTTTATCAATCTGCGCCATTTGGTATTCCTCCTTTACTTACGTGCTTGTCTTATTATAATCCCTTGGCGCGCCGAATGCAATACATTCTATTTTCCTGTTTTTCGGCTTTGTCATACTTTTGTCATCCGCTTTTCTCATAATCTTTTATTTTTGCACACAAAATCGTAACATTTTGCAGGTATACTAAAACCAAGTTAAATACAAGCGCTTTTCGCTTACGATCCCCTCAAAAGAGGGTTCTAATATTTCTACTTTTTCATTTTTTCTCTCCTTTTTCCCTCATTTTGCAAAATGGGCGCCGAAAAATCGGCGCCCATTTTGTTTTTTGTCGCTTTCAGCATGAGCCCCCCGGTTCTACCGGGAGTAGGTAAAAAAGCCTTGGCAAATAAATTAATGGAAGCGAGTAGTAAATCAAAAGAAACGGATTTTTCCTCCAGAAAAAATTTCATAAGAGGAAATATACAAAAACCTGAGAATCGTTGTAAACTTTAAACCAGACAAGTATGACTGATTTACCAGTTGCAGGGCGAGCGATGCGATGATATTTTTCAGTGCCCCTCTGGGGTCTGTGCAAACCACTAGTTTACTAATGGTTTTGATTTTTTAATATATCCCAATAGTAGATAATACTGTCTTGCAAATTGAACATGAATTCAGAATTATGTTAGTGCATTTCTACAAAATGTGTGTTCAGTATAATTTTTTATAACTTTTAGTGCAACGTTTTGGTCTCTTTTTACTGTTATATAGAATGAGAGGGGTTCTCTCAAACGTAACAATTGAGGAGATGTTGAAATGAAAAAAGTATTGCGGATCATTTCTATGGCGTTGGCAATCCTACTAATTGCTGAAATCTTGCCC